>Ga0157371_10001477_pt1 | contig 24380 bp, 27 predicted proteins | sample C45metaG_FD_113462 | JGI IMG/M metagenome (GOLD analysis project Ga0157371, IMG submission 113462) | Corn rhizosphere microbial communities from Kellogg Biological Station, Michigan, USA - C4-5 metaG | ecosystem: Host-associated > Plants > Roots > Rhizosphere > Soil | place: USA: Michigan...
GATCGGCTTTTGCGGCGTCGCCAGGGGAACGGTCCCGCCGATCGCCGATGACTTCGAAATCGGCTGGAGGCTGGCCTCCGATTGCTGGGGCCGCTCCTACGCGCGGGAAGCCGCCGAAGCGTCGGTCGCGTGGTTCGCGACAATTCGGCCGGGGCGGCCGATCTGCGCGATCACCTCGGTCGGCAACACGCGCAGCCGCGGCCTGATGGAGCGGCTGGGCATGCGTCATGATCCGGGCATGGATTTCGACCATCCGCATATTGCGGACGGTTCGCCGCTCAAGCCTCACGTGACCTATTGGCTGGACGAGCCGCGATGACCGCGGCCGAGCGCTTCCCGTGGGCGACGATCCTGCCGTTCGAGGGCAAGGAGCCGCAGATCGACGAAACCGCCTTCGTCGCGCCCGGCGCGCGGATCATCGGCGACGTGACGATCGGCCCAGGCGCGAGCATTTGGTACAACTGTGTGCTGCGCGGCGACATTCATCGGATCGTCGTCGGCGCGCGCTCGAACGTGCAGGACGGCAGCGTCTTCCACGTCGAAGGGCCGCGGCCCGACACGCAAGGTTGCCCGACGATCGTCGGCGACGAGTGCGTGATCGGGCACATGGCGGTCGTCCACGGCTGCACGCTCGAAGACCGGTCTTTCGTCGGCATGGGCGCGGTGGCGATGGACGACGGCCGGATCGGCGAGGGCGCCATGCTCGCGGCCGGCGCGCTGCTCAGCCCCGGCAAGCATATCCCGCCTCGCGAGATCTGGGTCGGCCGCCCGGCGAAGTTCCTGCGGACGCAGGACGAGGCGCAAGTCGAGAAGATCCGCTTCCAGACGGAGCGCTATTGCCGCCTCGCCGAGCGGCACATGGCGATGCTGCGTGGCCAGGCCGAAAGCTGATCTGCCGCCGGCCGCCGCCATCCGCGCGCTCGCCGATGCCGAGGGGCGGCTCGCACTGAGGGTCACGCCGGGCGCGCGCGGGGAAAGCCTCGAGATCGGCCGGGGCGTACTGCTGGTGAAGGTCCGCGCCCGGCCGCACGATGGCGCGGCCAACGGGGCAGTCTTCGCGCTGCTCGCCGCAGCGCTCGGCGTGGCGACGTCACGCCTTCGCATGTTGCGCGGCGCAACTGGGCGCGACAAGCTCGTCCAGCTGCCGCCGGCCTAGTCGCTCACCAGCGCCCGCAGCGCCTCGATCCGGTCGGCCTCCTCCGCCGGCTTGTCCCAGCGGATGCGGCTGATGCGCGGGAAGCGCATCGCGAGGCCCGACTTGTGCCGCTTGCTCGCGTGGACCGAATCGAACGCGACCTCGAACACCAGGCTGCGATCGGTTTCCCGGACCGGACCGAAGCGATTGACGGTGTGATTGCGGACATACCGGTCGAGCTCTTTGAGCTCTTCGTCGGTGAAGCCGAAATAGGCCTTGCCGACGGGCAGCAGCTCGGCGCCGGCATCGGGATCGCCGTCCCAGCAGCCGAAGGTGAAGTCGGAATAGAAGCTCGAGCGCTTGCCGTTGCCGCGCTGGGCGTACATCAGCACGCAGTCGACGAGCAGCGGATCGCGCTTCCACTTGTACCACAGCCCGGTCTTGCGCCCGGCGAGGTAAGGGCTGTCCTTGCGCTTAAGCATCAGGCCTTCGATCGCCTCGTCGCGCGCGCCGGCGCGGATTTCGGCAAGCTGCCCGAAGTCGTCGGCCGCGATCACGGGCGAGAGGTCGAACCGCTCCGGCGGAAGATGCGGCATCAGCGCCTCGAGCCGTGCGCGGCGCTCGGTCCACGGCAAGACGCGCAAGTCCTCCTTGCCGAGAACAAGCAAGTCGTAAAGCCGCACGAACGCCGGGTACTCGGCAAGCACCTTGGCGCTGACCGTCTTGCGCCCGAGGCGCTGCTGGAGCGCGTTGAAGCTCGCCGCGCCGCCGCTCTCGCCGCCCTGGTGCGCGCCGCGCACCAGCAGTTCGCCGTCGAGCACGGCGGGCAGCGCGAGCGCTTCGACGAGCTCGGGAAACGATCCGGAAATGTCGTCGCCGGTCCGCGAGTAGAGCCGCGTCGCGTCACCGGCGTGGACGACCTGGACCCGGATGCCGTCCCACTTCCACTCCGCCACGTACTCGCCAAGATCGATCGCCACCTCGTCGAGCGCGTGCGCGAGCATGAACGGGCGGAACACCGGCACATCGTCGGTCCGCGGCGGCGGCGCGCCGTCGGCCGCCCAGGCGAACAGCGGCGCGAACGGCGGCTCGAGAGAGTGCCAATATTCCTCGACGTCCTCGACGGCGACCGCGAAGGCCTGGGCGAATGCCGTCTTGGCCAGCCTTGCCGACACGCCGATGCGCATGGCGCCCGTGGCGAGCTTGAGCAGCGCGTAGCGCCCGTTCGCGTCGAGACGGTCGAGCAGCCTTGCAAGCTCGGACATGACCGAGAGGCGAGTCATTCGCCCGAGCGTCTCGACCGCCTCGCCGACGCTCGGCGGCGGGATGGCGTCGCCATCGCCCTCGGGCCACAGGAGGCTGGCCGTTTCCGCGGTGTCGCCGACGAAATCGCGGCTCAGCACCCACAGCACGGGATCGACACGCTCCATCATCAGGTTGCGGATCGTGCTGGCCTTGACCGCCGGAAAGCCGAGCGCGCCGGTCAGCGCCGCCAGCGCCCAGCCGCGATCAGGATCGGGCGTGTGCTGCAGGTAGCGGGCGATGAGGCGCAGCTTCTCGTTGCGGCTGCGCGTGTAGACGAGCGCATCGACGAGGGCTGCGAACGCCTCCATCTAGTCGTCCTCGTCCTCGTATCCGACCAGCGCGAGCGCGCGCGCGCGCCGCTGGTTGAGCTGACACCAGCGCAGCAGGGCTTCCTCGCGGCCGTGGGTGATCCAGGTCTCGGCCGGGTTCACCTCCTCGATCGTGCGGGTGAGCTCGCCCCAGTCGGCATGGTCGGAGATGACGAGCGGCAGCTCGACGTTGCGCTGGCGGGCGCGCTGGCGCACGCGCATCCATCCGCTGGCCATGGCGGTGATCGGATCGGGCAGCCGGCGGCTCCAGCGATCGTTCAGCGCGCCGGGCGGGCAGATGACGATGCCGCCGCGCAACGCGTCCTTCGCATGATCGGACACGAGGCGCAGCTCGCCGAGGTCGACGCCGAACGCCTCGTACAGCCGGCACATCCGCTCCATCGCGCCGTGGAGGAAGATCGGCTCGTCATGGCCGGCCGCGCGCAGCTCGGCGATCAGGCGTTGCGCCTTGCCGAGCGCGTAGGCGCCGACCAGCACGCAGCGATCCGGATGATCGTCGAGCGCCCGGCGCAGTTTGGCGATCTCCCCGGCCACGGGGGATGGCAGAACACCGGCAGGCCGAAGGTCGCTTCGGTGATGAACACGTCGCAGGACAGGACTTCGAAGGGCGGGCAGGTCGGATCGGCGCGGCGCTTGTAGTCGCCGGTGACCACAACCCGTTCGCCGGCGCGCTCGAGCAGGATCTGCGCCGAGCCGAGCACGTGGCCCGCCGGAAAGAAGGTCGCCGCGACACCACCCTTGAGGCGGAGCGTCTCGCCGTACTCGACCGGTACCGCGCCTGCGCGGGTCTCGTAGCGCAGCTCCATGATCGCCAGCGTTGCGGGGGTGGCGATCGTCTCGCCATGACCGCCGCGCGCGTGATCGCCGTGGCCGTGGGTCACCAAGGCTCGCGCGACCGGTCGGGCGGGGTCGATCCAGCAATCGGCCGGGATCACATGGAGGCCGTTCGGCTCGGCGCGAATCCATGCGAAGGGGGCGGGCATGGCGACACAATGACGCGCAATCGCGCAGAGTTCCACCGCGGCCGGTGAACCGCCCCTTTCAGCTATCGAGTCGCCCGGCGCCGTACCTGTAGACGAGCTCTCCACCCAGCCAGCCGCCGAGGCCAAGGACGAGGGCGCTGGCGATGCTCGTCGCGAGACTTGCCGTCGATGGCCCGCCCTCGCCCGTCAGCGCGTCCCGCCTGAAGTACAACGCCGCGGCGTAGCCGAGCCAGGCGGTGCCGACCGCCGCCATGTGCCGCAAGGCGTGCGGGACCTGGGCGTCGGTCAGGCGCGAGAAGTCGTACAGCCCCGCGGCCATCGCCGCCAATCCGCCGACCAGCCCGCCGGCGATCAGCAGGGCGGCAAGGCGCGGCTCGGCCCACAGCCCGGCCAGCTGTCCGACGTCGACTAGCGTCGCGCTGAGCAGCAGGCCGAGGGGGAAGTGGACGAGAGCCGGGTGGATCGGATGCGCGGCCATCGCGAAGTGCCGGATCAGAACAGGCTGAACGCGCCGCCGGCCAGCAGAACGAAGCCGGTCACCGCGACGCCCGCATGGATCAGCACGACGGCCTTGGGCCCCGGCCGGTTGCGCACGTGAAAGGAGGCGAGGAAGAAGCCGCCAAGCGCGGCAATCACCAGCAACACCAGGGCAATCCCCGCGTGCGGCGCCACGGTTCCGCTGAGGCCGAACACCACGATCGCGGTCAGCACGAGGCCCGTCGCACCGAGCAGGGCGTGCAGCACCGACAGCGCCCATGGCGCCAGCTTCCCGCGCAGCACCGACGTCGCCAGCACCACTCCGCCAAGCGCGCCGATAGCAAAAACGATCACAGCCCATTGCAGCATCGCAACTCTCCTCCTGGTCAAGCCTGGCGAGGGGATGCGCCGCGGGCACCACTTTGTCAATATATAGCATTACAAAGTTGTAAAAGTATGGCGTGCCGGTAGGATAAGGCCATGGAATCGCTCGATCCTGCGCACGGCGGCACCCGGGGCCGACTGCTCACGCTGCTGCTCCACGCGCCCTCGCCGCTGTCGGTCCCGGCGCTCGCCGTACAGCTCGGCATCTCGCGCAACGCGACGCACCAGCACGTAAGCGCGCTCGAGCGCGACGGGCTGGTCGAACGCGGCGCGCAGCTGTCGACCCGCGGGCGCCCCTCGCAGGGGTTCAGGCTGAGCGCGGCGGGCGAGGCGCTGTTCCCGCGCCAGTACTCGCTCATCGCGCGCAAGCTGATCGGCGAGCTCGCCCGCCTCGTGGCGCCCGACGTGCTGCCGCAGGCGCTGGCGCGCATCGGCCGCGACATTGCCGCCGAGGTCGCCCCGCGCCTGTCGGGAGGCGAGCCGGACGCCCCGGCGATCGCCGCCCTGATGCGCGAGCTCGGTTACGAGGCCCACCTCGCCGGAGCCGCGCACGACGAGGAGATCGAGGCGCACAACTGCGTGTTCCACGACCTTGCCATGCACGACCCGGGAGTCTGCGCCGTCGACCTCGCGTTGCTCGAGGCGCTTTCCGGCCGAGGTGTCGAGCATCGCAGCTGCATGGCGCGCGGCGAACGCTCGTGCCGCTTTGCCTTCACGGGTCCGGGGAAAGGGGGGCCCCGAGGCTGACGCCGCGGCGACGTCAGGTCTTGGCCTTGCCGGCGGAAGCCTTCCCGCGGTCAGCCTCTTCCTGCTTCTGCCACGCCGCGATCGCCGCATCGTAACGCAGGAAGCTTCGCGAGGCGGGCTCGAGGGCGATCGACAGAAAAAGGTGCGGGCAGGTGTCGGTCGCCTGCTGCGCCAACGTCAGCGCCAGGCCGCTCCTGGCAGTCCTGGGCGCGAGCGGCGCCTGCGCCGGTTGAGCGGCGGCCGGCGCAGGGCTTGCCACGGCAAGCCCCAGCGCCAGCTCGCCGGCAAGGTCAGGAAAACTTGCGCCCGGCAAGCGCGATCATTCCTGATCGCCGCCCTTGCCTTCCTCGACCGGGGCTTCCGGCTTCCTTTTCGCCGCCGCGGGCTTCTTCGGCTTGCGCTTCTTCGCCTTTGGCGGGGCCGGGGTCAGCTCGAATGCCAGCTCGGCGGCCTTCACGCTGACATGGACTTCGCCGCCCGAGGCGAGCTTGCCGAACAGCAGCTCTTCGGCGAGCGGCTGCTTGACCTTCTCCTGGATCAGGCGGGCCATCGGCCGGGCGCCCATCATCTTGTCGTAGCCGCGCTCCGCCAGCCAGTCGCGCGCATCGCTGTCGAACTGGATGTGCACGTTGGACTCGGCCAGCTGCAGCTCGAGCTGGAGGATGAACTTGTCGACCACGCGGCTGACCGTCTCCGGCCCGAGGTATCCGAACGGGACGATCGCATCGAGGCGGTTGCGGAACTCGGGGGTGAACATCTTCTTCACCGCCTCCTCGCTCGCTTCCTCCTTCATGCCCGCGCCGAACCCGATGCTCGAACGGGCCATGTCGGCGGCGCCGGCATTGGTCGTCATGATCAGCACGACGTTGCGGAAATCGACCGTCTTGCCATGGTGATCGGTCAGCTTGCCGTGGTCCATGACCTGCAGCAGGATGTTGAACAGGTCGGGATGCGCCTTCTCGATCTCGTCGAGCAGCAGCACGCAGTGCGGGTGCTGATCGATCGCGTCGGTCAAAAGGCCGCCCTGGTCGTAGCCGACGTAGCCCGGAGGCGCGCCGATCAGTCGGCTGACGCTGTGCCGCTCCATGTACTCGGACATGTCGAAGCGCTTGAGCTCGATCCCCAAAATGCTGGCGAGCTGGCGGGCGACCTCGGTCTTGCCGACGCCGGTCGGCCCGGTGAACAGGAAGCTGCCGATCGGTTTGTCCGGCTCGCGCAGGCCGGCCCGGCTGAGCTTCATCGCCGTTGCCAGCCGCTCGATCGCCTCGTCCTGGCCGAACACGACGCGCTTCAGCTCCTTGCCGAGGTTCTCGAGCGCCTTCTTGTCGTCGGAGCTGACGGTCTTGGGCGGGATGCGCGCCATCGTCGCGATGACCGCCTCGATTTCCTTCGAGGTGATCTTCTTCTTGCGCTTCGAGGGCGGGACAAGCATCTGCATCGCGCCGACCTCGTCGATCACGTCGATCGCCTTGTCGGGCAGCTTGCGGTCGTTGATGTACCGGCTCGAGAGCTCGACGGCGGTCTTGATCGCGTCGGGCGTGTAGCTGACCTTGTGGTGCTCCTCGAACGCCGAGCGCAGGCCCTTGAGGATCTTGATCGTGTCCTCGACGGTCGGCTCGTTGACGTCGATCTTCTGGAACCGGCGCAGCAGCGCGCGGTCCTTCTCGAAGTGGTTGCGAAACTCCTTGTACGTGGTCGAGCCGATGCAACGGATCGTCCCGCTGCCGAGCGCCGGCTTGAGGAGATTGGACGCGTCCATCGCCCCGCCGCTGGTCGCCCCGGCGCCGATCACGGTGTGGATCTCGTCGATGAACAGGATCGCCTCGGGCATCTTCTCGAGCTCGGAGACGACCTGCTTCAAGCGTTCCTCGAAGTCGCCGCGATAGCGCGTGCCGGCGAGCAGCGCGCCCATGTCGAGCGAGAAGATCACCGCGTCCTGCAGCACGTCGGGCACGTCGCCCTCGACGATCTTGCGCGCGAGGCCCTCGGCGATGGCGGTCTTGCCGACGCCCGGCTCGCCGACGTAGAGCGGGTTGTTCTTCGACCGGCGGCACAAGACCTGGATGGTGCGGTCGACCTCGGCCGAGCGGCCGATCAGCGGATCGACCTTGCCGTCGAGCGCCTTCTGGTTGAGGTTGATGCAGAACTGGTCGAGCGCGGAATCCTTCTTGCCCTTCTCGGGCTTGTCCTCGCCCTTCTCGGCGGGCGCGTCGCTGCCTTGGGGCGTGCGGCTCTCGAGCTGCTTGCCGCCCTTGCCGATGCCGTGGCTGATGTAGCTCACCGCATCGAGGCGGCTCATGTCCTGCTGCTGCAGGAAATAGACCGCATAGCTGTCGCGCTCGGAGAACAGCGCGACCAGTACGTTGGCGCCGGTGACGGTGTCCTTGCCGCTCGACTGCACGTGCAGGATCGCCCGCTGGATCACGCGCTGGAAGCCGGCGGTCGGCTGCGGGTCGCTGTCGTCCTCGGTCTTCAGCGACTGGTATTCCTGGTCGAGGTACTGGCGCACGACGTTCGAAAGCTCGTCGGTATCGACGCCGCAGGCGGTCATCACCTCGGCGGCGTCGGGGTCGTCGACGAGGGCGAGCAGAAGATGTTCCAGAGTCGCATATTCGTGGCTGCGGTCGGTCGCGTTCTGCAGCGCGCCGTGCAGGGTTTTCTCGAGGCTCTGGGCGAAACTAGGCATAATTCAGGTGTCCAGGTGGGAAGTGATACGATCCAATGGTTGAGACTTTGGCAATGCGGTGATGAACCGCGCGAGAATGCCGCTGTCGAGTAACAGCCATATGGGAGCGCCCCGCTGCGAATGCGAGGGGGCGGCGGGCCATCAGTCGGTCTCTCGCGGTCGGAACAGCGCGTCGGCCGCCTGGCGGTGGTCGGCGGCTTGCGAGGAGTGCGCCCTGACCCGCGCGATCTCGGCTTCGAGCAGCGCGATGCGGGCGGTGAGCTCGTCCTGGGAATAGGTGTCGAGGCTCTCCTTCGCCAGCTGGCTGGCGGCGTCGCCACGTGGGCGCGGAAGGTCGTCCTCGTCCATGACGGGCAGGATGATTCTGGCCGCGCTTGCTGTCAATGGGGGCGGCCACTAAGGTTGTTCACCGTGGCTTTGCGGTAACGGAAAGTCTTGCAGTGGGGGGAAATCCGCCAGTGGGCCGGGTCGATCCGGCGGAGGGTCACACCCCCCGTTACCGCGCGGACATCGACGGCTTGCGCGCCATCGCGGTCGTCGCGGTGATCCTCTATCATTTCTGGGGAAAGGCGCTGCCCGGCGGCTTTCTCGGCGTCGATGTCTTCTTCGTCATTTCCGGTTTCCTCATCACCCGCATCCTCGTGCGCGAGAACGAGGCCGGGAATTATTCCATCCTGAGGTTCTACGACCGGCGCATCCGGCGGATCATGCCGGCGCTGCTGGCGACCATGGCGGCGACCAGCCTGATGGTGTGGCTGATCTACCTCCCTGTCGACGCCGTCGGGTATGCGAAGAGCGTGATCGCGACGCTGGCGTTCCTCTCGAACGTCTATTTCTGGCGCGACGGCACGGCCTATTTTTCGAACGACGCCGTCACCAAGCCGCTGCTCCACACCTGGTCGCTTGGCATCGAGGAGCAGTTCTACATCGTCTTCCCCTTGCTCATCTGGCTACTGATGAAGCTCGGCGGGCGGCGCGCGGTCTGCTGGGGCATCGGCGCCATCGCGGCGGCCTCGTTGGCCCTTGCGGTCGCCGCCACCGCGATCAACGCAAACGTCGTCCTCGACAATCCGCTGGCGATGAACGCCTGGGACGTCGGCGTCGCCGCGTTCTACCTGTTGCCGACGCGCGCATGGGAGCTCGGCCTGGGTGCGGGGCTGGCCATGACGCGCGGCGGGCGAGGGCAGGCGACGCAGGCACAAGCCGCCGTTGCCGCGGGCGCCCTCGTGCTTCTCCTCGCCTCGCTGCTGGTCCTCGATCCTGTGGCTTACGCGCCGTTGCCGCCAGCGACGTTCGCCTGCGCCGCGACGACGCTCCTTATCGCGCTCGGACAACGTGACAGCTGGGTGGCGCGCAGCCTCGGGGCAAGGCCCTGCGCGGCGACGGGGCTCATCTCGTACTCGCTCTATCTCTGGCATTGGCCGGTCTACGTGTTTGGCCGCTATTTCCTCATTGGCGAGCCGACCTTGCCGCAGCTCCTCGCCATGCTCGCGCTGACCCTTGCGCTGGCGGCGCTGTCCTGGCGCTACGTCGAGCGGCCCTTCCGGGGCCCCCGCATCCCCACTTTCCGCGTACTTGCGCTGGCCGTGGCGGCGAGCGCGGCACTTGCCGCAGGGGCCGTGGCGCTCATCGCCACGCGCGGCGCGCCGGGCCGGTTCCCGCGCAGCCTCGCAGCCTACGACCAGGCGATGGCCGCCCACTACCAGTGCCCGCTTGCAAGACGCGTTCCCTTCGGCGGGATCAACGGCTGCCTGCTCGCCGGGCCCGGCGGGGATCCTCAAAGCGCGCAAGTGGTGCTGTTCGGCAACTCGCACGCGGAAATGTATGCGCCAGCCGTCGCGCCGGCGCTCGCGCGGCGGGGCCTGCAGGGCCTGATGGTCTCGACCGGCGGTTGCCTGCCGATGACCCGGTTCAACACCTCGCGCGATTGCATCGAGCTGATGCGCTCCGGCATCGAGGCCGTCGCGCGGTTGCCGCGGGCGAGCACGGTGATCATCGCCTCGACCTGGCCGCGCGACATCGGGCTTTATGATGCGCGCGGGCGGCCGGTGCCGGTGCCGACCTGGCCGCAGTACCTTGCCGCGCTCAAGGAAACGCTCGACCGGCTCGAAAGCGCCGGCAAGACCATCGTGCTGGTGGGCCCCGCGCCGTGGCCCGGCTACAATTCGCCCAGCCGCGCCGCGCGCGAACTTGCCTTCAGGGGCCGGCTGGAGACCCCGCTGGAGCAATCCCGCGCCACGTACGATGCCCGCTTCGGCCCCGTCGAGGCATGGCTCGACACCGTCGGGACCCGCATCACCGTCATCCGGCCCTCGAGCGTGCTGTGCGATCGGGCGCGGTGCTCATTCGAGATCGACGGCAAGCCGGCCTATTTCGACGACAATCATCTGTCGCTCCTTGTCATGGGGTCTTTCGAGCCCTTGTTCGCACAGGCGCTGGACAAAGCCGTCCCGCCGTCCAAGAGGGTGGATTGATGGAGAGCAGCCCAAGAACCATGACCGCGATCGCCATCGCCGCGCCCGGCGGTCCGGAGGTGCTCCAGCCGCAGGAGATGGCGACGCCGCGGCCCGGGCGCGGCCAGGTGCTCGTGCGCGTCGCGTTCGCCGGCGTCAACCGCCCGGACGTCCTGCAGCGGATGGGGCGCTATCCGCCGCCGGAAGGCGCATCACCGATCCCGGGGCTTGAGATCGCCGGGAAGGTCGTCGCGCTGGGCGATGGCGTTCCGGGCGAGATGCTCGGCCGCAAGGTCTGCGCGCTCGTCACCGGCGGAGGCTATGCCGAATACTGCCTCGCCGACGCCCGGCACTGTCTCCCGGTCCCCGAGGCGCTATCGCTGGCCGAGGCCGCCGCCATGCCCGAGACGCTGTTCACCGTGTGGCACAACGTGTTCGAGCGCGGGTTCGCCCGCGACGGCGAAACGCTCCTGGTCCACGGCGGCACCAGCGGCATCGGCACGATGGCGATCAAGCTCGGCAAGCTGTTCGGCCTGACGGTCATCGTCACGTGCGGCACCGATGCGAAGTGCGAAGCCGCGCGAACGATCGGCGCCGACCACGCGATCAACTACAGGACGCACGACTTCACCGCGGAGGTGCGGGCGCTCACCGGCGGCAAGGGCGCCGAGCTCGTGCTCGACATGGTCGCCGGCGATTACACGCAGCGCAACCTCGACTGCCTCGGCGTTGCCGGCCGGCTGGTGACGATCGCGGTGCTCGGCGGCGCGCAGGCGCATGTCAACATGGCCGGGCTCATGGTGAAGCGCCAGACGATCACCGGCTCGACCTTGCGCGCGCGCTCGGATGCCTTCAAGGCAGCGCTCGCCGACGAGATCGCCTGCACCGTCTGGCCGCTCGTCGAGGAAGGCCGGCTACGCCCGGAGATGGACAGCGAGTTCGCCCTGGGCGACGCGGCGGCGGCACACCGGCGCATCGATGCCGGCGAGCACATCGGCAAGATCGTTCTCGCCATGGGCGCGCCATGAATCCGGATGGGCTGCAGCGCCCGGGCCGGTCGGCGCTTTACGACCATGCCGAGGCCTATCTCGATGCGCTGGCATCGAACGATCCTTCGCGCCTGCCGTGGGCGGACGATGTCGTCTTCAGCGAGAACAACGTGCAGCTGGCGGTCGGCGACGGCACCTGGAACACCCTCGATCGGCGCCGCGACTACGACCTGAAGATGGCCGATCCCGCGACCGGGCAGGTGGCCTGGTTCGGCGTCATCGAGGAGCACGGGCATCCGGCGATCATGGCCCTGCGCCTGAAGGTCGAGCATGGTCGGATCGCCGAAGTCGAGACGCTCGTCACACGAAAGGTCGAGAACAGCCCGTTCCCGAGTATCGCCACCTATGTCTCGCCGCGGCCGCTGATGCTGGCCGATGTCGCGTCCGCGCAGCGCACGCCGCGCGAGAGCATGATCGCGCTCGCCGACGGCTACTTCGACACGCTGCAGCTCAACGACGGCAAGCTGTTCACCCGCTTCACCGACGATTGCGAGCGGATCGAGAACGGCCTGCAGACCACCCACAACGCGGGCGCCTTTCCCAACTACCCGATCGCCGCGTTCGGCTGCCGCGAGCAGTTCGAGAAGGGCCAGTACCGCTACGACGACCGGCTGCGCGCCCGGCGCTTCCCGCTGGTGGACGAGGAGAAGGGCCTCGTGCTCGCCGCGGGCTTCATCGATCATCGCGGCAAGCTGGTGGACTTCGCCTGGACCGACGGGACGCCCGTCAGGAGCTTCTTTCATTTCCCGCACTCGTACTGCCTGCTCGAAGCGTTCAAGATCGTCGACGGGGCCATCGCCGGCATCGAAGCGGTGTTCATCGACGTACCCTATCACATGCCGTCGCCGTGGCCGGCCGCAAGGAGCGATCAATGAAGTTCGGCATCTTCGATCATATCGACGCCAACGGGATGGCCATCGGCGATCAGTACGCCCAGCGGCTGAGGCTGGTCGAACTCTATGAGAAACTGGGCTTTTACTGTTATCACCTGACCGAGCATCATGCGACGGACCTCGGCATGGCGTCGTCGCCGTCGGTGTTCCTCGCCGCGGCCTCCCAGCGCACGAGCACGATCAAGCTCGGCACGCTGGTCTACCTCCTGCCATTGCATCATCCGGTGCGGCTGCTCGAGGAGATCGGCATGCTCGACCAGCTGACCGGCGGGCGCTTCCAGGTCGGCGTCGGCCGCGGCGGGCAGCCGGCCGAGCACTCGCGCTTCGGCCTTGCCGAGGAGGATCTCGGAGCGATGTTCGAGGAGGGGCTCGAGATCCTGCAGCAAGGGTTCATCGGCGACCTCAAGGCGCACAAGGGCGCCTACTACGACCTGCCCGACGTGCCCCTGCGCATCCACCCCGTCCAGAAGCCGCACCCGCCGATCTGGTACGGAACCGCCTCGAGCCACCGCAACGCCTGGGCGGCCGAGCACGACGTCAACCTCTTGTGCCTCATTCCCAACGCCCGCTCGCGCGAGGTGTTCGACGATTATCGCGAGAAGCTCGCCGCGCGCGGCAAGGCGGAACCGTGCATCGGGCTTGCCCGCCAGCTGATCGTCGCCCCGACCGATGCCGAGGCCGAAAGGATCGCCGAGCGGGCCTGGAAGCCGTTCGTCAAGTCGTTCAACTGGCTGGTCGAGCACCTCGGCCGCCCGGCCTTTCCGATCGCGCAGACGTTCTCCGGCGCGGTCGACATGGGCCTTGCTTTCGCCGGCTCGCCGGCCTCGGTGCGCGATTTCGTCGCCCGGGCGCGCGACGAGGCCGGCGCGAACTATCTTGCGCTCGAAGTGGCGTTCGGCGACATCAGCGAGCAAGAGGCCGGACAGACGGCGCAGCTCATGGCACGCGAGGTGATGCCGGCTTTCGGGGAGTGACCATGGAAGACCTGATCCTCCACGAGGATCGCCGCAGCGGCAACTGCTACAAGATTCGCCTGACCGCCGCGCTGCTCGGCCTGCCGCTCGAGCGCAAGGCGTACGACATCCTCGCCGGCGAGACGCGCACGCCCGAGTTCCTCGCCAACGTCAACTCGAACGGCCGGATTCCCGTGCTCCAGGTCGGCAACCGCTTCCTGCCCGAAAGCAACGCCGCCTGCTTCTATCTCGGCGAAGGCACCGAGCTCGTCCCCACCGACCGGTTCGCCCGGGCCGACATGCTGCGCTGGATGTTCTTCGAGCAATACAATCACGAGCCGAACATCGCCACGCTGCGCTTCTGGCTCGCCTATCTCGGCAAGGCCGACTTGACCGAGCAGCAGCGGGCGCAGATCCCGGCGAAGCGGATCGCCGGGGAGGACGCGCTGGCGCTGATGGACCGGCACCTGTCGGGCCGCGCCTGGTTCGTCGGAAACGCCTGCACGCTCGCCGACATTTCGCTCTACGCCTATACCCACGTCGCGGAGGCCGGCGGCTTCCGCCTGCGCGACCGCGCCAACGTGTGCAAATGGCTCGAGAGGGTGGCGGGGCTCCCCGGCTACGAGCCGATGGAGTGAAGCGCTTGCCGCGGGAGCGGCGATGGCCTACAGCGCTCGGTGCGCGGCCGTCCCGAGAGGGGCGGCCCTTCTGTTTTCACCGGAGAAAAACCGTGGCCCAGCCCACTCCCCTCATGCCCCACGCGACAGCTTCCTGGCTGGTCGACAACACTGCGCTGAGCTTCGAGCAGATCGCCGATTTCTGCGGCCTGCACATCCTCGAAGTCCAGGCGATGGCCGACGATCTTGCCAGCTCGAAGTACACCGGGCGCGATCCCGTCCACTCGGGCGAGCTCACTCACGAGGAGATCGAGCGCGGGCAGGCCGACCCGAAATACCGGCTCAAGATGCAGCGCGCCCCGGTCGGCGTCAGCCGCACCAAGGGGCCGCGCTACACCCCGGTGTCGAAGCGCCAGGACAAGCCCGACGGCATCGCCTGGATCCTGCGCAACCACCCGGAGATCTCGGACGCGCAGATCGGCAAGCTGATCGGCACGACCCGCAACACCATCAACGCGATTCGCGAGCGGACGCACTGGAACATCCAGAACATCCAGCCCAAGGACCCGGTCACGCTCGGGCTGTGCTCGCAGCGCGAGCTCGATGCCGCGGTCGCGAGGGCGGCCAAGCGCGCGGCCGCCGCCGAGCCCGAGGCGGAGACGGTGCCGATCGACCAGCGCGACGATCGCGAGAGGCTGATCGAGGAACTGCGCGCCGAGCGTGAAGCGGCGACCAAGGCGGCCGCCGAAGCCGCGCAGGAAGCGGAAGCCGAGGCCTGGCTCGAAGCCAGGCGCGCGGCGCAAGCGGGCGAAGAGAACGTCTAGGTCTCAGCTGGCGAGCGTCAGCCGCGGCTCGCCATCGTCCTTCTTCTCTCCCTGGGCCGGAGTGTTCTGCGCGGCCGGAACCGGAGGCGCAACCGCCGGCTTGGCGGCCGGCTTCGGCGCCTCGTAGGCGAAGCGGCCTTCGACCTGCGCGCCCTGCTCGATGGTCAGCGCATCGTAGTGCACGTCGCCCTCGATCACGGCGGTGCGCAGGATCACCAGCTCGCGCACGTTGATCGTGCCCTTCACGCGGCCCGAAAGGCGCGCGGTCTGCGCCTCGATCGCGCCCTCGATGCGGCTCGATTCGCCTTGCATGAGCGAGGCGCAGGCGATGTCGCCTTCGACGGTGCCGTCCACGTGAAGGTCGGCTGACGCGGACAGGTCGCCGCGAATGGTCACATCGGCGCCGATCACCGAAAATGTCGAGCTGCTGCTAGCCACGGGCCGGGGTGCTCCTACTGGCGAGATTTCCTCGGGCTTCTTCGAGAACATGGGGGGCATTCTCCAAATACCGGCGCGGATTGACCACGCCGCCGTTGATCCGCACCTCGAAATGCAGGTGCGGGCCAGTCGAACGGCCGGTGCTGCCGATCTGGCCGATAGCGTCGCCCGCAGCGACCCTCTGTCCGACCTTGGCGAGTGTTTTCGACATATGCGCGTAGCGCGTCAACAGGCCATTGCCGTGGCTGATCTCGACCACGTTGCCGTAGCCGTGAATCTGCCCGACGAAGCTGACCGTGCCGCTGCCGGCGGCGTAAATCGGCGATCCGTAGGCGCCCCGGAAATCGAGGCCGGGATGGAACGCGCCGCCACCGGTGAAGGGATCGCTGCGATACCCAAAGCCGCTCGTGATCTCGCCGCCGCTGACGGGGACGACCTGCGGGACGCCTTCGAGGCCCTGCTCGAGGGCGTCCATCCGCGAGAGGCTGAGACCGAGCCTTTCGAAGCGCGGATCGGTCGAGCCGTCGCTGCTGGTCGAGAGCGTCTCCAGCGGTCCGCCCTGCGCGCTGCGCATCGAGGCGAGCACCACGCGCGGATCGAGGCCAAGCTTGATCAGCGCCGCTTCGTCCCTCTTCGCGCGGCGGTCCGCATAGCGGGTGAGGTTCTCGACGAAGGCGAGCTGGCGCGCCTCGAGCCGCGCGAGCCCGGCGGCCTCCGGAATCTCCTCGCTGACCTTCCTCACGGTCTTGGCGGCTTCGGACGAGCTGTTCGAGACCGTCTCGCCCGGCTTCACGTCGTCGGGGAGCATCGGCAACATGTCGTCGATGAAGTCCTGGCGGCGCTTGAGCTCGTCGGTCACCTTGCCGATGTTGTCGCGGTAGGCCTTCACGCGGCTTTCCGCCGTCTGCACCTTGGCCTCGCGATAGAGCAGGTCAGCCCGATGGTATTGCATCATGCCCATCACCGCCATCGTGCCGCCCCAGGCCAGCAGAACCGCCAGCGCCCCGCCGGCGGCAAGCATCTGCATCCGCGAGGTGAGCGTGACGAAGCGCACGTGCCCGCGCGAACGCATGAAGAATTCGCGATCCGGAAACCAGCTCTGCAAGCGATTCCGCACCGCGGCGACGGTTATCATTATCCCCGGTGACCCCGCGTCCCGTTATTGTGATGCAGCGGCGTAACGCGGTCTTGGTTGATCACAAATCCGCCCGGGCCCGCTCGGGGCCGAGCCGGGCGCTAAACGGGACGAGTCGTTTCCCGCGGGCGGGGAATCCCCACAGGGCCTGGAACCCGGCCCGAATCGAGCAGAAAGTCAGGCGCTTGCGACTCCTGCCTGACAGCCGCGCGATCGGGTGCTAGAGGCAGCCCACGATGTCGAGCCAACCTGAAGCCACGATCGACTGCGAAGCGCTCGTCGCCGACCTCGCCCGTGCGGGCCGCAAGGCGCAGCGCGTGCTGGCGCGAATGGACGATGCGGCCAAGGCCGAGGGCCTGCGCTCGGCCGCCGCCGGGTTGCGCCGCGAGGGCGAGCGCCTCATCGCCGCCAACGCCAAGGACATCGCCGCCGGCGAGGCGCGCGGCCTGTCGAAGGCGATGCTCGACCGGCTGCGGCTCGACGACAAGCGGCTCGAGGGCATGGCCGCCGCCGTCGAGGCGGTAGCCGCGTTGCCCGACCCGGTCGGCGAGGTGATCTCGCGCTCGAGCGTGCCGAGCGGGCTCGACCTGTCCCGCGTGCGCATCCCCATCGGCCTCATCGGCATCGTCTACGAGAGCCGGCCGAACGTCACCGCGGACGCGGCGGCCCTGTGCGTGCGGGCCGGCAATGCCGTTCTGCTGCGCGGCGGCAGCGAGGCGGTGCATTCCAATCGCGCGATTCACGCGGCGCTCGCAAAGGGCCTTGCCGAAGCCGGCGTCCCCGCCGAGGCCGTGCAGCTGATGCCGACGCAGGAGCGCGAGGCGGTCGGCGCGATGCTGCGCGCGGCCGGCCTCATCGACATGATCGTCCCCCGGGGCGGCAAGGGCCTCGTCGAGCGGGTGCAGAACGATGCGCGCGTGCCGGTTCTCGCGCATCTCGACGGCATTTGCCACACGTATGTCCACGCGGCCGCCGCGCCCGAGATGGCCGTCAGCGTGGCGCTCAACGCCAAGATGCGCCGCACCGGCATTTGCGGGGCGATGGAGACGCTGCTGCTCGATGCGAGCTTCCCGGCCTGTCACGATGTCGTCGCGGCGCTGCTCGACGCCGGCTGCGAGCTGCGCGGCGACGCCCGCGCCCGGGCGATCGACCGGCGAATCGGCGCGGCGAGCGCCAACGACTGGGACTGCGAATACCTCGACGCGATCCTGTCGGTCGCGGTGGTCGATGGGCTCGATGCCGCGCTCGAGCACATCGCCCGGCATTCCTCCGGCCACACCGACGCGATCGTCACGAGCGACGCGGCAGCGGCCGAGCGCTTCCTCGCCGAGGTCGACAGCGCGATCGTGATGGTCAACGCCAGCACCCAGTTCGCCGATGGCGGCGAGTTCGGCCTTGGCGCCGAGATCGGCATCGCCACCGGGCGGCTGCACGCGCGCGGGCCGGTCGCGCTCGAGGGCCTGACGACCTACAAATGGGTGGTGCGCGGCAGCGGGCAAACGCGCCCCTGAACGAACGCTTGAACGCCTGTGCCGTTCGTCCCTAAGGGCGGGGCGAACGAGAAGGAGTGGATCATGCGTTACAACCGTCTCGGCAATTCGGGCCTGATCGTCTCCGAGCTGTGCCTCGGGGCGATGACCTTCGGTACGCGGGCGAGCCGTTTCGGGCTGGTCCACGGGCTCGACCAGGATGCGGCGACCGCGCTGGTCAAGCAGGCGTTCGATGCCGGCGTCAATTTCATCGACACGGCGAACGTCTACACCGAAGGGCAGTCGGAGGAATTCGTCGGCGGTGCGCTGAAGGCGCTCGGCCTGCCACGCTCGCAGACGATCATCGCCACCAAGGCGACCGGCGGCATGGGCCAGGGCAAGAACGAATCCGGCTTTTCGAGAAAGCACCTGCTCGACCAGATCGACGCCAGCCTCGCAAGACTCCAGCTCGACTACGTCGATCTCTACCAGATCCACGCGTGGGACCCGCACACGCCGATGGAAGAGGCGCTGCGCGCCCTCGAGGACATCGTCCGTTCGGGCCGCGCGCGCCATGTCGGCGTCTCGAACTGGGCGGCGTGGCAGATCATGAAGGGCCTCGGCATCCAGCAGCGTCGCGGGTGGGACACGTTCGTCAGCCTGCAGGCCTACTACACCGTCGCCGGGCGCGATCTCGAGCGCGAGCTCGGCCCGCTGCTCGCGAGCGAGGGCGTCGGCCTGATGGTATGGAGCCCGCTCGCCGGCGGCCTGCTCTCGGGCAAGTACAAGCTCAACGCAAATGGCGAGATCGAGGGCGAAGGCCGTCGCGCGTCGTTCGATTTCCCGGTCGTCGACAAAGAGCGCGCGATGGCGCTGGTCGAGGCCATGCGCCCGATCGCCGAGGCGAAAGGCGCCTCGGTCGCCGGCATCGCGCTCGCCTGGCTGCTCTACCAGCCGGTGGTCTCGACGGTGATCGTCGGCGCCAAGCGCGCCGAGCAGCTGGCCGAGAACCTTGCCGCGAGCGATATCGAGCTTTCGCGCGACGAGCTGGCGATGCTCGATGAGCTCAGCGCCCTGCCGCGCGAGTACCCCGGGTGGATGTTCGCGATGCAGGGACAGTACTTCGCCGACAAGGTTTCGCCGCGCCGCCGGGCCGAGTGAAGCGCCGCCTTGTGAACCGCGCCGGTCCGCTCACCGGGCTCCTCGGCGGCAGCTTCAATCCGGCGCACGGCGCGCACCGGCAGGTCACCCTTTTCGCCATCGCCGCGCTCGGCCTCGACGAGGCGTGGTGGCTCGTCTCGCCCGGCAATCCGCTCAAGAGCGACGACGGCATGGCTCCGCTGGCGGCCCGGGTCCGCTCCGCCCGGGCCCAGGCGAAACGCACGCCCATTCGCGTCACCGCCATCGAGCGCGCGCTCGGCACGCGGTTCACGATCGACACTCTGCGCGCGCTCAGGCGGCGCTATCCGCGGCGGCGGTTCATCTGGCTGATGGGCGCCGACAACCTCGCCCAGATGCACTTGTGGCGGGACTGGCGGGGAATAGCGCGGGAGATGCCGATTGCGGTCATCGCCCGGCCGGGTTATGATCGTGCTGCCCTCGCGAGCCCCGCGATGGCCTGGCTGCGGCGCTTCCGGTTGCCCGCATCCTGCTTGAAAAACCGGAAGGAATGGAGCGCCCCGGCGCTGATCGAATTGCGTTTCGACCCCGATCCGCGGTCGTCGACCAGCCTTCGACACACGGATCCGGACTGGGCCCGTCGGTTTACAGGCCCGCCGCCCCGCGACGCGGTGACGCACTCGCTCATTCCCGATCCCGCAGGTCCGGCCTCTGCATGACGCCAGCCGCATCTGCGACGGCCATTTCCTGCTTCAGGAGCACATCAACCTGCGATGACACCAGCGCAGACTGCGCCGGCCCTTGCCGGCATCTCGAAACCCGCCCGAATGGGTGACGCTCACCCTTCCGCTTCCGCAGACGCGGCGCGCCTGCACACGCTCGTTCTCGACAGCCTCGAGGACGACCAGGCACAGGAGGTCGTATCGATTCCGCTGGAAGGGAAATCGAGCATCGCCGATTTCATGGTGATCGCCTCCGGCCGATCGACCCGGCAGGTGGCGGCGATCGCCACCAAGCTCGCCGAGCGGCTCAAGGCGGGGGGGTTCGGAAGCCCACGGATCGAGGGCCTGCCGGCCGCCGACTGGGTGCTGATCGACGCGGGCGACGTCGTCGTGCACCTGTTCCGGCCGGAAGTGCGCAGCTTCTACAACCTTGAGCGGATGTGGGGCTTCGGCGAGGAGCCCGCGGCCGCCGGCGGTCACGCCTGAGCGGCGGTTGACCGGCGCCCGGTCGCCGGCGAAAGGGGCGCAATGCTGCTCCACGTCATCGCTCGCGGAAAGCTCGGCCGCTCGCCCGAAGCGGAGCTTGTCGAGCGCTATGCGAGCCGCATCCTCTGGCCGCTCAGGCTGACCGAGCTGCCCGAGCGCGACGGGCGAATCCCCAACTCCCAGGCGCCGTTCCGCACCGTCGTGCTCGACGAGCGGGGCCGGAATCTCACGTCGGACGAACTCGCCCGGCAACTCGAGGCGTGGCGCGACGGGGCCATCCGCGAGGTCCGGTTCATGATCGGCGCGGCCGACGGGCACAGCGATCTCGACCGCGCCGGGGCCGACCTCTTGCTTTCGTTCGGCGCCGCGACCTGGCCGCACCTGCTCGTGCGCGCGATGCTTGTCGAACAGCTGTTCCGGGCAACCAGCATCCTTGCCGGTCATCCCTATCATCGGGCAGGATAGGCGCATGAAACTCGCGCTCCTCGGGGTTGCGGCCTTCTTGCTGGTCGGCTCCGGCGCCGCCGCCCCGCAAGCCCCGCTCGAGCCAAATCCCGCGCAGATTCGCGCGGCGCTGCGCGACGCGCTGGCCGAGCAGCGGATCGCCGAGGCGCGCAGCCGCCACCTGCAGGCGCAGGCGGCGCGCGCGGTCGAGGCGGCGGACAGGACCTCGAGCGAGGCCGCGGCCGTCGCCGCGAGCATCCAGCAGGCCGAAGCCGGCATCGCCGCCGCCGAGGCGCGTATCGCGCTCGTCGACCGCGAGAGGGCGACGTTGCGTGCCCGGCTGGGCGCCGAGCAGGAGCCGCTGGTTCACCTGACCGCCGCCCTGCAGCAGTTCTCGCTGCGCCCGGTGGCGGTATCGATCCTGCGGCCGGGCTCCGTCAAGGAGACCGTCTATACCCGGGCGATGCTGGCGAACGCCGTTCCGATCGTCCGCCAGCGGACCGCGCACTTGCGCACGCAACTCGCCCGCAGCCGCACGCTGCACGAAGAGGCCGAACAGCTGGCCGGCGCGCTGCGCGAGGAGACCGGACGCTTGACTGAGCGGCAGCAGCGGCTGGCAGGGCTCGAATCCCGCCAGCGGCTCGCCTCGCGCGATGCGAGCGGCGACGCCGCGCGCGAAGCCGAGCATGCTCTCGCTCTTGCGGAACAGGCGCGCGACCTTGATTCGCTGGTGGGCGAGCTGGACCGCGCCGGCAAGCTGCGCCGCGAGCTCGCCGCGCTGCCGGGGCCGGTCCCTCGTCCGTCGAGCCCCGCCGCGGCGCAGCTCGCCGCCGCGCCTCCCCCGACCGCCGGCGTGGCCGGCACGGCCGGGCCGCCGCCGCAGCCCTATCTCCTGCCGGTCGCGGGACGCACGATCGCCGGTTTCGGCGCGCTCGAGGACGGCGGTGCCAGCGGCGGCGTGACGCTCGCCCCGCGGTCCGGCGCGCAGGTGGTCGCCCCCGCGCGGGGGCGGGTGGTGTTCGCCGGTCCCTATCGCGGCTTCGGCGAGATCGTCATCATCGACCACGACGGCGGCTGGACCAGCCTCGTCACCGGGCTCGCCCGGCTCGACGTTCGCGTCGGCGACCGGCTGGTCGGCGGCAGTCCCCTCGGCATCGCAGGCGCCAGCGCGCCCGCTATCTCGCTCGAGCTGCGCCGCGACGGCAAGCCGGTGAACCCGTTGCAGTTCATCCGGTGAGACAACGAAGGCGTCCGTCCCCCTTCTCGTTCCGCGGCCTTTTTCCGGTGCCGCCTTGCGCGACGGCCTCGCCGCAACCGGGTGGCGTCGAGCAAATCGCCCACAAACCCCTTGAATAAGAACGATAACTCGCTTTCAAATGAATGACGGCTCGTTACCCCTTCCGCCGCTACCGCGGCAAACCGTCGCCACGATCGGCGCACCTCATCTGGCGTTAACCCGCCCGATTGGATAAAATGCCGCTCAAACCTAAGGATTCTCGCGATGAAATTTGCCCCGCACCTGCGCGCCCTTGCCTTGCTGACGTCGGTCGCGCTGCTGCCGGCGGCGACCGCCGGCTACGCCCAGGTCGACAGCCGCATCTCGCCCGAATTCGCCAAGTTCTTCGCGGTCTACGAGCGGATCAAGGCGGATTACGTCGAGCCGGTCGACGATCACAAGCTGATCAAGGGCGCCATCGACGGCATGCTGGCATCGCTCGACCCGCACTCGGACTATCTCGAGGGCGCGAGCTTCGAGAGGCTGACGACGATGATCGACGGCAATTACCAGGGCCTCGGCATCTCGGTGCAGATGGACGACGGGGCGGTGAAGGTCGTCTCGCCGTTCAAGGGCAGCCCGGCCGAGAAGGCGGGCATCAAGGCCGGCGATTACATCACCCACGTGAACGGCAAGCTGATTTACGGCACCGATATCGACGACGCCGTCGAGCAGATGCGCGGCCCGGCGGGCAGCACGGTGCGCCTCTCGATCGTGCGCCAGGGCCGTGACGCGCCGTTCGACGTGTCCGTCACGCGCGGCGTCATCGACCTGCAGCCCGTCACTTCCGAGCTCAAGAACGGCAATATCGGCTACGTCAGCGTCAACGAGTTCAGCAAGGACGTCGGCAAGGACGTCAACGGCGCGATCAGGGCCCTCAAGGTCAAGGCCGGCGGCCGCCTCGCCGGCATCGTGCTCGATCTGCGCAGCAATCCCGGCGGCTCGCTCGACGAGGCGGTGGCGCTGTCCGACCTGTTCCTCACCCAGGGCCAGATCGTCTCCCAGCGCGGCCGCAATCGCCAGGACACGATCTATTACGATGCGGAAAGCGTGTTCCCGGGCGACGCTGCGGCCGGCACGCCGATCGTCGTGCTGATCGACGAAGGGACGGCGTCCGCCAGCGAGATCGTCGCCGGGGCGCTGCAGGACCAGCACCGTGCTCTGATCATGGGCGAGCGCAGCTTCGGCAAGGGCAGCGTGCAGTCGCTGCTGCCGCTGGGCAAGGACAGCGCGCTCAAGCTGACGACCGCTCGCTATTACACGCCGTCGGGCCGTTCGGTGCAGGAAGGCGGCATCGTGCCGGACATCCGGGTGCCGCAGCTGAGCGACCCGGACGAGGCGCTGAAGGAGAAATACGCCTATCGCGAGAGCGACTTGAAGCGCCACCTCGTCAACGAAGCCGCGCTGAAGGACGACGATCTCGAAAGCGACTCCAAGAAGGACCCGCGCTTCACGCTCACCGCCGACCAGCTGAAGAAGCAGGGCATCGACGACTTCCAGCTTCACTACGCGATCGAAACGCTCGAGCGCACGGCCCACATCCAGACCGCGCAGCGCTGAGCGGGTGAAGATGGACCGCTCGGACAAGCTCGCGCAGCTGCTGGCGATCGCGATACCCGCGCTTCTGCTCGGCGGCGCCTACGTCTCGCAGTATATCTTCGGCCTGTTCCCGTGCGAGATGTGCTGGTGGCAGCGCTATGCCCATTTCGCCGCGCTGGCGCTGGCGCTGCTCTCGCTCGTCGTGCCGCCGAAGCGCGCGTGGGTTCTCATCGCCGGCCTCGCGATCCTCGTTGCCGGCTTGCTCGGTGGCTATCACGCGGGCGTCGAGTATCACTGGTGGGAAGGGGTGACGACGTGCAGCACGACCGCCGCGGGAACCTCGCTCGAGGACATCATGAACGCGCCGCTCATTCGCTGCGACGAGGCGCAGTGGAGGCTGCTCGGGATCTCGCTCGCCGGTTTCAACTTCCTCATCTCGACGGCGGCGGCGATCGTCATCCTCGTCCTCCTCGCAAGGAAACCGGCCCAGGAGAAACCGGCATGACGCAAGACCGCTCGCGGATGATCCGGGTCGACCAGGCCGGCGAATACGGCGCAACGCGCATCTACGCCGGGCAAATCGCGGTGATGGGCGATCGCGGCCCGCAATCGCCGGAAATTCGCGCGATGGCCGAGCAGGAAGCGGCCCACCTTGCAAAGTTCGATGCTTTGATGGCGCGTCGCGGCACGCGCCCGACGGCGTTGCAGCCGCTGTGGTCGGCCGCGGGATACGCCCTCGGGGCCGCCACCGCGCTGATCGGACCGGAAGCGGCGATGGCCTGCACCGCCGCGGTCGAGCAGGAGATCGACCGTCACTACACCCGCCAGCTCGAGGAGCTCGAGCGGGACGGCGACGACCCGGAGCTCGCCGCCATGATTGCCGAGTTTCGCGACGACGAGCGGGCCCACCGCGCCGC
>Ga0157371_10001479_pt1 | contig 24313 bp, 24 predicted proteins | sample C45metaG_FD_113462 | JGI IMG/M metagenome (GOLD analysis project Ga0157371, IMG submission 113462) | Corn rhizosphere microbial communities from Kellogg Biological Station, Michigan, USA - C4-5 metaG | ecosystem: Host-associated > Plants > Roots > Rhizosphere > Soil | place: USA: Michigan...
AGATATGAGAGATCTGAAGAGGCCGTTTCTGGCCAATAAGACGGCCCTTGTTCCATGGGAATGTTGTCATGCTCAATCTCCTTTGGGTTAGGAGATGTGATTATGGTCGTCCAATATGAGCGAAAAGCGGACGTTCAGTGTTACGCAGCATTTCAACTGAGAGTTGGTTCGCGGATGCAGAAAATAGAATATTAATTATGCTATTGAGGAGAGGCTGACAAATTTCTTGAGCTGAAAAATGAAGTGTTATACGGTTGGATTTAAATTAAATTTCAAGGACATCTGAGGTCGCCATGCTGGATATTACCAATTTTGGACTCTTTGCCTTTTCAGTTTTTTTGCTTTCTGTAACTCCCGGACCTGATATGGCTTATGTGATTGGGCAAAGCGTTGCTAACGGCCGTCGCGCTGGTATTGTATCAGCATCTGGAGTGGCGTTAGGTAGTTGCACACATGCGATTGCAAGCACTTTAGGGCTGACTGCCCTCATCACCGCCTCTCCTGTTATGTTCACCGCGATTAAATACATTGGAGCGAGCTATCTGATGTTTCTGGGTGGAAAAATGATGTTAGGAACATTCATAAGCAAAAAGGACCGCGGAGATGCTGCCCCCCAAAACACCAGGAAGGTAAGTGCCTACAGGCTACTGTCCAGGGGGTTTATAACTACATTAACTAATCCCAAAGTGCTCCTTTTCTTTATTTCATTTTTCCCTCAGTTTGTTACACCGGAAGGCGAACAACATGCGGCATCCTTTCTGCTGCTGGGACTAACATATGCGTTTATAGCTTTTTTGACCGATGTGACATTTGCCATATTAGCTGGCAGCACGGCAGGAGCTGTTGCAGATAATCGAAAGCTACAAAATTTATTGGATAGAATTGTGGGTGCTACATTCATTGCATTGGGCGTAAGGCTAGCCTTAACCCGCCGGTAAAAATATTTTCATCATTTTAAACATAACACCCCGGCGGCGAACCGCTATCGCTTTTGCCTGCGACAGCGGGATTGCTTCTATAACTTACTAACCATATCAATACAACGCAGACCCGTCTGGGTAAGCGCTGATGGATAGAGGCTTTCTTTGACGAGAGTAAATCCATGTTTTTCATAGAAAGATTGTGCATTGGGCGTTGAGGATAAAGTTAAATTCTCAAACCCCTGTCTACGCGCTTCTTCTTTGATAGCATCAATAATCAGTCCGCCAAAACCTTTGCCGAGGTGCTCTGGCAAAGTGAAAATAGCCTCAACGCTTCCTGCAGAAAGATCCAAGAAACCTGTCGCCACCGGTCTGTTATCAGGGCCATCAACGACGAAAAAAGGATTTGCTGCGATAGCTCTCCTGTAACCTTCGGGCATTGCTGCTGGCGTCCATGCGTCAATAACCGCAGCATCGTAACTGCACTTGCATCCATGGCGAATAGCCTGGTTCCTGATGTGCCAACACTCTTCCGCCTCAACAGGTGTTGCGAGTCTGACCTTCATAGCTTCTCCTTGTTTGTCCTGTAACTGCTAGCCACTAATATTTACCATAACATCTCTTATGAGGCCAGAGGGGCGTTACTGGTTTTACCCTGGCCAAAACCTGAAAATGCCCTTAATGATTCCGGCGAGCCTGCATGGCTATGCAGTAAGATCTGTTCTCCACCGGTTAGTGCATGCTGATGTTGGAAACGTCCGCTCTTGGCACAGAGCGGACGCTGTGCAGGCTAATGTCCGCTATGAGCGATAAGCAGACATTTATTTATGGAGCTTCAGTGTGAGCACCCTTATCAGTTCACGGATTCCGCCTGTTCTACAAACAAACTTCGATTGATGAATTGAATTAATAGAAGCTTTTAGTCTGTCTCATCACATATTGTTTTTTGTCGACAAAACTTAGGGTTGATTTGCACCTCAACCATAAGGACGAAGTATGTCAGCTAAAAAACGTATAGCCATTACCGGTGCTTCAGGGAAAATTGGCAGGATTACAGTCGAGTGGCTTGAGAAAGCGGGTTATGAACTGTTTCTCATCGATAAAAAAGCCCCCTTAACCGATGCCCATCCAGCGATGATCGCGGATTTAGAGAATTTTGGTGCAACACTCGATGCACTTTCCTCCGTAGGGGAAGATGTTTATTCACGACCTGAACCTGCAGCCTTTGATGCCGTGGTTCACCTTGCCAGTATTCCTCACCCCCGGATGATCCCTGATTCTGACGAGTTCAGAAATAATATGCTGGCCACCTTCAACGTGTTTGAGGCATCCAGGCGCCTGGGGATTAAAAATATCATCTGGTCATCGAGCGAAGTCCCTACTGGCGTGCCTTACGACCAGTGGGATGCCCCCTATGTTCCGGTGGATGAGCACTACCCGGCCCGGGCGATCAGCATTTATGCGCTGACTAAAGTGCTGGGTGAAGAGATGGCCCGTCAGTTCTGCCTTAATAACGCAGACATGCGCATTACCTGTCTGCGGCTTTCTAATGTTATGGCGCCGGAAGAATACGCGCAGTTTGAAAGCTGGCAGAACGATCCTGCCATAAGGCAATGGAATATGTGGACTTATGTTGACGTCCGGGATGTTGCCCAGGCGATTGAGAAAGCTATCGAATATGATGTCAGGGGTAAAGATGAGTTCTTTATTACCAGCGATGTGACCTGCATGCGAACCCCCACACAGGAACTTCTGGACCGATACTATCCAGATGTTGAACAGCGTAAAAATTTTGCAGGTAATGAGTCAGCACTCAGCAGCGAAAAGGCAATGCGCGTCCTGGGATATCGCCCGGTGCACCGCTGGACCGATAGCGTGTGATGCTCACGCTCCCACCTTTGCTACCGGCCTGCACATGGCCGGTTACCCCCTTTAACCGGAGAATCATATGAGTGAGAAAAAACTGGCTCTGATTACTGGCTCGAGCAACGGTATCGGCCTTGCACTTGCTGAAGAATTTGCAGCTAACGGATACGATCTTGTCATCGTCGCCAGGGATGAAAAAAAACTTTCAGCCACGGGGGAAAATCTGCAAAAACGTTTTTCAGTTAACGTACACGCGTTCAGCGCTGACCTGAGTAAGTATGACCAGATAACAGACCTGCAGGCCAGAATGGATGATGCCGGTTTAGCCCCTAATGCACTGGTCATCAACGCCGGCCAGGGACTCGGCGGCGCGTTTATCGACGGCACCGATCTTGAAAAAGAGCTTAGATTAATCCGGCTCAACGTTGATGCTGTTGTACATCTTTCTAAAATATTTATCCCACGGCTCGTTGAGCAGGGTAACGGGCACGTTCTTATCACATCGTCGCTTTCCGGCTCGGCGCCAATACCTTTCGAAGCGGTTTACGGGGCGTCAAAGGCTTTCGTAAACTCCTTCTTTTACGCTATACGTAACGAGCTGATGGGTAGCGGTTTATCAATGACGCTTCTGATGCCTGGGGCAACGGAGACCAATTTCTTCAAAAATGCAGGACAGGCCAGCACGACCGTAGGGTCGATGAAAAAGGACGATCCGAAAGAAGTGGCAAAACGTGCCTGGTATGCCCTGATGACAGGACATGAATTTGTCTATGGTAGTGAGTATGCCGAGTATGAGGGCGAGGTGATGAACAGAATGATGAGTGAGTCACACAAGGCTCAGCGTCACCGCATCATTTCTGAACCCGATTCTGCCACGAAAAAGTAAATTCGCACGGCGCCGGGCATCAGCCCGACGCCTCTTTCAAAAGCATAAATACAATGCCAAAAGCATGGTTGCTGACGGCCTCATTTCATCTTTTAGGCAACCTGCCCCAGAGCAGGCTACCGATGACACATCAGCTTTTCATCCAGCGTTCAAAAGCCGTCTTCCAGTCAGGATGCCAGCGCGACAGGGCCGGGCGGTTGTCCAGCATATCCTGGGCGGCCCAGAGAATACGCTTAGCATCCATCTCGCTGGTAACGGCGTTATCAGGGCAAATGATATAGAAGTCACCCCGCTGAAAGCGCGGGAGGAAATAATCAATAACATGCGCAGCCGTCCACGCTTCATCGGGCTTGTTACCGCAGCGCTCGTTCATGCCGGGATCGTTCATATCGGTCCAGGTATAGCCTGGCACCAGAAGATGAGCGGTGAGCCTTGTGCCGGTTTCCTTCACAAGCTGATGAGACAGCTGCTCCGTCAGCACCTTTACGGCTGCCTTTGAGGCGTTATAGGCTGCGAACCCTGGTGGGGTCGTAATACCCTCCTTCGAGCCCAGGTTAACGATCGCACCGTTCTCATCCATTTTTAACATTTTCGGCAGAAAAATATGCTGTGTGGCAACCATGGACAGCAGGTTTACCTGCATCTGCTGTCGCCAGAGAGTCGGGGAATCACAGGCGCCGGCAGCTATTTTCACGCCGGCATTGTTAAACAGCAGATTTACTTTCCCCCATGCGCTGTAAACGGTGTCCTTGAGCTGTTGGAGATCTTCATCACGGGTAATGTCGCCAGTGACCAGCAGCGTTTCAGCCTCCAGTTCGCCGGCCAGCTGCTCGAGCGCCTGTCTGTTCCGGTCAAAAAGACAAAGCTTCATGCCCTTTCGTGCCAGCTCCCTTGCCGCCGCAGCGCCAATACCTCTCGCCGCGCCGGTTATTACGGCAACGTTACCTGTCCTGATGACTTTATCATTCATGATTTACTCCCGTCAGTAATGTGTACCGATAAGAACATAAGAAGAATTGCTAACAGGGAAAAAGCAGCCCCAATCCATCCCGTAGAGATCCAGCTTCCTCCCGAAGCGATAACGAAACCGCCTGCAGCTGCGCCAAGTGCATTGGAAATATTAAACGCGCTGTGCGTCAGGGATGACGCCAGAGTCTGTGCCTCACCGGCAATGTTCATCATATGGGCCTGAAGCGCCGGCACGAGCGAAAATCCGCACCCGAGCATAAACAGCACGATGAGAACCGGGGTCTGCAGTGTGCCCGTAAGGGAAAACAGGCCCAGAAAGACGATGTTCCAGGCGATGATGCCAAATATGGATGGGATCAGCGCAATGTCCGCCAGCCTGCCACCGATAATGTTGCCGGCAACCATGCCCGCCCCCCAGAGAACCAGGATCCATGGCACGGCTGAGGTTGAAAACCCGGCAGCTTTCGTCAGCGCCGGGGTGATAAAGCTGTATACGGCAAACATGCCCGCAAAGCTGACTGAAGCGACGGCAAACGTCATCAGGATCTGTGGGCTCTTCAGCGCGCCAAGTTCCTTGAGCGGTGAAGCGGACCTGTCGGCCGCCACGGATGGAACAAAAAGCATAACCATTATGGACGTCAGCACCAGGCCCGCTGCCACCATCCAGAAAGAGATCCTCCAGCCCAGCGTCTGGCCCGCCCATGTGACAAGCGGAACGCCGGCAACGTTCGCTACGGCCAGTCCCAGCATAACGTAACCGATATACCGGGCTTTGTGCTGTGGCGAGACCATTGAAGCCGCCACGAGCGCGGAAACGCCGTACCAGGCGCCATGAGGCATACCAGAAATAAAGCGGGCTGCGAACATGGAGTTATAGCCCGTGGCCAGAGCGCTCAGGGCATAGCCTGCAAGTGTAATAATTAACAATATCAGCAGAAGGTTTTTACGGGCCTGGCGCGCGCCAAGTACCGCGATCGCAGGGGCACCGACCACCACGCCTGCAGCATAGGCGCTGATATAGCCTCCCGCGGCAGGGATAGAAACGCCGGTTCCCCGCGCAAGATCCGGCAGGAGGCTCATGGGCGCAAACTCGCCCGTTCCGATGCACAATCCGCCCGCGCCCAGCGCAAGCATGGCCGGAAAAAGACCCACAGGCGGATGAATACGTTCATCCTGCCGTGAAAGCGTTTGTTCAGACATTGACTATAATTCCTGATCCCGTTCACTGCCGGCTGCAAAAAAGAAGAACCGCTACCTGTCGGATAACGGCTCTGAGCTATGTGCAGCTTATGAGTCACAACGTTCCGGAAAGAACGGCAACAGGCAGTGGTATATTGAACTGAAATAAACTATAAACGCCTCCTTTCGGTTATTGATGAATCAGATAGTCAGTAACGATGAGTATTATTCAACAATTCTGTTGCTGGTTTCACCATGCAGGGTGATAAGCGTTATTTCGGCAGGTTTCCCAAGCCGGAAGGGAAAACCGTTCCAGATGCCGGAACCGTTGCTGACGTAAAGCTTCAGGGGCCCTGTTTCGTAGAGCCCGGATACAAAACCGTTATTAGCCGATGCGACCAGCCTGTCCAGACCAGCAATCATACCGCCGTGAGTATGTCCGGAAAGCTGAAGGCTAACTCCGCTTTCTGCGGCCTTGTCAGCATTTTCAGGCCTGTGGTCAAGAAGGATGACGGTTTCACCCGGGCGGGAAAACTTCAGGGCCAGGGACAGATCAGGACCCGGCAGGCCGTATGATGGCGCAACGGCATCCGTCACGCCCGACAGATATAGCGAGTCGCTGCCACGGTTTATACGGTAACCGGCATTATTGAGAAAATGCAGGCCCAGTTTTTCAAAGGTCTGGATCCAGTTTTCAGCGCCGAAGTAATATTCATGATTGCCAGTTACGGCAAAAACGCCGTCCTCAGCCCGCAACTGTCCAAGCGGCTCAATGTCGGTGAAACGCGCTTCTGGCCAGCCATCAATCATATCCCCGGTAACCACAATCATATTCGCATCGAGCTCACGGGTGCGGGTAACAACATCCTGTATCCAGCTTCGCGGCAGCAGTCTGCTGGCGTGCAAATCCGTCAGTTGAACTATCCGGTAACCTTCAAAACGGGGGGACAGGCTCCTGAGCGTGACGTCTATCTTTTTCACTTCAGGAACCGCTGTACCATTTTTCAGGGCCAGCGCTGTGATCATGGCCGCCAGAACAGGCAGGATAAACCAGAAAGCCGTATGCCATTTCATCCAGCGTCCTGATACCAGTCGGTGTAATATCCAGAATAGATCACGCAGTACTAACAGGACTGCCATAAAAACGGTCATACCGAAAAGCCCGGTAGTAAGCAGCAACAACGGTTTTGGTATCTCGGGAGAAAACATATTCCCCGTAAATAATTTCGTGAGCAGATGAAACTCGCAGGCCACAATGATTGCGCCTGCGACGGCTATTTTTATCGAAACCGGGGCGGGAAGCGGCCTGATAAAACGAAACAGCACGTAAAGCGCTGGAATGAGGGTCCAGATATGAAACACGCGGAAATCTCCCGGGAATGAAAAACTGTTAGTTTGCCGTGGCAGCGGGTTGCAACGTTTTGTTGAATGAATCTAAACTTACCATCCTTCAGGAACGATTCAATGCAATGTCATTTGACATTGCATTGAATTTTAATCAACGGTTTAACGCCATGTCCTCCAGACTGTCTACCACGCTCACCCGAAGCGATCTTGCTGAGCTCAACGCATTTCTTATCACTGAGAAAAGGCGCAGTTTTACCAGGGCCGCCATAGAACTGGGGATCACCACCTCTGCGTTGAGCCATACAATACGCAATCTCGAGACGCGCCTGGGTGTCAGGTTGTTGAACAGAACAAGTCGTACGGTCTCTCCGACCGAAGCGGGCGCAAGCCTTGCTCTGCGTCTTGAAACAGGCTTTAAAGAAATAGGCGACGCGCTTGAGGAAATTAACCGCATGCGCGATCGGCCCGTTGGAAAGCTCAGGCTTAATGTGCTGAGTGACGGAGCACGCCTCATCATGGCGCGACATCTTCCGCGCTTTATTAGCAAATACCCTGAAGTGGAGCTCGAAATCAGCGTTGATGACAGAATGGTAGATATCGTCCAGGAAGGATTTGATGCCGGGATCCGCTTTGGCGGAACCGTTCCTGAAGATCTCGTTGCAGTCAGACTGGGGGGAGGGCTCAGATGGGTGGCGGTGGCATCGCCACGCTATCTTTATCAGCATACCCCACCTGCTGTGCCTGAGGATCTGCGCCTGCATGACTGCATTCAGCTGCGAACCGGGCAGGGCGTCATCTACAAATGGGAATTCCGTAAAGGAGAAGACTATCGCGTGGTTGACGTCAGGGGGCAGCTCTGTGTGAGCGAAACGGCGCTGGCAATTGAAATGGCATTAGCTGGCGTGGGTATTGCTTACTGCCTCGAAGACCGGGTGCGTGATGATATTCGTGAAGGCAGACTCAGGATTGTTCTTCCGGAATGGGCTCCTCTGGAAGAGCCGATGTATCTGTACTATCCAGGTCACAGACAAGTTCCCCAGGGATTAAAGGAACTCATCGAAATTCTGAGAGAAGAAATAGAACTAACACACGCAGTTTCAGCCTGAATCAGACTCAGGGATTCGCAAATCACCTGAGCCTGGTGTTCATAACCTGTTAGGGATGTTTTTGAAGCATTTCCTTAAGGTTATGACGTGAGGCCGTAATGATAGTCCAGGGATCTTTTGGCGCGTCATGCTCAACAATATACCACTCAACCCCACTGCTTCTCCCCGCACTGATGATTGAGCGCCATTCCAGCAAACCTTCATCTGCCGGAGTGAAATTCATTTCGTCATCACGAATCCCGATAGCAGCGTTATCTTTTGCATGAATCGCATAGACGCGTCCTGAATGTTGCTAATACAACTATTGGCGTTATCTGTACTAACGCTCAACTCACTAAAGCTGAGATGACTAAAGTCGCTCAAATGTCTCATGACGGTCTTGCCAGAACCATATATCCCATTCACACCCCATTCGATGGAGATACAATCTTCGCAGCCTCTGCTGGAGTTATTCAATCTTCAGTTAATATCGTAGGAACGCTTGCAGCAGAGGTTGTGGCGGAGGCCGTCCTTAATGGAGTTAAACAGGCTAAATCAGCTAAAGGTTACTTAGCTTACAGCCAGATTAATATAAATCACAGGGCAGCTAAATAATAATTTACATGGAAATAAGATTATTTAGTGAATTAAAATAAATATGCAAGGGTGTACTCCATATTTAACTTACTTCATCAGGGTAAGATATTGGTATTTTTTGAGTCGGGCCATATTAAATTGGCGGATGACGCATCGGCCGATTTTGAGTTATACGGTAAATAAAGCCTTGCAGCACAACCCTCTTAACCTGTGTAAGGTCTGCTTTTGGCACAAAGCGGACATGTGCACGTGGCAAGGTCTGCTATGAGCGAACAGCTGAACTTCATAAAATATTTCTGATCTCCAGTTAATTCTTAGCCATGAGCTGCTAAATCGCGGTAAAACAACAATTAAAACGTTTGTGCAATAGCGTTTTTTTTGCACTTCCCAGATTTATGCTGACCTAAACACGAGCTTTACTTTGCGCATACTTTTATTTTATGTTTATTCAAGAGATCTTATGACAGGTAAGAACAGTGTTGAGGCTGATGAAATCAGTGAACTGTTTGCCGTAGTCGCAGCACGCAACTTTTCTGGATTGAGAAAATTTCTCCCGCAATCTATAAATCATTATCAAAAGAGTGACTTAATGGACATTCATCATGTTGCAGCATTTTCATACCTTAATACCGGTGGCAATCCTGCCGGAGTAGGGCTATGCGATCGTTTACCGGATGCAGAATTTATGCAAAAAATGGCATCGGAACTGGGATATTCAGAAACTGTTTTTGCAGCCCCTGAAGGTAATGGATGGCGTGTGCGCTATTTTGCGCCAGCTATGGAGGTAGATTTCTGCGGCCATGCAACTATCGCTCTGGGGGCAGTTCTGGCTCATCAACATGGAGACGGAGATTTTGCTCTGCACCTCAACAGGGCTGATATAACGGTTAAAGGATATTATACCGAAAGGGAGTGGGGTGCCGCCTTTATATCACCACGAACCTGTAGCAAGCACGCTACATCCAAGGCACTGCAAGATGCGCTCAGCCTTTTTGGCCTCAGCCACGACAAACTCGATCCAAACATCCCTCCAGCTGTGGCACATGGTGGGGGTGATCACCTTATTCTTGCATTACGGGATCGTGAAACACTTAAAGCCATGGCGTATGACTTGGCGAAAGGCGAGAAGCTGGCACGGCGTGAAGGGTATACAACATTCAGTCTGATCTTTGCCGAGAATTCACGCTTTTTTCATGTCCGGAATCCCTTTCCTGCCGGTGGCATTTATGAAGATCCGGCTACCGGAGCAGCCGCCGCAGCGCTGGCAGGATATCTGAGGGACATCAGCTGGCCACACGGCGGATCGGTCGAAATTAGCCAGGGTGAAGATATGGGAGTACCTTCCCGCCTACTGGTCAATATATCACCAGAGAGGGGAGGCGGTGTCCAGGTCGCAGGGTCAGTGAGGCGTCTGCGCTAAGTCAGTGCGGCCTGGTCTTCCTTTAAATTTCATGTTGATGTTAGCAATGTCCGCTTTTGGCACAAAGCGGACGTTACTGGCCCAATTACAGTTATTTTCATGCATCCCTGGTCAACGGTCAGTAATGTACCAGACCGCCATCTACCGCATACTGGCTGCCAGTAACATAGGATGCGTCATCGGACAGGAGAAATAGTGCAACTGCCGCGGCCTCTTCTGCTGTTCCTGCGCGACCCAAAGGAACCTGGCTTACCACAAAATCTTCAAACTGCTGACGCGACTCCTCTGGCATAAAGTGTCTGAAGTTGGTTTCAATCGGACCTGGCACCAAAGTGTTGGCGCGGATACCGCGTTCAGCCAGCGCTGATGCCCAGCTTTTGACCATAGCGATAACCGCGCCTTTCGTCGCCGCATACAGGCTTGTCATCGCCGCACCTTCATATACAGATGAAGATGAAGTAACCAGAACGGATGCGCCTGAATTGAGCGATTCGGAGAGGGCTGCCAGCTGTAGCATCGGGCCGCGCACATTAGCGTTCATCATTCGATTAAAAGAATCTGCCGTTACAGATTCCGGAGAGCCTACTTCAGCAAAGCCGCCATTTAGCCATAATCCATCAAGTGAACCCCAGTCGTTAATAGCCTCACCCAGCCCATGTATGTCAGCTTCGCTTGCGGCATCACTCTTTAGAATAAGCGAAGCTGCAGGAAGCAGACTGCGTGCACGCTCCAGTCTTTCTTCATTAAGCCCAGTTATGGCTACATGGCCACCTTCCGTGACAATACGCTGAGCGCCTGCCAGCCCCATGCCACTCGAGCCGCCCGTAATCAGTATCCGTTTACCCTTAAATCTGCCCACGCTTACAGCCTTATTTGTCTCTGGAATCAGCATTTACCTTACGTAAAAAAAATACTATTCGTCATCTGTTTCATTACGCAACGATGACATTGCTGCCTGAAGGTCCGCTTCTGGCACAACGCTGACAGGCGTCAGTCTGATGACCGCTACAGGCATAATTTTTTAGCAACTTCCATTAATTGGATGGGAGGAGTAGTTCAAGACCCGTGTCCTGAACCACGCAGAGCATATCGTTTACTATTATGACTGCCATTCTTTTATCTCAGGCACGGCCGCATCCCGCATTAATTAGCCGGATGATGTCAGCTTTTGGGAAGGTTTATCCTGAGGGCTGTTTCAGGCTGAAGAACTGCCCGGCCAGCGTGTTTATCAAACGGCGAGGCGTATAAAGTTTGTGTTGCTCCTGGCTTAGGGCATCACTACGGCTGTTACACTAGTGTGAAACTGTACCGGATTTTAAAAATTATGCCCTCTAAAAAACTTCGCCTCCGTACTCTGCTCATATTACTTTCAGTAGGTGGAATCATTCTGACATCATGTTTATTGCTCGGGGCACTGTTTGTTTTTCAGAAAAACAACATTGAGGAGAGCCTGCTTGAGAGCAACATTGCTTACGCGCTAAAGCTTGCAGATACCACCGACCGTTACCTTGCGACAGCACAGCGTGAGCTGGCCTGGAGCGCCACACAGATAAAAGGCCTCGATGACCCGGCACTGCTCAGAGGCGAGACCGAACGGCTCCGTCTCCAGTCGGGTTTTTTTAATACGGTTGTGGTGGTTAACCGGGATGCTATTATCGCCGCCACCTCACCGGAGAGCCTGAGTCTTGTGGGCGTCAAGCTGCACTCCGCCGCCAGCCGGCAGGCCATCACCACGCAGAAGCCTTTTCTTTCAGCGCCCTTTACATCAGCCTCCGGGAACTATGTGGTGTTTCTGTCGCAACCACTTTTTTCGCCTGACGGCGGCTATATGGGCTACATCGGTGGCACCATCTACCTGAAAAAACAGAGTATGCTGAGCGAGATTCTGAGCCAGCACTTCTATTCCAGAGATGCTTCCGTCAGTATCGTCAGTAATGATGGTCTGATTATCTTCAGCCATGATCCGGCGCGTGTTGGGATGAAAATGGCACTGAGCTTAGCATTGCAGAAACAGCTGGCTGCGACGAACAGCGGCAGGTTCAGTACGGAAATTGATGGTCAACAATTTCTTACAGGATATGCCAGCCTCCACCGAACCGACTGGAATGTCTTTATTACCGGCACTTCAGAAACGGTGCGACACATCCTGATGCGCACAGCTGTGAAGGCATTATGGTTTCTGTCCGGCATTATTGTTCTGACAGCAGCCATCGTGGCCCTGCTTGCCGGCAGCATCGCGTCGCCACTTGAGAAACTGGCCAGCATGGTGCGTGAAGAAGGCAATGCGTCAGCACTGGCGTCACTTATGTCAATTAAGACCTGGTATCATGAAGCGGACCGTCTGAGAGATGCCGTTCAGGAGCATCGTCACGCTGTGGCAGGCCGTATGGCGGCGCTCAGCGATGAGGCCATGACCGATCCGCTGACAGGGCTTTGCAACCGCCGGGGTTTCACTTTACTGATGGACAAGTGCAGTGACGGATCATTGCAATGTGCAATAGCCCTTGATATTGACCACTTTAAAAAAATTAACGACTGTTTCGGTCACGATGCCGGGGATGCTGTGCTGGTGAGGCTCGCGGGTCTGTTGCGGGAGACGTGCCGGGCCGGAGATATTATCAGCCGCTTCGGCGGAGAGGAGTTTGTTATCTTGCTGCCTCAGACGTCTCTGGAAGATGCCGCACGCACGGCGGAACGCATCCGGGAGAGCGTCAGCACGGCAACGTTTCCGTTCGTGGGGACAATGACCGTTTCAGCCGGAGTGGCTGCGCTGGCTGACTGTGGTTATCGTGATGCCCTGTTGCGCCGCGCAGATGAGGCACTCTACGAGGCTAAACGTGCCGGGCGAAATGCCGTCATCGTGGCCGGCCCAGGCGGGTTAAAGCGGCACGAAGAATGCTGATGTAATGGTTATTGCAACAAGGTTTTATCCGGGGCGGGAAGGGGGCATCACTAATCACGCAGACTCCACGTGCGTTTCTCATCCTGTCACGCTCCCGGACAGACTATTGACAATCAAAGCGGGCCTGACAGTATCTGTAATCAATGCGTGTTATAACCGACTCTGTCGCTGAGGCTCTGCTAAATGAGCATCCTCTGATTAAAGTCTGCAGGCGTCACGGTAATGATTCGGGCAGAAAGGCGGCACTGTGCTGAGAGCGAAATCCGGCTGACATGCGCATAATCATTTTTTTAAACTTCCCCCTCGCCGCTCGTCTGACGGAAGTTAATCAAAGGATACAGGGGGAAGTCTCAGATTCCCCCTGTATTTTCCGCTAAACTCTGTACAGCATTAAAAACTTTGCCAGTTTTCGTTACCCGCGGCCGCAACGGCAGGGCCCGTTCGCAAAATTGCAACGGCCGGTGCCGGACGGTTCACAGGACTGTGTGCAGCTGAAGCAGGGGCTGAAGAAGAATCAAGCGTAAATGTGTTTACCAGATGGTTCAGAGCTGCTGCCTGCTCCATCAGTGAACGGGAGGCTGCAGAAGCCTCTTCAACCAGTGCGGCGTTCTGCTGAGTAACATCGTCCATCTGATCGACGGCCTGATGAACCTGTCCAATCCCCTGCGACTGCTCACTGGCCGCCACGGATATTTCATCCACCAGGTCGGTGACCTGACGTACGGCATCATTCATCCTGGACATGTTTTCTCCCACGCCTTCTGCCTGTGCGGAGCCGGCTTCAACAAAGCCCATTGACGACTCGATGAGTTCCTTGATTTCACGGGCCGAAGACGATGAGCGCTGTGCCAGATTGCGGACTTCACCGGCCACCACGGCAAACCCCCGACCCTGCTCGCCCGCACGGGCAGCCTCTACAGCCGCGTTCAGGGCCAGAATATTCGTCTGAAAAGCAATTCCTTCAATCAGTGCAATGATATCGGTAATTTTCGCTGAGCTTCCTCTGATATCACCCATAGTCGACAGCAGTGTGCGAACGCGACCGGCACTGTCTTCAGAGATTTCATGCGCATTTTTCGCCAGCTGACTGGCCAGGCGGGTGTTTTCAGCGGTCTGACGGACCGTTTCACTCAGCTCAGACATACTTGCTGCGGTCTCCTCCAGGGAGGCAGCCTGCTGCTCAGTTCGGGATGACAGGTCTTCGTTACCTGCTGATATCTGTGCCGAAGCAGAACTGACTGACTGTGCTGACGCCTCAACTTTAGACAGGGAGTCTGAGACATTCCCAATCAGTTGGTTGAACGCGAGGGCCGTCAGGCCGATTTCATCCCGGCGTGAGGTATCCACCCGGAGCGTCAGATCAAGGTTTTTACTGGCACTTTCCATTGTTTCACGCATGCCGTTCAGCTGACGGCGGATGCTAAAGATGGTCCGGAGTGCGAAGAAAGCGAGAATAATGACAGCCAGTGCTGAACCCCCCACCAGGCTCCATACCGTTGTCTGATAGGTTCTGTCATTTTCTTTACGCAGTGTTTTGCCGATATCGACGTTCAGCGTGCGCTGCTGCTGATAGCCCGCAATCAACTGACGGACGGCCTCGCCAATGCCGTCACTTCCCTGGAGTGCGCCCAGCGCCACGGCATCATTCTGTGCCCGTGAGCCTGCCAGAAACGCCGGAAGAGTGGATTCAATCCGCTTTAGTGTGGAAAAGGCCGCCTCCGTCATCCTGCGGTCTTCATCATTTGAAACGTCATTATTGAGGTAATGCTGATTAAGGGATTTAATATTACTGATATCCCCGTTAATTTCCTTTTCAATATTAGCCTGAAGACGGGGTTCGGTCGCACTCTGATGACGATAAAGCCAGATGATGAGTGAATTACTGCTATCGACCATACTGCCGAGATCCAGGAGCGAGGGAACAGTGTTCTCCTGCACATACTGAAAGCGGGACTGAAATCCTCCTGCCACCACAACGGCCACGATAACCATCGTGACCAGCGCTGCCGAGAGAAGTGAAAAGGTGAGCAACAATCGCTGTGTAATCGTCATCTTAATTTCCTGCCATTATAAGTGATTGATATCCTGGTGATGTTTTTTTAAAAAATTTCCAGCATATTTATCGGCAAAAAGAGTAATTTAATTACTAAAGAACGAAAATTACATTGTAACGAGGTGAATATCAGAGCGTTGTGTTGCCAGGCGCACAACTACTCCAGAGAGCTGCCTGCTAAAACAAGAAATGGAATGGCAGTTCAGGAGAAATTCCGCAGGCGAGCAAAGAGAAGCCAACCCTTTTAGAGCTTACGCAGTGTTAAGCAGCGAGTGGGCTAAATTCCATGCCTCACAGCTCAGCAGCAGGCAGTCGCAGCTCAGGCCCAGCAATTATGCCTTTCGCGTCGCGAAGTCTGCTCAAGGGGGATGAAAAGGAGGGATTGAGATAATTTATTTACTTACGGCGCGTTCAGGTTATACAGGACAGGGGAATGGAATAACAGGATGTATGCGCATGTGACCGGCTAGTCGCGGAGTCCGGGCCATTTTGTACCCGATCCCTTCTTAGCGACATCTGGCGCCCACATGCTCCTGTCGCGGCATTCAGGGCCTGACCACTCTTTACCTGTCAGATTTATTTACGTCACCCCTATCGAACTGAATTTTTTGCTTTGTTGTACCCATGAAAAACTGTACAGAGTCTTTTTTATTGTATAACTTTAGCTATGTACGTAGCTTATCCAGTATTACATAAAACGGAGTTTATCATGACACAGACCCTGTCCACAGCCAGCCTGAACAAAGAAGTTACTGCCTATTTCAGCCGTGCCGTTATGCCGTCACAGCAGGAAACACTTGGTGCTGTTGTGGGGGAAGTGCTCCGTTCGGGCCGGACGCTCAGCCGTAAGACCATCTGTCTTCGTCTCATCGCGCGACTTGAAAAGGCTTCTGCGCCGGATGAGGAAGAGCATCTGCAGGAACTCGTCAGCCTTTTATTTCATGAATAGACTGTCCTGTGCCGGACATTGAACCCGCTATGCGGATCAGGCACATGATTCTTAGAGCAAAAGCTGTAATGGAAAAGAAAAGAAATAAAGCGCCAGGCGAATTACTTATAGGCGAGGCCGCATTATCGCTTCTTGATGCAAAAAAACCTGTGTCATTAGCGGGGATCCTGCGCAGACTCGAAGTCTGGCTGGCAGAAGAACAGGATGAATCCAGAGTCCGGATCTTCGAAACAGCTATTCATGACGTCAGGGCAGAGATGCAGCGGCGAAGTTCTGACCGGGATGAAGTTCGTGAAACCCTTACCATAACTTCATCTGAAGACCTGCACCGATTGACCCGACATTGATGACAGATACTCTACAGCTATAACCGGATAAAAAAGCAGAATTTCTTAAAAAGCAGAGATAAGGCTATAAATACTCATATGCAACAGATGCTTAAACCAGACGGGCACGACCTGATACACGCACTGAAGAATATTGACGATGTATATGATGAGGAGAAAAAAATTTTTTCTGCCGCAATCAGAAATCTTCTTTCAGGAGCTGACAGTGTGACCAGCAAAGATGTGCTTTTCTATCTTATCGCTGAAATGGAAGCCACAACTGATGTTATCAGGCTGGATGTTTTGCGTACCTGTCTGGAAATTCTGTTGGGGCTTAATGACGCTGCACGCGTGGTCTGATTTCAGTGCATTTTCTTCATGAACTGCCGCATCAGTTCAAGGCAGTCTGAACGCGTTCTGGCATCACTGGCGTTTTCACTGAGTTGATACAGAGCATGAATAAGCTTCTCAGGCGTTACGGCACTCCCGGCAGAAAGCAGTCCGGTTGCAACATGCCCTATCAGGGCACGGACTTCTTCTGAAATATTCTGCACATTGTTTTTCACACTGCCCCCTGAATGTATGCATAGCCAGTCTATGATGCCTCAGACTGTCCACCCGGTCAGCGGTCGTCACTGTAAATACTTTCTGATGGCAGGAGACGAGGCAGATGGTATCAGGCGAACTCAGCATCTGTCAGCAATAGGTGTGTCCGGTTGTATCCCTGAAAAAGAAGACCGGCGGTGTTAACACCGATTTATTACATGTGCGACATTCTCCAGGGCGACTACAGTCAGATGAGGTTAGCCGCGTCCTTCGCACCATTGAGACGGTGAACACCAAAAGCGGCGAGATTTGTCGTGTGGTTCACGTCGAAAATGACACCACCGGCGCTCCGATCCGGTACAGCTTTGAGTACCTGGCCGAGACGTTGTTGCCCACTGCGCGGTGGACTATCGAGCAGCAGCGGGCAGACCGCACTGAACGAGCAGAACGCCGGCAGCTCCGGCTGCTGGGTGGCGGCAAGACGGATAACCTCCGCGGATTCTCTGGTCGGCAGCTCGCTTGGGATCGGCTGGAGGATTTGCGCAAGCTGGCCGAGCTGCGCGGTGGCGTGAAGTCAGGCGAGCGGATGCAGCACCTTTTCTGGCGCTTGAACTTCCTGCTGCTGTCTGGTGCGACCAACAGCGGCCAGATGTACTACGAAGCCAGCGCACTGGCGCGTGAGCTTTATCCTCAGTGGAATAGCCGCTCCAAAGTGCTGATGACGCTCTACAGCAAGGCAAAAGCGCATGAGGCAGGGGAGAAAGTTAGCTTTGGCGGCAAGGACTATGCGCCGCTGTACTCGGTCTTGTGGCCCAGTGCGTCGATCTCGGCGACGAGGTTGCCTTTGGCGTCGTAGCGGGCTTTCCAGGTGCTGCCGTCGGGGTAATCGACCTGAGTGATCAGCGTCGTCAGGTGGTGGTACTGGTAACGAATACTGCGGCCCAGCGGGTCGGTTTCCTTGAGCAGCCGGGCGAACTCGTCGTATTCGAAGGTCAGCTGGTTGCCGTCGGGCAGCGTCAGGCCGGTCATGTTGCCGGTGTCGTCGATCTCGATGACGTAGTGATCTCCGCTGTAGTCGCGGCTCGAGGTGACGCGGTGGTCCTTGTTGTAATGAATCTCCAGCTCGCGGCCCAGTACGTCGGTGACCCAGGTGGTGCGGGCCTCGCGGTCGTAGCTGAAGTGGAAATGCTCACCGTCGCTGGTCTGGTGTTCTACGACACGTGGCTGGCCGTCGATGGTTTCCCAGCGGTACTCGCAGGTCAGGCCCAGTGCGTTGCTGTGGCGGATCATGACGCCGTCGGTGTAGAAAAAGCTGCGTTTGGAATCTCCGTTGCGATGATGAAATAGGAAGGAGGCTAGACTAAATGTTAGTAGCCTCTCTTCCGGCTTGATTTTTAAAGAGCTTTAATTAATATCTAAAACTGCTATTTAAAAATTTGACCACCTAGCTAATAGCTCTACTTTGACTTATTAAAACAAGGATAAAGTAAAGCTTTAGTGTTTCTGCAGCTTACAGCTCACGAACTATTCGTAAACCCCAGCATCTTGTGATTTTTCAATGAAAATATCCATGAGATCACCTTGAATATCTTTGCCTTCACAAGAAAGTTTAAAATCTCCTTCTAAATTGTCGGGGAAATGTACGCCGTCCAAAGTGCCTAAAATTACAGAAGCACTATCTGCAATTACCACCCTAAAAAAGTTTATAACATCGGACCTTTCAGATTCACTCAAAGACGCTAGAGCATTTCTAGCCCTTGCATAGGGGTCTTTACCATTATCAATTGGTTTGTTTAAAGCTGTTTTGTATTGATCGAAATTCTTTTCAAAAAGCTCGTCATATATAGCGTAAATAAAATCTTTATCTGAAGACATAAATACTCCGGTTAGCGCATCTCAGGATACATGGATTTGTTTAGTTTTATGAGTTCTTGAAGTTTTGTATTAGGAATGTCTGGGTAAACTCGCCTAAGTTCTTTAATGTCACGCGCCACAACGTCCCTTGCGCTTGTGAATGGTAGCCCGGTATTAGGTTTTATCCGGCTACGAGAAACTATTCCGACACCTTCTTTTGATACAGTATGTCCGACACGAGGCACCAACATTGCTGGAGCAGTTGCAGGGTCGTAACCTTCCACCAAATCCTTCATCAAGTCCTTCTGACCCACATGATGAGAATCCAAGCCGAGATTTTTGCCTTTCACGGAGCTTTTGTTTGCTTTATGTGAACTGACTGTCCACTTATCACACAGCCCTAGAGCATCAATCCAAGATTGCGTGTTTGGAGCATATTGGTAAAGATTTTCCCCACCCTACAACCCAATCGGATCTTGCGTTATAAACCGCCCAATCTCCGGGTCGTAATACCGAAACGTGTTGTAGTGCAGCCCCGTCTCGACATCAAAATACTGTCCCTAAAACCGCAGGTTTTGCTCAACCTCGTTCACCACCAGCTTCTCAACCGCTCCCCAGGCCCGGTACTTCGCCTGCCAGACGATCTGACCTTCGGCATCGGTCATTTCCAGCGGTGTACCAATCTGGTCGGTATGGAAGTAGTAGACCTTGTTCTCGACTTCGCCTTCTTTCTCATCAACACGGGCCAGAGGCGCATAGCTGCCGGGCTCGTAAAGGTACAGGCTGCTCTGGCCCGGACTTTCCTCTCGCAGCATGCGCAGGCCTTGCCAGAGGAAGCGTTTGTGGTCGGTATGGCCTTTGATCTCGGACTGTTTGGCGACGCGTCGGCCAAGGCTGTCGTACTGGTAGCTGCTGGTGCTTTCCACCTGCGTGTCGGCCATGGTCTCGGTTTTGACCAGGCGGTTTTCGCAGTCGTAGGTGAAGGTCTGCCAGCGCACGATGCCGACGACTTTTTCGATCAGGTTGCCCCAGGCGTCGTATTTGTACTCGTGGTTCGCCCACTGTTTTAGGCGGTTGTCTTTGACGTGGTCGAAGCGGCTGGTGTTGAAGTTCAGGCGATTGGCGGCGGCGTCGTAGCGGAATTCTTCGCCGTCGACCACTCGGCCGGTGTTGCGCGCCAGCAACTGGCCGTTGGCTTCGTATTCGTACTGGGTTTCGCCGCGCAGCTTGTCGAGGGTGCGGCTCAATTCGCCAGCCGGGTCGTATTCGTAGTGGCGGTGGATCGGGTTGTAGGCGTGTTCGACGTAGCGCTCCGGCTTTATGAGCGGGTTCTGGATCTGCGATAGCTTTTCAGCGGGCAGGGTGGTTGCGTACTGCCAGGCCTTACGACCCATGCTGTCGTAGCCGAAGCAACTGGTCAGCTTGCCTTGGGTGCGGTAGATCTCGCGATGAAGATCGTCGCGTTCCATGTCGCTGATCAGCTGGCCATCGAGGTTGAGCTGATGTAGGTGACCGCTGCCGTAGTACAGGTGGTTCAAGGCCGAGCACGAGGAGGATTGAATGCGATCCTGTGCGGGCTTATATGAGGTTAGAGGGGCAAGGAATTTATGCGTCCCGATCTCCAGCACGACGCCGACATAGACCTTTTTGCCCTTGTATCCGGCTCCCCCGTTATTGGGAACCTTCTCATCGAACTGTTGCAAAAACGCTACGTATTCGTCTGTTACTGTGTAAAACCGCATAAGTCCCCTCGGGCAAAGCAAAAAAAAAGCGGCTTTCGCCACTTTCTTTTACTCACCTTAAAGGTGGCGAGAACCTGATTTCAAATTCGCACTTAAAGGTAGCGTATCACCTGATTTCGAGTTCGCACTTAAGGTAGCGTATCACCTGATGCCCAGATCATAGATCGATCATTGCATGGTGTCAAGTTGCCCTTACCCCCCCATGTGGCAATACTTGACTTGACCTTGAACACCTATCTAGCAGCTAGATAGGGTCTTTCTGCCATATTTCAACCACGCTGAATCTGTCTTGCGGTGTTGCAAATGTCCTAAGTTTTGCGACAGTCGCTAATGGTTCAATTTCATTGGTTTTTCTTCGTTGCAAAAGTTTGTCGCAGAATACATTTTATATGCGACAACTTACGCGACAATTGAAGGCACTATGCAAACTCCTACCATCCTCTCTGTCGGCTATGCGCGAGTCTAGACCGACGACCAAGACTTGACCAACCAACGGGCTGAGTTTCATGCAGCGGGCTGTTCACGAATCTTTGCCGAGAAGATCACCGGCACCCATAGCAAGCGTGATGAGCTGGCCCGTATGCTCGATCATTTGCGACCGGGCGACATAGTGACCGTGACGCGGCTTGATCGACTGGCCCGCAATACTCGCGACCTCTTGGATATAGCAGAGCGGTTGCAGACCAGCGGCGCGGGCCTTCGCTCACTAGCTGAGCCGTGGGCCGATACGACTAGCCCAGCCGGTCGGATGGTGTTAACGGTGTTCGCAGGCATCGCAGAATTTGAGCGCAGTTTGATCGTTGACCGCACGCGGAGCGGGCGTAAGGCAGCCAAGGAGCGTGGTGTTCGCTTTGGCCGACGCCCTACCCTCTCGCCTGCACAGATTGCACATGCGCGCCGCTTGATGGACGAGGAAGGCCAAACCTCCACAGAAGCTGCCGCCCTGCTGGGTGTGGTGGCGGTCACGCTGCTGCTGGCCGGCGGCATGAAGGCGCTGCAGACCGTGACTATCGCCAGCGCGCTGCCCTTCGCGGTTATCCTGTTAATGTCGATATATGGCCTGCTCAAGGCGTTACGCGTTGACGCCTGGAAGCGCGACAGTAAGCAGATTGCGACCATCGCACCCACGGCGGCACGTAACCCGATCCCTTGGCAGCGACGGTTGCGTAACATTGCCTACTTCCCGAAACGCTCGCAGGTAAAGCGCTTTATGGCTGAGGTCATTTACCCGACGATGGAGATGGTAGAGCAGGAGCTGGCGAAACAGAATACCGTGTCTCATACGCGGGATGATGTTGAAGACCGCGTTCGCTTTGAGGTGGATTTGGGTAATGAACTCAACTTTGTCTATGAAGTCCGTGCGCGCGCTTATCTGCAACCCGCCTTTGCACTGGCAGGCATGTCTGAGGGCGAGAAAGCTGAAGAGCAGAAATATTACCGTGCTGTTGTCTGCCTCAAGGAAGGTGGTCAGGATTATGATGTGATGGGCTGGAATCAGGAGCAGATTATCAACGATATTCTCGACCAGTATGAGAAGCATCTGCACTTCCTGCATATTGTTCGCTGACGAAATCGGGAGTTTTAAAAAGAGGAGGCAGCTCCTCTTTTTTTAGATCCTGACATTGCTCCTTCTCTCCTGTTTGCAAATCATAGAAACGCTGACCTTAAGATATATTTTACCGCCTACGCTTGTCATCTCAGCACTACCTTCTAACCTGAGAGTGTTGTAAAACATCCTGTGCTCCTACCGCTGGCTGATGTAATGTCTGGCTGGCTCGACTGGCATTTCTTATACAACACCCAGAAGCCGCTTAAGAGTTTCATCATCTCCACCGCAATTTATGCCTGCTATCGTCCTCTGATGCAGGTATTTTTTTTGAGCCTGCTTTTCGTGACAAAACAGAAATCATCTGAAGTCGTGTTCCGGCAGTCAGCTGCAGGTGCATGTTTGCCCGTATGACGAAAATTAGCAGCATGGCGCTGCCAGAAGTGCCGATACTTTACGACGCCGCTTGCCGGACGCAGCTGGATACAGGCCTTAAAGCCTGCCATACCATTTGCTGAACTGCCTTAACCCATTCACAGCAGTGAAGACGCTTCAATCCCGGCAGGCAGATTGCGACACGAAAGCATGATTTCCGGGTCCTTAGCAGAGTCTTTCGGAGCTGCCAGGGGTGATGTAGAATTTTACTTCAGCCACTGCAGTCTTTCTGTTTGACTGCCAATCCGCCGTAGCCGTCCGGATATGGGGGATGCAGAGCCAGATCGACGAAGTGTTACTGCAACACAAAGCTGATTTAGCACGAGGGGAAAGATCTGCCATCCTCCGGCCGGTTAAATGTGTGCTGGTGAGCCACTGTATGTTCTGACTCTTTATCTGGTATGTAAGGTTAATGTTAATAAAGCCTGCCTGTGTGTTTTCTATTCAGCCGCCGATTCATATTTCAGTGTCAATATGCCTTCCTATTCAGTTAAATTTAATTTATCACTCAACATGGGTGATTTTTTACATTAAAAAGCAGAAGTTAGTTAGCCGCTTAAAAAAAACAGAAATATTCAGCTTTATTACTGAGTCACTGACGTTTATTTGAGTGAGATAAGGTGCTAACAGAAGTCTGAAAATTGTTCCTAATAGTTGTCTTATTTTTAAATTTATTTATTAACATTCAATTAGTTATGCTGACATGATGTTGTTTCATGATAAATGCAGGCAAACGATTGCATTGAATAACTTTAAGGATGTGAGTAGTAATTACTCTCGTTAAAGGGAGTATGAGTTATTTACCGCAACCTGAACTACATGAAATGGAAAGCAGGATATGAAAAGCAACGAACGCTGTGTTGTCGTTATCGGGGATAATAATATTTTACATTATGGGCTGTTCAGCCTTATAGACACAGAATGCAGCAGGAAGCAACTGGCTGTATTACCATGCGAGGATTATCGGCTGTTTCGTACTGATGCAGAAAAAAGATATTCAGGATACTTTCATCTGGCGGTGATGTGCCTTGGATACAGTGACTTTTTCCCGCGGTGGTTCAGCTCATTTCTCACATTGCTCCGAAAAACAAACGGTAATGTGCTGGTCTTCACGGACAGTCATGTTCTGCTGAACAGCCGTAAAAGAAGCCTTCTGGATCGTGTCTGTGAGATGGAATATGTCATGGATGTATCAATGCCGGTCTCCTACATCGCTTTTGTCCTTGAGCACTATCTCAACAGGAAGCGCTCTCTGAGGGAAAACTGTAAAATATCTCTGCGTGAACTCGCCGTTATTGATGGGTTTCTGAACGGTGTCGAAGCAGTAAATCACTCTTCAAAACTGGGCATAGAAACGCGAACGCTCTATCAGCACCGGAAAAACTGTGCTAATAAGCTGGGCGTCAGAAATCTCAAAGATTTACTCAGGCTGTAACAGCAGGGGAAGTCGCGTGCCTGTCATCAATATCCACAAAATCGACTGGTTCCGGATCCTCACAGACCTGAGCCGTTCCGGTTACTCCCTTCAGGACATCGCAGATGAACTGGATGTGGTTGCCTCCACACTTATCGGGTGGAAGAAAGGGGCCAGCCCCCGTCACCATTCTGGCGAAGCGCTCATTGAACTGTGGTGCCGGGTGACGGAGAAGGGCAGGCATCAGCTGCCCAGAGAAAAATTTGTGCAGAAATTC
>Ga0157371_10001480_pt1 | contig 24300 bp, 22 predicted proteins | sample C45metaG_FD_113462 | JGI IMG/M metagenome (GOLD analysis project Ga0157371, IMG submission 113462) | Corn rhizosphere microbial communities from Kellogg Biological Station, Michigan, USA - C4-5 metaG | ecosystem: Host-associated > Plants > Roots > Rhizosphere > Soil | place: USA: Michigan...
GAGCGGCACGCCGACGGTGCTCGCCGTGCTGCGGACGGCGGCGACGCGGTCGGTTGCGACCTCGATCGGGAACATCGTCTTCGCGGCCGCATCGATGGTGTCTTCGATGTTGAGGCCCGCCGCTCCGGTGGCGATGAGGCGGGCGATGCTGTGGTGGAGGGCCTCGAGGTCGGGGGCATAGCCGCGCTCGAAGTCGACCGACACGGGGATGTCGACGGCGTGGGTGATGAGGGATGCGGCGGCCAGCGCCTGCTCCAGGCTGAGGCCCTCGCCGTCGTGCACCCCGTGCGCGAACGAGATCGCGTGGCTCGCGGTGGCGAGCGCCTTCACGCCGGGGACGGCGGCGACGGTGCGGGCCGTGATGGCATCCCACACGTTGGTGACGATGAGAGGGGTGCCGGGGACGTGGAGCGAACGGAGGAGTTCGGCCTTGGCCGCGGTTGCTGCGGTGTCTGTAGGGGTCATGCCTCCAGCTTGCCCCGTGGACGCCCACAACGCGAGGGGTTGCGAGACGCCCGCGGGTTGGGCCGTGCAGTTGTACGAAACCAACAGACAATTTCGGGATGGCTGGTGGTTGCGGCTAACCTCTGGCCGTGAACATGCTGTTGCGCACCATCCTGACCCTGCTTCGCGCCCGCCGACGGCCGCCGCTCGACATCCACGACGTGGGGCGCCTGTCGATGCGGGTGCTGCCGAACGATCTCGATGTGCAGCGCCACGTCAACAACGGCGTCTACCTCTCGCTCATGGACCTGGGCCGGCTCGACCTGCTCGTTCGCACCGGCGCCTGGAAGCGGATGCGCGAATTCGGCTGCTACCCGGTGATCGCCAGCGAGACGATCACCTTCCGCAAGTCGCTGCAGGTCTGGCAGCGCTACACGATCGAAACCCGCATCGCCGGTTACGACGAGAAGGCCGTCTACATCGAGCAGCGGTTCGTCGTCGACGGCGAGATCTACGCGAAGGCGCACCTGCGCGGCCGGTTCCTGAAGAACGCCGGCGGCGTCGTGAGCGTCGCCGAGCTCGCCGAGCTCCTGGAGGTGTCGATGGATGCGGTGGTGCTGCCGGAGTGGATCGATCGCTGGGCGCGCGATGTCGCCCTCCCGTCGACCCGCGCGGAAGCCCCCAGCATCTGGACTTAGCGCACCGGCCGACCGCCGGCCTTCACGAAGAGCATGAGCACGAGCCCCAGCGCGAGCACCGCGACGATGCCGAGGATGCCCCAGTACTGGAACCCGAAGATCGCGATGAACAGGGTCCAGAGTCCGGGGGAGAGGAAGCTCGCTGCGCGCCCCGTCGTCGCGTAGAGGCCGAAGATCTCGCCCTCGCGTCCGGCCGGGGTGACACGGGCGAGGAGGGATCGGCTCGCCGCCTGTGCCGGACCGACGAAGATGCACAGGATGAGGCCGCAGATCCAGAACACGATCTTGCCGGAATCGTGGAGGAAGAAGGTGGCCGTGCCCGCGACGACGAGCCCCGCGAGTGCGAACAGGATGACCGCCCGTGGCCCGAAGACGTCGTCGAAACGCCCGGCGACGATGGTGCTGAGCCCGGCGACGAGGTTGGCCGCGATGCCGAAGATCAGCACCTCGTCGCTCGTGAACTTGAACGTCACGGCCGCGATGATCGCCCCGAAGGCGAAGACCCCGGCGAGCCCGTCGCGGAAGACCGCGCTCGCGAGGAGGAACCAGAACGTCTGGCTGCTCTCCCGATACAGCCGGACGATGTCCTTCACGAGGACGACGTAGCTCATGAGGAAGCCGACCCGGTCGCGGCGAGCCGACGCCTCGACCTCGGGCACGTTCAGGAAGATCGGGATCGCGAACAGCACCGTCCAGACCGCGCAGCCGACGGCGATCACGCGGAAGGCCATGCCGTTCTCGAGCGGCATGCCGAACCAGTCGAGCTTGGTCACGACCACGACGATGATGAGGGCGACGATGCCACCGAGGTAGCCGAAGCCCCAGCCGAGGCCGCTCACCTTGCCGACCGTCTCCTTCGTCGAGACCTGCACCAGCATCGCGTTGTAGTTGACGCCGGCGATCTCGCTGAACACGCTCGCCACCGCGATGAGGGAGATTCCGAGGACGAAGTATGCGGGCGCCGCCTGCACGAAGAACAGCAGCAGCATGCAGATGACGAGGATGCCGGTGTTGATCGCGAGCCAGAACTTGCGCTTGCCCGCGGCATCCGAGCGCTGGCCCATGACCGGGGCGAGCACGGCGATCAGCAGGCCGGCGATGAAGATCGCGAGGCCGAACTGGGCTGACAGGTCCGAGAGCGCAAGCTCGTACGTCTTGTCGCCCTCGCCGAGCGCGGCGACGGCCGGGTCGATGAAGGTGTCGGTGGTGAGGTAGAGCGCCGTGAAGACGAAGGTCAGGATGACGGAGTTGAACGGCTGGGTCGCCCAGTCCCAGAGGGCCCAGGAGAAGACCTGCTTGCGGGGGACGACCTTGTCAGGCTGCAGGTCGAGGCCCGCCGCCGCGACGGCACCGGTGTTGGCCATCGCCGAGACGTTCCTGGCTGCCGATCCTGCGACGTCGTTGTCGGGGAGCTCGTGTGTCATGCACACAGGGTAGTGGGCGCGGTCGCCGCCTGGCGCAGTTTCCGCTCATTCCGCCGTGAATCCTGCGGCACGGGAGGGAGTGCTCATGGTGAGGGCCGGCCCGCCGCGCGGAACCGGCCCTCGGTTTCAGGGAAATCCTGTTGCTGTCGTTAGAGCGGAAGGTGTGCACCCAGAGAGAGGTTGTACACGGTCGCGATCATCAGGTACATGAGCCACAGGCCGGTGAGAATGTGGAACAGGCCAAGTCCGCGTTCGCCCATCTTCACACCGATCGAGGCGAAGAAGTCGCAGAAGTACACGAGCGCCAGCCCGACGAAGAGAAGCCCGACCGGCCAGTCGCCCACCGTGAAGAACACCGCAGCCCCCACAACCGAGAGGATGAAGAACGCGACGCACATGCCGGCGTTCGGCCGGGCATCGTTCTGGTGCAGCCGGTTGTATCCGAGTACGAACCAGTGGATGCCGTAGGCGGAGAACGCGAGAGCTGCCATGTACAGCGGCGCGTCCTTGAACACCTGGAACCAGCTCAGCCCCACGAACAGGATCACTCCCGTCACGAATTGGCAGAAACCGGGTAACCAGATTCCCCAGGCTCCCGTGGCGGCGTCGACGCGCTGGTCCCGTTTGGGCCAGCCGAACAACTCCTGTGGGCCGTAGATGAGATAGCCAGTGCCGAGACCGAAGAATCCGAGCGCTAGCGGTACGAAAGGCGAAATTGCAAATGACATTGTTCATCTCCAAAAAGAGCACATCGTCGTGTCTTTTGTGCAACTTACTCTCACGAATTGCGGCAAATCAAGGGGATCGCGCGAGGGGAAGGCGATAGCTGTCCGGACTGTGGCTCGAACCTCGCGCAACTTGAGTCCGCTACGCTCAAGTTTTTGGGTTTCGGCTTGACAATGGCAAGCCGATTCGTAAACTTGAGTAAGTGAGACTCAAGTCTCGCGACAGACTTCGCAAGTCACGTATCGATATAAGGAGAAAGAGCGCATGGCTCGAGCAGTAGGAATCGACCTCGGAACCACCAACTCCGTCGTCTCAGTACTCGAAGGTGGAGAACCCACCGTAATCGCGAACGCCGAAGGCTTCCGCACGACACCCTCCGTCGTGGCCTTCACGAAGGACGGCGATGTGCTGGTGGGCGAGACCGCCAAGCGCCAGGCCGTCACGAACGTCGACCGCACCATCGCATCCGTCAAGCGCCACATGGGCACCGACTGGACCACCTCGATCGACAACAAGAAGTACACGCCGCAGGAGATCTCCGCGCGCATCCTGGCCAAGCTCAAGCGCGACGCCGAGCAGTACCTGGGCGAGCCGGTGACCGATGCCGTCGTCACCGTTCCCGCGTACTTCAACGACGCCCAGCGCCAGGCCACCAAGGAGGCCGGCGAGATCGCGGGGCTCAACGTCCTGCGCATCATCAACGAGCCGACCGCCGCCGCACTGGCCTACGGCCTCGACAAGGGCAAGGAAGACGAACTCATCCTGGTCTTCGATCTCGGTGGCGGCACCTTCGACGTCTCCTTGCTCGAGGTGGGCAAGGACGAGGACTTCTCCACCATCCAGGTGCGCTCCACCGCCGGAGACAACCGTCTCGGCGGCGACGACTGGGACCAGCGCGTCGTCGACTACCTGATCAAGCGCTTCAAGGACTCCACCGGCGTCGACGTCTCCAAGGACAAGATCGCCAAGCAGCGGCTCAAGGAGGCCGCGGAGCAGGCGAAGAAGGAGCTGTCCTCCTCCACCAGCGCCAGCATCCAGCTGCCGTACCTCTCCCTCACCGAGAACGGCCCGGCCAACCTCGACGAGACGCTCAGCCGCGCCAAGTTCGAAGAGCTCACCGCCGACCTGCTGGCCCGCACCGAGAAGCCCTTCCAGGACGTCATCAAGGAAGCCGGGATCAAGGTCGCGGACGTCGCCCACGTGGTTCTCGTCGGCGGTTCCACCCGGATGCCGGCCGTCGTCGAGCTGGTCACGAAGCTGACCGGCGGCAAGGACCCGAACAAGGGCGTGAACCCTGACGAGGTCGTCGCCGTCGGCGCCGCCCTCCAGGCCGGCGTGCTGAAGGGCGAGCGCAAGGACGTTCTGCTCATCGACGTCACCCCGCTGTCCCTCGGCATCGAGACCAAGGGCGGCATCATGACCAGGCTCATCGAGCGCAACACGGCCATCCCGACCAAGCGCAGCGAGACCTTCACGACCGCGGATGACAACCAGCCTTCCGTTGCGATCCAGGTCTTCCAGGGCGAGCGCGAGTTCACCCGCGACAACAAGCCGCTCGGCACCTTCGAGCTCACCGGCATCGCACCCGCGCCGCGCGGTGTGCCGCAGGTTGAGGTCACCTTCGACATCGACGCCAACGGCATCGTGCACGTGTCCGCCAAGGACAAGGGCACCGGCAAGGAGCAGTCGATGACGATCACCGGCGGCTCGTCGCTGCCGAAGGAAGACATCGAGCGCATGGTTCGCGAGGGCGAAGAGCACGCCGCCGAGGACAAGAAGCGTCGCGAAGAGGCCGAGACCCGCAACACCGCGGAGCAGCTCGCCTACCAGACCGACAAGCTCCTCAAGGACAACGCCGACAAGCTGCCGGACGACGTGAAGAGCGACGTGCAGGCGGATGTCGACGCCCTGAAGAGCGCGCTGGCCGGAGACGACGCGGACGCGGTGAAGACCGCCTTCGAGAAGCTCAGCGAGAGCCAGCAGAAGATCGGCGAGGCGATCTACGCCAAGGAGCAGGCGGCCGGAGCGGACGCTCCGACCCCGGACGGTCCGAGTGACGAGGCCGCGGGCGACGACGAGGACATCGTCGACGCCGAGGTCGTCGACGACGAGACCGAAGACGCCACGCCCGGCGACGGCAAGAAGTAGCCAGGGCCGACAAGAACAAGAACAAGAAGCCCGATGACTTCGAACCGGAGTCGGGAGCAGGCGCTCCCGGCTCCGGGGAGCCGACCGCCGAGAACGCGGGCGAAGAGCTCGTCGAGGCCGAGGGGCCGGACATCGAGACCTCGTTCACGGACCTCGACCTGGAGTTTCTGAACGGCGGCGTCGAACCCGACCTGGCTGCGGAGCGGCTCGCCGACCTGCAGCGACTGCAGGCCGAGTACGTCAACTACCGCAAGCGGGTCGAGCGGGATCGGGAGGCGAATCGCGAGTTCGTGATCGCCGAGGTCATCGCGGGCCTGTTCCCCGCGCTCGACGACCTCAGGCTGGCCGAGATCCACGGTGACCTCGCCGAGGGGCCGATGTCGATCATCGCGCAGAAGCTGAAGGCGGGGCTCGAGAAGTTCGGGCTCACGATCGTGGGGGAGAAGGGCGAAGAGTTCGATCCGCACATCCACGAGGCGCTCATGCAGCTGCCGAGCCCGGACGTGACCACCCAGGTCGTTGCGGACGTGATCCAGCCCGGATACAAACTGGGCGAGCGGCTGCTGCGCGCGGCGAAGGTGGCCGTCTCCGTTCCCGCGGAGAACTAAACGCCCGTGGCAAGCCAGGATTGGTTCGACAAGGACTTCTACAAGGTGCTCGGCGTGCCGAAGGACATCAGCCAGGCGGAACTGAAGAAGACCTACCGCAAGCTCGCCCGCAAGTATCACCCGGACTCCAATCCGGGGGATGCCGCGGCCGAGGCGAAGTTCAAGGAGATCAGCGAGGCGCACGCCGTGCTCTCCGATCCGGAACAGCGCAAAGAGTACGACCAGATGCGCGCCCTGGGTGCCGGCGCCCCCCGCTTCACCGCGGGAGGCGGTGGCCAGGCCGGCGGCTTCGAGGCCGTGTTCGGCGGGATGTTCGGGCAGGGCAACCAGCGCACCACCCGCTCGGCGGGCGGATTCGACGACATCTTCGGCAACCTGTTCGGCGGCGGCAGCTTCGGCCAGCCGAGCGGCGGTTTCCGTGGCCAGGGCGGGCCGAGCAGGGGCCGCGACGTCACGGCGACGACCTCGCTCGACTTCGTCAGCGCCATCAAGGGCGAAACGGTCAAGCTGCAGGCTGCCGGCAGCAAGCCGATCAGCGTGAAGATCCCGGCCGGGGTGAGCGACGGCCAGAAGATCAGGCTGAAGGGCAAGGGCGAACCGAGCATCGACGGTGGCCCGGCGGGCGACCTGACGCTGACCGTGACGGTGCGCAAGCATCCGGTTTTCGAGCGTGACGGGCTGAACCTGCGGGTGGATGTCCCGGTCACCTTCGTCGAGGCGACTCTCGGAGCGACCATCGAGGTCCCGACCCTCGGCGGCGATCCAGTGAAGCTCCGGGTCACGCCGGGGACGCCGAGCGGTCGCGTGCTGCGTGTCAAGGGCCGCGGGGTCACCACGAGCAAGGCGACCGGCGACCTGCTCGCCACGGTGCAGGTCGCCGTCCCCAGCCATCTGACCGCGGACGCGAAGGACCATCTGGAGGCGTTCGCGAAGGCCATGCCTGTGGAGAACCCCCGGGCGGAGTTGTTGGCGAAGGCGCGGGAATGACTGTCGGGGGCGGGCGATGAACGACGAGCTGAACGCGGACGCGCCCGTGTTCGCGATCGCGGTCGCGGCCCAGCTCGCGTCGATGCATCCGCAAACCCTGCGCCAGTATGACCGCCTGGGACTGGTCAGTCCCAGGCGTACCGCGGGGCAGTCCCGCCGGTACTCGATGCGCGACGTGCTGCAACTGCGGGAGGTCGCACGGCTGAGCGCCGAAGGGGTGAGCCTCGAGGGCATCCGGCGCATCCTGCAGCTCGAGAACCAGGTGACCGAGCTCGTGAGCCGGGTACACGAACTCGAGGCGGCGCTGGCCGACGAGCTGCTGAACCGCCCGGGCAGCAGGGTATTCGCAGCCGGTTCGGCGGGCGATGTGATCTCATTGAGGGCGGGAACCCGCGCCCAGCGGTCGAACCAACTCGTGGTCTGGCGGCCGCTCGGCCGTACCTGGCCTCGCAATCAGGAGTAGTGGCACCAGGACCACAGAACGGGAACCGAGAAGATGACGATAACGCCTCCCCCGCCCCACCAGTCCGGGCAGAACGGGCAGCCGCCACAGCCCGCGCAGCCCATGCCGTATGCACCGCAGAACTGGCCGTCCGCGACCAAGCGTCCGCCGTTGACCGCGCAGGCCAAGAGCGGGGCGCGCTGGGCCGGCATCCTGGGGTTCAACCTGCTCTCGCTCGGATGGTTCCTGTTCATCGTCCCCGTTGCGCTGAGCCTCTTCGCCGCCTTCTTCGTCTTCATCATCGGTCAGATAGGGCGGTCCTCCGCGTCCGACAACGAGGGTTACCACCAGCTGAACAGCTTCATCGAGTCGATCAATGTGAACGTCTGGGTCCTTCCGCTGATCCTCGTCTCCGTCGTCGGCATCGTCCTGTGGGCGCTCGCGATCCTCGTCAGCGGCCGCATCCTCAAGTCGCACGCCGTCGACCGCCCCTGGGGCGTCACCTGGGCTGCCACCGGGGTCGCGATCGTCGCCAGCTGGTTCCTCGGTTGGATCGGCGGCCTCTTCGTCCAGATCGTGACCGCTGTGACGGGTGCGGCCGACGCCCCGGCATGGGTGGGCATCGTCGTCGGCGGTGCGGTCGGGTTCGTCGTCGCGATCGTGGTCAACTCGGTCATCGGCTGGCTCGCCTGGTGGTGGATGGCGCACGCGATGCGCAGGATGCGACCGGTCGCGTAGTACCGGGGCTTGTGCCTGTGTGACCTTGTGTTGCGGCCGGACGTGACGTTGCGGCCGTCTACGTTCACCATAGGGAGATGTCCAACGAAACTCGGCCCAGACAGATCCGCTTCAACGCCTTCGACATGAACTGCGTCGCCCACCAGTCCGCGGGACTGTGGCGGCATCCGGAAGACCAGGCGTGGCGCTACAAGGACCTCGGCTACTGGACCGAGTTGGCCAAACTGCTCGAGCGCGGCAAATTCGACGGCATCTTCATCGCGGATGTGCTGGGCACCTACGACGTGTACGGCGGCAGCAACGAGGCGGCGATCCGGCACGGTGCGCAGGTGCCGGTCGGCGACCCGCTCCTGGTGATCCCGGCGATGGCCTACGTCACCGAGCACCTCGGGTTCGGGGTCACCGCGGGGACCGCCTACGAGCATCCGTACCCATTCGCCCGCCGCATGTCGACGCTCGACCACCTCACGAACGGCCGCATCGGCTGGAACGTCGTCACCGGTTACCTGCCGTCCGCCGCGCGCAACATGGGCCACGACGACCAGATGGAGCACGACGACCGCTACGACTACGCGGACGAATATCTCGAGGTTCTCTACAAGCTGTGGGAGGGCTCCTGGGAGGATGACGCGGTCCAGCGCAACCGCGAGACCGGCGTCTTCACCGACCCGGGCAAGGTGCACGAGATCGGGCACTATGGCAAGAACTTCACCGTTCCTGGCATCCACATCTCGGAGCCGTCGCCGCAGCGCTCGCCCGTGATCTATCAGGCCGGAGCGTCCCCGCGGGGGATTGCGTTCGCCGCCGGCAACGCCGAGGCGATCTTCGTCGCGAGCTCCACCAAAGAGGGGCTGAGGGCGACGGTGACGAAGATCCGGGACGCCCTCGAGGCTGCCGGCCGCGACCGCTACTCCGCGAAGATCTACACGCTGCTCACCATCATCACGGATGCGACGCCGGAGAAGGCGCAGGCCAAGTACGAAGACTACGTGAGCTATGCAAGCCCCGAGGGTGCGCTCGTGTTCATGTCCGGCTGGATGGGCGTCGACCTCTCCGGCTACGACCTCGACGAGCCGATCGGCAATGTGAAGAGCAACGCCATCCAGTCGGTGGTCGCCAACTACCAGGCGAACAACGCCGAGGGCAAGGAATGGACGGTGCGCGACATCGCCATCCAGGGTGCCATCGGCGGCCTCGGCCCGTTCATCGTCGGCTCCGGCGAGCAGATCGCCGACCAGCTGCAGGAGTGGGCGGAGGAGACGGACGTCGACGGCTTCAACCTCGCATACGCCATCACCCCGGGCACCTTCGAAGACATCGTGGAGTTCGTGATCCCCGTGCTGCAGGCGCGCGGCGCCTACCAGACCGAGTACGCCGAGGGCACGCTGCGGAACAAGCTGCACGGGCGCGGCGACCGGCTGCCGGAGGAGCACCACGGTGCGCAGTATCGGATAGGGAGCGCCGCGCTGGTCGAGTAGCGCTGTCGTTCCCTGAGCCTGTCGAAGGATCCGTCCGTTCGACAGGCTCAGGGAACGTAGTCGTTCAGGAACGGGGCACTACCGTTGCTCAGGTGACCCCGTTCTCCTTCGATGCGCTGCGGCGCTGGCCCGACGTCGAGGCGGACAACCTGTTTGCCGCGGATGCCGCCGACCGGCTGCTGCTCGACGAGGCGGCACCCGTGCTCACCCATGCTGCGCCGGGCGAGGTCGCGGTGGTCGGCGACGACTACGGCGCGCTCACCCTGGGGGCGGCCGCGCTGCACGCGGCCGCGGACATCCGGGTGCACCAGGATGCGCTGTCGGGGGAGCGGGCACTGGCGCGCAACGCCGGTGAACTGGGGCTGGCCGGATCCTTCCGTTCGCTGCCGCTCGGTGCGGAGCTGCTGCGCGGCGCCCGCGTCGTGCTGCTGCGTCTACCGCGCAGCCTCGACGCCCTCGACGAGATCGCCGGGTTGATCGCGGCCCATGCCGACCCGGCCGTAACGATCTATGCCGGTGGCATGGTCAAGCACCTCGCGCTCGCCATGAACGAGGTGCTGCGCCGGCATTTCGGCGAGGTGCGGCCGGGCCTGGCACGGCAGAAGGCGCGGGTGCTCACGGTGCGTTCGGCCAGCTCATTCCCCGAGCCTGCCGAAGGGGTTGTTCTCCCCGACCCTTCGACGAGCTCAGGGACCGAATCCTCCTGGCCACAGCGCCAGTTCCACGCCGACCTCGGCCTGTGGGTCTGCGCCCACGGAGGTGCATTCGCGGGAACCCGAGTGGACATCGGCACCCGTTTTCTGCTCGGCGTGCTGGGCGCAGCGAGGCCGGACGCGGCATCCGCCATCGACCTGGGGTGCGGCACCGGAGTGCTCGCGTCCGCTCTCGCGATGGCGAGGCCCGGCATCTCGGTGCTCGCGACGGACCAGTCCGCCGCGGCCGTCGCATCCGCCCGGGCGACCATGGAGGCGAACGGCGTCGCCGACCGCGTGCGAGTCGTCCGCGACCTCGGCCTCGGCGCGCAACCGGATGCCTCCGCCGAGCTGATCGTGCTGAACCCGCCCTTCCACGTCGGCGCGGCGGTTCACGCCGGACTCGCCGCACGGCTCTTCGCGGATGCGGCGCGCGTGCTTGCCCCCGGGGGCGAACTGTGGACCGTGTTCAACTCGCACCTCGGCTACCGGCCCGCGCTCACCCGCATCGTCGGGCCGACGCGGCAGCTCGCCCGCAACGCGAAGTTCACCATCACGGTGTCGACCCGGCCGGCGCTGCTCTGAGCCTGAAGCTGCTCTGAGCCTGAAGCTGCTCTGAGTCCGAATCTGCTCCGAGTCCGAAGCTGCCCTGAGTGCTCCAAACGGTTAGGGAACCGTGCTCGTAGCTAGGGTGGGCATAAGCTCATCCCACCCGACCGGACGACGGCGCAGGGTTGCCGCCATTGCCACGGGCTCGCGCGGTGTTCGGCATGGCGAGAAAGGAGCATCCGTGGAAAACGTTCCCCCGCACCGTGTCACGATCGACGATGTCGCCGCGCGCGTCGGCGTGCACAAGGCGACCGTCTCGCGCGCACTCAATGTCCGCACCCGCCACCAGGTGAACGAGAGGACCGCGGCCCGGGTCGCGGCGGCCGCCGCGGCGCTCGGTTATGTGCCGAACGCGATGGCGCGGGGCTTGCGCACCAGCAGCTCGATGACGATCGGGGTCATCATCCCGGATCTTACGAACCCGTTCTTTCCGCCGGTCGTCCGCGGAATCGAGAACTATCTTCAGCCCCGCGGCTACACCGCCCTGCTCGCGAACACCGACGATTCCGAGGCGATCGAGCGTGTTGCCCTCGACTCCCTGCTCGCCCGGCGGATCGACGGTCTCGTCGTCGCCTCGGGTTCGCTGCAGACGTCGACTCTCGCCGAGGCGTACCGGGCGGGTGTGTTCGCCGTCATGCTCAACCGCGATGCCGGCGGCATCCCCTACCCGCTCGTCACCGGGAACGACGCCACCGGTGTCGCCGCTGCGGTCGCCCATCTTGCCGACCTCGGCCACCGCCGGATCATGCACATCGCCGGCCCGCCCGACTTCTCCACCAGCGGGACCCGCGCTGGCGCATTCGTGACCGCCTGTCGCTCGACGAGAGGTGTGGTCGGCACGGTTGTCGAAGCGACGGCACTCTCGGTGGAGGCTGGCAACCAGACGATGGACCGGGTGCTCACCGAGCACCGCGCACGCCCGACCGCGATCGTCGCGGGCAATGATCTCGTCGCGCTCGGTGTGCTCCGCAGCCTGCGTGCTCACGGGTTGAGTTGCCCGGGTGACGTCTCGGTTGTCGGCTTCAACGACATCGAGTTCGCCCAGGATTCGAACCCGCCGCTCACGACCGTGCACGTGCCGATGCAAGAGATGGGGACCGAGGTGGCGCGCCGCTTGCTCGACGCGATCGACAGCAGGGCTCAGGAGCCGCTGACGGTGCGCTTGCCCGTGTCGCTCATCGTGCGCGGATCGACCGGACCTGCGCCGTCCTGAACGTACTGTTCGTTCAGCAGTCGGGAACGTCTGTTCAGTTTAACTGAACAGTTCCGCTAGCATGGGGCATTCGTTTACAGGAGGGATACCGGATGTCCAGATTCGTCGTTCGTCGTGCCGCCGAGGCGGAATATCTTCCCCCCGGACCGCTCATCCCCGGTGCGGTCGGCATCACCCGCTGGCGCTGTGTCGGCGAGGATGATGGCTCCGCGCACTCGGACTTCGGCGTTCTCCGAATCGAGCCCAGCGGGCGCAGCGCGACCCACGTTCACTCCTTCGAGTACAGCTTCCACGTTCTGGAGGGGGAGGCGGTGCTCGCGACTCCCGAGGCGACGGTCCGGCTTGTCGCGGGCGACTACGGAATCGTGCCGGTCGGGGTCCCGCACCGCTGGACGGGATCGGGCGCCTCTGCCGCGAGGATCGCCGATCTCATCACGCCCCCCGCACGCGATCGGCATGGCAGCGATAGCTTTCAGGTCGCCGAGCTCCCCGAGGTCGAGCCGGTCGCGGTCGACACTCGCGACCCGCGCACGAGGTCGTTCGGCAACGTCACGACGCAGCAGATGAGCCCGGGCCGCCAATCCCAGGAACTGCTCGCGGTATCGGCGAGCATGCGCACTGCGCTGCTGGTGTACAGCGGGATCTCGCTGAAGATGATGGTCGACTCGGACCTCGGCGCCACGCTGTCCGCGATGTTCATGGTTCAGTACGAGCCGGATGGGAAGGCCGGGCCGCACGACCACCCGCTCGAGGAGTCATACCTGATCCTCGACGGGGAGGTGCTTGCGACCTTCGACGGCGAAGACGTTCTGCTCGGGCCCGGCGACTTCGCCTGGGCGGGGGTCGGCTGCGTGCACGCCTTCGCGGCCACCGGTGCCGAGGTGCGCTGGCTCGAGACGCAGGCGCCGCAGATGCCGGCACGGCACGCGTACCGCTTCGCCCGCGACTGGGACTACCTGCAGGCCAAGCTCACCGCGCAGGGTGACGCGACTCCGCAGCGACTTCGGCCCCACGGAGACTGAACCGGATGTCGGTGCCGCAGGCGACGACCCGCTGGCTCCGCCCGACGGTCGTGCTTCCGTTCGCGGTCTTCTGGTCGACGATCGACCGTGTGCTCGTCGTCCCCATGATTCCGACGATCGCGGCCGAGTTCCACGCGGGATCCGCGGTCACCAGCTGGTCGATCACCGGGTATGCGCTCGCGTACTCGGTGCTTCAGCTCGCCTGGGGACCTCTGCAGATGAGGTGGGGACGCGTCAATGTCCTCTGGGTTTCCGCTGCGATCGGCACCGTGGCCGCGGTGGCGAGCGCGCTTGCGCCGTCCCTGCCCCTCCTCATCGTCGCGCGCATCGTCTCGGGCGGCGCGTGGGCGGCGACCTTCTCGGCTGTGCTCGTGTACTTCGGCGAAACCCTCCCGGCCGGACGGAGGCCCGGCGCGATGTCGAACCTGGCGACGGCCACTGCTCTCGGCCTGGGAGCCGGGACCGTCGGTGCCGGGGCCGTCGCCGAGTGGGCGTCGTGGAGGCTGGTCTTCGTGGGCTTCGCCATCGGCGGCGGGGTGCTGACCATCGTCCTCGCCCGTCTCGCGGAGCCGGATCACAGCCAGGACGAACGCATCGTCCCGCAGCTCGGACGGATTGTGCGCAGCCCGTGGATGCTCGGACTCTACGTCTTCACCATCCTCGAGGGCGCGCTGCTCATCGGCATCTACAACTTCCTGCCCCAGGCGCTCGAGCAGGCCGGCGAGGGCGTTTTCATCTCGGGGCTCGTCACTGCGGGATTCGGCGCCGCTGTCATCATCGTGAGCCAAGGGATGAAACTCTTCGTGTCGTGGGTGAAGCCGTGGGTGCTCATGCTCGCCGGCGGTGCCTTCGCGGTCGGCGCCTTCATCGTGCTCGCGCTGTGGATCACGCCGGGTTCTGTGCTCGCCGGAGCGGTGATGCTCGGCGTCGCCTGGGCCCTCGCGCACACGACTCTTCAAACCTGGATGACCGATGCCGCGACGCCTGCGAGACCGATGGGACTGACGTTCTTCTCGATCTCGTTGATGCTCGGCGGGTCGATCGGTGCGGGGCTCGGTCAGGCCGCGGTGGACCGGCAGGCCTTTCCGATGCTCTTCGCGGGTGCGATCGCCGCGTCCGTGATCTTCGCGGCTGCCGGTGGAATCGGCCGCGCGCGATACACCCCTGTTGAGCAAGGCTGAACTATCTGCCATAATATGATCAATCTGACTACACAGTCGTTGACATCTGTACAACCGATTGCAATGCTGTACCTCATATCAAAGCAGACACCTCCTCAACGTTGCGGAAGGCTCAGAAACCAAAGTGCTAGATCCCGTGTTCATTGCACAGCAGGCGCTGAACGGACTCAGTGAGGCCGCGGTATTCTTCCTGCTCGCCAGCGGCCTGACCCTCGTCTTCGGGCTCATGAGGATCGTGAACATGGCCCATGGCGCGTTCTACATCATCGGCGCCTACGTCGGGATCGCCATCTCCGCCCTCACGGGAAACCTCTTCCTCGCGCTCCTCTCGGCCGTCGTCGTGGTCGCGGTCATCGCATTGATCACCGAGTTCGGCCTGCTTCGGGCGGTGCGTGGCCAGGAATTGCCCGAAGTGCTGTTGACACTCGGCATTGCGTTTGTCGTTGGCGATGTCTGCCTCTGGATTTTTGGAGGCAACCCCGAGAACCTTTCGAGCAGGGCCATGCCCGAGGGCGGTTTCGCGATCGGGTCGGCATCCTTCCCCTGGTACAAGATCCTCGTGATGGCGATTGCCCTGGTGATCGGAATCGCGCTCGCGATCGTGCAGAACAAGACCCGTATCGGCGCGATCGTCCGCGCCGGAGTCGATGACCGCGAGACGATCTCGGCAATGGGGATCAACATCCGTTGGGTGTTCACCGGCATGTTCATCGTCGGCGCATCGCTCGCTGCGATCGGCGGCGTACTGGATTCGGGGATCACCAGCATCCTGCCCTCGGGCGGGAACGAGGTGTTGTTGAAAGCGCTCGTCGTCATCATCGTCGGCGGCCTCGGCAGTGTGTCGGGAGCCGCGGTCGGCGCTGTGCTCATCGGGCTCATCGACGTTTTCGCCAAGGTGTGGATTCCTGAGCTGTCGTACTTCACGATCTTTCTGCCGATGGCGCTCGTCCTCGTCATCAAGCCCACTGGACTCTTCGGGAAGAAATCATGAGCAACCCGCTGACCCGAGCCACTCCGGTCGTCCGCTCGGCGACCGGGCTGATCCCCACGCTCTCCAGCCGCGGTGGTGGACGGGGCACTCGCCTCTTCCAGTACCTGGTAATCGCCGCCGTGGTGGTCTTCTTCGTCGCCCTGCCCTACCTCGGTGTGACGAAGTTCCAGATCGGCCAGACGACGACGATCCTCATTGCCGCGATGGCCGCGGCGAGCGTCAGCTTCCTGGTCGGTGAGGCGGGACTCGCCTCGCTCGGCCACGGAGCTATCGCCGGGACGGCTAGTTACGGCATCGCCTGGGCCTATAAGCAGGGGTGGGACACCGGCCTCTCCATACTGCTCGCCATCGCGCTCACCCTGGCCGTCTCCTTCATCTATGGGCTGCTGACGATGCGCACCTCGGGAATCTACTTCCTGATGGTGACCCTCGCGATCGGCATGCTCATCTACGGACTCGCCTTCCGCATGTCGAGCGTCACCGGCGGCGACAACGGGCTGCTCCTCCAGCGCCCGGAGTGGATCAACGCGAGAGACAACTGGTGGATCTTCTACTACCTGGTTCTCGCGCTCCTGATCGTCACGACGCTGGTGCTCTGGGTCGTCGCCCGCTCGCCGTTCGGAGCGAGCCTGCGCGGCGTGCGCGATAACGAGGGCCGGATGCGCAGCCTCGGCTACTCGGTGTCGGGCTACAAGGCTGCGGCGTTCATGATCTCCGGCTTCGTCGCGGGCGTCTCGGGGGTGCTCGGAGCGTGGAACACGCAGTCGGTCAGCCCGGAAAGCGTCAACGTCGAAACCTCGATCCTGCTCATCGTGATGGTGATCCTCGGCGGTGTCGGCACGCTGCTCGGTCCACTCGTGGGCGCGGCGATCGTCATCCTGGTGAAGTTCACCGTCTCCAGCTACGTCGACCGGTGGCAGACCCTGCTCGGCATCGTCTTCATCATCGTCATCCTGCTCGCCAGGGAAGGCCTGGTCGGCAGTGTCACGAAGCTCAGCAATCGGATCCGGCGGAGGCGCGCTCGTCGCGCCGCCGGCGGAGGCATCCCAGAGGCCGGCGCATCCGCGTCGAATGTCAGTCACACCTGATGAAAGGAAACAGCATGATGTCAAGGAAGATGTCGGTTCGCGCCCGCACGTTCGCGGTCGCAGGACTTGCCGTCGCCGCAGCACTCACACTCGCGGCGTGCGCTCCTCCCGGAGCCGCCCCCGAGGCTCCCTCGACTGCGAAGTCGGGCACATTGAAGGTCGGTTTCATCGCCCCGACGAGCGGCGTCTTCGCCATCGCCGGCCAGCAGATGGAAGACGGCTGGAAGTTCTATTGGGACCAGGCCAAGAACAAGGCCGGCGATATCACGGTGGAGACCACCTATGAAGACGACACCGGGGACGTGAACCAGTCTCTGGCGAAGGCCAAGCAACTGGTCGAGCAGGATGGGGTCGACATCGTCGTCGGCCCGCTGATCGCGAACACTGCCTCGGCGGTTGCCGCATACACGTTCAGCCAGGGCATTCCGAACCTCGAGCCGGTCGCCGCGTCGAACAACCTGACGCTCAGCGGGGCGAACGACCTCACCGTTCGCACCAGTTCCATGGGCGGCACTCAGGCGAATTACCCCGGCGGTGAGTGGGCAGCCACGAAGGGCAAGGCCAAGACGGCCGTCACACTCTGCTCCGACTACTCGTTCGGCTGGGAATCGTGCGCGGGCTTCAAGCAAGGCTTCGAGGCCAAGGGCGGCGAAGTGGTCAAGCAGCTCTGGGCGCCGAATGGCACCACGGACTTCTCGTCCTACGTTTCGCAGTTGCAGGCGCTGAACGCGGACATGATCTATGTCGCCACCGCCGGTGGAGCGCCCGGCCCGGCATTCCTGAACGCATACTCCAGCTCAGGCGGCGACATGGACAAGCTCCTGCTCAACTGCTGCGCGTTGGACCAAGGCACCCTGGTGTCACTGGACAAGTCGGGTAACGGCGACAAGATCGTCGGTGTCAAGTCCGTGAGCTACTGGGCCGAGGGCGCCGAACACCCCGCCACGCAGGCCTTCGTCAAGAAGTACACCGAGGCGACCGGCACCATCCCCGGTGCATACATTGCGGGTGGTTACATGACGGCCGATCTCGTGGCGCAGGTGCTCAAGCAGAAGGGCCTGGTCGTAGGGGCCGACCTCGTCTCGAGTATCACGAAGTTCAAGTTCGACGACAGCATCTTCGGCAAGGTCTCGTGGGAGAAGGGCAACAACATGGTTGCCCCGGTCTATGTTCGCGAGGTCAAACGTCACGCCGACGGCAAGCTGTACAACGACGTTGTCGCCGAGTACGACAACGTGTCGCAGTTCCTCGGCAAGGATCCGCAGACGGTCATCGACCGGGATAAGAGCCAGCCTTACACCAACTCCTTCCAGGGCTGATGACAAACACCACGGCAACGGCGACGGCTCCGGACCCGCAAGGGTCCGGGGCCGGAGCCTCCGTGCTCACTATCGACGGTGTCGGAAAACGGTACGGCGGCATCCAGGCGGTCGACGCGATCTCGCTCACTCTCCACGCTGGCGAGAGGATCGGGGTCATCGGCCCGAACGGTGCAGGCAAGACGACCCTCTTCAAGATGATCGCAGGGGACGTCCTGCCGACCTCGGGTTCGATTGAACTTTTCGGCCGGGATGTCACGAGGGTGGGCGCCGCCCGGCGTGCACGGATGGGCGTTGGCCGCACCTTCCAGATCTCGAATCTCTTTCGCGACATGACGGTGCTCGACAACGTTCGGGTCGCGGGTCGCGGCGGTGCGAGCAGCGCTCGCGTGTTCTGGTGGCCCCAGCGCGCGCAGGATGACGTGACCGACCGGGCGATCGATGCACTTGCCAGCGTCGGACTCGATGACCGCGCGGCCGATGTCGTCACCGACCTCTCGCACGGCGAGCAGCGTCAGCTGGAAATCGCCATGGCGCTCGTCGGCGAGCCGAACATCCTGCTCCTCGACGAACCGGCGGCGGGACTCTCGCCAGCCGAGCGGAGCATCCTCAAGCAGCTCATCGAGGATCTCCCGCGCACGCTGCCGATCCTCCTGATCGAACACGACATGTCACTCGCGCTGGGGCTCACCGACCGGGTGATGTGCATGGAGAACGGCAAGCATGTCGTCACCGGCACTCCAGACGAAGTACGCAATGACGAGACGGTGCGCGAGATCTACCTGGGAAGGCGGGACAAAAAGTGAGCCTCGAAGTGAGCGGGCTGCACGTCGGCTACGCGGGGGCCGAGGTTCTGCGGGGAATCGATCTGACGATCGCCGCGGACGAGACCGTTGCGCTGCTCGGTCGCAACGGCATGGGGAAGACGACGCTGGTGCGTTCGATCTGTGGCCTGCGTCCACCCGTGACCACCGCGGGAAGCATCTTCTACGAGGGTGCGGACATCACGAAGCGCACGAGCTTTCAGATCAACAGGGCCGGGATCGCGGTCGTACCTCAGGGCCGCCATATTTTCGGCTCGCTCACGGTGTTGGAGCACCTTGCGGCGGTTCGCAAACGCAAGCCGACCACGGGTGAGCCCTGGACGGTCGAGCGCGTCTTCGACTTCTTCCCGCGGCTTTCCGGGCGGCAGAAGTCGTTCGCCAAGTCGCTGTCCGGCGGCGAGCAGCAGATGCTCGCGATCGGTCGGGCGCTGATGACCAATCCTTCCCTGCTCGTCATGGACGAACCGAGCGAGGGTCTCGCGCCCACCGTGCTCGACGTCATCCAGGACCGGGTCGCGGGCCTGCGCGGCACTGGCCTGTCCGTGCTGATCGCGGAGCAGAACGTGGATCTCGCGCTCGACATGGCTGACCGCATCGTGATCATCGACGGTGGCGAGATCCCGTGGACCGGAGCTCCGGCCGAACTCCGCGACGACCCGACGACGCTCGAGCGGTATCTCGGAGTCTGATCTCGAGACCGTGTGAACCCGACGCCGAAACGATCCCAGAACGGAGCCACGTCATGACCGCCCCGCACGTTCCGGCACCCGTCGACCTGCTGTTGACCGGCGGACGGATTGCCACCCTCGCCGCACCGGGTGAGGGCGGCGCCGAGGCGCAGAGCCTGGCAATCGCGGGCGGCCGGGTGCTCGCCGTCGGATCGGATGAGGAACTCGCCCCCTACGCGGCCCACGCGCGCCGCGTTATCGATCTGGGTGGGCGCAGGGTCATTCCGGGGCTGATCGATTCGCACATTCACGCTGTGCGGGGAGGCGTCAGCTGGCTGGTGTCGGTGCATTGGGACCGCGTTCGTTCCGTGACGGACGCGCTCGCGATGATCCAGGAGCGGGCCGCCGAGATCCAGGAGGGGGAGTGGATCCCGGTGATCGGCGGGTGGCATCGGCGACAGTTTGCCGAGGGGCGGATTCCGACTGCGGCCGAACTCACTGCCGCCGCGCCCGGGCATCCCGTGTACATCCAGGAGACCTACGACGTCGGCGTTCTCAATGCCGCCGGGCTTGCCGCCTGCGGTTGGTCGGATGCCACAGCGCAGGACCCGCCGCGGGGTTCGCTCGAGCGTGACGCCGACGGCGCACCCACCGGTGTGCTGTTCGGCATGGGCGCCTTCACCGTGCCGACCCTGCTCGCGCTCAGCGTCGACCGGGAGCAGGCGAAGCGTGGAACGGCGGCAATGACGCGCGAGTTCGCTTCGCACGGACTCACCGGTGTCAACGATGGCGGCGGTCTGCTCCTCCAGCCGTCCGACTACAACGCACTCTTCGACCTCTGGCGCGAGGATGGGCTCTCGTTGCGTTTCCGCCTGTTCATCTCAGCCTGGGATCGCGGCGGCGAGGTCGGCAACTACGACGGTTACACCGAATATCAGCAACACGACTTCGGGGATGGCATCGTGAAGATCTCCGGGGTCGGCGAGGTCGTGCATCTGGGCTGCCACGATCTCGAGGGGATGGAAGACTTCCAGGCCGGTGATGACGCGGTCGCCGAGCTCGTGGAGATCAGTCGGATCTGTGCGAAGCGCGGCTGGCGGATGTCGATGCACGCTGTGCTCGACAACACGGTGGGGCGTGTGCTCGACGCCTGGGAGCGGGTGGAGGCCGAGGCCGGTGGGGTGAAGGGCCACCGCTGGTCGATCGTGCACGCGGATGCGGCGAGTGCGAAGAACCTCGATCGTCTGGCTGCGCTGGGTGTGGGCGTTCTCGTGCAGAACCGCCACGTGCTGAAGGGCGGCGACTATGTCGAGCGTTGGGGTCGGAGCGAGGCCGCTCATGCGCAACCGATCGCCGAGCTGCGGGCGCGGGGCATCCGGGTCGGCGCGGGCACCGACGCCACCCGGGCGAACTGGTTCTCGCCCTGGGCGTCGATCGCGTGGTTCGTAACCGGCAGGTCCGTCGACGGCACCGGCGTCCGCTCACCGGAACACCTCATGAGCCGCGAGGAGGCCCTGCGCGCCTACAGCGCCGACGCGGCGTGGTTCACGGATGAGGACGACCATCGCGGGAAGCTCCTCCCCGGGTACGACGCCGACCTCATGGTGCCGACCCTCGATCCGTTCACCTGCCTGGACGAGGAGCTCGACGGTATTCGCAGTGAGCTCACGATCATGGGAGGCCGAGTCACCTGGGCGGCCGCCCCCTTCACGGACGGAGCGTCAGAATGACCGCCACCTCCCTCCCCGCCGTCGGTTGGATCGGCGCCGGACGGATGGCGCCGGGTGGTTGGTGATCGGATGACGGGAGTTCAGGCCCCCTCCGGCGGATCGGCGAGCAGGCCGACCCGGTCGCGCAGGTAGCTGTCGAGGCGCGGTGCGGAGTCATCCGTGCGGTTCTGGTTCCAGCGGACGAAAGCCGTGTCGCCGCGGAGGAAGAGCGGGCCGGATGTCGCCCTCAGCTCTTCCGCATCGAGTGCGATCGGCGCGGCATTGAAGTTCACGGTCTCGCCCATCGGCAGCCTGCTTCGAACGGCCATCACGCGGTAGGCGCGGCGCTCCTCCACCGAGGAGGACTGAAAGGTGGGCCGGCCGGTGTCGGTGACGCGCGTGATCGAACCCGTGGCGTAGACCGCGAGATCGCGGCCGAGGAGGAACACGCCCAGTCTCCACACCCGGCCGAGGGGAACCAGGGCCGGAGGGCGGGTGAGAGTGAGCAGCCGGCGGCGTTCCGTGAGTTCGGCGAGCAGCTCGTCCTTGGCCCGGGCCGACTCGAGTTCGCGAACCGCGTCGGCGAACATTTCGCGGATGCCCGCGACGGGGTCGTTCATACCCAGCAGCATAGGCGTAGCCAGAGCCGCATCCTCAGCGAGCGTGGGCCGTGAGCGCGGTTCTCGATCGTCGCGCCCCCGCAGGGCCGGTTCGAGCCGACGATGCCGGAAAGCGACCACTGATGTGGCCGGTCAGGAGAACAGGGTGCGATAGTGCTCCGACAGCGCCGGGGAGTAGCTGGCCCAGTCGATGCTCCCCACGCCGGCTCCGCTTTCGGCGGCGACCAGGCGGTCGAGATAGTAGTCCCAGCCGGGGCCCACTCCCGAGGCCAGCTCCGCCCTCGGCACGGAGTGCGAGAAGGTCAGCGTCGTGACACCCGCCTCCTCCGCCAGGGAGAGCTCGATGTGCCAGGTGACCTGCTCGGCCTCGTTCCAGGAGTCGATGACGAGCCGCCGCGGTGCCTCGCAGCTCGCTATTTCGAATGTCTCCTCGGGGATGTCGCCCTCGGCGTTCATCTGGAACGTCACCGCTCCGCTGGCGGGGTCGCCGATCCAGGTTCCGATCCAGCGGGCGAGCCGCTCGGACTCCGTCACCGCGGCCCAGACGTCGTCGATGGCGGCGCGGAAGGTGCGGGTGAAGACGATGTGGTCGGTGCCGTCCCGAGTCTCGCGCCGCCCGGTGGCTGCGGGGGTCATGCGGTCTCCCTGTGGGTGCGGGTGTGCACGGCGGTTTCCTGCCCGGGAGCACGGCGGTCCCGGACGGTGCGGCGGACCTCGAGGTCGAGGCCATCGAGCACCGTCTCATCGAAGCGCGGCCGGTGTTCCTCCGCGAGCTCGCCGAGCAACTCTCGCACCGGCGCCAGTCCGGCGGGGTCGAGCGCGTAGTGGCGCTCCCGGCCGCGGTTCTGGGCCGTGGTCAACCCGGCCTGGGTGAGCAGCCGCAGGTGTTTGCTGATGGCGGGCCTGCTGATCGGATGAGCGGATGCCAGGTCGACAACCCGCGCGGGGCCGGACGCGAGTGCCCGCAGCAACGCGCGTCGGACCGGGTCGGCAAGTGCGGCGAACGCATCCATGGATCAATTAATAACCGAATGGTTACCAATCTGTCAAGCCGCAGTCCTGTCCGGATGTGTGGCCGGAGCTCTCGGCGCAGTCGAATGCTCTGGCGGAATATTCGCTTGCTCGATAAAGTTGAGCCTGATTAGCTCAAGTTTATTCGGAACACGAAAAGGAACGACACGGATGGCGAACATGCAGGGTGCCCCCGCCAGCGACGAAGACCAGAAGACCGCTCTGCAGAAGTACGGCGTGGATCTCACCGAGATCGCGCGGGAGGGCAAGCTCGACCCGGTGATCGGGCGCGACGCCGAGATCCGCCGGGTCAGCCAGGTGCTGACCAGGCGCACCAAGAACAACCCCGTGCTGATCGGGGAGCCCGGCGTCGGCAAGACGGCCGTGGTGGAGGGCCTCGCCCAGCGCATCGTCGCGGGGGACGTCGCCGACTCGCTCAAGGGCAAGCGGCTCGTCAGCCTCGACCTGGCCGCGCTCGTCGCGGGGGCCAAGTACCGCGGCGAGTTCGAGGAGCGCCTCAAGGCGGTGCTCAAGGAGATCAACGACGCCGGCGGCGAGATCATCACCTTCGTGGACGAACTGCACACCCTCATGGGCGCCGGCGCGGGCGAGGGCTCGGTGGCGGCATCCAACATGCTCAAGCCGATGCTGGCCCGCGGCGAGCTGCGGCTGATCGGGGCCACCACCCTCAACGAATACCGCGAATACATCGAGAAGGATGCCGCGCTCGAACGCCGCTTCCAGCAGGTGTTCGTGGGCGAGCCGAGCGTCGAAGACACCATCGCGATCCTGCGCGGCCTGAAGGAGCGGTACGAAGCCCACCACAAGGTGACGATCGCCGACTCCGCGCTCGTGGCCGCCGCATCCCTCAGCAATCGCTACATCGCCGGCCGCCAGCTGCCGGACAAGGCCATCGACCTCGTCGACGAGGCGGCCAGCCGGCTGAAGATGGAGATCGACTCCTCCCCGGTGGAGATCGATGAGCTCAAGCGTGCGGTCGATCGGCTGAAGATCGAGGAGCTCGCCCTCAAGAAGGAGAAGGACGACGCCTCGAAGGTGCGGCTCGAGAAGCTGCGCGAGGACCTCGCGGAGCGTCAGGAGTCGCTCGACGAGCTCGAAAAGCGGTGGAAGGCGGAGAAGTCGTCGCTGACCGGTGTCGGCGACCTGAAGACGCGGCTCAACGAGGCCAGGATCGACCTCGACCGGGCGATGCGCGAGGGCGACTACCAGACCGCGTCCAAGGTCAACTACGAGACCATCCCCGCCATCGAGAAGGCGATCGCCGAGGCGGAGACGGCCGAGCAGTCCGGCCCGCGGATGGTCAACGACCAGGTCACCGAGGACGACATCGCGTCGGTCGTGGCCATGTGGACGGGCATCCCGGTCGACCGGCTCACCCAGGGCGAGACCGAGAAGCTGCTGAACCTCGAGGGCGAGCTGGGCAAGCGGCTGGTCGGGCAGAAGCGTGCGGTGAGCGCGGTGGCGGATGCCGTGCGCCGCTCCCGCGCGGGTGTCTCAGACCCCGATCGCCCCACCGGTTCGTTCCTCTTCCTCGGACCCACCGGCGTCGGCAAGACCGAGCTGGCCAAGGCGCTCGCCGAGTTCCTGTTCGACGACGAGAAGGCCATGATCCGCATCGACATGAGCGAGTACGGCGAGA
>Ga0157371_10001481_pt1 | contig 24297 bp, 23 predicted proteins | sample C45metaG_FD_113462 | JGI IMG/M metagenome (GOLD analysis project Ga0157371, IMG submission 113462) | Corn rhizosphere microbial communities from Kellogg Biological Station, Michigan, USA - C4-5 metaG | ecosystem: Host-associated > Plants > Roots > Rhizosphere > Soil | place: USA: Michigan...
GAAACCCGCTCGCGGTCGCGGCCGGGCTGGCGACGCTGGAGCAGCTCGACGCCGCGGCCTACGAGCGCCTGGGCGAGCTGACCGACCGTCTCGCTCGCGGCTTCCAGGAGCTGGCGGCCGACCGGCCTCTCCAGGTCGCCTCCGCACCCGGCCTCGCCACCCTCTTCATCAGCTCGGTCCCCGTCGTCGATTTCGCCACCGCGACCGCCTGCGACACCGAGGCCCACGCCCGCTTCTGCCGCGCCCTGCTCGAGCGCGGCGTCTACCCGCCGCCGGCCCAGTACGAGGCCTGGTTCGTCTCCCTCGCCCACGACGAGGCGACGATCGACCAGACGCTCCATGCTGCCGCCGAAGCCCTAGACGAGGCCCTCGCCTAAGTCGTGGTTCCTTTGTCCTCGATGGCCGGACAAAAGAACCACGCGATGGACCGCGGCGCCCTGCAGGCGCTTGCGGACCAGCTCCGCGGCGAGGACACGCCGATCGCCCCTCACGTGGTCGATCCTGCCGAGCCCTCTCGCCTGGGTGAGCTGACCGGCGGCGGCGAGTACGCGCTCGTCATCGAGGCGGTCCGCGAGGGCTACCTCCTCCACTACGAGGAGCCGCGCCTCCTCGCCGGCCACGACCCCGACCTCGCCCTGCTCGCCGGCGACTACCTCTACGCCCTCGGCCTCGACCGCCTCGCCGCCCTCGAAGACACCCGCGCCGTCGCCATCCTCTCCGACCTGATCAGCGACTGCGCCCGGCTCCAGACCGACGGGGAAACCAGAGAAATCCTGGCCCTTTGGCGGACCGCTGCGGAGCAGATCGCCGCTAGCCAGCGCTGAGGCCGACAGCTATCGCCGACGAACTGATTCGCGCAGTTCCCGGAAGGCACGCTCGGTTTCGACCTCCTGTATCGGCGCTTCCCGGTCGAACCAGCGAAAAAACTCATCGGCTTCTGAAGCACGGCGCGATTCTCCGAAGAAGGACGAGGCAAGCACCGATGATCCGGCTTCTCGTGTCATGACCCCTTCCCATGGAAGGTCAAGGCGCTGGCCCGACGAAACTCTCCCCCCGGGAGGCCAGGGCTTCTACGGAGATTGGGTATCTGTGACGCAAGTCACACATATCCCATGAATGTAGAAACTCCCTCAGATTCGCCGCCCCAGCCGTGACCGTGCCTGAACCAGCAAAGGGATCGACCGACTTGCGAGAACCCTTGGCAGGGCGGACCCCTGTCGAGCAGGTTTGGCGACCGGCCGAGCGCTGCGAAGCGCTGCAACGCACCCGGCTCGAACCCGTCACAGGCGCGGGTTCTGAACCTATCCCGAGGAACGGTAAAGGCGGCTCTGCAAGCGGGATTGCGGCCCGTTGGGGTGGTAGCCAGCTACCATTTGCGGCCGTTTTGCGTCCGACCCGCGCGGTAATCATGCCTTTGTCTGCGAAACCAGCCAGGCCCGTGGTGAGCCTTCCAGGAAGAACTGGATGGGGGCCAAGCCAATGACTTCAACGAAAGAGATCGACAAGAGAGTCGAGGTCGCCGTGATCTCGCTTGCTAGGCGTGGTCATGGATCACGACGACCCCGAGGTACGGCCGAGTGGCCGAGTGATTCTGCCCGCGCCCCCCGACGGAAATGTCGGGGGCGCGGGCCGATCAACCTAGGCCACGTTGGTGAGTTCGGCTGCGACGAACAGCCGGACGTACCAGAGCGGCCCTGCTTCAGCGCTGACGCCGAGCAGCGGGAACAATTCGCCCTTGTTCAACCACTGGGGGACGATTCCCGTCGCTTCCCCGTAGTGGCCGACAAGGACGTATTCGTCGCTGACCGGCACACGCTCTCCCGGAGCGTGTCTCAGGACAGGGCACATGCCCTACCTCCTGGTTGAGGGTTTACAGAAATGATCCCCTGGGCCGAGAACGGGGTGCCACCCGCGGCTCAGGGGGTTTATTCGCCCTTTTCTGGGTAACTACGCAGGATCGCCCGTCGGTCGGTCGGAAAATCGCCACGATCTTGTGCGCGTTTCGAGACATCTAAGTCTCTTGTCAAGCTGACTTGACATTTGGCATGTGTCAACTAAGGTTGACACATGCCACCGGCCAACCGCCACAAGCCGATCCGGGCGAAGTCCTCGACCTCGGAGTACTCGGTCCATGAGTTCCTAGCCGAGTTCCCCGACGACAACGCCTGCCTTGAGTACCTGTGGCGTACCCGCCACGCGCCGGATGGCGAGCACGCCCATTGCCCCAAGTGCGACTGTCGTCAGCGCTTCAAGCGCTACAAGACCAAGCAGCAGCGCCAGTCTTGGACCTGCACGGCCTGCGGGCACCATCTGCACCCCACGGCAGGGACGATCTTCCACCGATCTTCGACCTCACTACGGCTCTGGTTCTACGCCATGCACCTGATGACGAGCACTCGCTGCGGCATATCTGCCAAGCAGCTAGAGCGGGAGCTTGGAGTCCATTACAAGACCGCGTGGCGCATGTTCAAGAAGATCAGGACCGAGCTGATGTGCGACCCGGAGCCGGCTCCCAAGCTCAAGGGCGAAGTCGAGATTGACGAGACCTCTTGGGGCGGAAAGACGCGCCGCAAGCTGCCGACTCGCAAAGAGCAGGCTGCGTTCCGCGAAGCCAAAACCACGATCCTTGGGATGGTCGAGCGCGGCGGGCGGGTGCGCCTGCGCGTGATCCCGTCGCGGAGGGGCGAGCCGCTCAGTCGAGAAGTGCGGGCGCATCTGGACCCGGCCGCGCTCATGCTCACCGATGACTGGGTTGCCTACAAACCGCTGCGGCGCGAGTTCGCCCATGCCGTGATCAACCACTCCGCGGGCGAGTACGTGATCGGCAACGTCCACACGAACACGATCGAGGGCTTCTTCGGCAACCTCAAAACGGGGATGCGCGGCGCCTACAAGAAGGTCTCCCCCAAATATCTTCAGTCCTACCTGGACGAGTACGCCTGGCGGCACAACAACCGCTACCACGGGGAGCGCTCGATGTTCCATGCCCTCGTCGCCGAGGCGGCCCGCCAATGAGCGAGGCGACCGCGATCCGGCGCATCCAAGCCGCTGTCCGCAAGCGCGAGAAAGCCGACGCGGCCAAACGCGAGGCGACCGCGCAGCTGCGGCAGTCCTGCCGGGAGGCTCAGGCGGCGGGGGTCCCGATCACTCGGATTGCTGCGGAGGCCGGTCTTTCTCGTCAGGGGGTCTATGACCTACTGGCGGAGCAACCTTCCTCATAGCCGCGTCGAACTCGCCTTTGGTCGGCACCGGGACCTCTAGCCCTTTCGGCGTCTTCTCCTTGCGGCGCTTCGTCATGCCCACAGGGTAGGCGCTTCATTCCTCGTCTTCGGCCCCCGGCTCCGTGAGCCGGGGCGGGGGCGCCTCAAAGAAGTACTGCCCGTAGGCGCTGAAGGTGCCGCCGTCCGGTTCCCCGGCTTCCAGCAGCCGCAGGCGAGCGCCCTTGTAGATGTCCTCCATCGCATGGATCAGCGTCCAGTGGGCCGCTACCGCCTCTTCCCAACCCCGCTCGTCCAAGCGCCCCTGCCGCCAGACGTTCACCCTCTCGTCACTGGAGTCGAAGGTCTCTCCCAGCATGGCGGCGGACACCACTTCCAAGAAGTCGCTGAACATGCGGCCGCTGACCTTCGCCTTCATAGAGGCAGGCAGATCGTCCCAGGCCTTGCCGTCGAACAGCACGCGTTTGGTCGCCAGGTAGAAGTGCTCGGTGGAACCGCGGACCTGGCGAGAGTCCACCTCTTCGATCAGACCTTTCTCCCGCAGCACCCGGAAGTGGTAGGCGACATTCTGGAGCGGCTCGTCAATCTCCTTGGCGATCATGGTCGCCGACATGACCCGCTGGTTCAGCATGGCGACGATCTGGATGCGCAGCGGGTGCGCCATCGCTTTGGCTACGTCGCCGTCCACGTACTCGATTTCGCCGCGTTCGCACCCTTGCCGGTTCTTGCTGGCTTTGCGCTTGCCCATCCCGTCGCACCCCTTTTCGTTCAAAGACTCTTGTGGTGCTTGAACGGTAATGAGGTAAAGCGCAAGAACTTCTTTTCGTAGCCCCGACCGGTAGAGGCGCTTTAACCCATTCTTCTCCCTTGAGTCCTAACTCAAGGGAAAGGGGGTGAGGCGAATGCAGATCGCAACCACGCAGCAGACGCTGCCGCTGCTCTCCGTCAGCAAGAGCAACTAGCGGGCGAGGGCGGAGGGCTGGCGATTTGCCGGAACTCCGCCCTTGATCAGGCCGCTTATACATCGAAGGGATAAGTGTGACGCAAGTCACAGCCCCTAATCAATATGCTTCGAAGCCCTACGCGAACTGACTGTGGCTGACGAAGCGAAACAGGTAAACGGGGTCACCGAGCCCCCCATGCAGGAGCGGGCCAAGCCCGACCCGCCCGGCTATTTCGAGGGCGAGTCGATGACCCGCCGCCGTGCCTTCACGGTCGGCGCGCAGGCGCTCGGCGGGCTGGCCGGCGCCGGGATCATCCTGCCCGCCGTCGGCTTCGCGATCGCCCCGATCTTCCACCGCGGCAAGGAGCGCTGGGAGGCCGTCGGCCCCGTCTCTGACTTCGTCGAAGACACCTATCGCCAGGTCGTCTTCACCGAAACCGAGGGGATCGGCGACGCCGGCAAGACGACCGCCTACGTGCGCAAAAGCTCCAAGGAACTGGGCGAAGAACCGGGCCAGTTCGTCGCCGTCTCGAACCGCTGCGCTCACCTTGGCTGCCCGGTCCGCTTCGTCGAGGCCGCGGGCAACTTCATCTGCCCCTGCCACGGCGGCGTCTACGACTTCCAGGGCAAGCGGATCGGCGGCCCGCCGGTGCGCCCGCTCGACCACTTCCAGACCCGCGTGCGCGGCGGCCAGGTCGAGCTCGGCCCGCGCTACAGCGTCACCAACCACCTCGAACCGGTGCGCGCCCGCGACCCCGGAGAGTTCACCGGCGGGATCTGGGAATACCTGTACCCGCCGCGACCCTCTACCTTCCCGCCCCCCTGATGCCGAGCTTCCCGAAACCGAAGATCCCGGACGCCGTCGTCCCGCCGCCGCTGCGCAAACCCGCCAAGCCGGGTGTCGGCGGTACGCCGAAGGGGCAGGCACCGAGCGATCTGAAGACGGCCCCGCCCGAGCGTCAGAGCCACGGCGACAAACTGCTCGAGCGCGGCAAAGACGCGCCAATCGACGCCCTCGCCTGGGTCGACCAGCGGATGGCCGCCAGCGGCTTCCTCACCGGCATGCTCTACCGCAAGGTGCCGAAGGGGACCAACTGGTTCTACACGCTTGGCTCGGCGACCCTCTTCGCCTTCGTCGTCCAGGCCGTGACCGGCGTCTTCCTGGCGATGTACTACACGCCTTCGGCGACCCAGGCCTACGCCTCGATCGCCCACATCAACAACGACGTCCCGCTCGGCCAGTTTGTGCACGGCATGCACAAGTGGGGTGCCAGCGTGATGGTGATCCTGATCTTCCTCCACATGGGGAGGACCTTCTTCTTCGGCGCCTACAAGTACCCGCGCGAGCTCAACTGGGTGATCGGCGTCGTCCTGCTGATCCTGACGATGACGATGGCCTTCACCGGCTACCTGCTGCCCTTCGACCAGCGCTCCTTCTGGGCCTCGATCGTCGGCATCAACATCAACGGCACCGGGCCGGTGGTCGGCCCGTACCTGAGCGACTTCCTGCGCGCGGGTCCCGAGGTCGGCGCGACCACGCTCTCGCGCTTCTACGCGATCCACATGCTGCTGGTGCCCGGCGCCTTGATTGCCCTGATTGGCGCCCACATGTATCTGGTGGTCAAGCTCGGCACCACGGCGCCGCCGTGGATGAAAGCCGAGCGCCCGAAAGGCGCCTCGCCGCTGGCCCAGCTCGACGCCGGCGCCAACGGCAACGGCCGCGTCAACGGCAACCGGGTCGACGGCGCCCCGGTCTCCGGCGAGGGCAGTAACGGAGCCGCATCGTGAAGCCCCAGGACAAGCAGGCATATCTCGAGGAATACGAGCTTCTGAAGAAGAAGGGGAAGCCGTTCTTCCCCTACGCGGTGATGAAGGACTCGGTGATGGCCTGCATCGTCGTCGCCGTGATCATCGCGATGGCCCTGATCCTCGGCGCCGAGCAGGGGCCGAAGGCCGACCCGACCACCACCACCTACGTGCCGCGCCCCGAGTGGTACTTCTTCTTCCTCTTCGAGCTCCTGCGCGTGATCAAGCCGCCGGAACTGGTCCCGATCGCGACGATCGGCATCCCGACGATCTGCATGGTCCTGCTGCTGCTGCTGCCGTTCTACGACCGCGGCCCCGAGCGCCGTCCCGACCGGCGCCCGATCGCCACCACCGCCGGCTGCCTGACGATCATCGCGATGGGCTACCTCACCTACCTCGGCGCCACCGGCGGCTCGCCGACCGAGATCGACATGAAGGTGGCACCGCAATACGAAAAAGGCAAGGAGGTCGTCGCCGGATCGGGCTGCCTCGCCTGCCACAAGCTGGGCGAGAACGGCAACAACGGGCCGGGCCCCGAACTGACCCACATCGCTTCCCGGATCCCGCGGGCTGCGATCATTCGCTCGGTCGAAATCGGCCCGGGCATCATGCCCTCCTTCCGCGAACTGCCGCCGAAGAAGATCGAAGCGCTCGCGAACTTCCTGTCCTCGCTGGATTAGACAGGCGGCCAGGGACGGGCGCCGGACCCGAACCCATGGACACGATCAACGACAACCGCCACTCACCGGACTTCGCCGGTCAGGTCAACCGCATGTTCGACCGCGTCGCCGGCCGCTACGACTTACTCAACGAGGTGATGACCGCCGGGCTCCATCATCGCTGGCGCGAGCGGGCGGCGGCGCGGACGCAGCTGCGGCCTGGCGACTCTGTGCTCGATATCTGTTGTGGCACCGGCGACCTCGCCTTGGAGCTGTCGAAGCTCGTCAGCCCCGGTGGCCACGTGGTCGGCTGCGATTTCTCCGAGCCGATGCTGGACCTGGCACGGGAGAAGGCGGCGGAGCGCAATGGCGACGGGGTCCGCTTCGAATGGGCCGATGCTCTGGAGCTGCCTTTCGACAGTAATCGCTTCGACGCGGTCACCAACGGATTCGGCATCCGGAACCTTGCCGACCTCGACCGCGGCCTGCTCGAGATGGCGCGTGTACTGAAGCCTGGCGGCCGGGTTGTGATCCTCGAGATCGTCAAGCCCACGAGGGCGCCGCTTTCGTTCTTCTTCTCGCTCTGGTTCGACCGCATCGTGCCGCTGCTCGGCGCCTTCTCAAGCAATCCGGAGGCCTACTCCTACCTGCCGGAGTCGGTCCGCAGCTTCCCCAGTCCGCGCGGCTTGGCCGAGAAGATGGAGCGGGCCGGCTTCGAGGCGATCCGCTACACGGTGCTGGCCGGGGGGATCATTGCGATCCATTCCGGCACCCGGGCGTGAGCTCCGGGAAGGCGCGATGACCCGGCCCTCGTCCGTGCCGCCGCCGGTGACGGCGGTCCTCGACGCCTCCAGCCGCTGGCTCCCGGCCCGCCTCGGCGAGGCGGAGGAATTGCTGCGCGCCGCGGTGGGCGGCCACGGCGAGACGCTGGGTGAAGACGCCACGGCGACCCTGGCGGCCGGCGGCAAGCGCCTGCGGCCGATGTTGGTCCTCCTCTGCGCCGGGCCGGAAGCCGGAGAGGTGACGGTCCGCGCCGCCGCGGCGATCGAGCTGGTCCACATGGCAACGCTGGTCCACGACGACGTTCTCGGCGAGGCGCCGCTGCGCCGCGGGCTGCCGACGATCGCCGCGACCTCGGGCCGCGAGCGTGCGGTCGCCACCGGCGACCTGCTCTTCTCCCGCGCCTTCGCCCTCCTCGCCGGCTCCGGCGACGCCCGCGCGGTCGCTCTCCTCGCCGACGCCTCCGTTGCTCTTGCTCGCGGTGAGCTGGTCCAGCGGCGGGACGCCTTCGACCTCGCGGTCAGCGAGGAGCGCTACCTCGAGCGCTGCCGGCTGAAGACCGCCCGCCTCTTCGAGTGCGCCTGCCTGCTCGGCCGCGACGAAGAGCAGCTGCGCGAGTTCGGCGCCGGCATCGGCCTCGCCTTCCAGCTCCTCGACGACGTCCTCGACGTCAGCGGCCCGCCCGAGCGGACCGGCAAGGCCCGCGGCACCGACCTGCTCGACGGCACGATCACCCTGCCGCTGATCGAGGCGGCGAAGAGCGACACCAGCATCCGCGAGGTCGACCTGCACGGTCTCGACCACGCCTCGGCCGAGATCCTTTGCGACCGGATCGAGGCGACCGGCGCCCTCGAGCGCGTCCGTGCCCGCGCCCTGCAGCTGGTCGCCGACGCCAAGGGTGCCCTTGAGCGCAGCGCCTTCGATCCTGAACAGAAGCAACTGCTCTCCCTTGTCGCCGACGGCGTCGTGCAGCGCTATTCCTAACCACGCCAGGCCGCCCCAGTTGGGGCGGGCGGCTGATCACCCCTCTTGCTCGGTCGGCCGAACTAGGACCTCGTTGACCGCCACGTGCGGCGGCCGGGTCACCACGTACTCGATCGCGTCGGCGATGTCCTCGGCCTGGAGGACCTCCATGTCCACGAAGCGCTTCTCGATCTCCTCTTTGACCTCGGGGCGGTTATGGCTCTGCAGCTCGGTCGCGACCGCACCCGGCTCGACCAGGGCGACACGCAGGTGCTGCCGCGTCACCTCCTGCCGCAGCGACTCGCTGAAGGCGCCGACGCCGAACTTGGTCGCGTTGTAGACGCCGCTGTTGCGGCGGGCGATGCGGCCGGCGACCGAAGAGATGTTGACGATGTCAGCGACGTTGCGATCGCCCTCGGCCGCCTCCAGCAGGTGCGGGACCGCAGCCTTGGTCATGTACATCAGCCCCAGCAGGTTGACCTCGACCATCTGCTGCCATTCCTCCACCGGCGCTTCCAGCATCGGCCCCAGCAGCATCACCCCGGCGTTGTTGACGAGGACGTCGAGGCGGCCGAGTTCCTCGACGGTGCGGGCGACCGCTGCCTCCGCCGCTTCGCGATCGCTGACGTCGAGCTCGACTGGGAGCGCGGTGCCGCCGGCCTCGGCGATCTCCGCCCCCAGCTTCTCCAGCCGGTCGGTGCGGCGAGCGGCCATCGCCACGGTCGCACCGCGGCCGGCAAGCATCCGCGCGGTCGCCTCGCCGATGCCGCTGGAAGCGCCGGTGACCAGGGCCACCGCGCCGTTCAGGTCTCTTGCTGCCACCCGGGGGCTATACCCGGAAATCGTCTGCCGTGATCAGGTCGCCGGCGAGGGCGCGGACGAAGGCATCGGTCATCACGCTCATGTTCGCGTGTTCGAGCGCCCGCAGCTCGATCGCCAGTTCCTGGGAACCGAGGTCGAGCTGCTCGTCGAAGGCGTCGATCGCGACCTCGCTGTGGACCGCCTCGCAGGCCCACTCGCACTCGGGGCAGCGACGCCAGATGCGCCAGTGGCCACCAAGCCTCTCCTGCTCCCAGGCGACCGGTTGCACCAGCGCCGAGTTGCAGTCCGGGCAGATGTGCAGCGGTCGCTCGGCGCTCTCTTCGGTTCCCGGCTCTGGCATGAGCCGAATATCCAGCAACAGCGGGTTCCTTTGATCCGTATTCCGCCTCATCGTCTCCCCCAGAACCCCGCAGCCGAGATTGAAAAACCCCGCCTGGGGTGATCCGGCGGCGAGGCGGCACCGTTACCATGGATTAGATGCCAGGAAACATCGGACTTCCAGAGATCGCGATCGTCCTCGTCATCGCCCTGCTGGTCTTCGGGCCGAAACGCTTGCCGGAGCTGGGGCGCAGCCTCGGCCGCGGCATCCGCGAGTTCAAAGGCTCGATCAGCGGTGAGCACGACCACGAGGACGACGACCAGCCGAGGATTGCTCCTTCCGAGCCCGCGAAGGCCCACGGCGACCCGGCCGAGGCGGAGGTCATCCGCAACAAGCCGAGCTGAGGCGACGCGAGGATGCCCCCTCGCGTCAAGGCGGTCTCCCACGAAGACCGCCTCACCTTGGTCGAGCACCTCGACGAGCTGCGCACGCGGCTGATCGTCTGTATCGGCGTTCTCGGCGTCGCCCTGGCGCTTTGCTTCTGGCAGAACCACCTGCTGCTGGAAATTGCCCAGGGCCCGCTGCCCGCCAACCATGACCGGCTGATCACCTTCGGGGTGACCGAGCCGTTCACGACGACGCTGACCGTCTCCGCCTACGCGGCGATTGTGCTTTCGCTGCCGATCGTCCTCTGGCAGCTCTACGCCTACATCCTCCCTGCCTTCAGCGAAGTGGAGAAACGGGTGGTGCTGCCGATCCTGCTGCTCTTCCCGGTCCTCTTCGTCGCCGGGCTCGCCTTCGCCTACTTCGTCGTCATGCCGGCCGCCCTGCACTTCCTGCTCAACTTCAACGACCAGCAGTTCAACGTCCAAATCCGCGCACGCGACTACTACAGCTTCTTCTCGATGACCGAGATCGCCTGCGGCCTCGTCTTCCAGATGCCGCTGGCGATCATCGCCGTCACCAGGCTCGGCATCGTCAGCGTCGAGCAGCTCAGCAAGAACCGCCGCTACGCCTACTTGGTGATCTCGATCGTCGCCGCCGCACTGCCCGGCGTCGACCCGGTTTCGATGCTGCTGGAGATGGTCCCGCTACTTGCTCTGTATGAGTTGAGTATCGTCCTTGCACGAGTGGTGGGCAGGCCGCGGCAAAGCAGCGGCATGGCCGAGCCCTCACCGCAGGAGTAGAGAGGGAGAGATGGCACAGGGCGGCAAAGAGCACAGGATGGTCTTCGATGTTCGCGGACGGCGGAAACACGTCGTCAGGGTCGTCTACGCGCTGCTCGCCGTGCTGATGGGCCTCAGCCTTTTCCTCGTCGTCGGCTCGGTCAACCTCGGCGAACTCTTCAGCAGCAACGGCGGCGGCTCGAGCAACCTCGCGCAGCCCTCCGAAGAACAGGCCGAACGCCTGGAAGCGAAACTGAAGAAAACCCCGGAAGACCCCACTCTGCTGCAGAACCTCGCGCGAGCCCGGGTGACCGCTGGCAACACCATGCTTTCGGGCGAACCCAACGAAGAAGACCTGACGAAGGCACTGCAGCAATACCAGCTGGCGAGCTCGTCCTGGGCGGAATACCTCGAAGCGACGGACGAACCGAGCGCGGGCACCGCCCAGCTCCTCTCGCCGGCCCTGTTCGCGCTGGCGGAACGCTCCCGCAGCTACGACGAAGCGCAGCGGAACCTGGAAGCCGCGACCGAAGCGCAGAAGATCGTTGCCGCAGGGCGGCCGTCGCTGAACTCCTACGCGGTCCTCGCTCGCTACACCTACTTCACCGGTGACTTCAAAGCAGCCGAAGCGGCGCAGGCCAAAGCGACCAAGCTGACCAAAGAAAAGTTCGAACGCGAAGAACTCGACAAACTGATGGAAGAAGTCAAGAAACTGGCGGTGAAATTCCAGCAGGGTCGTAAGCAGCAGACGGCAGCTGAAAAAGCGGCGGCGAAGAGCAACAACGGCAATCCCGAAGCCCTGCAGAGCCCGACGAGCCCCCTCGGCGGCGCCTTCGGCACCGGCACCGGCCTGGGCGAATAGCCGCCGCGGCTCCGGCCGCCACTCGAGCGGCCGAGCTTCCTATACTTGCCCGTCCCCGGGCCGTTAGCTCAGTTGGTAGAGCAGGAGACTCTTAATCTCAAGGTCGTTGGTTCGAGCCCAACACGGCCCACTTCCCCGCCCCGCTACTTGTCGTTGCAGAACTTTTCGACGACGCCGGAGATCACGGTGCCGTCGGCGAAGGTGAAGTCGCCGTGGGTCTGCAGGACGTTGTCGCTGCAGCGGGCGGAGACGTAGCTGCGCAGTTGCCCGCCCGCCCGGTAGCGACGGCTGATCCTGGCGTCGAGGTGGGTGAGCGCGCCGAGGCCCCCGGCCAGCGGCGGCAGCTCGATCCGGGCGCGGTAGCGGAAGCCGCCGCGGCGGCGTTCGATCGGGACGAGGATCGCGTACGTTTCGGGCAGCGGGATCAGGGTGCGGGCATGGAGGACGACGCTCGGCCCGGTGGCGAGCCGGGGGCCGTTGAAGATCGTCAGCGGCGCCGTGGTCTGCACGGAGGCGCCGAGTAGGGAGATCGCAGCGGCGACGTGCCCGGTCCCGACGATCGCGCCGCGGCAGGTGCGCCGCGCTTCCGCGGTGCCCTCCTCGGCGATCGCTTCCGGGGCACAGGTCGGCAGGCCAGCGACGCTGATACGGCCGTCGCGGTCGAAGTCGATCAGCGCCTGCTGCAGCGGCGAGAGGGGCGCGCCGTGCCGGGCGGAGATGTCGAAGTGACCCTGGAATTCGATCGGGGCGAATCGGCGGCGCGGCAGCGTCTGCGGCTTGAACCCCCCGTCGGCGCGGAGGACGATGTTGTCGACTTCGACGAGGGCGCCTTCGCCGCTCGCGGAGCTGGCGGCGAGCAACGCGACCGCTAGGCCCAAGACAACTGCTTGGGCTACCTTGGCAGGTGGCATGGCGAGGTCAGGGTGACCGGGAAGAAGTCACCGTTGGTGAATATCGCTTTGCCCGCCACCTGCAGCCGCCCGCCGGCGCAGTGGGCGCTGATGTAGCCGACTTCCTTGCCGCCGCGCTTGCGGACGGCACCGATCTTGGCTTCGGCCAGGGTCGCGGCGCCGAAGCCACCGGCGATTTCCGGCAGGTGGACCTCGGCCCTGAACCCGTAACGCCCGTGGGCAACCCGTTCGATCGTGATCGGGACCACCAGCGCCTGCGGTGCCGGCACCGTCTCGTAAGCGTGGGCGAGCAAGGTCGGCCGGCCGCCGCTGGGCACGCCGTTGAAGAGGGCGATGGGGGAGGTGATCCCGAACGGCGCCCGTCCCGGCATCGTCACCAGGGCCTTGCCGGTCCCCTTGCCGACGAGGGCGGTGGCGCAGCGCTTGCGCGCCTGCGAGGGCGTGGCGCCTTCGAGCTTTGCGACCGTGCAGGTCGGCAGCCCTTTCGTGTCCACGGTGCCGTTGCGGTCGAGTTCGAAGACCAGGGTCTGCAGCGTCGGCGGCGCCGAGCCGTCGTGGGTGCCGACGCGGGTAACGCTCTGGAGGAAGACCGGCCGGTTGCCGTGGGCCGGCAGCTCGCGCGGCTTCATGGTTGCGGTGGCGCTGATCCAGACCGGCCCGACTTCAGCCGTGATCGCATAGGCGCTCGCGCAGATGGCACCTGCCAGCAGGACGGCACAAGCGGTAGCTATGCGAACGCGGCTCCTCAATTACTTCCCCGTGCAACGTTTGAACACGGAGCCCTGCAAAAAGGTGCCGTCCTTGAACTTGAACTGGCCTTTCGCCTGCAGGCGGCCGTCCGGGCAGCCGGCATTGGCGAAGCTGTGGGTCTTGCCTTTGTACTTCCATTCGCGGCCGACCGAGAGGCGGGCGTAGAGCGGGATCCCGTAGCCGCCGGCGATTTTCGGGATCTTGCCGACGGTCTTGAAGCCGTAGCGGCCGTCGTGCACTTTCTGGATCTCGATCGGGACGACGAAGGTGGTCGGGCCCGGGACCGTGAGGTGGGCGTGGGCGAGGATCACCGGGTTGCCGTGTTTGGGCGCGGCGTTGAAGAGGGTGATCGGCGAGGAGGCCGGGATCGGCCCCTGTTCGGGGAAGTCGACGACGGCCTTGCCGAAGCCTTTGCCGACGATCGCCCCAGGACAGAGCTTGCGCGCCTGCGAGGTCGTCGTCGCCGCCAGTTTCTGCGGCGTGCAGGTCGGCAGGCCTTCCGTGTCGACTTCGCCGTGCTTGTCGAACCAGATCGTCACCGTTTCGAGGATCGGCGGCGGCGTCCCGTCTTCGGTGGCGATTTTCCCGAAGCCGTGCAGCTTGATCGGCGCGAAGCCGTGTTTCGGCAGGGTGGTTGGCGTGAAGCCGCCGTCGGTGGTGATCACCAGATTCGAGGCGTGAAGCACGATCGCCGCCGCCGAGGCAGCCGCGATGAGCAGGGCCACCCCCGCCAGTACATGCACCCTTAACAGAGTCTTCCGCACAAAAACCTCCCCTCCGTTGGCCGTATCGCCAAACTACCAGCCGTGGGAAGGAGGATTGGCAGGGGACGTATGAAGTCTCCGGGAAGGGCAGCAGGGCACGAGCAGCCACTGCTGCTTCGCCATCCCCGCGTCGTGCTCGCAATTGCGGCGGTCTTTCTTATCGTTCTTGGGGCGATCGGGATGGGAGTCGAGGACCGGCTCGACCCGACCACCCTCGATGTCCCGGGGACCAAGTCCCTCGAAGGCAACGAAATCCTCCGCGAACACTTCGGTCCCTCGGCCCCGTTCGCGATCCTGCTGCAGGGGCCGCCCGCGGCGCTCGACCGCCAGGGGCCGGAAATGATCCGGGCACTGCGCCGCGATCCGAAGGTGACGACGCTCTCCCCTTGGGACACCGGCTCGGTCCAGCGCCTGCGGCCGAAGCCCAGCCAAGCCTTGGTCCTGGTCGACTTCCACACCGACACCCGCACCGCAGTCAACGACGTCGTGCCGCACCTCAACGACGTCCTCGGCAACACGATCCACGCGCCGGTGCGGGTGACGCAGACCGGTTACGCGAGCCTCTCGCGGGCGATCCAGGACGAGAGCATCACGGCGACCCGGACGGGGGAGCTGATCGCCTTCCCGTTCCTGCTGGTCATCCTCCTGCTCGTCTTCCGCTCGCCGATCGCTGCGTTGATCCCGCTCGGCTTTGGCGCGGTCACGGTGATCGCCTCGCGCGGCATCCTCTACTTCTTCACTGGCTGGTTCGAGATCGACGCCTTCGCGCTGACCGTCTGCTCGATGATGGGCCTGGCGCTGGGGGTCGACTACTCGCTGCTGATGGTCTCGCGCTTCCGCGAGGAGCTGGCCGGGGGCGCCGAGCCGGCCGATGCGGCGCGGCTGACCCGCCGCCACGCCGGGCGGACGGTGATGTTCGCTGGCAGCACGCTGCTGCTCTCGATGATCGTCTCCCTCTTCCTCCTGCCAGGGGCGCTGCTCGCCTCGCTGGCGGGCACGGTCTGCATGGTGGTGATCCTCAGCGTCCTCGTCGCCACCGTCTGCGGGCCGGCGATCCTCACCCTGGTCGGCCCGCGGCTGGACCGGTGGCGGATCGGCGGCGCCCCCAAGGACGGTCGCACGCGGCTGATGATCTTCGTCAGCGCGGCGCTCCGTAAACCGGGCCTGGCGACGGTGGTGATCGGGTTGGTGCTGCTGGTCTTCGCCGCGCCGGCGATCGGGCTGAAGACGGGGCCGCCGAGCCCTGAACAGCTCTCGAAGGACAACCCGGCGCGCCAGGACGCCGAACTCGTTGACAGCACGATCGGCCAGGGATGGGACGCTCCCTTCCAGGTCGTCGCGGTCTCGAGGGAAGGCCCGATCACCGGCGCCAAGAACCTCGCCGCGATCAACGAATTCCAGCGCAAGCTGGCGAAGACGCCCGGCGTGCAAGCGGTGATCGGCCCCGGCCGGGCGACCAAAAGGGTCGGCAAACTGCAGGAACTCGGCAACGCCGTACTCTCTTCGAAAGGCAACTACGGGCCGGTCAAGCGGCTCGGCAAGCTCGGGCGCAGCCTCGCCGTTGCCGCCGGCGGGGTCGGGCAGCTGCGCGAAGGCATCAGCGAAGCAAGCAACGGCGCCGGGCTGCTGGCGACGGGCGCGGGGCGCGCCGGCAAGGGGGCGCAGCTGATCGCCAACGGCCTGGGCCGGGCGACGAGCGGCAGCGAACGGGCGATCAACGCGCTCGACCGCTTCGCCAAGGGGACGAAGCGGCTGGCCAACGCCCAGGAACTCGCCGCCCTCGGGTCGCTCGAACTCAAACTCGGGCTGCAGAGCCAGCCGGCGAACATCCGCAACAACCCCCTGAAGCGCTCGCGGGTCCTGGAGAAGGCCCTGAACGAAGAGGGGAACGAGAAGCTGCCGGAATTGATCGGCGCCTCGCAGGTCACCGAGGAACAGCTGCAGCAGGCGCTGTCACACCTACAGGCGATGACCGTGGGCAAGACCGACCCCGAGTACGCGGCGACGCTGGAAGCCGTGCGCAAGGCCGAGGCGGCGAGCAGCGGCAAGGACCCGGTCACCGGGGCGCCCTTCGACACCGTCCCGGCGACGCCGGAGGTCGAGCCCTACGCTGGCCTGCCGACGGAACTGGGCGCCCTGCGCGAACGGCTGCTCGAAGACCACGCCGAAGCCAAGGAAATCACCTTCTGGCTGATCACCTTCAAGGAACAGGCCGAAAAGGCTTACAGCGGCGTCACCAAGCTCAACGATGGGCTGGAAAAACTGAAGCGCGGCAGCAAGAAGCTGGCCGCGGGCGCGGCGGAGCTGGCGAAGAAGTCGAAGCAGCTCGGCAGCGGCCTCTCCCGCCTCAGCGGCGGCGCCGAAGCGCTGGCCGGCGGGATCGACCGGCTCGGCGGCGGCGCCGAAGCGCTGGCCGACGGTCTGCTCGGCGGGGTCGAAGAAAGCGCGCCGCTGGAAAGCGGCCTGGAAGAAGCGAGCGTGCAGGTGCTGGAAGGCAAGCGCCGGATCAACCAGCAGGCGACGCGGGCCGCCGACTCGACGCCCGGCCTCTTCAACTCCGGCTACTTCGTCCTCTCGGCGCTCGACGGGACGCCGCCAGAAACGCGCGAAAAGATCGCCGAATCGATCGACCTCAATAACGGCGGCCAGGCGGCGACGATGCTGGTCGTCTCCGACTACAGCTTCAACACGCCAGGCTCGATCCGGCTCAACAAGAAGCTCAACAACGACGCCGCCGAACTCTCCGAAGAAGCCGACCTGACCACCGGGGTCGCCGGCGGGGCGGCGCAGCTCAACGACTACAGCCACGTCACCCGGGAACGGATCCCCTGGATCGTCCTCGCGATCACGATCGCCACCTTCCTGGTCCTGATGATCGTCCTGCGGGCCCTGCCGCTGGCGGCGATCGCGGTCGGGCTCAACCTGCTGACGGTCGCGGTCGCCTTCGGCGTCCTCACCGCCCTCAACCACGTTCCCGACAGCTGGCCGCTGGGCGGGCACAAGTACGTCGACGCGGTCGGGGCGACGCTGATCTTCGGCCTCGTTTTCGGGCTCTCGATCGACTACGCGGTCTTCCTCCTCAGCCGCATGCGCGAGCACTACGACACCCACGGCGACAACGCCGCCGCGGTCAACTTCGGGCTCGAGCGCACGGCCGGGGTGATCACCGGCGCGGCGGCGATCATGATGGCCGTCTTCATCGCCTTCGCCGGCGCCCCGATCGCCACCGTCAGCCAGCTCGGCATCGGCCTCACTGTCGCCGTCCTGCTCGATGCGACGGTGGTGCGGATCGTCCTCCTGCCAGCGCTGATGCTGCTGCTCGGCGACCGCGTCTGGTGGCTGCCGAAGCCGCTGGCCCGGGCGATCCCCAAATTGAGCGTCTAGGGCCGCCTCGAAACGCGTTGATTTCCAGTTAAGTCCCTGCTCAGTCGGGGCTTGGCAGGGACCCCCTCAAGTACGATCTGCCAGCTGTTCTGCCGGGTCGGAGGGACCGGAGAACCTGAAAGCAAGCGACTATCTGTGGCTGCCAAACCCGTAGGCGAGGAGACTAAACCGGCGGCGGGCCGGGGGACCACTCCCGCGCGAATTGCCGCGATTGCCGCCCTTGCAGTCGTGGTGATCGTGCTCGCGTTCGTCTTCTTCAGCGGCGGGGGCGGGCACAAGTACACCCTCGTATTCCAGAACGCCGGCCAGCTGGTGCCCGACAACCAGGTGCTGATCGGCGGCTCGCCGGTCGGTTCGGTGGAAAGCATCGAACTCACCAACGACAACCTTGCCGCGGTCAACGTCGAAGTCGACCAGGAACTGCACGAAGGGACGACGGCGACGATTCGCGCCACCTCGCTCTCCGGCGTCGCCAACCACTACGTCTCGGTCAGCCCGGGGCCCAACAGCAACCCGGCCCTTGAAGACGGTGCCGAACTTGGGCTCTCTTCGACGACGACGCCGGTCGACATCGACCAGTTCTTCAACACCTTCCCGCCGAAAGTGCGCCAGGGCCTCGCCAACTTCATCAAGGGCAACTCCGAGATCTACTCAGGGCAGGGGAAAAAGGCGAACGACGCCTACAAATACTTCGGCACCGCCCTCAACCGGACCAGCGCCTTCGCCCGCGAACTGAACGCCGACCAGCGCCTGCTCTCCCGCTTCGTGGTCAGCTCGGCGCGGCTCACGACGGCGGTTGCCGGGCGCGGCGAACAGCTCTCGAGCGCGGTCGGCAACGCGACCACCGCCTTCAACGCGATCGCCAGCCAGAACGAAAACTTCGACGCGACCCTGCGCGAGCTGCCGCCGGTGCTGCGCCAGTCGAACACGACCTTCGTCAACCTCCGTGCCGCCCTCGACGACCTCGAACCGCTGGTCGAAACGGCGAAGCCGGCGACCAAGGAACTTGCCCCCTTCCTGGCCGAACTGCGGCCCGTCTTCCAGAAGCTGATCCCCTTCACCCACAACCTGCGGCTGGTCGTCTCGCGGCCGGGCAAGGCCAACGACGCCGCCGACCTGCTGGCGACGCTGCCGAAGGTCCAGCAGCTCGCCTCCAGCGCCTTCCCCCATTCCGAACAGGCGATCGAAGACTTCCAGCCGAACCTCGACTTCATCCGCGCCTACACGCCCGATCTCTTCAACGCGATCGGCAAGTTCGGCCAGGTCTCCGGCTACTACGACGGCAACGGCCACTACGTGCGCGCGGTGACCGCCGGCCAGAACCTCTTCCGCTACAACAGCGAAAACTCCGAACTGGAACCGATCAAGAAATCGGAACAGTTCGCGCCCTTCGAAAACGTCCACACCCACCGCCGCTGCCCCGGCGGCGCAACCCAGCCGGCGGCCGACGGTTCCAGCCCCTGGGTCGGCGGCGGCAGCGTCGATTCCTCTGAATGCACCCCCGGCGACGTGCCCCCCGGACCATGATCAGGCGCTTGATACTCGCGGCGGCAGTGGTGGCGGCGGTAGTGGTCGTCGTCCTCCTGGTGAGCGGCAGCGGCAGCTCCGGCAGCGGCTACCGGGTGCGGGCGATCTTCGACAACGGCGGCTTCATGGTCACCGGCGAGCAGGTGCGGGTCGCCGGCGCCAACGTCGGCGAAATCGAAGAGGTCAACGTGACGATGCCGGACGAAACCGTCGCCTACGAGAACGGCAAGGCGGTGAAGAAGGGCGGCAAGGCGGTGATCGTCATGAACGTCACTAACCCGGGCTTCCAGGACTTCCGCCAGGACGCCAGCTGCCTGATCCGCCCGCAGTCGCTGATCGGCGAGAAATACGTCGACTGCCGGACCACCCTGCCGCGCGCTCCCGGCAGCAAGCCGCCGCCGCCGCTGAAGAAGATCCCCGACGGCGAACCGGGCGCGGGCGAGTACCTGCTGCCCCTCGGCAGCAACGGCACCAGCGTCGACCCCGACCTGATCAACGACATCTACACGCTGCCCTACGCGCAGCGCTTCCGACTGATCCTCAACGAACTCGGCGCCGGGCTCGGGGGCCGCGGCGAAGACATCGAAGTCCTGGTCAAGCGGGCGAACCCGGTCCTGCGCGACGTCGACCGCTTCTTCGGCGTCCTCTCCGCCCAGCGCGAACAGCTGGCCCAGCTGGCGAGCAACTCGGAGGAAATCCTCGGCCCGCTCTCGCGCGAGCGCCGCGCCGTCGCCGGCTTCTTCACCAACGCCGGCGCGGCTGCCGAAGCGAGCGCGGAAAAGGGCCCGGAACTGGAAGAAGCGCTGCAGAAGTTCCCCACCTTCCTACGCGAATTCCGCAAGACGATGGTCAGCCTCAAGACCTTCTCCGACGCCGGCACGCCGCTGTTCGAAGACTTCGGCACGGCGGCACCGTCGCTGACCGACGCGACCCGGACCCTGACCCCGTTCTCGAAGGCGCTGACGGTCTCGCTGAAGAGCCTCGGCAAGGCCGGCGAAGAATCCGGCCCCTACTTCGCCAAATCCGAGCCGGTGGTGCGGCAGGCGAGCGTGCTGGCGCAGTCCGGTGTGGTGCCGACCCACGAACTGGCGAAGCTGTTCGTGGGGCTGAAGAAGAGCGGCGGCTGGAGCGGCCTCGTCAAGCTGATCTACAACTCGACCGCCTCGCTCAACGGGTTCGACCAGTACGGGCACTTCGGCCGCACGCGCCTGTCGCCCTCGACCTGCGTCGAATACTACGCCCACGCCGGCGGCTACTCGGGCTGCGTCGCCAGGTTCAACGGCAACAACGCGCCGGAAGATTCGGCGGCGACCAGCATTGTCGATTTGCTGAACCTGCTCGAAGAAAGGGCCGCCGCTCCCACTGGCGGAACGTTGGCCGCACCCGGTCCCGCCACCGGGGTCGGGCAGAGCGAAAGCACTGCGGCGGGAGCCGAAGGCGGAACGGAAGAAGAAGGCGAAGGCAAAGCGGAAGTTTCCGAAGCCTCCGAAACCAGCAGCGGCACCGAACCGCTCCTCGACTACCTCCTGGGTCCATGAGGAACCGCAGCGGAATCAGCGGCATCGCCAGCAGCCCGGTTCTGGTCGGGGCCGTCACCGTGCTGGTGATCGTCGTCGCCGTCTTCCTCGCCTACAACGCCAACAACGGCCTGCCGTTCGTCTCCACCTACAACCTCAAGGCACGGGTGCCGAACGCCGACGCCCTGGTCAAAGGCAACGAGGTCCGGGTCGGCGGCGTCCGCGTCGGCGTCGTCAAGAAGGTCGTCCCGGTCAACCTCGGCAACGGCAAGGTGGCGGCCGAAATCTCGCTCAGCCTCGACAAGACCGTCGAACCGCTGCCGGTCGACTCGACGATCACGGTGCGGCCGAAGTCGGCGCTCGGGCTCAAGTTCCTCCAGGTGACGCCAGGCGAATCGAAGAAGGGGTTCAAGGCCGGGGAAACGATTCCGGTCTCTGCGACCACTCCGGAACCGGTCGACATCGACCAGTTCTTCGACATGTTCGACGAAAAGACCCGGCAGTCGATCCGGCAGAACCTCGCCGGCTTCGGCAACGCGCTGGCGGGCCGGGGCCCGCAGCTGAACGAAGCTTTCGGGGCCCTGCGCCGGGCCGTCGTCAGCGGCCAGCCGGTCCTGCGCAAGATCGTCGAACCGAGCAGCAACTTCGCCGGCTTCTGGCGCTCGCTCGAGGCGCTTTCGGCGACCGTGGCCCCGGTCGCCGAAACGCAGGCGAGCATGTTCGTCGCCCTCGACCGGACCTTTGCCGCCTTCGCCCGCGTCTCCCGGCCCTACATCCAGGAAACGATCGAAAAGAGCCCGCCGACCCTCGACGAGGTCAACTCCGACCTGCCGGCGCTGCGGCCCTTCCTCACCGATACCGCCCGCTTCTTCACCGCCCTGCGGCCCGGGGTCAAAGCGCTGGCGAAGACCTCGCCGGTGATCGCCGAATCGCTGCATACCGGGATCCCGGTCCTCAACGCCTCGCCGGTCCTCAACGAACAGCTGCCGCCGACCGCGGAAGCGCTGCTCGACTTCCAGGAAGCACCGGGCACGATGACCGGCCTCGAACTGCTCACCGATACGAACCGGGTGCTGAAGCCGTCGCTGACCTACATCGTGCCGAGCGAGACCGTATGTCACTACTGGACCCTCGCCTTCAGTGAGGTCGCCAACGCGGCGAGCCAGGGCAACAGCAACGGCAACTGGCTGGCGTTCATCTCCTTCGCCCCGCCGGAGGGCCCCAACAGCGAGAGCACCTACGCCAGCGCGCCCGCCGACGGGAGCGGAACGAAGGAAAGGGAAAACCACCTCCACTACAACCCGTATCCGCAGACCGCGGCCCCAGGTCAGAACGAAGTCTGCGAAGCGGGCAACGAGAAGTTCGTCGCCGCTAAGACGGTGGTCGGCCACTCGCCTGAGCTGTGGGGAACCGACACGCGGGGGGGCGAAGAATGAGCCGCCTGCCGGAGCGAGACAGGCGCGCCGCGGCGTCCAAGAAGGGGCGCTTCGGCTGGCGGCCGGGCAACGTGACGATCGCGATCATCTTCATCCTCATCTTCACGATCGGCCCTTACCTGGCCTTCACCAAACACATCCCGTTCACCAGCCACGGCTACGAAGTCAAGGCCACCTTCTCGAACTCGGCCAACATCTCGACCAACTCGCCGGTCCGGGTCGCCGGCGTCAACGTCGGCAAAGTGATCGGGACCAGCCGCGAAGGCGACAACACCACCGTCACCTTCACCGTCGAAGATGCCGGCCGACCGATCCACGACGATGCCTTCGCCGCGGTCCGGCCGCGGATCTTCCTCGAGGGCAACTTCTTCATCGAACTCGATCCCGGCAGCCCCAGCGCGCCGGAACTGGAAAGCGGCGGCACGATCCCGGTCAGCCACACCTCGACCGCGGTCCAGATCGACGAAGTCCTCAGCGCCCTGCAGTCGCCCGTCCGCGCCGACCTCGGCCGCCTGCTCGAGAGCTACGGCGAAGCGCTGACCCACGAACCGACGGCTGCCGAAGACAAGACCCAGCTGCCGGAGGTGAAAGGCAGGACCGGGGCGGAAGCCCTCAACGACGCCCTCAAGTACGGCGGCGACGCCGGCCGCTACAGCTCGCAGGTAGCCAACGCCTTCCTCGGCACCCAGCAGCGCGACCTCTCGAAACTGGTCGCGAGCTCTGGGCAGGCCTTCGGCGCCCTCGCCAGCCGCCAGCGCGACCTGCAGGGGCTGATCGACAACTTCGACACCTTCACCGGCGCCCTCGCCAACCAGTCGACCAACCTCTCGGCGACGGTGCGGCTGCTGGCGCCGACGCTGCAGATCACCCACGCCTCGCTGGTCAGCCTCAACCGCACCCTGCCGCCGCTCCGCACCTACGCGATCGAGCTGCGGCCGGCGGTGGCGGAGCTGCCGGGCCTGATCCACGCCTCGAAACCGTTCCTCGCCCAGGTCCGGCCGTTGCTCTCCGGCAAAGAGGCCGGCGGCGACGTGAAGCTGCTGCAGGAATCGACCCCGGGACTCGCTGGTGCGGCGCTTGCCGGCAAGAAGGTGACGCTGCCGCAGATCAACCAGCTCAGCCTCTGCACCAGCAAGGTGATGGTCCCAACTGGCAACGAGGTGATCAACGATCGCTTCAGCACCGGCGGGCCCAACTACCGCGAGTTCCTCTACAACCTCGTCAACTTCGCCGGCGCGGCGCAGAACTTCGACGGCAACGGTCCCTACGCCCGGGCGCAGGCGGGCGGTGGCCCCGTTCTGGTCGGCGAACCCGACCCCGAGGCCCCGAAGAAACTGCCCGCCGAACAGATCAACTACGCGCACACGATCGAAGACCCGCTCGGCACGCAGCCCAAGCTCGCCGGCCAGCCGCCGCTGAAGCCGGAAGTCCGCTGCTACACCAACCCCGCTCCCGACGTGAACGGCTCGCTCGGGCAGGTTGGGCCCGCCTCCCCGTCTGCTGCTGGAGCGCAGCCATGAGCGAGCCGACCAGAACCAACCGCTTCACCCACTACCGCGCCTGGCTGACGCGGCAGGTTCGCGGGCGCCGCAAAGACACGATCGCGATCATCGTCCTGGCGATCGCCGGGCTGGTGATGATGCTTGGCATCTTCACCCAGCAGAACGCCTCGCTGCCCTCCTGGCTGCCCTTCGTCGGCGAAGAATTCGAACACATCTCGGCTCAGTTCTCGAGCGCCCAGGCAGTGACGCCGGGACAGGGCCAGGCGGTTGACGTCGCCGGCATCCAGATCGGCAAAGTGACCTCGGTCGAGCTCGAAAACGGCCACGCCAAGGTCGGCATGGACATCGAACCGAAGTACATGAAGCTGATCCACCCCGACGCCAGCTTCCTGCTGCGGCCGAAAACCAACCTCAACGACATGGTCGTCGAGGTCGAACCGGGCAACGAAAAGGGGCACGTCGAAGACGGCGCCGAATTCACCCTCGCCCAGACCGAACCGAACACCAACCTCGACGCCTTCCTCAGCACCCTCGACGCTGACACCCGCCAGTACCTGCAGCTGCTGGTTGCCGGCGGGGCGCAGGGGATCGGCGGCCGCGGCAAGCAGCTCGGCAACGCCTTCCGCCGCTTCGGTCCCTTCGTCCACTACACGGCGAAGCTGAACAAAGCGGTGGCGGCCCGCCACGTCGCCCTCTCCCGGGTGATCCACGACTTCAACCTGCTGACCACCGAACTCGCCCGCCGCGAAGACTCGGTCAAGCGCTTCGTCACCTCCTCGCGGGCGGCGCTCGGCAACTTCGCCAACCAGCAGGAATCGGTGCAGGACGCCTTCCGTGAATTCCCGGCCTCGCTCGAAGCCGCGAAAGCCGGGCTCGCCAGCTCCAACCGCTTCTCGCAGGTCGCCTACCCGAGTCTCGTCAAGCTGATCCCGCAGGCCCAGGCGCTGACGCCGGCGTTCAAGGCGACC
>Ga0157371_10001483_pt1 | contig 24268 bp, 25 predicted proteins | sample C45metaG_FD_113462 | JGI IMG/M metagenome (GOLD analysis project Ga0157371, IMG submission 113462) | Corn rhizosphere microbial communities from Kellogg Biological Station, Michigan, USA - C4-5 metaG | ecosystem: Host-associated > Plants > Roots > Rhizosphere > Soil | place: USA: Michigan...
CCTGGACACCCGCGTAGTCGATGGCAAGAAGTCCCTGCTGTTCGGACCTTACGCCGGTTTCACCACCAAGTTCCTCAAGCACGGTTCCTTCATGGACCTGCCGCTGTCGGTTCGCGCCAGCAACATCGGCCCGATGCTGGCCGTAGCGAAAAACAACATGGACCTGACCAAGTACCTGGTCAGCGAAGTGATGCAGTCGATGGAGCAGCGCCTGGATTCCCTGCGCCGTTTCTACCCAGAAGCGAAAGCCGAAGACTGGCGCCTGGAAGTGGCCGGCCAACGGGTGCAGATCATCAAGAAAGACCCGAAAAAGGGTGGCGTTCTGCAGTTCGGCACCGAGCTGGTCGCGGCGAAAGACGGCTCCCTTGCCGCCCTGCTCGGTGCATCCCCAGGTGCTTCGGTGACCGTTTCGATCATGCTCGAGCTGATCGAAAAATGCTTCCCGAACAAGGCTTCCGGTGAATGGGCTGCCAAACTGGCGGAAATTTTCCCGGCACGGGAAAAAGTCCTGGAAACCGACGCTGCGCTGTATCGCAAGATCAACGCACACAACAACGTCGCGCTGGAACTGGTTGAAGCCAGTAACGAGACCGAAAGCTACGCTTGATTCGGCCTGATAAAAAAACGCCCCGCTCTCAATGAGAGCGGGGCGTTTTTTTGTGCCGCTTAAAAGTTCTTAACCGCGAGCCTTGGCGATCAGCTCAATGTAGTCGGCCGCGTTGCGCTGGTCCTTGATCAGGGCCACGAAGTCATTGCCATGCTCATCCTTGCCATCCAGATCAAGACCGGCTTGGACGAAGAATGTCAGGAAACGCTCGAAATCGTCGATGCGTAGACCACGGTAGGCCTTGATCAGTTTGTGCAGGGACGGCGAAGTGGCGTCGACCGGCTCGAAATCGAGGAACAACTTGATCTGCTCATCGCCGATCTCGTCACCAATCACTTGTTTCTTATCTTTACGCATTGCCGACTCCAGCTCGCAGACATTTCACGGGGCGGGCAGTTTACCCCTGCCCGGGCACAGGGCTCAACGCGCACGAACACTGCCGGTGTGCAGATCCGCCCAGATATGGCCGTTGGCGTAACTGAGGAACTGGCAATACACCGTGTCATTGCGCAACAAGTCGAGCACCACCCGGTACTGCGCCATCGGGTAAAACAGCGTAAGGGTTTTGCTTTCATCGTCGAAGATCGGCTTTTTCAGGCTTTTGCTTTCGCCGTCAAAATTAACCAGCACCTGATTGATCGTTGCGCCCTTGTTCAAGGACTTGCCCTTGAGGCGAATCAACACCGGGGACGTGACCGGGATCGGCTGTTGGTTGGACTGGCGTTGACTGCCCACCACTACCGAATAATCGGTGACCTGCAACAGCTGTTGCTGCTCAGGCTCGGCATCACGCAGGGTCAGGTCGTCGGGGGGCAGAAATTGCCCATGCATGGGTGCCGGGGCGGCGGCCAGTGGCAGGCTGAGGGTCAGCAACAGGGCGGCGCAGCTGCGGATCAAAAGGCTCATGACGGGCTCCGAAGGCGAGGCCAAGCACTCTAGCATGAGGATCAACCGCGCGAATTGGCGATATAGGTCAATACTTCGCAGTACGAGGCTGGCGATGCTGGACGAGCTTTCAGCCGTCGTTCAACAGTGCATCGTCTTTTAGGGAGTGTTCATGACGTTCTCCGTCCCCCCGTTGTTCGCGGCCTGGCGTCAGACCTGGCGCGCCGGCTACACCCTCAGGCGCTTACGCGGCGACATCAGTGCCGGGGTGACGGTAGGGATTATCGCCATCCCGTTGGCCATGGCCCTGGCGATTGCCGTAGGTGTACCGCCGCAGCAAGGTTTGTATACGGTACTGATCGCCGCGCCCCTGATCGCCCTGACAGGCGGATCGCGTTTCAATGTCAGTGGTCCGACCGCCGCGTTCGTAGTCATTCTGCTGCCCATCACTCAACAATATGGCCTTGGCGGCCTGCTGCTTTGCACCATGCTTGCCGGCGTCATCCTCATTGTCCTGGGGCTGATTCGAGCCGGGCGGTTGATTCAGTACATTCCGTACCCGGTCACCCTGGGCTTTACCGCCGGGATCGGCATTGTCATTGCCACCCTGCAATTGAAGGACTTGCTGGGCCTGAACACCGCCGGCCACGCAGAACACTACATCGAACAGCTGGGCGTTTTGATTCTGGCGTTACCCAGCGCCCGGCTAGGGGACGGGATCATCGGCCTCACATGCCTGGCCGTTCTGATTGTCTGGCCACGGTGGGTGCCGAGGATTCCGGGGCATCTGGTAGCGCTTACCATCGGCGCGCTCCTGGGGTTGGCGTTGGAGCACGGAGGGCTGGCGGTGGCGACATTGGGTGAGCGTTTCAGCTACACGGTCGAGGGCGTCAGCCATCCCGGCATTCCGCCGTTCCTGCCAAGCTTTGATTGGCCGTGGAATCTGCCCGGTCCCGACGGCCAACCTCTGCACCTGTCTTATGACTTGATCCGTCAATTAATGGCGCCGGCCTTCGCTATCGCCATGCTCGGTGCCATCGAATCCTTGTTGTGTGCGGTGGTGGCGGATGGCATGACCGGCAGCAAACACGATCCCAACGCAGAACTGCTGGGCCAGGGCCTGGGCAATCTGATCGCACCGTTGTTCGGCGGCATTACCGCCACGGCGGCCATTGCCCGAAGTGCCACCAACGTGCGCAGCGGAGCCTTTTCGCCACTGGCCGCCATTATTCATAGCGCCGTGGTGCTGATGGCAATACTCGTCCTCGCACCGCTTTTCAGCTACTTGCCGATGGCTGCGCTAGCAGCATTGCTGATCATGGTGGCGTGGAACATGAGCGAGGCCCGGCACGTGCTGCATACGTTGCGCATCGCGCCTCGCAGCGATGTGCTGGTCTTGCTGACCTGCCTGAGCCTGACGGTATTGTTCGACATGGTGATGGCCGTCGCCGTCGGCCTGCTGCTGGCCGCCGGGTTATTTATCAAACGCATGAGCGATCTCACCGACACCGCCGAACTGCCTCGCGCCTTCCATCAAGCCTTGCAGGACATGCCGGAACATGTTCGTTGCTATGCGATACGCGGGCCGCTGTTCTTCGGCGCTGCTGAAAAAGCCTTGGGAGTGCTACGCAAATTCAGTCCGGAGGTCAAAGTGGTAATCGTCGAGATGAGCGCCGTGCCGATGCTGGACATGACGGCACTGGCGGCCTTCGACAATATCTTGAGGGATTACCGCACGGACGGCATCGGCCTGATTCTGGTAGCGACCACTCCAAGAGTTCGCTTGAAGCTCAGGCGCGCGGGCATCCATCGGGAACAGCGTCAGTTGGCCTACGTGAACAACCTGGAACAGGCTCGTCGCAAAAGCGAACGCTGGCTGGCCGGGGAAAATTGAGCCCATGGCTCAATCAAACTGCGCCCGCATCCACGCCTGATACTCGGCCACACCCGGCTCGCCTTCGCGCGGAGCCCAGTGCGCAAGCTCTCCCTCACCCACCGGGCGGTAAGGACCGGCCTTGCACTCGAACATCAGGCTGTCGGCTTCCAGTACCACCAGGCTGTGGAACATACCGGTCGGCAGGTCCACACCAACACAATCGCCACCGGCCTGCAGGACTTGCTTCTTCAACACTACGCCGGTCTCGTCGAAGATCAGCACGCCCAGCCGCCCTTTGAGGACCAACAAGGTTTCGGCCTTGTTCTCCCCCAAATGCCGATGAGGCGCGATATAGGTATTCAGCTGCAGGCCTACCGCCATGCGATGGCAGGCGTCTTCCATCTGGTGGAAGTTGTGATGCTGACGCCCACGAGGATTAGCCGCGGCTTTCTCGGCCAATTCGGTGAACAGGGTTTGATCGAGAAAACGCGGCGCGGTCATTCCTTACATCCCTTTAACAGCGAAGATACCGTTAGCGTTACGCCAGTAGCCTTTGTAGTCCATGCCGTAACCGAAGATATAGCGGTCGATGCACGGCAGACCGACGAAATCCGCCTTGAGGTCCGGGCGAGCCTTGCGGTCGTGGTCCTTGTCGATCAGCACAGCGGTGTGCACTTTGCGCGCGCCGGCGTGTTTGCAGAAATCGATGATCGCGCCCAGGGTGTGACCTTCGTCGAGGATGTCGTCGATGATCAGCACGTCACGGTCGATGAACGACACTTCCGGCTTGGCTTTCCAGAACAGGTCACCGCCGCTGGTTTCGTTGCGATAGCGGGTAGCGTGCAGGTAGGACGCTTCCAGCGGGAATTGCAGATGGGTGAGCAATTTGCCGGCGAAGATCAGGCCGCCGTTCATCACGCAGAACACCACCGGATTGCTGTCAGCCAGTTCTTCATTAATGTGCGCACCGACGCGGGCGATGGCCGCCTCGACTTCAGCTTCGGTGTACAGGCAGTCAGCCTCTCGCATGATTTGACGGATATGCTCGAGATCAGCAGACATGGCGCTCTCCAGGGGGTGAGGGGCGGGACGGATTCAGGAAAAGCGGGCAAAGGTACGCATCAAGCGAGGCCAGATCAAGCGTTTGTGGACTAACGTACTGAATGTCTATAGGACAACACCCTCGGATAGATTAATCTAGGCCGGTTTTTTTGCCCGCCGCCGGAGCCTTTCCCCATGCCCATCCAAGAGATCCGCCATCCGCTGATCCGTCATAAACTAGGCCTGATGCGCCGTGCAGACATCAGCACCAAGAATTTCCGTGAGCTCGCTCAGGAAGTCGGCGCCCTGCTGACCTATGAAGCCACCAAAGACCTGCCGCTCGAAGCCTACGACATCGAAGGCTGGTGCGGCACCGTGTCGGTCGAGAAAATCGCCGGCAAGAAAATCACCGTGGTGCCGATCCTGCGTGCCGGCATCGGCATGCTCGAAGGCGTACTGAGCCTGATCCCGGGCGCCAAAGTCAGCGCCGTGGGCGTGGCCCGCAACGAGCAGACCCTGCAGGCCCACACCTACCTGGAAAAGCTCGTCCCGGAAATCAACGAGCGCCTGGCAATGATCATCGACCCGATGCTCGCCACCGGCAGCTCCATGGTCGCCACCATCGACCTGCTGAAAAAGGCCGGTTGCCGCGACATCCGCGCCATGGTGCTGGTCGCCGCGCCAGAAGGCATCGCCGCAGTGGAGAAGGCTCACCCGGACGTGATGATCTACACCGCCTCCATTGATGAAAAACTCAACGAGCACGGCTACATCATTCCAGGCTTGGGCGATGCCGGTGACAAGATCTTCGGTACCAAGCAGAAGGACGCTTGAGCATGCAGCAAGAGTTCAACGATCCGCTCTGGCGCACGGTGCTGTCTGGCGCACAGATGCTGTTCGTGGCCTTCGGTGCCCTGGTGTTGATGCCGCTGATTACCGGCCTGGACCCGAACGTGGCGCTGTTCACCGCAGGCCTGGGGACGATTCTGTTCCAGATCGTCACCGGGCGTCAGGTGCCGGTGTTCCTGGCGTCGAGCTTTGCCTTCATCACTCCGATCATTCTTGCCAAGGGCCAGTTCGGCCTCGCGGCGACCATGGGCGGCGTGATGGCGGCGGGTTTCGTCTACACCTTCCTTGGCCTGGCCGTGAAGATCAAGGGCACCGGCTTTATTGACCGCTTGCTGCCCCCAGTGGTGATCGGTCCGGTGATCATCTCCATCGGCCTGGCCATGGCGCCCATTGCCGCCAACATGGCGATGGGCAAGGCCGGCGATGGCACCGAGCTGATTCATTACCAGACAGCGATGCTGATCTCGATGCCAGCCTTGCTGACCACCCTGATCGTCGCGGTGTTCGGCAAAGGCATCTTCCGCCTGGTGCCAATCATCTCCGGCGTGTTGGTGGGGTTTGGCATGGCGTTCTACTTCGGCGTGGTCGACACCGCGAAGATTGCCGCCGCACCGTGGTTCGCCATTCCGCACTTCACGGCGCCGGAATTCAACTGGCAGGCGATTCTGTTCATCGTTCCAGTGGCATTGGCCCCGGCTATCGAACACATCGGTGGCGTGATCGCCGTCGGTAGCGTGACCGGCCGCGATTACCTGAAGAAACCCGGCCTGCACCGCACGCTGCTCGGCGATGGCATTGCCACCACCGCGGCTGGCTTGTTCGGCGGTCCACCCAACACCACGTACGCCGAAGTAACGGGCGCGGTGATGCTGACCAAGAACTACAACCCGAAAATCATGACCTGGGCGGCGATCTTTGCCATCAGCCTGGCGTTTATCGGCAAGTTCGGCGCGCTGCTGCAAAGCATTCCGGTGCCGGTGATGGGCGGGATCCTGTGCCTGCTGTTCGGCTCGATCGCCGCGGTCGGGATGAACACCCTGATTCGCCACAAGATCGACCTGGGCGAAGCGCGCAATCTGGTGATTGTGTCGGTGACCCTGGTGTTCGGGATTGGCGGTGTACTGGTCGGCACCGGGACTGGCCCCGACGACTTCGGTCTCAAAGGCATCGCGCTGTGCGCCGTGGTGGCGATTGCGCTGAACCTGCTGCTGCCGGGCAATGACAGTTGGAAGCACAAGAAGGCGAACGAGACTTTGCTCTGAGTGAACTGATCGTTCCCACGCTATGTGGAATACAGCCCGTGACGCTCCGTGTCACTGGACGCGGAGCGTCCCTAGAGGCATTCCCACGCAGAGCGTGGGAACGATCATCAGCGGGGGGACGTTCATCAAAGCGCCAACGGCGCTCGTTCGCACAAAGCATTCAACGCCCGTGCCCACTGCGGATCGTCGTTGAGGCACGGCACCAGCACCAACTCGTCTCCCCCGGCTTCGCGGAATAACTCCCGCCCGCGATCACCAATCTCTTCCAGCGTCTCGATGCAATCGGCAACGAACGCCGGGCACATCACCAGAACTTTTTTCACGCCCATTCCAGCCAACTCATCGAGGCGTGCTTCGGTATAAGGTTCGATCCATTTCGCACGACCCAGACGCGACTGGAAAGACACCGACCACGTACCCTTCGACAGCCCCAGGCGCTTGGCAAACTCCGACGCGGTGCGCAGGCACTGCGCGCGATAGCAGGTCGCCATGGACTGCGGCGAGGCGTTCTTGCAGCATTCTTCGTTCTTGAAGCAATGCTTGCCCGTCGGGTCCAGCTTGGTCAGGTGCCGCTCCGGCAAACCGTGAAAACTCAGCAGCAGGTGATCGTAGTCTTGCTCTAGATAGGGTTTGGCGCTGGCCACCAATGCGTCGAGATATTCCGGCTGATCGTAGAACGGCTGGAGAATCGAGAACTGCACGTCGAGCGAATGCTCGCGCACCACCCGCTTGGCTTCCTCGATCACCGTGGTCACGGTGCTGTCGGCGAACTGTGGATACAGCGGTGCGAGGGTGATTCTTTTGTGGCCCTGGGCCGCCAGCTGAATCAGTTTCGACTCGATTGAGGGCTCGCCGTAACGCATTGCCAGCTCCACCGGCCCGTGCGTCCACTGGGCAGTCATCGCCTGCTGCAGGCGGCGGCTGAGCACCACCAGTGGCGATCCCTCTTCCCACCAGATCGAGGCGTAGGCATGTGCCGACTGTTCCGGACGCTTGATCAGGATCAGCGACACCAGTAGACGACGCACCGGCCATGGCAGGTCGATCACATAGGGGTCCATCAGAAATTGGTTGAGGTAACTGCGTACATCCGCCACCGATGTGGAAGCAGGTGAACCCAGGTTGACCAGAAGCAATGCGTGATCGGTCATGCAACGTCCTATTTCAAAGGCGGCTGGACAGATCGTCCAGGGCCGCACGCAAATCAGTGAACTGGAAAGTGAATCCCGCTTCCAGCAAGCGCACCGGCAAGGCTTTCTGCCCTCCCAGCAACAGCAATGACAATTCGCCCAGGCATACTTTCAAAGCCAAGGCCGGCATCGGCATGAACGCCGGGCGGTGCAACACGCTGCCCAGTGTCTTGGCGAACTCGCTGTTGCGCACCGGTTTAGGCGCGCAAGCATTATATGGACCGCTGGCGTCATTGCGATGCAGAAGAAAATCAATCAGGGCGATTTGATCCTCGATATGAATCCATGGCATCCATTGCCGACCACTGCCCAATGGCCCGCCCAGCCCCAGCTTGAACGGCAGCAACAGGCGTGACAAAAAGCCGCCCTCGGCAGACAGCACCAACCCGGTTCGAATCAGCACCACCCGAACGCCCAGAGCCTCGGCGCGCTGGGCAGTTTCCTCCCAGGCAATGCACAACTGACTGGCGAAATCATCGATGACCGGTGCAGACACTTCCGTCAGCTCCCGCTCGCCACCGTCGCCATACCAGCCAATAGCGGAACCCGAGATCAACACCTGTGGTTTTTGCTCACGGGTTTCGAGCCATGTCAGCAAGGTTTCGGTCAGGGTAATGCGACTGCTCCAGAGCAAGGCTTTGCGTCTGGACGTCCATGGCCGGTCGGCAATGGGCGCGCCCGCCAGGTTGATAATTGCGTCCACGGGCTCTTGCCCAAGCTCCTGAAGCTGCGTGATGCCTCGCACCTGGGCACCGCAAATTTTCGCAACTTTGGCAGGTGTACGACTCATGACAGTCAGACGATGCCCCTGACTCAACCAGTGTCGGCAGAGTTGACGTCCTATCAAACCAGTACCGCCGGTCAGCAATATGTGCATGACTTCTTCCTCGCGTGGCGTTTTACCCTGATCACTAGTCTATTTTTATAAGCAGGGATCTTTGGTATCGGGCAGGCTCTGTGTTTAACAATAGGCCAAGCTGTCAGATCGAGAACGCTAAAAGTTATACCAGAAAACAATATTGTACAGGTTTAAACCAAGGCGTAGTCTGTACAGAAAGGTAAACGAGGCCCCTATGACTGTACCTATCGCAATCATCGGCACCGGCATCGCCGGGCTCTCAGCCGCTCAAGCCCTGACAGACGTCGGGCATGTCGTTCAACTTTTCGATAAAAGCCGCGGCAGTGGCGGACGCATGTCGAGCAAGCGCAGTGATGCGGGTGCTCTGGACATGGGCGCCCAGTATTTCACTGCCCGCGACCGCCGCTTCGTCACCGAGGTCCAGCGCTGGCAAGCCAAAGGCTGGGTCGCCGAATGGACGCCGCAGCTCTACACCTTCCATGGTGGCCAGCTCAACCTGTCGCCGGATGAACAGACCCGCTGGGTCGGCACCCCCCGCATGAGCGCCATCACGCGCGGCTTGCTCGGCGATCTGGAAGTGCATTTCGCTTGCCGGATCACCGAGGTCTATCGCGGTGAAGAACACTGGCATCTGCAAGACGCCGAAGGCTTTACTCACGGTCCATTCAGCCACGTGATCATCGCAACGCCAGCCCCTCAGGCCACGGCTTTGCTGGCTGCCGCCTCGAAACTGGCGGGCGCTGCCGCCGGGGTCAAAATGGAACCGACCTGGGCGGTCGCACTGGCGTTCGATACGCCGCTGGATACCCCCATGGAAGGTTGCTTCGTGCAGGACAGTCCTCTGGACTGGCTGGCTCGCAACCGCAGCAAGCCGGGACGCGACAACACCATGGACACTTGGGTGCTGCATGCCACAAGCGCCTGGAGCCGGCAACATATCGACCTGTCCAAGGAAGCGGTGATCGAGCAATTACACGGCGCGTTCGCCGAACTGTTGCACGACTCCATGCCCGCCCCGACCTTCAGCCTGGCCCACCGCTGGCTCTACGCCCGACCCGCCACCAGTCATGAATGGGGCGCACTGGCGGATGCCGACCTGGGCTTGTACGTGTGTGGCGACTGGTGCTTGTCCGGGCGCGTCGAAGGCGCTTGGCTCAGCGGTCAGGAAGCCGCTCGCCGTTTGCATGAACACTTGCAGTGAACCGCATTAACCCCAGCAAATTGCTGCTGTCGAAATGGACAGCAGCCCACCCGCAAAAGCGCGAAAAACACTTCCTGGTGACCGAGCTGTTCCGCGATGAGGCGGGCACTGTGCTGACCGTCGAGTTGCAGGCAGTGTTGACCCAGCGCAACCAGCGACTCGACTGGCAAGCCCTCAAAGACAGCGACACCTGGTTGTCGGGCTGGAAATAGCGCCCACACCGGAAAAGCCTCTCCGGAAAAAACTTATACAAACAATTTGACTTGTACACCTTTGAATCTATGATGAAGTCATGTTGTACAGAGCCACCACTTTGTACAGGTTTAGATTCGAGGTGCTTCCAATGTGCGAACAGCCAGCGACCAAACCGAAAATCGCCATCAGCGCCTGCTTGATGGGGGCCGAGGTGCGTTTCAATGGCGGGCACAAGGAATCACGGTTGTGCAGCCGAACCCTGACTGACTATTTCGAGTTTGTTCCGGTGTGCCCCGAAGTCGCCATTGGCCTTGGCATACCGCGCGAACCGATTCGGCTGGTCGGCAATGGTGACCATCCCGAGGCGGTCGGCACCGTCAATCCGCAGATCAACGTAACCCGCCCGCTCGCCGAGTACGGACAGAAAATGGCCGCGGAACTGGACGATATCTGCGGCTACATCTTCATGCAGAAATCACCTTCCTGCGGCCTCGATCGAGTCAAGGTCTATCACCCTAACGGTTCTCCGGTGGACGGCGGTGGGCGCGGCATTTACGCCCAGGCGTTCTGCGCCCTGCACCCTGACTTGCCGGTGGAAGAAGACGGTCGCCTCAACGACCCGGTATTGCGCGAAAACTTTCTCACCAGGGTGTTCGCCTACAGTGCCTGGCAACAACTGTTGGAGGAAGGCCTGACCCGCCGTGGCCTCACCGACTTTCACTCGCGTTACAAATACCTGTTGATGGCCCACAACCCGGTGCAATACAAAACCCTGGGTAATCTGCTGGGCAACATGGGGCAGACCGATCCGCAGGAACTGGGCCCGCGCTATTTCAGCGAGTTGATGGCGGCATTGAAAAAATGCGCCACACGCCGCACCCACACCAATGTCCTGCAACACATCAGTGGCTATCTCAAACAAGCCATCACCCCTGAAGACAAGCAGGAAATGCAGCGCGTCATTGGCCAGTATCGCCACGGCATCGTGCCGTTGGTGGTGCCACTGACCCTGCTCAAACATTTCTTTCGCCAACACCCGGATCCGTACATCGCGCAGCAGGTTTACCTGCAACCGCACCCGGAAAACCTCAGCCTGCGAAACGCAATTTAATGGCAACGTCATGAAAAGCCCCCTCGACAGCAGCGCCAGCGAAGACCTGGGCGCCGACTTCAAGAAAGCCCTGGACGAAGGCTGGCTGCCGATCCGTGAAGTGGCGCGCCAAACCGGGGTCAACGCCGTGACACTGCGGGCCTGGGAACGGCGTTATGGCCTGATCGTGCCCCAACGCACGCCCAAGGGTCATCGCCTGTTTTCCGCCGAACACGTGCAACGGATTTTGACGATTCTCACCTGGCTCAATCGCGGTGTAGCCGTCAGCCAGGTCAAGCAACTGCTCGATGCGCCTCAGGCCTTTTCCGAAGTCATCGAGAACGACTGGCAGGTGCTCTGCCAGACATTGTTGCAGGCAGTGACGCACCTCAATGAACGCACCCTGGATGACACCATCAACCAGGCCATGGCGCTGTATCCGCCCCGCACATTGTGCGAACAACTGCTGATGCCATTATTGGCAGAGCTTGAACAACGCTGGCAGGGCCAGTTCGGCGCGCAGATGGAACGCGTGTTTTTCCATTCCTGGCTGCGCAGCAAATTCGGTGCGCGCATCTACCATAACAATCGCCAGTTGCGCACCGCGCCGCTGCTGTTGATCAATCAATCGGACCTGCCTCTGGAACCTCACCTGTGGCTCACCGCCTGGCTGGTCAGCAGCGCCGATTGCCCGGTGGAAGTCTTCGACTGGCCACTGCCGGCTGGGGAACTCGCCTTGGCGGTCGATCACCTGCAAGCCCGCGGCGTACTGCTGTATTCCAGCAAAGCCATGAATCTTGCGCAGCTGCCGAAACTATTGAACGGCATCAGTTGCCCAAAAATGATTGCCGGACCAACGGTATGCATCCACCTCGCCGAGTTGTCCGTAAAAACCGGTGAGATCGCTGATTTGTCCCTGGCCGAAGACCCGTTATCGGCCCATCAGGACCTGGTTCAGCGAGGGCTTATTTAAATGAATCGTGCGGACACCACCATGCAATTGATCTGGCTGCGCAGCGACTTGCGCCTGCATGACAACACCGCCCTGTCGGCAGCCGCCGAGCGCGGCCCGACAGTGGCGGTCTACCTCTTGAGCCCCGAGCAATGGCTGGAGCACGATGACGCCCCGTGCAAAGTGGACTTCTGGCTACGCAACCTCAGTGAGCTGAGCCGCGAGTTGGCCGAGCTGAACATTCCCTTGCTGATCCGCGAGGCCTCGCGCTGGGATGACGCACCGAAAGTGCTGCTCGATCTGTGTCAGCAATTGAAGATCGGCGCAGTGCACGTCAACGAAGAGTACGGCATTCATGAAAGTCGTCGTGACTCGGCCGTGAGTGAAACGCTGAAGGCCAACGGCATCGACTTTTATAGTTACCTCGATCAATTGCTGTTCAAGCCGGGCACTGTGCTGACCAAGACCGGCACGTATTTCCAGGTGTTCAGCCAGTTCCGCAAGGTCTGCTACGAGCGCCTCCACCGTTCGCTCCCCCGGTTGGTTGCAGCCCCCGCTGCGCAGACGCCGCTGGCGATCAGCAGCGACCTGATCCCGTCGAACGTTACCGGTTTCGAAACCCCGAGCGACAGCTTGCGGGCACTCTGGCCGGCCGGTGAACGCGAGGCCTGTCGGCGCCTCGACACCTTCGCCGACGCCCAGATCGACTATTACAAGAACGAGCGCGACTTCCCGGCCAAACCCGGCACCAGCCAACTCTCGGCGTATCTCGCCGCTGGCGTGATTTCCCCCCGCCAGTGTTTGCACGCCGCACTGCACAGTAATCAGGGCGAGTTCGAAAGCGGCAAGGTCGGCGCCGTGACCTGGATCAATGAACTGTTGTGGCGCGAGTTCTATAAACACATTCTGGTGGGCTACCCACGGGTTTCGCGTCACCGCGCCTTCCGCCCGGAAACCGAAGCCTTGGCCTGGCGCGATGCCCCGCAGGAACTGGCCGCCTGGCAAGAAGCCCGCACCGGCCTGCCGATCATCGATGCTGCCATGCGCCAACTGCTAGAGACCGGCTGGATGCACAATCGCTTGCGCATGGTCGTGGCGATGTTCCTGACCAAGAACCTGCTGATCGACTGGCGTGAAGGCGAACGCTTTTTCATGCGCAACTTGATCGACGGCGACCTGGCAGCGAACAACGGTGGCTGGCAGTGGAGTGCTTCGACAGGGACTGACTCAGCGCCCTATTTCCGTATTTTCAATCCGCTGAGCCAGTCGGAGAAATTCGACGCCGAAGGCTTGTTCATCAAGCACTGGCTGCCAGAACTGGCCGGCCTGAATAAAAAAGAAGTGCACAATCCGGCGAACGTTGGGGGGCTGTTTGGCGTGGCGGATTATCCATCGCCGATCGTCAACCTCAGCACTTCACGCCAGCGGGCGTTGGCCGCGTTCAAAAACCTGCCATCACGACAAGACGCAGGTGGGGCTCATGAGTGACTTCCTGCGGCGTTTTGCCCAGCACTTCGTGCAATTGAACAAAGACAATTTGCAGCGTCTGGGTGAGCTTTACACCGACGACGTACGCTTCACCGATCCACTGCACGAAGTGCAAGGCCTCGGACAATTGAGCCGCTACTTCGGTGAGCTCTACACCAACGTCAGCGACCTGCGTTTCGACTTTCACGGCTTTGACCAGGTCGGCGATGGCGAGGGTTACTTGCGCTGGATCATGAGCTACCGTCATCCACGCCTGGGGGGCGGCCGGCTGATTCGCGTCGTCGGATGCTCGCACCTGCGCTGGCGCGACAAGGTTTATAGCCAACGGGATTACTTCGATGCCGGGGCACTGCTTTACGAACATTTACCCGTATTGGGTCGGGCGATTGCCTGGCTGAAAAGGAGAATGGGATGAGTCTTGTACCTCCACGGCGGTACTGGCTGACCGGAGCCAGCAGTGGCATCGGTGCCGCGCTGGCCGAAGAAATACTGAAGACCGGCGCTCATCTGGCCGTGAGTTCGCGCACTACAGCGGTCTTGAAAGTCCTGTCCCTGCGCTATCCCGGGCAAGTGTTGGTGGTACCGGGAGACCTGACCAGCAGCCAGGAAGTGCGCGAGATCGGTGAGCAAATTGCCCGGCAATGGGGCTCTCTGGACACGGTCATTCTCAACGCCGGCACCTGCGAATACGTCGACGTTCAGCAGTTCGACTCCTCGATTGTCGAACATGTGGTGCGTACCAACCTGCTGGCGAGCGCCTACTGCATCGAAGCTGCGTTGCCGCTGCTACGCAAGGGCACGGCAGGGCATCTCGTCGGTATGGCCAGTTCGGTGACGTACCTGCCGCTTCCGCGGGCCGAAGCCTATGGCGCATCGAAGGCGGGATTACGTTACATGTTCGAATCCCTGCGCATTGATCTTGCGCCCGAAGGCATCGATGTCACGGTGGTCAGCCCGGGGTTTGTCGAAACGCCGCTGACCGCGAAAAACGACTTCCCGATGCCGCTCAGTTGGCCGGTCGCCAAAGCCGCCCGGCACATCTTCGCCAAACTCAAAAACCATCCACTGGAAATCGCCTTCCCAGGGCTGTTTATGGCGGTTCTCTGGCCACTGTCGAAAATGCCCAACCGCGTCAAACTGGCAATCGGCAAGCGTATGGTCCGCAGCCCTCCACCGATGCAGGATGTGCCATGAACATCGCCATTATCGGCAGTGGCATCTCGGGGCTGACCAGCGCCTACCTGCTCAATCGCAGTCACGAGATCACCCTCTTCGAGGCCAGCGACCGGATCGGCGGGCACACGCACACCGAGGACGTGAGCGTCGATGGCCAGCGCCACGCCGTGGACATGGGTTTCATCGTGTTCAACGATTGGACCTATCCCAATTTCATTCGCCTGCTGGGTCAGATCGGGGTGGCGTTCAAGCCGACACAAATGAGCTTTTCGGTGACGGACCCGGACTCCGGCCTGGAGTACAACGGCAATACCCTCAACAGCCTGTTCGCCCAACGTCGAAACCTGTTGTCGCCAGGGTTCTGGGGCATGCTGCGCGACATCCTGCGCTTCAACAAACACGCCCGGCGCGACCTGGATGAAGGCCGCATCGCTGCCGACATCACGCTGGACCAATACCTGAAAGCCAACGGCTACGGCGAGCGATTCATCCTGCATTACATCGTGCCGATGGGCGCCGCGATCTGGTCGATGTCCATGGCCGACATGCTGGGGTTCCCGCTGCAATTCTTTATCCGGTTCTTCAAGAACCACGGCCTGCTGTCCGTCAACAATCGTCCGCAATGGCAGGTGATTGAGGGCGGCTCAAGTGCCTACATCAAGCCATTGACGGCAAGTTTCAAAGACAACATCCGCCTCAGCTGCCCAGTGACACGGGTCGAGCGCGACGAAGAAGGTGTCGTAATCCATAGCGCCGCCGGCAGCGAGCGATTCGACAAAGTGGTCTTTGCATGCCACAGCGATCAAGCCCTGAAGTTGCTGGCCAAGCCCAGCGATGCCGAAAACGCCATCCTCGGTGCCCTGCCCTACGCCGACAACGAAGTGGTGCTACACACCGACACACGTCTACTGCCCGTGCGAAAACTGGCCTGGGCCAGCTGGAATTACCGACTCGGCGGTCCCGGCCACATACGGACTGCGGTCACCTATGACATGAACATCTTGCAAGGCATCCAGAGCGATACCACGTTCTGCGTCAGCCTCAATCAGAGCGCGGGCATCAGCCCGGGTAAAGTGCTCGCCAAAACCACCTTCGCCCATCCGCAATACAGCCTGGCTGCCGTCACCGCGCAAAACCGCTGGGAAGAACTGGATGGTGCGCAACACACTTGGTATTGCGGCGCCTATTGGGCCAGCGGCTTTCATGAAGACGGCGTGGTCAGCGCCTTGCGCGTGGCGCGTTCGTTTGGAGAGGTGTTGTGAACAGCGCCCTCTATAGCGGCTGGATCGCCCATCGGCGATTTGTCCCCAAGCCTCATGCATTCCGTTACCGGATCGGCCTGCTGTACCTGGACCTCAGCGAGCAAGACGCCGTGCTTGGGCTGTCACCACTCTCGGGGCGCAGTCGCTTTGCACCGTTTTCGTTTCGCCAGAGCGATTACCTGAAAACCTATACCGGCAGTGGTACGCCTCTTATTGATGCGGTGCGAACCCTTGTCAGCCAAGCCATTGGCCACGCGCCACAAGGTTCGATCTGTCTGCTGACCCAGCCACGCAGTTGGGGCCTGTCGTTCAACCCGGTGAGTTTTTTCTACTGCCATGAAGCAGACGGGCAACTGGCGGCAATTCTCTGCGAAGTCACCAACACCCCATGGCGCGAGCGATATCACTATGTCCTGCCAGCCAAAGCCCCGGAGGACATTGGCGATTTCCATCAGCATTTCGCCGTGGCGAAGGCATTTCACGTCTCGCCGTTCTTGCCAGCGGATCTGGAATACCGAATGAGCTTCAGTCCGGCGGCGCAAAAACTTGGCGTGCACATGGCGGACTGGCAGGGCGAACTGAAAGTGTTCGACGCCACGCTCAACCTCAAACGCGAACCGCTGGATCGCCGCAACCTGCACCGTTACTTGCGGCGTTTTCCGTGGATGACCGCTAAAACCTGCCTGGCGATCTACTGGCAGGCCCTGCGCCTGCTGCTCAAGCGCATGCCGATCTTTGCTCATCAGGCTGCCGATGGCAGCTTTAAAACCGCCCTGATTCCGCCCAAGGATCGCCGTCATGAAATGCTCTAGTGCCTCGGCCAAATTCAATCTGCTCAGCACCCACGGCCTGACCGGATCGTTGCTGCGCCGCGGCGTGTTGCGGCAACTGGCGCAGCTGCAACACGGGCAACTGGTGGTCATCGAAGACGGCGAAAGGCAGGTCTTCGGTAACGCTGGCAGTCATTTGCTGGGGGAAATCCATATTCTTGACGCGGCTGCGTGGGGACTGGTCGCCAGCAACGGATCGATCGGCGCCGGAGAAGCGTTTATTCACGGCTACTGGACATCGCCTGACCTCACCGCCGTGGTGCGCGTTTTTGTCAGCAACCTTGAGGTGCTCGATGCGCTGGAAGGTGGCCTGGCAAAACTTGGCCGGCCGTTCGTCCTCGGCCTGCATTGGCTCAATCGCAACACCCGCAAGGGTTCGCAGAAAAACATCTCGGCGCATTACGACCTGGGCAACGACCTGTTTGAGCAGTTTCTCGACCCGACCATGATGTATTCAGCAGCGCAGTTCCTTACGGACGAAGACAGCCTGGAACAGGCTCAGCTGAACAAACTGGAACGGATCTGCCAAAAACTCGCGCTGAAACCGAGCGATCACTTGCTGGAAATCGGCACCGGATGGGGCAGCATGGCGCTCTATGCGGCGCAGCAATACGGCTGCAAGGTCACCACCACCACGCTTTCAAAAGAGCAGTACGCGTATACCGCACAACGCATCGAATCCCTCGGCCTGCAAGACCAGGTCACGCTACTGCTCAAGGATTACCGCGACCTCACCGGGCAGTACGACAAACTGGTGTCGATCGAAATGATTGAGGCGGTGGGGCATCGCTTCTTGCCGGTGTATTTCAAGCAATGCGCGCACCTGCTCAAAAGTAACGGCTTGATGCTCCTGCAGGCGATCACTATCCGCGAACAACGGTACGAGCAGGCCAAAGGCAGCGTCGACTTCATTCAGCGTTACATCTTTCCCGGGGGCGCCCTGCCCTGTGTGCAGAAGATGCTGGAAGTCATCAGTCGCGACACCGACATGAACCTGTTGCACATGGAAGATTTCGGCCTGCACTACGCACGAACCCTGCGCCTGTGGCACGAGAATTTTCGCCGTGCCCACGGTCGCCTGAGTGAATTGGGCTACGACGAGGCTTTCTTGCGGCTGTGGGAATTTTACCTGTGCTACTGCGAAGGGGGATTTCTGGAGCGCACCATTGGCACCGCGCAACTGTTGTTGGCTAAACCGTCGGCGATGCCGGCACCACTGCTGGGCCGCTTTGATGCTTGAACGCTTCGCCAATGCCCTGTTGTTTCAGCTTGGCTGGTTTGCCTGCGTGCTCGGGGGCGACAGTCTGTGGTTGTTGGTAGCGCTGACGGCGTTGGTGATTCATCTGCTGTGGATAAGTCGTTGGGCCGATGAAGGCCGATTGATCCTCAGCATTGTGCTGCTGGGCACAACCGTCGACAGCACATTGCACTGGCTGGGCGTGTTCGAGTTCAAACAGGTCGCGCCCTTGATTCCGTTTTGGCTGATGCTGTTGTGGGCATTACTGGCAACCACGCTGCGTCATTGCCTGCAATGGAGCGCTAATCCATGGTGGCTTGCCAGCTTGCTGGGCGCCGTGGGTGGGCCGTTGTCGTATTACGCCGGCGGACAACTGGCTGGCGTGCAGTTCCCCTACGGTCAGGTGCCAACGCTGCTGGGCATAGCAGTGCTCTGGGCAGGGCTGTTTCCCACATTGCATTTCATGGCCCAGCGGCTGGCGTCCGACACGCGCAGCTAGCGTCCGTCAGGCCTTTCACACAGCATCGCCCCACTGCCTTACACTGCGCGCCATGAAAACCATTCCCCACACGCAAATCGCCGAATCGGCCGTCACGTGCTCGACCTGCGCGGCATGCTGCTGCCAGCTCGAAGTGATGCTGATCACGGACACGGGCGTGCCCGAACGTTTTATCGATACCGATGATTGGGGTGGGGAAGTCATGCTGCGGCTGGATGACGGCTGGTGTGCGGCGCTGGATCGCAACAGCATGATGTGCACGATCTACGAAAAACGCCCGCTGATCTGCCGGGAATTCGAGATGGGCGCGCCGGAGTGCATCGAAGAACGCCAAGGGATCACCACGGCGTATCGCTAGACTCGAATTCACTGAAGACCAATGTGGGAGCGAGCCTGCTCGCGATGGCTGCTCACCAGCCAACATTCGTGTCGAATGTTAAACCGCAATCGCGAGCAGGCTCGCTCCCACCTTTTTAATGCATCGAGTCTTACAACGGCATCGTGTAGTGCAACGCGTAACTCTCTACACCGTCGTTCCAGCTATTAATCCCGGCATTGGAGTAGTGCGTCGCACGAATCCCGACTTCATGTCCGCCCGCGAAGCGCAAGCCAAACCCTATCCGATCTTCAAACTGGAAAGACTCGCCCATTCTGGCGTCATCAAGTTTGGTATGAGAGAAAAATGCGACACCAACCCCCGCCTCGACATAAGGTTTGACGGTCTGGCCGGCAAACTCGTAAACGAACACCGGAGAGAAAGACAAGCTGTTGTTGTTGGAGGTCTTGTCGGCTTCCCAGTAGGTGTAGGCACCACTCCAGTAACCGGTCAGACGACCGACGTCACTTTGCAACCAACTCTTGTCCCAGTCGAACTGCATGCCCAGTCGATAGGTCATGGTTGAATTACCGGTCTGACCGACCCCGAACTCCACGCCTGCCGCCTGTGCGGTGATGCTTTGCCCCATCAGTGCGGCCGCAATCGCAGCCAAGCAGAATAGTCGCTTCACTAGAAACATCCTTTTGCGAACGATGTCGTATGGTTTTTTTGTTGCTTCTCGCTATAGAAGTCGACGTTTAATCAGAAGTTCACCCCAATTATTCGTTGCTCCCCCAACTTTTCACTTATTGCTCAAAGCTTCGCACAACACCAGACGAATTCCACAGGATCGGCAAGATATTTCTGAAATGTTCCGGATCGGAACTCGTCCAGAACTGTGCAGCACGAGCAGGTCCTTCGGCCAGCAATTCACGCTCGGCCAACAGGCGCTGAAGCTGCCGCGCTACAGCGGCGCCGGTGTCGATCAGGCTGATGTCTTCTGGGATCATCTGCTTAAGCAACGGCTTTAGGAAGGGGTAATGCGTGCAACCGAGAATAATTGTGTCGCATCCGGCACCGAGCAGCGGCCCGACATAACTGGCCAGCAATTGGCGCAATGCCTCACTGTGCAGATCGCCGTTTTCAATCAGCTCTACCAGGCCCGGGCATGGCTGGGTAATGACCCGCACATCCGTGGCGAAACGGTCGAGCAAAGCGGCGAACTTGGCACTCTGCAACGTGCCGGTTGTGGCGAGCACGCCGACCACTCCGCTGCGGGTAGCAGCAGCGGCCGGTTTGACAGCAGGCTCCATGCCGACGATGGGCCATTGCGGGTAATCGCGCCGCAAGTCCGCGACTCCGGCGACCGTCGCCGTGTTGCAGGCCAGCACCAGGGCCTTCGCGCCTTGCCGCTGAAAAAATTCGGCCATGACGCTGCAGCGTTGTTGGATGAATGCAGGGGTTTTCTCGCCGTAGGGAACATTCCCGCAGTCGGCGACGTACAGCAAAGACTCGTTGGGCAGCAAACGCTGGATTTCGGCCAGCACCGAGAGTCCTCCGACGCCGGAGTCGAACACGCCGATCGGCGCTTCACGCATGTGTCGAACCACAGACGCTGCAACCCGGATCACGTTTGACCCGCAACTCACGAAAGCGCGAACCGAGGGCATCGATCAATAACAGGCGACCCACCAGCGGCTCGCCGAAACCGACCAGCAGCTTCATCGCTTCCAGCGCCTGAAGGCTGCCCACCAGCCCCACCAAAGGCCCGACGACCCCGGCTTCGCTGCACGTCAATTCGGCTTCGCTGCCGTGCCCGTATAAACAGTGGTAGCACGGACTTTCCGGGCGGCGCTGGTCGAACACCGACAATTGCCCTTCGAGCCGAATCGCCGCGCCACTGACCAAGGGTTTGCGCGCAGCCACACACGCAGCGTTGACCGCTTCGCGTGTGGAGAAATTGTCGGAGCAGTCCAGCACCAGATCCACGGCGGCCACGGCGGCGGCCAGGGAGTCTTCGTCCAGCGCGGTGCGATGGGCGATCAACTGAATTTCGGGATTGACCGCAGCCAGTCGGCGAATCGCCGAGTCGACCTTGCTCAGGCCAACGCTGTCGGTGTCGTGAATGATCTGACGTTGCAGGTTGGTCAGATCCACACTGTCGAAGTCCGCCAGATGCAGCTCGCCGACGCCGGCCGCTGCCAGGTACAGCGCAACCGGCGAGCCAAGCCCGCCGAGACCGACGATCAACACGCGGCTTTCCTTGAGTCGCAACTGACCGTCGATGTCGACGTGTTGCAACAGAATTTGCCGACTGTAGCGCAACAATTCCTGATCATTCAGCACGGCAGGCGCCCCAGGCTGATACGTTCGTGACCGCCCAGATCGGTGCGGCTGTGGACTTCTTCAAAACCACGACTGAGCAGCAAATCGCGCACGGCCGTGGCTTGATCGTAACCGTGTTCGAGCATCAGCCAGCCACCCGCTTCAAGATGATCCGGCGCCTGGGCGACGATCAGCCGCAGGTCATCCAGCCCATCGACACCTGCAACCAATGCGCTGGCCGGCTCAAAGCGCACATCACCTTCAGCCAGATGTGGATCGGCCGAGGCGATGTAAGGCGGGTTGCTGATGATCAGTTGAAACCGCTGACCTTGCAGGGCGCTGAACCAATGGCTGCTCAGCACGGTGGCGTTGTTCAGGTGCAGGCGCTGGCGATTGCGTTCGGCCAGGGCCACGGCTTCGAGCACGCGATCCACCGCGGTGACTCGCCAGGCCGGACGTTCGCTGGCCAGGGCCAGGGCAATGGCGCCGCTGCCGGTGCCGAGGTCGAGGACCTTGGCGGGCGTGGCGGGCAGCAGCTCCAGCGCAGCTTCCACCAGCAACTCAGTGTCCGGGCGCGGAATCAGTGTGTGCGGCGCGACTTCCAGATCGAGCTTCCAGAAACCTTGCTGGCCGAGAATGTACGCCACCGGTTCACCGCCACGGCGACGTTGCAGGTAATCGGCAAACTTCAGCGCCGCGTCGCTCGGGACAATGCGCTCGGGCCAGGTGTGCAGGAAACTGCGGGACTTGCCCAACGCCGCAGCCAGCAACAGCTCGGCATCCAGGCGCGCCGTGGGCGAGTCCGGCAAATCGGCGGCACGCAACAAACTGGCAATGATCGTCATTTACTCACCTATCGCCGCCAGTTGATCGGCCTGGAACTCGGCCAGCAACGGCTCGATCACCGCATCGACGCCACCGGCGAGGATTTCGTCGAGGGAATACAGCGTCAGGTTGACCCGGTGGTCGGTGACCCGGCCCTGGGCAAAGTTATACGTGCGAATCCGCTCGGAACGATCACCCGAGCCGACCAGCAACTTGCGCTCGCTGGCGATTGCATTGGCCGCTGCGCTGGTCTGCTGGTCATTGAGTTTGGCCGACAGCCAGGACATCGCCCGGGCGCGGTTCTTGTGCTGGGAACGTTCTTCCTGGCACTCAACGACAATACCGGACGGCAAGTGCGTGATGCGGATCGCCGAGTCGGTCTTGTTGACGTGCTGGCCGCCGGCACCGGAGGAGCGGTACGTATCGACACGCAAATCCGCCGGGTTGATCTCGATCGCTTCCTGTTCGTCAGGCTCGGGCAACACGGCCACGGTGCAGGCCGAGGTGTGGATGCGCCCTTGGGATTCGGTGGCCGGAACCCGTTGTACGCGGTGCGCGCCAGATTCGAATTTCAGCTTGCCGTAGACGTTATCGCCTTCAACCCGGGCGATGACTTCTTTATAGCCGCCGTGCTCGCCGATGTTCTCCGAGAGGATTTCCACCCGCCAGCCGCGACGCTCGGCGTAACGCGAATACATGCGGAACAGGTCGCCGGAGAAAATCGCCGCTTCGTCACCGCCGGTGCCGGCACGGATTTCGAGGAACACGTTACGGCCGTCGTTCGGGTCCTTGGGCAGCAGCATGCGTTGCAGGCTGGCTTCGAGCTCGACCAACTGTTCCTTGGCTTCGCGGACTTCTTCCACGGCCATTTCGCGCATGTCCGGGTCGCTGTCCTTGAGCAGTGCCTGGGCGCCTTCGAGGTCGCCTTGCACCTTGAGCAACTGTTTATAGGTTTCGACAATCGGCTCGACTTCCGCGTATTCCTTGGAATACATGCGGAATTTGTTCTGATCGGAAATGACTTCGCCGTCGCCAAGCAAGGCGGTCAATTCCTCGAAACGGTCCTGGAGGATGTCCAGCTTATTGAGCAGTGACGCTTTCATTGCGGTTTCTTATCCGAAAAGCTATCCGATGAGCCCTCATTCAGGGCGAAGAGTTCCTGGGCCATGGCCAATGCATCGAGGCGGCCTTCGGCAGAGAGCTTTTTCAACTGTACGCTCGGAGCGTGCAGGAGTTTGTTGGTCAAGCCGCGCGCCAATTGCACCAGCACGTCTTCGGCACTGCTGCCGTTGGCCAGCATGCGCTGGGCCTTTTGCAATTCTTCGTCGCGCATGCGCTCGCTTTGTTGCCGATAAGCCTTGAGCACATCGACCGCCGCGAGTTCGCGCAGGCGCACCATGAAGTCTTCGGCGCCCACCGAGACCATCTCTTCCGCCGCCTGGGCTGCACCTTGGCGACTCTTGAGGTTTTCGGCGACCACTTCGTGGAGATCGTCGACGCTATAGAGGTAAACGTCGTCCAACTCGCCGACTTCAGGCTCGATATCGCGCGGTACGGCGATGTCTACCATGAAGATCGGTTTGTGTTTACGCAGTTTCAACGCGCTTTCAACCGCGCCTTTGCCGAGGATCGGCAACTGGCTGGCGGTGGAGCTGATGACGATGTCGCTGCGCACCAGTTCAGCCGGAATATCCGAGAGCAGGACCGCGTGAGCGCCAAACTGCTCGGCCAGAATGCTCGCGCGCTCCAGGGTACGGTTGGCGACAACGATGCGCTTTACACCCAATTCATGCAGGTGACGGGCGACCAGCGTGATGGTCTCGCCGGCACCGATCAGCAAGGCCTGGCTGCGTTGCAGGTCACTGAAAATCTGTTTTGCCAGGCTGACCGCGGCAAATGCCACGGACACCGGGTTTTCGCCAATGGCGGTATCAGTACGCACCTGCTTGGCCGCGTTGAAAGTGGCCTGAAACAGGCGACCGAGCAGGGGACCGATGGTCCCAGCCTCGCGCGCCACGGCGTAGGCCGATTTCATCTGGCCGAGAATCTGCGGTTCGCCCAACACCAGCGAATCGAGCCCGGAGGCGACCCGCATCATGTGACGAACTGCCGCATCATCTTCGTGCACATAACTGCTCGCGCGCAGCTCTTCGAGGCTCAAATGATGGTAATCGGCCAGCCAGCGCAACACGATGTCAGCCGAAAGGTGATCCTGTTCTATATAGAGCTCGCTGCGATTGCAGGTGGAGAGGATCGCAGCTTCGCGGCTGTCGGTGAGTCGGCAGAGCTGCTGCAAGGCCTCC
>Ga0157371_10001486_pt1 | contig 24259 bp, 22 predicted proteins | sample C45metaG_FD_113462 | JGI IMG/M metagenome (GOLD analysis project Ga0157371, IMG submission 113462) | Corn rhizosphere microbial communities from Kellogg Biological Station, Michigan, USA - C4-5 metaG | ecosystem: Host-associated > Plants > Roots > Rhizosphere > Soil | place: USA: Michigan...
AGCATACGAGGTCCCAAAATCGCCAAGTCCAAGGAATGGCTGGAGGGCAGGGCTGCAAATGCTCATGTGTCGACGGCTCGCGTGCTTAAGGCCCATAAAAAGAAAACACCTTGAAAGGGCTGATTCTAAGGAGGAAATATGCCTCCACAGTTTGTCTGCGGTGCTCTACCTCTTCACCCTGTCTGAACAGCTTTGCTATGTGTTGGTGTCGAGTCTTCAGCGATCCGATGCGCCCAGTCGTATTTTTGCCCTCAAAGGGCAGCTCCGGCGTTGCGACACCATAACCTTCTGCACGTTGAGCGATGCTTTGGGTCAGCGCGGTTACGCCGGCCGAATCTGCTTGCTCCGCCAGAACGCAAAGAAAGTAGATATCGTGGGTGAAAACGACTACCTGCCTGCGCATTGCTTCTTTTACTAGCCTCGTAGCAACACGCTCTCGACGCCGGTGATCCAGAGAGGAAACCGGGTCATCCAAGATGATGCCTCCTGTGCTTTCACTGAGTCCTACCTCGGCCAAAAACGAGGCTAATGCAATGGCTCGCTGTTCACCTTCACTGAGCAGATCTTTCGGATTTCGACTCTGCGGCAGTTCCAGCTTGAGCTTGTGCAGCATTTTTCCACGCCCTGATCGACTCTGTAGGGCAACCTGGAGGCCACCCACACCTAGCGCTTTGAACTCAGCATTTAATGCATCCTGGAGCGACGTGGAGATCACGGTCTCGCCAATCTGAGTGGCTTTGGTTGAGATGGAATTTGTCCTAAGCGCAGTGATGCACTTGGCCAAAATGGCCACATGGGTCATCCGGGCGATGGAATTTACGACTGCATCTTTCACCTTGCTCAGTAACACGCGCGCTTCCAACTCAGCGTACGTTTGTTGAAGTTGAATTCTGGCCACCTCGTCGGATGCTTGCTCAAGGTTGAGGGCTTGTTCATTGAGTTGGTTTGCCAGTGCCTGCAGGTCATCTGACGGGCTTTGAGGGGGAGGAGTGATGTCCATCCAGTTGTTAGATTTTACGGCGGCGATTATTTTGTCGCGGCGCTCACCTAGTACTCGCTCAAACTCCCGACAATCCGTAGCGACCTTCGGGGCCAGCGTGTGTATTTCCCCCCATGTGGCTTCATCTAGTCCAATCTTCACATCCAGTGTCGTAAGCGGTGTGTATTTCTCAACCATCGCTTTACGGCGGGCACGAGAGGTTTTGTCAGCTTCCTGTTGGATAAACTCTTCAAAGCGAGCCAGTCGCGCAGCGCCTTCATTGAGCGTTTGCTGGCATAGTGGGCATGGGCTGTTCGGATCGAGCGAGGTGAAGTCCTGTCCTGGGTGGGATTCGAGAGCGAATTTGCGGGCCGCATCGAAAAGATCCCGCCATGCATCATCGCCAGTGCCTGGTAGTAGGTTTTGCTGCTCTTTGAATTTATTTGCAGCGAGCTCGGCCGCCAACTTTGCCGTTAGGTAGTCTTCAACCGATTGCTTGAGGCCTTGTTCAACGTCCTGGTCGACCTGTGGCGATTTGTTCGTTGCGTTGCCGGCAATCACTGATATGCGTTGCGCCAGTCGCCTCAACTGGTTGGCTTTTTCTTTGGGATTATTTTCCTGAAGACTTTTGCCAATGATTGTGTGCTGGGTGAACTCGTCATCTGAAAGGGTACCGAGCGTTTGAACAGTGCCGGGATTGGTCTTCGCAGAAAGGGCAGCGATCATCCTTCCGACTTCCGTCCGACCTTGCATCGGTGAGTAGGCGGAGAGGTCTACGGAGTACTCTCTTTGCTCCTGTTCAATCGCAGTTTTCAATTGTTGCTGCAGTGCGGCAAGTCGTTCAAAAACATCCAGCCCATGAGGGACATAGGAGTAATCTGCTTCATTGACGAGGTATGCATTTGCGCAACGAGAGTCAAAGATTGAAAAGCTGGAGAGTTCCGGCGGAGCAGGCTGGTTATCAGTCCATATCACATCGCTACCGACACCATTTACGCTAATGCTAAAGGTGGCCCGGGCATTGGCATCCGCTGGTAAGGGATGATTGGCATTCGGGTAGATGGTTTCTGACTGATCCCGCGCTCGGCATGCTCGTTTCAATACTCGGGAGTATCCTGATTTACCTGAGCCATTCCCTCCATAAATCACAGTCAGCCCCTGCGGCGCGAATGCCAGGCTGTGTTCTGGCGCAATCGCGTTGACGTTCACCAGGTTTTTTACTGCATGCAGTTCGATTTGAGTAGTTGGTTTTATTGCCGCAGGGATCTGATCCTCACTCAGGGGCGAGGCTATGCGCCCCCCCGGGTCAGTGATTCCATGAGCCGATTTGAGTAGGGCGAGTACATCTTCGAAATCCTGTTGGGTCAAAGACTCCTGGCCCAGCAAACGCCTTACGCAGTCTCCTTGCCAAGACGGCAGGCCTCTCGACCACATCAACACTTCCTGCAGAACTGACATGGAACCTCCTTTTTCGTGCGATTGCATCCAGCTCTAAATCTTTGATTTCGCCCTGGCTTCTATGTAGGTGACCAGCAAAAGTGTGGTGAGTATTTCGCGATACGCGATCACACCTAATCCGCATGGGTTGTGAGTCTAGCTTGGCCATGAGATTCGCATTGCAATGTCAGCGGGTACCTCAGGCACATTGTTCACACTTCATCTAGTAGCTAGTGCTGCATCATACGGGCGACGAAGCCATCGTTGACCGAGAACGGTGCTTGCAAGGGACATAGTTCGAACCACCAAGGTCTACCAAGGCGAACTATTAGATATCCTCTCCTGACGCTGCCGCCTTCAGGCCATCTTTCTTGAACTGTGGCGTATCTTCTGCCAGATCCAAAAGGTCTGACAAACATGCGCCTTTGACATCTTGCATCACTCGGTAGCTGTCAATGATCTCGCCACCCAGCATGTCCAGAAGATGCTCAAACAGCTGATAGTGATGGTGTTCCTGATCTAGGTTTTGCCACTCCCCCATGAAATCTCGGGGCAATGCAAGTGATGAGGAAATCGCCTGTGGGATGAAGAAGGGGCAAAACAGATCGGAGGTAACATCAAATCCATCAGCACTCGCAGTGGCGGCAAAGTCCATATCCATGAGACGTGGGCGGTGCAGTAGCTGCACCGGGGCATGGAGCGCATCACTGTCGATGAAGTCTTTCAGTGCCCAATTGTCAAAGCTGCTGCTGAATTCCCCGGGTACCAAGTAGATGTCAGGACGGAATTTTTTTAGAAAACCTTTGATGTCTGCTTTGAGGCGATCCCCCGTGTTCTTGCGGGGAAGGAACGAGTCTTGGGTGATGCTTTTGGCAACGTCAACAATCACGATCTCACCTGCAGAGGGGCGGTAGGCGAGAATCTCGTCTAGATCGAGCGCGGGGCAGTTAATCCTGAGTGCTTCCAATCTGTGAAAGATGTGTTCTGCGTATTGTCTGCCTTTGGGGTATTCGGCGAAGAGGAATGTCGTTTTCAACCGAAGGGATTTTGCTATCGCGGCAAGGTACATGGCCACGGTTGTCTTGCCGACGCCACCTTTCAGATTGGCGATCGCAATGATCAAACCCTCTTTCGGTAGGTGCACTCGGGGCTCGTCGCTCGTCATAAGCTTAGATCGCACCAATTCCGCGATCCAGCCCATGAGAAACGGGTCAACCGGTCTCGTCCCATTCAGCCAGCGGCTGATCGTCTCAGGGGCGGTGCGCTTGCCATCCTCTCGCAATGCACTGACCTTTTCAGCCAATGCTACGCCACTGAGATTGAGATACTTCATCGCGCGCTTGAGAAGCAGTGCATTCATCATGATGAGTTGATCCTCGATCAATCTCGCATTGAGTTTTATTGATCGTAGGTCAATAAAATGAACGTCGCAAGCAAGATCCTGCGAGCAATCCGAGCATAATCCTCAAGCTCGGAGCGCTTCGTGCCTCAAGCTGGCCTGACCACCACCCCGCGAGCCATCCCCTCCACCCCGAGCACATAGGCACCGCCTTCTTGGACAACCTTCGCTCGTGGCATGTAGGCGTAGAAGTACTCGTACTGGTAAACCGCTTGGCGCCATTTTCGACCGCCGTAGAATTCGAAGGTGGTTTCGGTGCTCTTGAAGCCCTTGAAGGCTCCGCGCAACTGACCATCAGAAATGATCATACTTATATCCCTGTTGTGATTGGCTGCCTGGAAGCGGGTTGCCTTTGAGCTGAAAGGGCATCCGAGAGCGGCAGTTGTCTGGTGCTCATGATTCTCCGGGTACTCCATGGCTCTGAAAGTAATCTCCAAAAATACGCACAACATCCTATCGAGGCTGACTTGAGACGACACGACTATCTGCAAGGCGACGTTGCACGATTTTGCGAATGGCTATCCCAGCGACTGGAAGGGCACCCCATTCATTTTTCGATCACGGGATACCACAGGCAATTTTCAACGCTGCATGACGCATTGAACGCATACAGTTGGCCACTGAAGAAGGTCTCCGGCCGACCGAATCCTGATGGCAGTTATCCCTACATACACCCAACGGTGCCTACGTTAGAAGCGAACAGTACTTTGGCTGCCAATTCTGCCGTTCTTGACGTTATACAGAAGGCATTGCGCACCGCTTACTTCAATGTTCCAGCGACAAGCAACACGCTTGCAGGGGCCGTGGCAGCCACGCTCCACTGGGGTGGCGTTTATAAGGCAACCAGATATGGCGGCAACAAGCCCTGGCTTGCTCAAAACCACGTCAATTTGTTATCCATCCTTCAAGATGTAGTGAATGATCATGCGCTGGGTGGCGATGACAGCGGGGTCACCGCTCTACGCTTCAACGCCGGTATGACAAAGGTATATTCACTCCTCATAGATGACTTCATCATCTATGACAGCCGAGTAGCTGCAGCGTTGGCTTGGTTGGCTCTGAAATGGTGGACGGTTATCGAAGGCAAGCCGCAAAACCAGCTACATGAGCACCTTCGCTTCCTTTGCCTTCCTGGTAACGGAAAAGCGCAGAAACTTCGTAACCCTGCGTCCTCGTTGTTCACGACCCACGCAACCAAGCCTTATGAGCACTACAAATGGAACGTGCGAGCCAACTGGTTGCTACATCGTGCCCAAGCGCTGGCAGGCACAAACAGTCGCTTCAGTTCATTGCGCGAAATTGAGGCGGCGCTGTTTCAGATGGGGGAGAGGGTGGTCTAAAACATCGAGTGATCGAATCGCTCTGATTCAAAGGCTTGTGTGGTTATCACTAGATCCTTGGACGCTGCGCAAGAAATTCAGTGTGGTGATCGAGAAGACGGTACACGAACTTGTAGTTGAGGCAGGGGGGCGATACACCTGCGTGCTTACCTGCAAGTAGAAGGGGGCCGGGACAGCTTGGGTGGAAAGTGTTCATTCGGAAGTACCCGCACTTCTCCCCAACCTCGCAATCCCCAGCTTGATGTGGCCGGCGTTCTCACCAATCCTTTCAAGTGCGGCACGCGCATTCTCACAAGTCTCAGATGGGCCGCGCTGCTCCTCCAACAGGACAAGTTCCATCAGCGCAGCTTCGATCGCCAGTTGGTTTTCGTACATTCTTGCCAGTACGTCGGGAAGGGAATATTGCTCGGCCATGACTCGACTCCGTTCGGATGGAGAGCAAAGCATAGCAGTGGTTCGATGATGGCCAGGGGCGGCGAGTGGGTGAACGCGTAAGCACCGGTCTACCCGGAAAGTGGAACGAGCTTAGCCAGAGCGATGCCAATGACGCTGAACCGTGGTCTTTGCCATCCCAAGCCTCCTCGCGATTTCAGCCTGCGAAAGGCCTTGTTCTTTGAGCGCTCGAACTTCCTCTCGCATTTTTGCCGCAGCGGTAACGCGAGGGTGAGGCGTCTCTTCAATTTCCAGCGGAATCGAAGCCTGCAGTAGCGCTATATCCTGGAGATCCTTTTCAGCGATCTTCAGGACATCGCCAGCGCTCAGTTCGTCCTGTGCCCCACAAACGATCGCCATCAGCGCAACAGGATTTATCTCCAGCGCGTCAGCGAGCTCAATGATGGCTTCCAGACTAGGGGAGGTCATTTCATTTTCGATGCGGCTTACATGCGACTGAGTGACCTTTTTGCTCAGATCATGTTGTGTGAGGCCGCGCTTTGTTCGCAAAAGCTTCAGTGCTACGGCGAATGCGGTGCGCACAGACATTTTTCCGTTCCGTTAAAACAGATCTGTATGCCGTGATTGCCATGATCCATTCAAATGTATATATTCATGCGAGTGGATCGATCGGCTCGATTGCGGATCAAGAATCTACGAGAGTTCAGTCTCGCCCCTTCATTCGCTTCATCAATTTAGCTGTAAATCGAGATCGGAATACAGATGAAGCTTTATGTGCTTTCAGATCTGCACAACGAATTTTCTCCGTTCGAGCCCGTATCAGGAGACTACGATCTGGTCGTTTTGGCTGGGGACATTGACGTCAAGGGGAGAGGGGTAACGTGGGCAAATGAAGCTTTTGCGTGCCCGGTAATTTACGTCTGTGGGAACCACGAATTCTATAAAGGACACATCGATCTCACGCTAAGCAAGATGAAGGAAGCCGCCTTACCGCACGTCCACGTCCTAGAAAACGAGGTTTTTATTTGGAATCAAACACGGTTCCTTTGCACCACTGGGTGGACTGATTTCTCCGCCACCGGAAATGTTGTCGCTGCGACCCAGACCGCATGGGAGTGGATGAATGATTTTCGCGTCATTCGGATTGGAGAAAACTATCGCCGGCTGCGTCCGTCCGACCTCATCAGTCGAAACCACGCGTCGTTCGCCTGGCTGGCCAAGGAGCTCGATGACCCATTCGATGGCAAAACTGTCGTCGTGACGCATCACGCACCCATCCCCGAAGTAATGGGTGACAAACATGAAGGACATTTGAGTGCTGCTTACTCAAACCGTTGGTACGAGCTTCTGGATAAAGCGGATCTTTGGATTTTTGGGCATACACACCGCGCGGTTGATATCACTCTGGATGGCTGTCGTGTGGTCTCGAACCCTAGAGGTTACCCAGGTGAGCGGACGGGTTTCGATCACGGCTTTGTGATTGATCTTTCCTGAGTGCGCTCATCCCCCGGGGTTGTTATGGGGGTTGGCGCAGTTCTATGTTGATCGTTAAAGGGTACTGATAGGTGTGTGGAATAGACAACGAAATACGTTCCCCGGCTGACCTTGCAGGTGTGGTGCTTGATGACTGAGCAACAGGGTGCACCGTCCATTCCGGCATCAGTCGCCGAGGCGATGGAAATGGACTTCGGGATGCCCATCACGGCGTTTTTGTTCGCGGCCGTCGAAAGCCCTCCAATACTTATGGGGACGATCTATGGCGATACAACGGGGCGTTTTCGCGAAGGCGCCAGCATATGGACGTCCAGGATTACAAGCGTCGACTTCGTCAATGGCTATTCATTATTTAAAACCGTGGCAGGAAGTCGATACCTTGTCGTCAGTTGGGCGCCGGGCGGCAACAACATCTACATGAATCGGATTTATCACTGAGCGATCTGCGGATACGGCTAAGTGGCGTGAAAAGGCTTTCGGATTATCCAGGTGGCAATAGGGATCGGGCAAAGGACTGCTGGTCTGGTACTCGCGGTAAGAGCAGGTTAAAGCACGATTATGAATGCAAGCGTTACAAATACAGAGCTGCTAGGCGATTTACTGTTTGGGTCAGCACAACCCGTTGGGGGCTCAAGACTTGGCGATGATGAGTTGATCGAATTGGCCACTGCTACCTTCGGAGAAAAGCCTTTTTGCATCGTCCGATGTTGGATATTGTTGGATGTCATGCTCCCGGACTTTCAGGAGCGTGAAATCAAAAAGCAAGGTCTTGAGGCAACTCTCTTGTATGCCCAAGCAGCGGTTTTCGATAGCCAGAGCAAACTCCAACCTGGCGACAGCATGCTCAGTGATTTTCAACGGGAATTTGATGGCTGCATTTTTGAAAGCAACCACACGATCTTCATCTTGGCCGGCCGAGGCGCGCGCAAGCATGTGAGCTTGCCCGCTGTTGAGGCAATAGCCGCTGACATAAAGCGAGTAGAGAAAACCTATGGTTGAAAATCTGTTACCGATCTTGCGTGATCGCTATCCGGAGTTTTTTTCAAGCGCGCCTCTTCGCGAAATCGCGTGTTTGCCAGGCTGGCTGGATTTGATTGATGAGTTGTGCGGCACGCTGAAAAGTCACTTGGATGCTCACCCCGAGGTGCCTCAAATCCGGGTACGACAATTGAAGGAAAAATTCGGTGGCTTGCGCTTTTACTACGCTGGTGGTGAAACGACGTGCCGCGAAATGGTTACCGCAGCAGAAGAACGGTCACTATCGACGTGCGAGGTCTGTGGGCAGGCTGGGACTTTGGGAGGGGAGCGCTGGCTCAGCGTACGATGTCTTAACCATAAAAATTGGTCACCCTCAGATGCGTGCAAATGAACTCATTTGAAGCAAGCCATCGACCCAATGAGAACAGATATTTTGGCAGCTTTGGGGCTACCTTCGCCAAGCACTCAACATCACGACTTCGCTCGTCGACGGACGCTCCGTTTCAATCTCTGGCAATTATGCTGGATGTAGATGAAGAAACGCTTGGAGGGGACTTAAGGATCTCTCCGGAATTAATATCGAAGAGGGCGAAGACAGGGTTTTTTTTCTTTACGCGAAAGCAAGCGCCTTTATGCGTTGATTGCTGTAGTACAGGCGTCCTGTGATCTGTTCGAAGGCGACGTCCAAGCAGCAGCGACTTTCTTGCGCTCCCCATCGCGGGGGTTCAATTCAAAGTCACCATTGGAGATGCTCCTTACCGGGGGAAACTCTAGTGCCGTAATTGATCTGATCGGCCGACTTGAGCACGGCATACCTACCTAAATGGCGTCTTTTTCACGTAGTCACGAATACGGATTGGGGAGGGGGCTGAACTCTTGGAATAGGATCTTGCGGTGATCCAGATGCTGGTTTCCTTGGCGTCTGACATTCATCACTACTCCGAACGAGTGCGTCCCGTGAGCTCGGAGTTTGCCGTTCTCATCACCTCACTAGTCGGTGATGTCGTAGTTGATCTGAATGAACCGCTCGTGGCCGATGACGAATGATGCACAGGAGTTTCTGATCCTCGCCCACATCTGCCACACTGTCCGGTATTAGGGGCCAGGCTGTCATGCGAGTGGATGTCCACGCAAGATTGTGCTGCTTGCGCGATCGAATTGGCAGTACGTTGCCCCAACATTTGCCGCCCCTGTTCTTACAAAACGTCCTCTTTAAGATGCTCGATCAGCGCCTCTCGAAGCACGCCCAAGCCCGCCAGCAACCGCTGCTTTTCCCTTGGGTCATCCCCCTCAGGGACAAAGCTTTCGCAGTGCCGCAACAGCGCCTCACAGTCGTTTGTGTTCAAATCAAACTCGATCATTTTGACTCCCCTCTCGGTGAGCTTTGAGGTGCTCCATTTCCCGCAGCCACACGCGTAAAAATCGTCGCCAATCACTTGCGAAGCTTCCTTCTGGGAGCCGGGTAGATAAGGCACTAGCCGCTTCGAATCGTGCATGCCAAGGTTGTGGAATGTGCTGGTCGAGTACGATAACGAAAGGGTGACCATCGCTGCTTTGGAATGGTGTTTCTGGGACACGTTCGCGCAACTCATCAATCGACATCGAATGGGCATCACCGATTGGGTTTTTGAGATCCTGGTGATCGATATCTTCAAGCTCGGCAAGGAATGGTTTTGCTTCTTTAGCACCAGGGCGTAAGCGCTCTAGCGTCCACAGTATGTCGCGCCGTTTTCGCTCGCGTTGCCATAAGGTCTTTAGATCGGCTTCCAATATTGATTCCTTATCACGGTATACGTAGATCAGTTCGCGGTTCGTGTTGGCTACGCTATCAGCATAACGGCAATTGGGTGCACCGAATTTTACTGGATGGACGCGCGCGTGAAGCGAGCATTGCAGCTTTGAATCAACTATTGGTATTTGCGCAGATTGCTCACTCGTTTCCTCTGCGTTCGAATACTTTTCAGTTGAGGCAGCGAGCGTAGCGCAGGTGTGAATCGGTCAATGACTCAGCCTATTGCCGCATCGGATCGTCATAACGTTTAGGCTAGGATGACTTAGCAGCAGTCTACTTCCAGATCACCTTTTTCGAAGCGCCTATCCATGGAAGACACGCCAAAATCAAACATTCCAGCCGATGACTCCTCCGAAGACGTTGTGACAAGAGAGTCGCTGTACGAACAAGCCTGGTCGATGCCGATGACTAAAATCGCGGAACGATATGGTGTTTCTTCCAGCTACCTGGCTCGGGTCTATTCCAGCCTGAATGTACCTCGACCGCCGGTGGGGTATTGGGCTCAGGTTGCGGCGGGCAAAGGAAAGCCTCGCCCACCTCTGCCAACAGTGTTGCCAGGCACTCTCATTGCCTGGAGCCGAAATGGCGCACCTCTCAAGGTTTCACAGACCCTACCGAAAGCACCCCGGAAGCTGGGTCGGCAAAAAAATAGGATCGATGTGGCGCTACCTCGGAAACACCCATTGTTGCTGGGTATCGAAGAGCATTTCCTGAAGGTGAGGGAAAACGAAAACGGTTATTTGCGACCGACAAAACGTTCCATGGCAGATCTCATTGTGAGCCGCACCGGACTCACTCATGCCGTGGACTTTGCCAATCAGCTGTACTTGGGGCTGATGAAAGAAGGTTTCACCGTAGCACTCTCAAATGCCGAAACATACATGAATCGTGAATCCGTGGATCACCGAGAAAAGGAGTCGAATAGGTATGTTCATCCTCCACTCTGGAAGCCGCAGCGACCCACTGTGGTTCATATTGGAAGTGTCCAATTCGGGCTGACCATCTACGAAGTCAGTGAATACGTGCCGGTGAAAAGTGTCGGTAAGCAATACGTTCGACTGAGCTCGCTTCCCACGAGTCAACGACGATCTCCATTTCATGATGGCTGGGTGATGAGCGAAGACATGCCTACTGGCCGTCTTTGCCTGCAGGTTTACTCTCCCTACTACCGCGCAGAATGGGTACGCCGTTGGACTGAGGACAAGCCTGGCGACTTAGTCAGCAAAATTGCTGGCATCATCAAGTTGTTGATTGCCGAGGCTCCGGTGCTTGCCAACAAGGTCGAAGTCGAGCGTGAGCGGAGCGAGCGCGAGCATCACAAGTTTTTATTGGAGTGTGAGGAACGACGCAGACAGGACGAGGAAAAGCGCCGACTCAAGGTGATCCAGGAAAGCCGTGATCGGCTTGAGTCTGTGATTGAGACTTGGGCGAAGGTGAACAGTATCCGCGCCTTCTTCGACGACATCGAGCAATCTGCACAGAGGTTGGGGGATGCCGATCGTAAAGCTGTTCTAGAGCGACTGACCAAAGCGAGAGAGTTAATCGGAGACTTGAACGCACTGAAGCATTTTGAGAGTTGGGAGCCTCCAGCCCACTAAACGTTTTCGCTTTGCTTCAGTAACAGAAATGAGTTGGCGTGTTGAATGTTCTGTATTTACCGAATCTCCTGCGCCAGCGTCTTACGCTGCTCGGGCCTACATAGAGGCCGCGTGTGAGCGCGAAACGGGTTTGAAACGCATCTACGGCGTGACTACGCCGTTCTGCTTAGCCAAAGACTGGCTTTGCGCAAAAACGATAGCAGTCGAGATATCCAGCGATATAGACGCAAACGACTTCATCAGCAATGACTCCGGCAATGCCCAATCCCATTTCTCGCGTAGCATGTTCTCCACATTCGCAAGAATTGAATCGAGATCACCTGCATCCAATCTACCAACATCCTCCAGCGCTGCTTGGGTTCGACTGATGTCTGCGTCAATCTCAATGGCAAGGCCTGCGTTATCGCAAGATAGGTCTACATGATTGAGCAACAGACGCAGTGCATCGTTGGCATGATCACCGAGCCAGCTCATCAGATAACACTTACCGCCCGACTCGATGATGTAGCGTTCACCGAGGCCTAATGAGACAAATGTCTTCCGTGCCTCGTCGAGCAATTCTTGAGCTCCGCGATCAATAAACAGGCAGGGCGAAGTATCCGCCAGCACTGCGCGCATTTCTTCACGGACGGTGTCATGCACCATTGCACCCAAACCATCGAACTGGGGAGGAGCACCGCCGCGTGCGGCTGTAACAATAATAACCTTGGCCTGGAGATCAACGTCACGCACTTGCCATCGTCGCCCGCCAAAGATGATTCGTTGATCCTTGGTAAGCGGGCGGCTTACTGGCACTGACCCCAGGGCTTTCCCATCACACACGAGGCGAAACTCTTCATCGCTGGTGAATGCGCTGTAGAACTCGTAGTGGTTTATCAGACGCTCTCCAACCGTCCCGGGAAGCAACAATCCCGAACTGTCTTGAACAATGAGTTCATGCTCTCCCAATGACCTGAGCAGCCTCACGAAGTCGGATCTTTCGACTTTGGAAAATGCCCCCTCGGCGATCAAGTTTTTCCACAAATCTGCCGCTGATGCGCCCCCACATTGGGCGATGATGGAAAGGATTTGCTGAACCAGGGTGGAGGCGTGAACGCCTTGGGCTCTCGGAGGTTCGAACCACCCTCGAATCAGCAGGCGAACCATGGCAATGGTCTGTACCAGGCCTTGGCGCAGTTGGTCGGAAAGGCTCGATCCATCTTTGAGTGGCGATTCTTTGCAGTACGCTCGCAGTACCGCATTCTCTCCTGGGCGTCTTCCCGAACGACCTAAGCGCTGACGTAGACTCGCCACCGAGGGAGGGGGGCCAATTTGCACCACTGTCTTGATGCTCCCGATGTCTATTCCCAGTTCAAGCGTCGTGGTGCAGATTGCCGATGCCGCCTGGTTACCCGTTTTAAGCGCGTGCTCAGCCTGCTCACGCAAGTCCTTTGAAAGGCTACCGTGGTGAGGCCAGAACTCGTTGGGTACACCGTCTTTCTCGCAGCGACGACGCAGTTGGTCTGCGTACCATTCAACCTGCTGGCGGCTGTTCGGGAATATCAGGTTATTGCTTCCTCGCAGAACCTTGTAGAGATGGTCGGCGATCGCAAAATCAGGGCTTGCTTTGTTTTCCGTTTCGTCTTCATCGCCTTCCTCTTCAGAGGACTGGACGGAAATCTTTCTGAGGTCGCTCATGGGCGGTTGGATGTAACCGCGTACTTGCACCTGGAGCGTCTGGTTTGAGTTTTTAGACTCAATCTTTGTCACTCTGTCGGCGCTTCCAGGGCGTAGAAACTCCGATGCCATTTCCTTGTCGCCTAGCGTCGCGGATAGTCCGACTCGGGGGAGTTGACGCCCTACGACAAGTTCGACTCGATGCATCAAGGACTGCAGTTGTTTGCCTCGTTCGCTACCGATGAAGGCATGTAGCTCATCAATGACGATGTAACGCAGGTTCTGGAAAACTCCAGCTAGGCTTGAGCCTCGATTGACGAACAGTGCTTCAAGGGACTCAGGGGTGATCAATAACACACCTTCCGACGACTTCAGAAATCGGTGCTTTTTGCTCGATGAGATGTCCCCGTGCCAGGCGACTAAAGGAATTTCCAATTGCTCACAAAGACGACTGAGTCTGCCCCATTGATCATTGATCAAGGCCTTGAGGGGGCTGATGTACAGCACGGAACCGGGAGGGTCATTGTGGTTGAGTAAATGGGTGAGAATGGGGAGGAACGCAGCCTCGGTTTTCCCCGCCGCTGTTGCGGCAGAGATAATGACATCCTGGTCTGCGTCCACTAGAACAGGTACTGCCCATTCTTGGGCGTCACGCAAGGACGTCCAGCCTTCAGCCCAGATCCATCGCTGAATACGGGGTTCTAGCTGGCCGAAACCCTCTGACTCAGAGTGAGAAGGTAGCAAGTTCATCGTCCGCGTCGACTTTCGTGTCCTCTTTTCCGCCGAGGTCTTTGGCTACCTCGACACCTCCCAGCAGCGTCCGCCAGTTAGCTCCCGGGTTTTGCTCCAGGATGGCCAGCAGATTGATGAACGCAGTGATAGTGGTGCGCGGCGTACGGAAGTAGGCTTCACCCAAGCGCTGGTTACAATGCGCCATAAACAGTGGGAGTGCTTCGTCAGGCAGTAGATATTTTTCAGCATCGCCGCCTGCGTAGACATGACGAAGCTTCTGAAGCAATACATAGAAGTCTTCGGGGGTGAGGCTGGTTAGGCGAATAACAGGGCCCGAAAGATCCACCAGCCCTGTTTTTGCAAACGAGTTTTCGGCTAGTCGTGATTGCAGGGCAGGGTAGCTGAAGAGGCCTCGGCGAGTGTCCATCAAGAACTCGGGAGTACCGCCCAATACGAAGCCAAGCCCCTCAGACGATCCTTGCAACGAATCATTGAGGATACGCAGGATCTGCTCATAGTTAGCATTTCGAGCTTGTGTGTTTGCCAGCTTGTAAAGGTTTACCAACTCGTCAAGGCAGATCATCAGACCGCCGAAGCCCGCAAGTCTTACGAATCTCGACAGCAGCTTGAGCTGATCGTAGACGGAAGCGTCATCAATGATCGTTCGCACCCCCAGAGCTGCACGCGCATCGGTCTTGGTGGTGAACTCACCACGCAGCCAGCGGATGGCGTCAGCCTTGAGTTGCTCATTGCCGTCCTCGAAACCTCGGCAATACGCAGCGATCACTTCAGCGAAATCGTAGCCGTTGACCATCTCGGTCAATTCAGCAAGGTGTGTACGGATGACAGTCTCACCGTCAGTACCCGCTGCCTTGGCTTCTATTTTGGCCTGCGAGATGAATTTCTCGACGATGCCTTGCATAGCCCCACCGTCAGGCTTTGTGCGTGTCGACATGTTCTTGGCCAGCTCGGAATAGAGTGAGCGTGCCTGTCCCCCAGTGGCATGCAGCCTGCGATCGGGGTTTAAGTCAGCGTGCATGGTTACGAGTTTGCGCTCCATCGCAATGGCTCGTACCAGGTTGAGAAAAAACGTCTTGCCGGCGCCGTACTCGCCAATCACGATGCGAAATGCCGAACCGCTTTCAACTAGGCGGTTAACGTCGGTGATCAGCGCATCGAGTTCGCCCACCCGGCCGACCTGAATCAAATGTTGGCCGACACGAGGGACGACGCCGGCGCGTAGCGATTGGATGACCGCGTCGCGATCCTTGGCTCTGATAGTGGTCATAAGGCTAACTCTTCCAGAATGTCTTTATTGATCTCGATGGGATCATCACCTTCGGTGATGGGCATATCGAAGCGGTCAAAGGCCATGTCGTTGATTTGCTCCAAAGCACCATCGAGCATTAGCTCCATGTCGCTCGCAGCGGACTCAAGTTCAGATCGACTCCACTCTGGACGTGAGACCAATAGGCGTAGAAACGCCGAATGTTCCAAGTCGAGACCCGCAACGTCGGCACTGGACGCTGAAGTCGATTCGGCATCCTCAACAAGCTGCTCAGATTCCTCAACCTGGTCATCAGTGAACACCTGAGCAAGTAGGGCGGATACCTCAACTGTTTCTCGTTGCAATTCAGCAATTCGCTCGTGATCGAGCACGAACCCTTGCGTGGCGTTAACTGGGAGGGGCACCCCAGGCTCGGACTGAGTGGTGTTGGCGGGTGGTATGACGGATGCAATCCTTGCTCCGGATGCAGCACCGTGAAGATCGCTGTAGAGCAGCTGACTGTCCAGTTGCAACGCTTTATACACTCGCTCCAGAAGCTTCACCTCGGATGTGCTGACGGTGCCATCGGCTTGTGCGAGGTGGGCCAGGAAGCTGGCAATCGCGCGCTTTGCTTCGACGGTCAATGGGTCGAGCTTTTTCTTCAAACTTGCGAGTGTTGGAGGTTGCTGAATTTGGATACGTAAGTGCGCCTTGAGACGTTTGCGATGGGCAACACTCAGGTGACTCCATGAGTCAATGTGCTGACCCAGCATTGTGACTTCTTCATTTGAAGTATCCCCGTCGGCAGATGCCACTGCACTGGCTAGGTCAAGAGTGACCGAGGCCGCGTTATAGGCCGCCGAAGCTCGCAGTGATCCGTCTTCTGGTTGGGTCACGAACAATGCAATTTGGTCTTCGGCTTTCGGTGTTTTACTGCCTGCCAGAACGTCAGGTTCCATACCGATATGGAGTGACTCCAGCGCGCGGGCAAGTGCCAGTACTTTGTCGCGAGACAAAGCCCCTGCGCTCTTGAACCGTCCAGCGAGTTCGCCAAAACTCATGGCGATCAGGTCATCACCGATCCTGTGTTGAAGATCGTCCAATTCTGCACGGGCCGGCGCCGGCCATAGCGCGACAGGAAGCTGCAAAAGGCCCTCCAGCGCTTCTGCGCTTTCAGGGTTTCGGCCCAGATAGCGGCTATAGGGCTCCAACTCGCTGGTGCAAAGCTCAACAATCAATTGCAGGCTTTTACGCGTTCCTGAAGTAGCCATGACATCAGGAAGATCCCCCAGGTTAACTGCGGGTGCCATTAACACTGCGGAAGCCGGTCGATAGCTTGCTTTAAGCTTGGTCTTGTTTTGCGCGAGGATTAGCCCGGTAGGGTAGGTACTCGCGTACTTGAGTTTGAACAATGCAGCGAAGACATCCTTACACCGAGTTACCGGGGTGCGCTTGCTGATGTTGGGGTCGGCTAGTGCCCATGCAAATGCCCAGTCGGCATCAAGTGGTCGTTTGTTGGAGGCGTGTTGCCCTAAGCCTATGCGCAGTGGAAGCGGCATTTCGTAGCCGTAAGCAACTACATCAGGAGGTGGGCCAAGGTACTGACTAGGATTAACCGTGTAGTTGCTCAGGTAATCCAGGAAACCCTCCGCGTACCCCCTGAATGACCGATTCTCCCCATAGATATTCAGAAGTCGCTGGACTTCTTTGGTGATCAGAGGAATCTCCGCCTTCACCTGCGGATCGCTTACTGCATCGACGAGTGTACGGCGCTCAAGGCCATAAAAAAATAAAAAGACGTAGCCGGTGTCTGCCAGCGGATCACGACGTCCGCCTTCTAGCCACTGCAGGTATCCGCGTCGAGCCTCTGGCGAAATGGAGTGAAAACTCGGCCAGTAGGACATCAGCCGCTCTTCGATATCAACGTACGATTTGGCTATCCGCAGTTTGGGATTGATCAGTGATGGTTCTTGCGCATCGTATCGACCCAGTGCGCTTCCTACATAGAGCATTCCACCGGGAAGTGAAAAACCAGACACAGTGACCGATTCGCCCGCCGGAACCCAGCGGGTATCGGATTTCTGCTTGCTTGCGTCTGGAATTTTAAAGGAGGCGGAAGGGGGGGCGTCGAGTTGGACGGTATAAAATTCGGAGGGTTCTTCAGACATATTGCTCGACGAAACCTCATGCATGGAGAAGGTCACGTCTTTATTTCGCGGCTCCCGCAGGTGCGTTGTCGCTGAAGCAGACCGTTGAATCTGTTCAAGCTGTCGTTTAGTGCGAGTAGCTAACAACCACATAATGGCGACGATGCAAGCGACGATGCCAATAGCGATCCATGCATTCTTCGGGATCGAAGCGAATGCACCAAAAGCCAGTGCAAAAATGATCAGGATGCCGGTGCCGGTAGAGTTTTTTGCCTTCTTCCTTGCCATGAATATTTCAACCTTGAAAGGTGGGGGCTGGCGCAATGGCAGTATCCGATAAATGCGTCTCTAGAACTATGGACTACGCAGCGCTACTGATCTGAAAAAATACCCATCAACGAACCCTACAGCGCTAGCTGTCACAGTCACTCCAGTGATCGAAAGCTTAGACTATGGGTGTTTTGTCTACCGGAATACGTTGTTCAAACCAGTGATAGGGACGTTCGGTTGACCTGAGCAACCATGAACTAGGCTGGATGATTGAGGAAGCCTCCGGTTAAGCCCCCTGTTTCAGCCTATCGCAGTTCTGTCGTTTACACAGAGTCAGGCGGTAGAGCGGAACGTATTTTTCTTTGCTCCGATCGTGTCAACAGAAATATTTTTTCAGAAGGCCCCTTGAAATTTTTTTTGAGCGACGGATCTTTATTATTTGAGGGCAACAAAAAAGCAGCGATCTCGGCGCCCCACCTGCCGCCGATCCTGCAGAGGAAACGGTGTTGGTTTTTGCTTTTGCAGTGCTTCTGCTTCTGGCCTTTTCTCGCGATTTATCCTGCTGACGATGATGTGTGACTGCCCTATGGGCATAGCAAAATCGCCACTTCGCGGCGTAAGCCGCTGCTTTCCAGTTTGATTTCAAACAACGAGTCATTTTTTAAAAAAAATACCCGTGTCGGACAACTTTCACACGCGCGGAGTCTCGCCTATCGTCCCGATATTAGCTATTCGGCATAAGCGTAATATCCAAAAAGAATAAAATGGGGGCAAATATCTGACCGCCATACTGAGTTGGACTTGCCTATCTCAACTGACGTTGTCCGCATAGAGCAATCAACGCCAGGTGTGCAGCACGCTGCAATCTGAGAGTCTTTCGCGCCTCAGAAAATATGTATGAACAGGGAAACTTGCCAGCGCATCGACGCTAAGCTATACCCAACAGTGGCTTAAGGCGTATAAACACGCAGAATCTTCGCGCTCCTCGGAGGTGCTTCAATGAAACGCACGGAGAAAATCATAGCAGTTGGCATTTCCTATCCATTAGATGAAGTTATTAAGCGATATTCCGAAGAGCAAGAGATTTCAATTGCAGCGGCTACGGAACACGCATTAGAGGCTAAGCGCTATTTGATTTTATGTGCCCTAAATCCAACAAAACCGTATGCGATGCGAGGGCCCATAGATAATTTTTGGCATACATTTGTAACCTTTACGCCGGAGTATATAGACTTCTGCAAGCATGTTGCTGGTTCATACATTCATCATATTCCTAATACTTCTCCAAAAGTCAGAACCACTTATAGAATAGGGTTGACTAAAGATTCAAAGCGTGTCGTTACTGACGGCAAGGATAATATGAAGAAAGATTATATTCAAATGTTGGACGACTACGAGGCTACTTTTAAGAGCGTTCCCCCGGTACATCTCTGGCCAAGGCCGGGGTTTGGTGATGGAGTGCAGCCTGAACGATGCTCTTGCGCATGCGGAGTCTGCCGCCGGCAGTGCGGGTGTATTGCATAAGTACTTTCTAGCTGACTCTAGGAGTTGAACCTTGCGAATCGTTCTGCTTGGGAAGTTTCCGCCAATTCAAGGCGGAGTTAGCACAAGTGTGTGGGAGTTCTGCGAAGCAGCGGCTCAAGAAGGTCACACAGTTTGTGTGATTACGAATGCCTCGGAAGTGGAGGCAGGTGTTAGATGTACATTGAACTCGGATGATCGATTGTATCTTGAGGGCGTTAATTCGCGAATTAATTTAATTTTAACTACACCTGTCAAGAAGAGCGACTTCATTCCATATTCTAATCCTTATCTTTCAAAGCTGTTGGGCTTGGGTTGCGAGGCCTTGTCAAGTGGCAAGTTCGATCTGGTGGTTGGTTGGTATTTGGAGCCGTATTGTGTCGTCGCTGCAATTTTGGCGGATATGTACAGTTTGCCATTATATATACGAACTGCTGGTAGTGATATTGGTAAACTTTCAAGGCATTCAGATCTTTCAAATTTGTATAGAGTTATTTTGCGTCGAGCGCATGCTGTATTTTCAGGAGCAGTGGGCTCGGGTACTTACCAAAGGTTGTTGGAGTTGGGTGTTAAGCCGGATCATATCGTCAACCTCCGAGAGAGTGGTTTGCCACGCGCTTTTTCGCGAACGCTGACCCCATTACCCTTAGATTGGCAAGAAGCTATTAAAGCGGAACTAACTAGTGCCGAAAAGAATGACGCTGGCCTTTGGTGGGAGTATCTTAAACTCAATGATATTAGCTTTTTTAATCCAGCACTGCTTACAATTGGAATATATGGAAAAGTAGGTCGAACTAAAGGGCTAGGTAATATCCTGCGGGCACTCGCTAAACTTTTCGATTCGAGTAAAGTTGAGGTGAATTTAATTTGTGTTCCCTGTGGAAAGCCCGACGATCTTACAGGCTTTTTCGAATCTGCCAAAAATTATCGTAATGGAAATAGAAATTTGCTCGTCTTGCCACCGTTAGCTCCTTGGCGAGTTCCAGAATTTCTGAGGAGGTGTGATATAGCATGTGTGCTAGAACATGATTTTCCTATCGAAACTCATTCGCCTCGTTTACCAAGAGAGATTTTAGCTGCTGGGGTTCTTTTGTTGATTTCTCATGAGGTTGCAATAAAGCAACTTTTTTTTGGGAACCTTGTGCATTTAAAAAACTGCGCGATAGTAAAAAATCCTAGTGATATAGATGAGCTTTTAAGTGTTCTTGGTGGCTTACTAGCTGATCCGGTAGCTATCAAGGATATTGCTCGGCATGGACGCTTTCTCTCTGAAACGATCGAGCATTTTCTGGAGCCAGGAAACTCTATGCTTAATGCGTTGGTTGATCTACAAGTAGAGCGCATGGCTGAAGATAACTGATCTCCTTTTCGCTAGTGTGTCGAGTGATATGGTGTTCATGACTTGTCGAGTGTCTGAATAGTCAATTAGCCGTGGTTCATATTGCAATACTTTATTAGGAGAGGCATAAATAAACTCTGGAGCAGTGATCATTCTAAGTCAACTATGTCCAAACCCGCAGAGTTCCGCCAACTCGAAAAAAACACCTCGCCGAACGGCCCGCGTTGGAAACGGTAAAGGGTGATCCTGGGCTGAAGCGAGGCATTGAATTTGAAACCAAGCTGCGTGCTCTGCTGGCCGAGTACGGCTACAGCTTGAAAGACGTAATCAATCTGCTCGACCCTCAAACTGGTCGTCGCGCACCAGCAGCCGAGTCCAAGACCGGAACTCGTAAACCACGCCAAGTGAAGATTTACAAAAATCCGGAATCTGGCGAAGTCGTCGAAACCAAAGGTGGCAACAACAAAACCTTGAACGAATGGAAAGCGGAATACGGCTCCGATACTGTCGAGTCCTGGCTGACCAAGTGATCTTGGTTTGAGTACAAAAGGGCCCAGCAAGGGCCCTTTTTGCCGTCCGGGTTTTATCATCCAGGTATGCATTGTCTGGAGAGGTCGTCTGCTTTGCAGGTGGCGAAATCCGCCTATTAGGCCTCTTCGGTCAGCTCTCTGCGGAGACTCGCTCATAGAATGACTCATCAAACGGAGTTCTTCGCTCTGGTGGGCAGCACTCTAAAAGACCTCTTAGAAGGCGGACGACATCGTCGTCACGCCTCTTATTCTCCGCAATTTTTTCAAGGTCGACTTTCGGTATCAAAGCAGCTTGGGTAGCGTCACAAAGAATTGCCCATGGAGCATTACTTGACCATACGGCGGCGAATAGTGCTTGTCCCCGTTCAGTATGATTTCGCGCGTTGTAGTTTGTATTGACGGACTGAAGCAGGAGAGGTAGGCGGTGGTTGCTGGTCACGAAAGCCGCACGGAGTCCTTGAAATTTTTGTTGTGGCGTCTTATGCCGCCGCCACGCTGCATGTACGTGGCATGCTCCAAATTCAAGACGTTCTACAGGGTCATTTAGGATGTCTTTCCAACTCAAATCTGTAGGCATGGTTCCGTTCCCAGTAAATGTACGTTGAAGAGACTAGCCGAAGAATGACGTTCGATTGATGACAAAGGCTGCAGTGGAAGCTGTAGATCGGGCATATCGGCCTTGGTTCAAACAGCAAACCCGAGGTGGTTCTGGTTAACCATTGCCGAATAGGCGAGTGCACCGTAGATCTATTTTCGACTATCAATCAGAAGTTACAGATAAAGTGATGTTTTTTTGGGCGTCATAAATGGGAGGTGGAGCAGGGGAGCTTTGCTAATCGGTAGTGTCCCCCTGAACCGGATTGGGTGATGCGGAGGGAGATGATGAGCCAGAGTTACACCTCTCATGATCTACCAGCTTTGGAGGAATTATTGCAAGTAGCACCGGTGCGATACCGCTTCCTTGTTGAGACACTGCGCATTAATGTAGAAGTTCTGTTCGTCGCAGTTGACGAATATCAGAGTCGGTTTTCTATCGCTTCATCAAACAATGGTGATTTTCTATTTCATTGTCGTCCCGCGCTTTGATTGTTAGTACTAAGCCACAAAACTCTATTGTTTGCAAACTTGGCTAACAATGATATCTCATATGAGCCCATATACCCTTACCTTGCAAAAAAGCAATGTCAATCTACACTGTGGATACATGGCAGGAAACGTTTTGCTATAAAGAAAAATAGCACAAGGGGTAGATATGAAGATTGGAGCAAAAAACTTTCAGGGAATAACAAACTATCAAGAAATCGAAATCAAAAAACTTTGCTTGTTATACGGAAAAAATTCTTCTGGAAAAAGCTCAATACTTGACGCGATTCGAGTAGGAAAAGACCTCTACAAAGAAGGCAGTTCTGCACTACCAGGAAAATGGATGTCCTCGATGCCAAGCACCCCCAGAGAGGATGAAGATGAAACAATTTTGCTTTTCGAAGAAAAAAACGTTATCAGCTTTGATGACTGGTACAGAAGCACTATCAGAACATGCTTTTTTCCACAAGAAGACTTCCTCCCATTGAAGCTATTAGAGGGGCCATTATTTGATGTCGAAAAAATCGCCATTCAGATAAAGTGGGCATCTCCAAAAAGTGATCCAAGGATTACCGGTTACAAGGTGTTTTTTGACGGAAGCCCAGTGCTAACCTGGAGCAGAGGCTGCAACAGAACCGGGAAAGGGACTATACACAAGAATCACGATTTCATAACAAATGTAACCATTTTATCCGAAGATGACCCTTGGGCAGCTTCATCCATAACCAGACGCTGCACCCGAAACACTAGCGAAGACTTTAGCTGCAACTTCAATATTTACTCATTCGACGGTGCAGTCGACTTCGTTTTAGATAACGAAGAAGATGGCCTGTTTTCCAGACAAGATGATCTGGCGCTTTTCTTATTCATGTTCCTTATTTCTGGAACATGCTACTGGCTAAGCCAGGCATTAATTTTTAACGAAGTCCCAGAAATTCGTACAATCAACAATATATCATTTAGCCAGAAAGATTTATTATCCAATAAATTTGACAAATCGAGATACCACGAAGCGATCCTAAATATATATGCACTTGAGTCTGAACTCGGCAAAGACAAGGAGTCTTATAAACAGCGTATCGCTCTAGTAAATGAATTTCTTTCCAGCGAAAAATACTTGAACTCTGGATTTAAAATAGAAACAGAGCTCAGATATCATATGACTCAGAAGCTAATAGATGAGTGCCGCGAAGCATCACCAGATACGATAGCCAATTTGCTGAGTAGCCTCGATCCCGAACACATAACCACAAAACTAACTCTAAGAGACATAGCTCGCAATTCGCTAGTGGATCTTGACGACGTAGGTGTAGGAATATCCCAAGTAATGCCGGTAATTATTACTGCCACAATGGGGCGAAATGCCTATATCCAGCAGCCAGAGCTGCACTTGCACCCAAAAATGCAAGCAAGCATCGCCGACATATTTATTGCAGCATTAAAAATAGAGAAAAACCCCTACCTTGAATCACCAGCGTTTATACTTGAAACACATAGCGAACTTCTCGCTCTACGCTTACTAAGAAGGATTTGCGAAACCAATAGAGCACAAATTAAAGACCACAAGCTAGAGCTCTGCCCAGATGACGTATCCATAATATATGTAGACAAAAACGACAAAGGAGAAACCACTCTAACTGAATTACGAGTATCTGAAGCTGGAGACTTCCTAGATCGCTGGCCGGATGGTTTTTTTGCTGAAAGAGATGCGGAGCTATTCTATGATTAACCAGAAATATGCTCTCAATCCTGAAGTACAACTTGAGCCGTTAGAGCTAATTCTTATTTTGAGCAAGTTTGGGCTAAGCGAAGGAAGATTCATATCTCGCCTACCAGATGACTGGCGACAACAGCTCATACAGGAATTCGAAAAGAGAAATCTCAGTACAATCGAAATGGTGAGAATCAGAAGGCACTTGCAGAGCCTCAAGGAAAGAGGCGGAATTTTGAATATCTCTACAGAGTACAAGAAAGAACTGACTTGGCTTAAAAATGCCTTCCAAGCAAAAACCAATGGTCTAATAGACGACATAATCAGCGATGACGTCAACCATGGTCTTTTCGCAAAAGACATCATTGATAGTGATTCGCTACGCGCGTGCAGGGACACAAAAATCACTTGGACAGCCGATGAGATGGTAAAAGTTGCAATGCCTCTCCTTAGTATGAGCGAGGAAATTTACATAGTCGACCGATTCATTAAGCTCCGAAGCAAAGAGCCAGACGGATACTTAACATTTTTCAAGAAGATTATTGAGGCGACGCAAAGCAAGAAAACAAAATTAATAGTCTATTGTGCCCAGG
>Ga0157371_10001489_pt1 | contig 24240 bp, 15 predicted proteins | sample C45metaG_FD_113462 | JGI IMG/M metagenome (GOLD analysis project Ga0157371, IMG submission 113462) | Corn rhizosphere microbial communities from Kellogg Biological Station, Michigan, USA - C4-5 metaG | ecosystem: Host-associated > Plants > Roots > Rhizosphere > Soil | place: USA: Michigan...
GCTTGTGTGGTAGTAGTATCATTTTTAACTGTTACATGAACAGTGTCTGTTCCGGTTGCACCCTGATTGTCAGTTACTTTTAAATTGAAAGTGTATTCTCCGGCTATCAGGCTATTAATGGTTGTGGTTGCAGAGGAAGGATTGGAAATAGTTCCAGCTGAAGGGCCGGCAGTTTTTGTCCATGAATAAGAAGCGATAGTTCCATCTGAATCAGTGCCACTTCCATTAAGAGTTACAGTATTAGTTGGAAGAGTGATCGTTTGATCAACACCTGCACTTGCCGTTGGAGCTATATTTTGTTTAACCGCTTGTGTGGTAGTGGTATCATTTTTAACTGTTACATGAACAGTGTCTGTTCCGGTTGCACCTTGATTGTCAGTTACTTTCAAATTCAAAGTGTATTCTCCGGCTATTAGGCCATTAATGGTTGTGGTTGCAGAGGAAGGATTGGAAATAGTTCCAGCTGAAGGTCCGGCAGTTTTTGTCCATGAATAAGAAGCGATGGTTCCATCTGAATCGGTGCCACTTCCATTAAGAGTTACAGTATTAGTTGGAAGAGTGATCGTTTGATCAGCACCTGCATTTGCAGTTGGAGCTATATTTACTGTTGGATTAACTGTTATCTGAACAGTATCTTTACCGATTGCGCCTTTATCGTCAGTTACTTTTAATTCAAATTGATAAGTTCCCTGAACCAAACCGGTTACATTTGTTGTTGCAGAAGAAGCATTAGTAATTGTAGCTGTTGAACCGGAAATTTTTGTCCATAAATAAGAAGTAATAGTTCCGTCTGTGTCCAATTCACTTCCTTTAAGATTAACACTGTTGGTTGGTAATGTTATCGTTTGGTCTGCTCCTGCAGAGGCGGTGGGTATTATATTGGCCCCAGCCTTAACCGAGACCAACACTGTATCTTTCCCAGTTGCACCCGCGTTGTCGGTTACTGTAAGTTGAAATTGATAAGATCCCTCTGTTAACCCATTAACCGTAGTATTAGAAGAGTTAGTACTTGAGATAGTACATGTATTACCTGAAAGCTGTGTCCATTGATAAGAGACAATTGATCCATCATTATCTGCACCTTTTCCAGATAAGCTAACAGTATTGATTGGGAGAACAATATTTTGATCAGTTCCTGCATCAGCTACCGGCGATTGATTAGCTGCGGCGTTTACAGTAACATGAACTGTATCAATTCCTGTAGCGCCAGCATTATCAGTTACTTTTAATTGAAAAGTATATTCGCCTTGTTGTAAATTAGAAATTGATGTGTTTGCTGAAGTTGGAGAAGTAATAGTTGCATCGGAAGGGCCATTAGTTTTGGTCCATAAGTAAGAACTTATTGTTCCATCACTATCAGAGCCTGAGCCAGTTAAATTAACAGTATTTGTTGGAAGAGTGATAGTTTGATCTGCTCCTGCACTTGCTTTTGGTATTGCATTTTGAGGTTGAGCATTTACAGTAATCTGGACTGTACTGGTTGCAGTAGTTCCATTATTATCAGTAACTTTTAATTGAAAAACATAAGTGCCTTGAGCAAGATTTGTAACAGAAGTAGATTGTGAATTAGGAGAACTAATAGTTGCTCCTGATGGACCAGATGATTGTGTCCAATTATAACTTTGAATGGTTCCCCCACTAACAGAACCATTTCCTGAAAGATTTACACTGTTTGTTGGAAGAGTAATTGTTTGGTTGGAACCTGCATTGGCAACCGGAGTGGCAGTTTGAGTATTATTTAATAAATACACATTGAACTGTTCGGTTACCATTGAAAATTTACGACCTCTTGTTTTATTGCTTGGGTCAACTATTGCTCTGCCATAATCGTAAAGGGTAGCAATTTTGGGATAATCCTGTCCGGCTGGAAGACCTCCTATTGTTCCTGTATTTTTCAGATATTTTTGTACTCCATCTATTTCTACTTTATAATAAGCACCATTTGTTGCTGTACCTTCTCTAAATATTAGTCTAACAGTATGAGTTTGATTTACAAAAGTGTTTAAATCTGCGAGTACAGTGTATTGGCCGTTATCATCAATAACAAATTTAGGTCCGGAGCCTGTATTGATAACTTGTGTTCCTAACATATGTTGATCATCGCTATTAGCGTGTATTTGCATAAAGATAGCCACTGATTGATTTAATGCTAAGTAGCTCCAATCCTGCGGGAAATATCCTTTCCACTCCATACAATATGTTTTGGCTGTATCAAAATTGTAATAACTTCCAAAACTCATCTCACTTCTTGCATAGTTGTTTCCATTCCATCCATATCCATCTTCTATGATCGAGTAGAACTTATTCATCTGAGGATCTATATATTGTCCTGGAAGCCGGCATCTGTCAAAAAAAATGCTTTGTCCATTACTACTATTATACCACTCTGTTTCAAGATAATCAGTTGTATCATGTCTGTCATTTACTATTGAATTAATTGAAGAAAACGGAAGATTTCTAAGTAATTGACCATTAGGGGGGGTGGCATAATCTACTCTCACCACCACGACATCAGTAGCAGTACTACCGCCACTTGTTACAGCTAATTGAAAATAAAAAACTCCCTGAGGAAGCCCTGTAACTGTTGTTACTGCTGAGTTGGGAGAGGTAATAGTAGCGCCGCTTTTGTAATCTGTTGAAACTTCTGTCCATTGATAAGAAGTTCCGGCACTTGCACTTCCATTAAGAGTTACTGAATTGGTTTGCGTTAAATAGATCGTTTGATCCGGTCCGGCATTCGCAACAGGTGATTGTGCGTTTACGGTAAATGAAGTAAGCCCAAAAACGAGTAGGCATAATACGAGCAGTGGTTTCATAGTCTTTCTAGCTAGCATATTGGATTGCTATTAGGTTTTTCGGTTATTAAATTATTTACACCGATTTTTAACGGCGTAAGTCTTCAGAGATAAAAGTGGTTAGCAGATCTCTTGTTAGACTTTAGGATAACGGTAAATTTTGCGGATTATTATAAAAGCAGAGTCTGTCTTTCATTTTTTTCCTTGGATTAAGTTTTTCACAGTTTTTAAATAATATTGGCATTTGTTTTGTCAGGCTGTATTTCACAACATTTTCAAATCAAATTCTCGCTTTATATGGGCAATATTTGTGCCAATTCTACAATTCTTGTACATAAAATTCCACATTTTTTAAGCGGATTTTTAAACGCCTGAAAACAAGCTTTAAAACGTATAAATAGATTTTAAAATCAGTGTAAAACTGTAAGAAGTTGTGCTGTTTTTTTAAAGGTGTTTTTTAAAAAACAAAGGTTTTTTGAACATTTCCGCCAAAAAATGGCTTCAGAAAATAGGATAAAAATAGATTTTGCCAGTAAATGAACAAATTTTTGCATTTTTAATTTTATATCTTCTCATTTTACTTCAATTTTGCAATTCAAATTTTTACTAAAAAAATCCTAAAAATTTATCATGTCTCTTACTATTAACCTCTCTGATTCCCTTGAAAAAATTCCCGTCGAAATTTTTAAAACGCCACACGAAGGTTCTCTTTATGTAGCGAAAATTATTTCGATATTGATTAAAGAAAAAAACTCGCTTGGAAAGAAAGCTGTGATTGGTCTTGCAACAGGTTCAACACCAAAATCTTTGTATGCGGAATTGGTAAGAATGCATAATGAAGAAGGGCTAAGTTTTAAAAATGTCATCACTTTTAATCTTGATCAATATTACCCGATGGAAGCAGATGCATTAAATAGTTACCATTATTTTATGCGGAAATATTTATTTGAACAGACTGATATTGATCCCCAAAATTATTTTTTACCGAATGGAATGATCCCAAAAGATAAGATCAAAGAACATTGTGCAGAATATGAAAGAAAAATCGAAGAAGCCGGTGGAATTGATTTGCAAATTTTAGGAATAGGTGTGAATGGCCACATCGGTTTTAATGAACCAGGATCGCCCATGTATTCAAAAACAAGACTGATCTCCCTTGATAATTCTACCAGAATGGCTAATTCACAGGAATTTGGAAACATTTCTGAAGTTCCAAGAATGGCAATTACAATGGGAATCAGCACCATTATGAAATCCCGTCGGATTATTTTGATGGCGTGGGGGAAAACAAAAGCTCCGGTAATTCAGAAAGCGGTGGAAGGAAGACCAACAGAAGAAATTCCTGCTTCCCTTTTACAACATCATGATAATTGTTCTTTTGTGTTGGATCAGTTTGCTGCCTCAGACCTCACCAGATTTAAATCTCCATGGCTCACCGGCGAATGTGAATGGACTCCAAAAATGATCAAGAGTGCTGTGGTAAATATGGCAATGCAATTGAACAAACCGGTTCTTAGCCTTACTGATCATGATTATAATGAATCTGGTTTAAGCGATTTATTAGTTGAAAAAGGAAATGCTTACGATATCAATCTTGAAGTGTATTACATGCTCCGCGATTCAATTACAGGGTGGCCCGGCGGAAAACCCAATGCCATCATGCCAAATCATCCTGAAAGAAGTGAACCTTATCCAAAAAGGGTTTTAATTTTTTCTCCTCATCCTGATGATGATATTATCAGTATGGGCGGCACTTTCATGCGATTGCACGATCAGGGACATGATGTAAATGTCGCCTATCAAACCAGCGGAAATATTGCAGTAACTGATGAATTTGTAACCCGTTTTTTAGATTTTGCAGTTGGTTTCGAAAAGATCTTTCACATTGATGACACGATCAGCAAAAAAGTTTTTGAAACGTCTGCTAATTATTTGCAGAATAAAAAATCAACTGAACAAGACAGTCCCGAAATCAGGGAAATTAAAGGCTTGATCAGGCGTTGCGAGGCGAGAGCCACTTGCAAATATGTTGGGTTGAAAGATGATCAGATCCATTTTATGAATTTGCCTTTTTATGAAACGGGAACCATTGAAAAAAAGCCAATGGGAAAAGAAGATATTGACATTACCGTTGCTTTGATGCGAAAAATAAAACCACAACAAATTTTCTGCGCCGGTGATTTGGCTGACCCACATGGAACTCATAAAGTTTGTCTTGATATTATTCTTGCAGCATTAAATGTAATCAGGAATGAGGAAGGTGGTGAATGGCTGAATGATTGCTATGTTTGGCTGTACAAAGGTGCCTGGGAAGAATGGGATATCAGCGAAATTGAAATGGCAGTCCCAATGAGTCCTGAGCAGGTTAGAAAAAAGCGTTATGGAATTTTTATTCATCAATCGCAAAAAGATTCGGTTCCGTTCCAGGGAAGTGACGAGCGCGAATTTTGGCAAAGAGCTGAAGAGAGAAATGCGAATACAGCAAATTTATATGCACAGCTTGGCCTTACCAAATATGCGGCAATGGAAGCTTTTGTGAGATTGAGAGACTTCAATCCGTTAAGTTGATTTTTTATAAAGCCTGCTGTTCTTTATTCAGTTTGCTATGATGCCTGCTGTATAAAAAATAAACAAATAATCCGATCACCAGCCAAATCAGAAAGCGCATCCAGTTGGTGAAACCCAGTTCTGTCATCAGGTAAAAACAACTGGCGAGACCGAGTACCGGAATTAATGAAAGTTTTTTCGCAAAAGAAGCGATTGTTAATCCTATTGATAGCAGAACAAACAAATAGAAAGGCAATTTTTCTTTAACTATTTCCCAACCGGCACTGAAATCGAAAAGTCCGAGAAAGTTTTTCCAAAAAATGATTACTCCGACAATAAATAAAACCGGGACGATAAATTGGGAATTGATATAAGGAATTTTAAACTTGGGTGCAGCTTCTCCGGCTTCTCTTTTGGGTAATAAAAGCACGCCTCCGCAAACAAGTACAAAGGCAAATAAAGTTCCGATGCTCGTTAAATCGGTTACTTCTGTCAGATTTAAAAATAAAGCAGGGATGGCAACAAAAAGACCTGTAATTATTGTTGCAAAGGTTGGAGTTTTATATTTGGGATGAATTCTGCTGAAAGCTTTTGGCAATAAGCCGTCTCGGCTCATGCTCATCCAGATTCTCGGTTGTCCCCTTTGAAAAACGAGCAAAACACTTGCAGTAGCAATTACCGCGCTAAATGAAATTATATAACTGATCTTATCCAATCCAACTCTTTTAAAAACAAATGCGAGCGGATCGCCAACCTGAAGTTCCTTATAAGAAACCATTCCTGTTAAGACAAATGCAATCAAAATATAAAGAACCGTACAAATAATTAAAGAATAAATCATTCCACGCGGCAAATCTCTCTGGGGATTTTTACATTCTTCCGCCGTTGTAGAAATAGCATCAAAGCCAATATAGGCGAAGAATACGGCCGAAACTCCTTTCATCATTCCTCCAAAACCATTCGGTAAAAAAGGACTCCAATTTGCTGGAGCTACAAAAAAGCAACCAATCGCAATTACAGCGATCAGAATAATTATTTTTAAGCCAACCATCCAATTCGTTGCGCGCCTCGTTTCTTTAATTCCTGTATAAACGAGCCACGTTATGAAAAATACAATTGCCAGCGCCGGCAGATCTGCGATTAATTTTAAATTTCCAATATGTGGCGCGTTTAGCCATGCCGTGTAACCATTTCTGACACTTTCGGAAAAATTATTTAAATTTTCTCCTTTTAATAATCCCGCACTTGCTTCTTTGAAAGCGCGGGAAGCACTTAAATAATCAGTAGTCAAATAGGAAGGAATATGAATATGCAAACCTTCCAGAAGATTTACAAAATATTGACTCCACGAAATGGCTACTGCAATATTTCCAATCGCATATTCCATTAACAAATCCCAGCCAATGATCCATGCAATCAATTCTCCAAAAGAGGCATATGCATAGGTATAAGCGCTGCCACTTACGGGAATTCTTGAAGCAAATTCTGCATAACACAAAGCTGAAAATCCACAACAAACAGCAGTTAATATAAATAATAAAGAAACTCCCGGGCCGCCTTCATAAGCCGCATTTCCAATAGTAGAAAAAATTCCGGCGCCAACGACAGCGGCAATTCCCATAGCGGTAAGATCACGCACGCGCAACACTTTTTTTAATCCTGAAGCAGAATGTGAAGCGTCTGAAAGACCTGACTTTGCATCTTCTAAAATGGAGGAAATACTTTTTTTACGAAACAGAGATTGAGACATTTGGCAAACTTTACAAATAAAAATATTGAATAATTTTAAAATTATTTTTCATTCGGCGCGGTAAGATAAACAGAAAACTAAAAAAAGCAAGTAACCGCGAAATATTCATTGCTTTTTGAGATAGGACAAAAAAATTGTGAAAATAAAAATTGCCCTTATTTATTGCTTTACTGCTTTTGGTTAAAATAAAATCGCAATTCATTCAACTCGTTATTGGCAAGGCTATTGCGGAGTTTGTCGTAGATATTTACAAAAAAAGTATATCAATAAAATGCTATTATTCAATTTTCAGGTCAGTATTTTCTGATAAAAATTTAAAAAAATATACTCTATGGCAACAATGACAACAACAAAAACGAAATGGGTAATTGATCATGCACACAGCGAAATTGCTTTCAAAGTAAAACACCTGATGATCGTAAATGTAAAAGGAGTTTTTACAGAATACAGAGCCAGTATTTACACAGCCGGCGATGATTTTACAACTGCAGAGTTTGATTTCTGGATGAATCCTGATTCTTTAAAAACAAATGATGAAAAGCGTGATGCCCATTTAAGAAGTTCCGACTTTTTTGATACGGAACATCACAAGGAAATTACTTTTCAATCCAATACAATTGAAAAAAAGAATGATGACAAATATGAGTTGTGGGGAAATTTGACCATTAAAGGAATCACCAAAAAGATTTGTCTGGATGTGGAATTTGGAGGGGTTCAAAAAGATCCATGGGGAAATGAAGTAGCCGGATTTAGCATCAATGGAAAAGTAAATCGGAAAGATTGGCAATTAAACTGGAACGCAGCTTTGGAAAGCGGAGGGGTTTTAGTAGGAGATATGGTAACCATCGCCTGCGAAGTAGAGCTGAAGAAAGAAGGTGAAGTAAATGACTGAAAATATTTTGAAGGCCTGAAACCTTTATTTGAGCAAAGTTTTTTCAAGTAAAATCCAGCATTTGTTGGTTATAAAAATCATCTTGTAAATTAATAATCCTAAAGTGTGTATTTTTGACGCATTTTTAAAAGGAAAAAATATTTAAAAGGTAATTTTATAAATCTTGGAAAGAAAAGTAACAAAAATTGGAGTGCTCACATCCGGAGGCGATGCTCCAGGTATGAATGCAGCCATTAGAGCAGTGGTGCGCACCGGAATATACAATAATCTGGAAGTTTACGGAATCATGCGCGGTTACATGGGCATGATTGATAACGATATTTTTAAAATGGAAAGTAAAAGTGTCGCCAATATTATTCAGCGTGGTGGCACCATTTTGAAAACAGCACGTTGTAAAGAATTTTATACAGCAGAAGGAAGAAAAAAAGCGTATGAAAATTTAAAATCGCACGGAATTAACGGTCTTGTGGTAATCGGGGGTGACGGCTCTTTTCGTGGAGCGCAAATATTCAGTCATGAGTTTGACATTCCCTGCATCGGTCTTCCGGGAACAATTGATAAAGATATTGCCGGAACAGATTTTACCATTGGTTTCGATACCGCTGTAAACACTGCAGTAAATGCAATCGATAAAGTAAGAGACACCGCAGACGCGCATGATCGACTTTTTATTATTGAAGTGATGGGACGTGATTCAGGTTATATAGCCTTACACAGCGGAATTGCTACAGGCGCTGAAAACATTCTCATTCCTGAACAAAAAACTGATGTTGAAGGTGTCATCAACGCGTTGGTAGAAAAACATGGACGGAAAAAATTGGTAAACATTATTGTTGTTGCCGAAGGCGAATCTTTTGGCGCAGTTGAATTGGGGAAAGTAATCACAGAAAGGATACCTAACCAGGAAGTAAGAGTTACGATTCTTGGACATATTCAACGTGGCGGTTCGCCCACTTGTTTTGACAGATTAATCGCAAGCAGAATGGGATATTCTGCGGTTGAATGTTTATTGGAAAACAGGTTTAATGTTTTTGTCGGAATCGTCAACAATAAAATGCATTTCATTCCATTGGATCAGGCAGTGAAAAAGAAACAAAAGATCAGTGAAGATTGGATGAAGATTGTAAAAATATTATCAAGCTAACTCAAAGACCTAATATCATAAAAACTAAATAAAATAATTCAATGTCAAAAAACATAAGCAAATACCTGCATAAAGAAATGGATAAAAAAGCAGGATTTGATCATTCAATAAAACGTACTAAAATTGTAGCAACTGTTGGCCCCGCCTGTGATAATTTTGATTCAATGGTAGAACTGGTAAAAGCGGGAGTAAATGTTTTTAGATTAAATTTTTCTCATGGAAGCCAGGAAGACAAAGCAAGAATTATTCAGATCATCAGAAAAATAAATGAAACGCTTCCTTTCAACATCGCTATTCTTGCAGATTTGCAAGGACCGAAATTAAGAGTTGGAGAAATTGAAAACAATGCTCTCCAAATAAATCCCGGAGAAAAATTAACTTTTACCAACACTAAATGCATCGGCACCAAAGAACAGATTTACGTAAGCTATCCGAATCTTTATAAAGATGTTGTTCCCGGAAATATTATCATGATTGATGATGGAAAACTTGAAGTGAAAGTAACTAAAGTTCTTCCGAATAATAATGTAGAAGTAGAAGTGGTAATTGGTGGAATTCTTTCTTCAAAAAAAGGTTTAAATCTTCCTGATACAAAAATTTCTTTGCCGGCGCTGACTGAAAAAGATTTGAATGATCTCGATTTTATTATTGGGCAGAATGTCGACTGGATAGCGCTTTCATTCGTTCGCGAAGTAAAAGATATCAGCGGCTTAAAAGAAATCTTAAAGAAAAGAAACAGTAATGCAAAAGTGATTGCAAAGATTGAAAAGCCTGAAGCTGTAACGAACATTCGTGATATTATTTTGGAAAGCGATGGAATTATGATCGCGCGTGGAGATCTTGGTGTGGAGTTGCCGATCGAAAAAGTTCCATTGATTCAAAAAGAAATTATTCGCAAATGCATGCATCGTGCAAAACCTGTAATTGTTGCTACGCAAATGATGGAAAGCATGATGGACAGAATTAAACCAAACAGGAGCGAAATTACAGATGTGGCGAATGCAGTTTTGGAAGGCGCAGATGCATTGATGCTAAGTGGTGAAACGGCAACAGGAAATAATCCTACTTTAGTAATTGAAACGATGAGCAAAATAATTCTTGAGATTGAAAAATCTGCCTATGATTATAATCGTGATGATATTCTTGCTCCACAACCTCATTCACCTTCTTTTTTAAGTGATGCAATTTGTTACAGCGCCTGTAAATTAGCACAGGATGTAAATGCAGACGCATTGATCGGGATGACACAAAGTGGTTACACTGGATTTATGCTCAGTTCTTACAGGCCAAAATCTTTGCTTTATATTTTTAGTAAAGTTCCGAGTTTGATTAACCAGTTAAGTTTGAGTTGGGGCGTTCGAGCTTTCTTTTATAATGAAGAAGAAAGCCTTGATGATATTTTCTATGATCAGATGGGAATTTTAAGAGAAAGAGGATTTCTTAAAAACGGAGATGTAGTGGTAAACACAGGTAGCACGCCGGTTTCATTACATTTGCCTACTAATGTTTTGAAGATTTCAAAAGTCACAGAATAAAGAAATTCGGTTTTCTTTTTAAAAAAAAGAAATCAGGAATGAATACACTTAAAATTTATTTCCAGGAAGCGACAATAATAGCAGCAACAATATTTCCTAAAATATTATAACTGATATTGATCAGGTGTAATCCTAACGGGCGTTTTTCATATAAATAAGAAATACTTACAGCAGTTGCAGCAAAACAAACTCCCGTGAGCAGCCCGAGTTTTAATCCAACTTGCCAACCCGATAAATATAATCTTGTTACAATCAGCGAAAGTCCGAAAGAACAAATCAGCATTAAAATAAAAGAAGCAATCATAATTGTGGTTGCTCCTTTTTTTGCATCAGGCATGTTCATGGCAGCGCTGTTATAAGACCTCCATTGTTTTCCAAAAAGAACGGTGTACCATAAAGCGCCAAGAAAAAAATAAGCTAAACCGGCTACCAAAACAGCAAGCCAGTTAATGTGTTGCAGTACTTCGGTATTCATTTCTGATAAGTTTTAGTTTGAAAAGATTTAGAAAATTACATCTATTTCTTAATATGTAAATCGACATTTTATTTTTGCCGGATTTAGAGTAAACATATAAATAACTGCATTTCTTTTTCATCAACTGATTTTAATTCATTTATCTGTACATTTATTTTTTTTAAAATTTTAGTATGAAAAAATATTTTCCTCTTTTTCTTTTGCTTTTTTCCTTTTCTTCATTTGCCCAAAATGCAGACAGCACGTGGTTTGTAAACAACTATACCAAACTCGAACAATACATTCCCATGCGTGATGGCATTAAATTATTTACATCCATTTACATTCCAAAAGATCAAAGTTCAAAACATCCGTTTTTGATGACACGCACGCCATATTCATGTGCGCCCTATGGATCTGATAAATTTATGCCGGTGTGGCGTTCTTATAAAATGGCTTATGCAAAAGAAAATTTCATTTTCGTTACGCAGGATGTAAGAGGACGATACATGAGTGAAGGCACATTTGTAGATGTGCGACCGTTCAATAAAAATAAAAAAGGAAAGGAAATTGATGAAGCAAGCGACACGTATGATGCGATCGACTGGCTGGTAAAAAATATTAAAAACAACAATGGAAAAGTAGGCGTTACAGGCACTTCTTATCCTGGTTTTTATTCAACAGAAGCAGCGCTGAGCGGGCATCCGGCTTTGGTGGCTGTTAGTCCGCAGGCGCCGGTTACTGATTGGTTTATTGGTGACGATTTTCATCATAAAGGAGCATTTTTTGTCATGGATGCTTTTTCTTTTTATCCTTTTTTCGGGACGCCCCATCCAAAACCATCCACAACTTATACTCACGGTTTTTCTTTTAAATCTGATGATAATTACAATGCTTATTTAAAAACCGGCGCTTTGAAAAATTTTGCAAAATTAATGGGCGACAGTATTAAATTCTGGCAAGACCTTTATGCGCATCCAAGCTATGACGAATGGTGGCAGGCAAGAAATGCACGAAACGGTTTGTATAATGTAAAACCGGCGATGCTTTGGGTGGGTGGTTTGTTTGATGCCGAAGATTGTTTTGGCGCATGGAATTCTTATAAAGCCAATGAAAAACAAAGTCCCGAAACCAACAGCAGAATTGTAATGGGCCCGTGGTATCATGGGCAATGGAGTCGCGAAGGGAGTTTTATGGGAAATGTAAGATTCGGAAGCAACACGTCTGCTTATTTTCAGGACAGCATTGAGATTCCTTTCTTCAATTATTATTTATTGGGAAAAGGAAATACCGGCAACATTGCTGAAGCGAATATCTTTTTTACAGGAGAAAATAACTGGAAAAAATTTGACGTATGGCCCCCGAAAAATGTAGAGGAAGAAAATTTATATCTCGCTGCAAACGCAAAATTATTTTTAAATGATAAGAGCAATATAACAGGCAACGATACACGAAAATCAGATTATGATGAATATACTAGCGATCCTTCTCACCCGGTTCCTTATACACAAGACATTCATTTTAGAAGAACAAGAGAATACATGACCGACGATCAGCGTTTTGCATCGCGCCGGCCTGATGTGTTGACTTACGAAACTGATATTTTGGAAAATGGTGTAACGCTTGCTGGGCCTGTAATTGCTGATTTGATGGCTTCGATTTCTACAACTGATGCAGATTTTGTAGTGAAATTAATTGATGTATTTCCTGATGATTTTAAATATCCTGAAACCATGAAAGGCAATGATAAAAATTATCCGATGGGCGGTTATGAAATGCTGGTTCGGGCAGAAATTATGCGTGGAAAATTCAGAAACAGTTTTTCAAAACCAGAGCCATTTGAACCAGGAAAGATTACCGAAGTAAAATGGGAATTGCCAGATGTAGCCCATACATTTTTAAGAGGCCATAGAATTATGATTCAAATTCAAAGCAGTTGGTTTCCTTTGGCAGATCGCAATCCGCAAAAGTTTATTGACATTTATAAAGCGGACGACAGTGATTTTCAAAAAGCAAACATTCGCATTTATCATGATGCCGAGCATCCATCAAAAATTATTTTACCTGTTTTAAAATAAAAAAATGAGAATTTCTTTTTTGCTGCTATTTAGCATTATTACTTTATCACTAAAAAGTCAGAATAATAGTGCCACATTTGTAAAAGACAATTACAATAAAATTGATACAACCATCACCATGCGCGATGGAGTAAAATTGTACACCATCATTTATGTTCCAAAAGATCAATCGCAAAAATATCCGTTTCTGATCGAACGCACTCCTTATTCGTCAGGCCCTTACGGAGAAAATAATTATAAAAGAAGGATCGGTCCGAATGAGGCTTTGATGCACGAAAAATACATTTTCGTTTACCAGGATGTGCGTGGCCGTTACATGAGCGAAGGGCATAACAAAGAAGTAACGCCTTACATTCGCAACAAAAAAAATAATAAAGATGTAGATGAAAGCAGCGACACGTACGACACCATGGATTGGCTATTAAAAAATATTAAAAACAATAATGGCCGGGCCGGTTTGTATGGAATTTCTTATCCTGGTTTTTATGCAACCGCAAGTTTGCCGGGTGCACATCCTTCGATCAAAGCAGTAAGTCCGCAGGCGCCGGTTACAGATGAATTTATTGGTGACGATGCAAACCATAACGGGGCTTTTTTCCTGCTCGATAATTTTATGTTCATGAATTATTTTGGCAAAGAAAGAACTGGTCCGACCGAAGATTATGGAGGATCGATGTTCGATGCGAAAACAAATGACGTGTATCATTTTTTTCTCAATATCGGTCCGGTAAAAAACACGCAATCCGCAAAATATTTCGATCACCGCAGCTACATTTGGAATGAATATCTCGCCCATGATACTTACGATGATTACTGGCGAAAAAGAAATATCCGTCAATATCTGAAAAACATTAAAATCCCTACACTCGTTGTTGGTGGCTGGTTTGATGCTGAAGATCTGTTCGGATCCTTGCATACTTATCAAGCCATTGAAAAGCAAAGTCCGGTAAATAAAAACTTTTTAGTGATGGGGCCGTGGACTCATGGAGCATGGGCACGAGGCGGTTGGAATCATTTTGGAACTTATGATTTTGGAAGCAATACCAGTCAATATTTTCAGGATAGTTTGCAAACTAAATTCTTCAATTATTTTTTAAAAGATAAAGGAAGCTGGAACACTTCTGAGGCAACTGTTTTTGAAACAGGAACTAATCAATGGCGGCATTTTAAACAATGGCCCCCGCAGAATATTTCTGAAGAGAATTATTATTTTGATTCAAATAAAAAACTGTCAACTGAAAAAAATAATGCTGCAAACAGTTCAGATGAATATGTGAGTGATCCTGCAAATCCTGTCCCTTACACTGCAAAAGTTCAAGGCAGAAGAAATAATGAGTACATGGTGGAAGATCAAAGATTTGCCGCATCCAGAAATGATGTACTTGTTTATGAATCTCCTGTTTTGAATGAAGATGTTACCATTGCAGGTCCCATTCTTGCTGATCTTTTTGCAAGCATTTCAACAACAGATGCAGATTTTATTGTGAAGGTAATTGATGTAGTTCGGGCGGATGAAATCAATGAAACCAATCCAACGAAAGAGCCTGTTACCAGCGATTTTCAGCGTTTGGTTCGTGCAGAAGTGATGCGTGGAAAATTTAGAAATGATTATGTTAATCCTGACCCATTCGTTCCCGGAAAGATCAGTGAAGTGAAAATTCATTTGAATGATGTGTGTCACACATTCAAAAAAGGGCATAAAATAATGGTGCAGGTGCAAAGCAGCTGGTTTCCTTTGGTTGATATGAATCCACAAAAATTTATGCGCATACCTGATGCGAATGAAAATGATTTTCAAAAATCAACGATAAAAATTTATCACGATAAAAATCATCCTTCCAAAATTGTTCTTCCGGTTTTAAAATAAGATATTCGTTTTTCATCCTTTAAATTTTCAATTATGAAAAAACTTTTCTTAATTCCTCTTTTATTTCTCATCCTGACTGTTGGTGCACAAACTAAAGTTGTGATCGTGCCGGAGCCGGTTTCAATGGAAATGCACGAGGGTAATTTTAATTTCAATTCTGCAACAAATGTTATCGCTGAAAATGGTGCGGAACATGAAGTGAGAATGTTGAATTTTTATTTAAAAAAATTATACGGTTTTACGCTTCCGACAAGAACAAAAGTGAGCAGCACTAGTGGAAGTAACATCATTTTCAAATTAGTGAAAAACAACGAAAGAAAAGATGCGTACCACCTTGATGTAGATCCGAACAAAATAATTGTCACCAGTTCTTCAAACGAAGGTTTGTTTTACGGCTTGCAAACGTTGTTGCAGCTATTGCCTGAAGGCAAGACAGAGTCTGTATCGCAGGGGTTTTCGATTCCTGAACTTTCCATCAACGATTATCCGCGTTTTCAATATCGTGGAATGCATTTAGATGTCGGCCGTCATTTTTTTGATGTTGATTTTGTAAAAAAATATATCGACTATCTCGCATTTTTAAAATATAATACTTTTCACTGGCACTTAACAGAAGACCAGGGATGGAGAATTGAAATTAAAAAATATCCTCGCCTCACTTCAGTTGGCGCCTATAGAAACGGAACCATCATTGGCCATTATCCCGGTACCGGAAATGACAGTATTCATTATGGTGGTTTTTATACACAGGAACAAATAAAAGATGTAGTGAAATATGCGAAAGATCGTTTTATTACGATCATTCCTGAAATTGAAATGCCAGGACATGCATCTGCTGCAATTGCTGCTTATCCTGAATTAAGTTGCTTCCCTGATAAATCCACAGAAATTTCTCCACGCACTCCATGGGTCGGAAGCCGCGATGGTAAACAGGTTCAGCAAACATGGGGAGTTTTTAATGACATATTTGTTCCTTCCGAAAATACCTTTAAATTTTTGGAAAATGTTTTGGACGAAGTGATGGCTTTATTTCCCTCAAAATATATTCACATTGGTGGCGATGAAGCGCCGAAAACTTATTGGAAAGAATCGGCCTTCTGTCAGAAATTGATCAAAGAAAAAAATCTGAAAGATGAGCATGGATTGCAAAGCTATTTTATCCAGAGAATTGAAAAATATCTCAACAGTAAAGGAAGAAGTATCATTGGCTGGGATGAAATATTGGAAGGTGGATTGGCGCCAAATGCAACTGTAATGAGCTGGCGTGGCGAACAAGGAGGAATTGCTGCTGCACAACAACATCATAATGTGATTATGACTCCCGGAAAATATGTTTATTTCGATCATGCACAAATGAAAAACAGCGACAGCCTTACGATTGGCGGCTTTCTTCCTCTTGATACCGTTTACAATTATCATCCGGTTCCGAAAGAATTAGATCAGTCAGAAGCGCATTATATCCTGGGCGCGCAGGCGAATGTTTGGACTGAATATATGGCAAGTCCTCAGAAAGTAGAGTACATGATTTTTCCAAGAATGAGCGCTTTGAGCGAAGTGCTTTGGTCGCCACAAGACAAACGCGATTTACAAAGATTCAGATCAGAATTGCCGGATCTTTATAAACGTTACCAACTGTGGGACGCGAACTATTTTAAAGAAAAATAGCTTTTCATGTAGGTATCACTGGTACATGATTTGAAAATGAAAATTGTACCTATTTGTTCATTTACTGACGGTGCAAACCCAAAGTTGCCAACTTTTTAGAGTTGGCAACTTTATTTAACAAGTTAGAAGAATATTTTTATTGATTCACGACCTTCGCTCCTAAAACCTGTAAAGCCACGCTATCAGTACCTTTTGGAGCAAAATATTTTGTTTTAAAATCTTTCGATTCTCCGGGTTCAAGTATTTCAAAGATGGTTTCTTTGTCGGTTTCCAACAACGCTTTTGTTTTCGAGTAAAATGATAATTTGATATCAACATCTTTGAAAGTAGCCACCGAAGCTTTGTTCGAAACGGTTCCTTTGATCACCGTTTGTCCAACAATATTTTTTTTATTTTTTCCACTTACAACCAGGAAAGCTGCCGGATCTTTTTGTTCCTTTTTTAATAATTGTTCTTTGGTAATTTGATAACTTTCTTTTTCTGATCTCGCTTTCGTATCACTGTCGTTACATGAAAATAAGATCAAAGAAAAAAGGCAGAGGAGCCAGCAATATTTTTTCATTTCAGTTTTTTTGAAAATGAAAAATAAGAAAAAGAAAATTATAAAAAGCTTAAATAATTGTTCATCACGCTTCTGTTCCAAGCCACAAAGCGCCGCCAATACTATTTTGCGAAGCGCCGGTAACAGAAGACAAAACGGTATATTGTTCCCGCCAACGCAACGTTCCCAGCAAAGCCATGATCAACGCTTCTTTATAAACAATGACATCATTTTCAGGAATAAAAACTTCAAAATTAATTTCAGACAAATGAATCGAAATTCTCCTGATTAGAAATTGATTAAAAGCGCCGCCACCGCTTATCATCAGTTGCTGAACTTCTGCTTTAGTAAAAAAAGGAATGAATGCATTTTTTATTTGCAAAGCAACATGCTCAACATAAGTGCACAAAGAATCTTCAGTAGAAAGGTCAAAACTTTTTATCAAAGGAAAAATAATATCAGTTCCAAAGCTATTGGCCAAAGATTTCGGATAGGGGAGAGAATAATAATTCAATGAATTTAATTTTTGCAATAGGTCTTCATTGATCTTTCCTGCTGCAGCTAATTTTCCATCCTCGTCATACGCCAGATTTTTCTCGGCTGCCAGCATATTCAAAACGCGATTGCCTGCGCAAATATCAAAAGCAATGATTTCATTTTTATCCAAAAAAGAATTCTCACTATCTGTTGCTTGACTGTTGATCGAAACATTGGCAATGCCGCCGATATTTAAAAAATAATGATAATCCGGGAACAATAACTTTTCTCCCAAAGGCACTATTGGTGCGCCTTGTCCGCCAAATGCGATATCTAAAGAACGAAGATCACTAACAACAGGAAGTTTGGTTTCAGCAGCAATGGCGGCGCCATCACCCAACTGGTGGGTCATCTTTTTTTCAGGAAAATGAAACGTCGTATGTCCATGAGAAGCGATCAAACTAACTTTATGATTCAATTGAAATTTGTCGATAAACTGGTTCACCATTTCACCCAAAAAGTGTCCGTATTCTGTATGCAATAACTGATATTCTTTTGCGGAAAGAAAAATTGCAGATTTTAATTTTTCCAACCATTCATTTGAATACTGAATGCAGGCAGCGCATTTGATTTCATAATTCCATTTGCCTGCGGTTTCTGTAAATTCTACAAAAGCAATATCAAGCCCATCAAGAGAACTGCCGCTCATTAAGCCAATAACATTATAGATCATAATTGAAAAAGTTACCTGTTTTAATTTTAGATTTGCACAAAACTAACTTTAAAAATTCCACTTATCTTTAAGGCTATTAAAAAAATAAACCATGGTAATTAATCTCAGCGACGGTCATTCTTTAGTAACCAACTGGGTTAGTGAACTCAGGGATATTGAAGTTCAAAAAGATCGTCAAAGGTTTAGAAAAAATCTTGAAAAAATTGCTGAAGTGTGTGCTTATGAGATCAGTAAAAAATTACCTTGGGTTGAAAAGGAGATTACCACACCGCTTGGAACGGCTAATTGTAAAGTGATAGAAACTCAACCCGTTCTTGCAACCATTATGCGAGCGGGATTAGCGATGCATAATGGGTTTCTTAATTATTTTGACAAAGCAGATAATGCATTTATCAGCGCTTATCGCAAACACAATCAGGATGGAAGTTTTGAAATTAGTCTCGATTATATCAGTTGCCCTGAAATGGAAAACCGTGTTGTAATTATTTCAGATCCGATGCTTGCGACTGGCGCATCTTTAGTGAAAACCTTGCAATTTATTCGTGATGCAGGCAATCCGTCTGAAATTCATATTGCTTGTGCACTTGCCTGCACCGTTGGCCTCGAATATGTTCTTAGGGCTGAACCAAAAGCAACCATTTGGTGCGGCGATATTGATGATGAATTAACAGCGAAAGGATATATTGTTCCGGGTTTGGGCGATGCAGGCGATTTGGCGTATGGAGTGAAAGTTCAGATGTAGTGAAAGATTAAGGTTGAAAGTTCAAGGTAAAAAACCGCAATAGAATAATTGTTCAATTAGAAGGAATCTTCAATCCAAAATAATTATCATTTCCTTACCTTTATTATTGAATTTTAAAAAATGAAAAAGAGTGCTGCTATATTGAGTTTACTTTTAAACCTATCTTTTTTTATTAAAGCACAGGATCCTCATTTTTCACAATTTTTTGCATCGCCGCTCACTTTAAATCCTGCATTTACCGGCAAATTTGATGGAACTGTTCGTGTGGCAGGAAATTATCGCAATCAATGGCCCGCGTTTAATAATGTATATACCACTTCTACTTTAAGTGTTGATTTTGATATTTTAAAAAATAAACTTCCCGATTACGATAGGTGGGGGGTTGGAGTTCTTGCCCTGACTGATAAAGCAGGCGGCGGTGTACTTACTAATAATTACTTAGGATTATCTACTTCTTATTCTAAAGCTTTGGATGAAGATGGTTTTAAGCAAATTGCAATCGGCTTCCAGGGAACTTACGGGCAAAAAAGGTTGGATAGAAATAAACTTTATTTTGAAGATCAGCTAACAGCATTCGGCTTTACAGGCGTTACCCAGGAAACTTTTAATAGTGATAATTTGAATATCAATTATCTGGATGTAAATGCCGGCATCTTATTCTCAACCTCTACTGATGAATCCAACAACTTTTATATCGGCGGCTCGCTTTATCACATCAATCATCCAAGAGAAAGTTTTGAAGGAGCAAGCTGGAGTATTGCGACAAGAACTACTATCAGCGCGGGAGGCTATTTTCCTGTTTCAGACATTCTTACTTTTCATACCAGCGGCATTTATCAATACCAGGCAAAAGCATCTGAAACAGTTGTAGGTGGCGCCTTAGCCGCTTCCCTTGACGCAACAAGTGATAATCCTTCCAATGTTTATGGAGGATTATGGTATCGGGTAAATGACGCCATCATTCCTTATGTTGGATTGGAATTTTCGGGTTTCAGAATTGGAGCCACTTACGACGTGAATGTGTCAAGTTTGAAAGCCGGTTCTCAAAGCAGGGGAGGCATGGAAATTTCTGTTATTTATATAAAACGACCTGCAGGATTTAAAGGAATTCCTTGTCCCAAATTTTAAAAAAGATTTCTTATAAATAAAAAAACCTGAAATGCTTTATCCTATTACATTTCAGGTTTTTTTGTAGCACGTACGGGATTCGAACCCGTGATTCCTCCGTGAAAGGGAGGCGTCTTAACCCCTTGACCAACGCGCCATTCTGTTTAAAGGACGGCAAAGATACTTCCCGGCAGTTTTGTTGCCAAATATTTTCTTTTCTTTTAAAAAAATAATATCCGGAATGGATAGGAAAAAGCGGTCAAAAGTTTATTGATAATACATTTTACGGCAGACATTTCTTTATTTAGCAAATTCTTCTGTATTGACCAAAGAATAAAAACCATTTCTTTCGTTGAATGATATTTTTTGGATCAGGCTTCCCACTTTTTCACGTGTCCGCCAATAAATATCTTCCATAAAACGATGGGCAAATTCTCCATTTCTTCCAATACTCAAAAGATTTTCAATTTTTGTTGACTGTTCAAACTGTTGCCGTTCATTTTCATATTCATTAAGAAAAATAGGATACGCATAAGGCGTCCGTAAAACGGTTGCCTTTAAAAATTGGTTTTTTGCATTCGGAAAAATCGTAGACATTTTTTCAATACAAAGCGAAATCAGTTTTTCCTGGTCCATGTTCCAGAATTGATCATTCTTCTCACATCCAATATCTGCGGTGATAATTGATTTTCCTTCAGGAGCAAGCCATGGCATTGAACGGGTGACCTCTGTCAAACGAAAAAACGGAAATTTGTGTTCAGGAAACCAAAGAACGGTATCAGGCAAAACTTTACTTTTAAAACGCATATTCACAAAAAGCATCGGACGAAAACGAAAATTAGCGATTCCTTCAAAAACGTCCGTTCCTTTTACCATCTTTGATAAAATGTTTGCCGGCGCAGTGCTTATTACAGCTGAAACATCAATTTGCTCATCTTTTACCATAATCGCAACTGCTTTTTCTTTTTGTACAATAATCTGCTGCACAGGCGATTGAAGTCTAATTGAATCTTCTAACCCTTCCGCAAGTTTGGAACACAAACGTGCAACTCCACCATTTGGATAAACATGCCAAACAGAGGGAAGCTCCGGTTTTTCTCTATTATATCCACACCCAACTGCGCGCCTTGTAATTTTGCTGGCAAGTTTTAAATAAATAGTTTTGAAAATGCTCTTTGGTAAGCTGTCTGCAATGGCGGGAGAAAGCTGTTCGGACGGCGCTCCTGACCAGGCTTCAATTAGGGGAAGAGCGATTTCATTTGCTAATGATTCTCCGTATTTCATTCTAAACAGTTCTGCTACTGATCGGGGAGAAGTGTTTTTATTTCTTTTTAACCTGCTCTTTAAAAAGCTGAGCGACATTCGTGGTACTGCAATCAATCCAAAAGGGTAACTGTAACTTTTCCCGTTTAGCCAAACTGATTCTCCATAATATTTTACAGTTTGGCATTCATTTTCAACTCCAATCGCCTTTGCCAGCCGATTGGTAATAAAATGAGCTCCAAAGTCATTGCTAAATCCATCCTTGTCTTTAAAACTCATTGCAAGGCCTGCAATTTTTTCACCTGCCTCAAAAAGAATAAATGGAATTTTTTTCTGCTTTAAAAAATTAGCAGCAGTTAATCCGGCAATTCCGCCTCCAATAATTGCGATCGGTTTTCTGTTCATCGGATTAAGATTGAAAACTTGATTCATATTTTCTTTTTTGGTTAGCATTCATAATAATTTAAATTGGCTTTTTTAAAGTTGCTTGAAGCAAAGCGCCCTTGCCAAATTTTTGTAGAACAAAATCAACAACCGTAAACACAAACAGGGAAAAAGAAGACTGCAATGTGAATTGTTTAATCAGCCATGCTGGCTTTTTCTTTCCAACAAGAGAATTATGAATTGAATAAACCCAATTTACCGGGCTAACAATTGTTGACAAATCTTCAACTTCAAACTTTGTTTTTTGGGTTAATAATCTGAAGGATTTTTTATTAAATAAATTCCAGTGACGAGGAAAATGATAGCCTCCCCAATACCTTTTTTTATAAAAGCTGAAATCATATGAATCGGTATTGTCAGTTACCACTACTAACCTCCCTCCAGGCTTTAAAAGATCATAGATAGCAGATAAAACTTTTACCGGTTTTTCTACATGTTCAATGGTTTGAATAAGGAAAACCATATCATAATTTTCTTTTGGTAACGCTATTTCTTCCACAGTTCCAAGATGTACTTTTATTCCTGACTTCGACGCTTCTTTTGCAGCCCTTTCATCAAGATCAACTCCTTCTAAAATCCATGTTTTATTTCCATATTCCTGTAACAGTTTTAAATGAAATCCATCCCCACAACCAACATCCAAAATGCGTGATCCATCCCCTAAAGAACCACATCTTTTTAATGCACGATTGGCTTCCAATCTTGCTCTTACTTTATAAACAAATCCAAATTTTTTTGGTGAAAAATCAAAGGCGTGATAGTTTGGTGGATAAATAGTTTGAAATTCGGAAACAGACGGACGTGGATTTAAATAAACTAATGAACAGGTGTCACATTGCAAAGCATAAAATTTGTCATTCGAGGTATGATATTCATAGTCTTCGCCACAGCCCACTACTTTTGCTGCTGATTGTTCACAAATACAACATTCTACAAAATCTACTTTAAGATTAGCTCCTTCATTCATAAGGATCAATTTTCAGGAAATTAAAACGAGATGTGTTTTTCTTTAGGATCAAAAAGACAGGAAATAAAATGTGGAATTCAAATAACCACTGTTAATGCAACTTCGTCTCCTACGAAATCTAAACAGAATTCATACCAGTTTCTTCTGAGGATGAAAAGATCATTGGGGTAGCATTAAAAAATAAACAACACTTATCTTTGCAACCTATGTTATCAGTAAGTAATCGCGGCAAAATAATGCCCGCATCTCCAATCAGAAAATTGGTTCCGTTCGCCGAAGCTGCAAAGAAAAAGGGAATTAAAATTTATCATTTAAATATCGGCCAACCGGATATAGAAACGCCTCCTGAAATTTTAAATGCCGTTAGAAATTCAGATTTTAAAATTTTAGAATACAGTCACAGTGCCGGAAATGAAAGCTATCGCAAAAAACTGGTGGAATATTATCGTTCTGTCAATATAAATGTAGATCACAATGAGATCATTATAACAACCGGTGGAAGCGAAGCGATTTTGTTTGGATTTATGAGTTGTTTGGACGCAGGAGATGAAGTGATTATTCCGGAACCGTTTTATGCAAATTATAATGGATTTGCAGTAACCGCTGGAGTAACGGTAAAGCCAATTACATCCAGTATTGAAACCGGTTTTGCGTTACCGCCGATCGAAGAATTTGAAAAATTAATTACTCCAAAAACCAAAGCGATCATTATTTGCAATCCCAATAATCCTACAGGATATTTATACAGCCGTGAAGAGCTCGAAGTGCTGAAACAGATCATTCTCAAACATGATCTGTATTTATTTTCTGATGAAGCTTACCGCGAATTTTGTTATGAAGGAAAACATTTCAGTGCGATGCAACTGGAAGGCGCAGAAAATAATGTCATCCTGATGGATACCATCAGCAAACGCTATAGTGCTTGTGGAGCAAGGATTGGAGCTTTGGTTACGCATAATAAAGAAGTTTTAAATACGGCAATGAAATTTGCGCAGGCCAGATTAAGTCCGCCCGAATTTGGTCAAATTTTGGGTGAAGCCGCTGTTGATCTTCCAGCAGATTATTTTCAAAAACCAAAAGCAGAATATCAATTAAGAAGAGACACCATTGTAAAAAGGTTGAACAATATTCCGGGCGTTTTTTGTCCAAACCCGGGCGGCGCTTTTTATGCAATGGCTTCCTTACCGATTGATGATGCAGATGTTTTTTGTCAATGGCTGTTGGAATCATTTGATTATA
>Ga0157371_10001490_pt1 | contig 24235 bp, 17 predicted proteins | sample C45metaG_FD_113462 | JGI IMG/M metagenome (GOLD analysis project Ga0157371, IMG submission 113462) | Corn rhizosphere microbial communities from Kellogg Biological Station, Michigan, USA - C4-5 metaG | ecosystem: Host-associated > Plants > Roots > Rhizosphere > Soil | place: USA: Michigan...
AGTTGTTTATTGGCAGTTGTAGCTTGGGCGGTCCTCACCACAATACCCTGCATGGTCATCCCAAACGGATAGTATTCGTTTTCCTGGCTTATGGCAGCCACACCGCTGCCGTTATCCCGGAAACTTACGCGGGTATTGCCCAGGTTATCGGTAATGTTATATTCATAACTAAAGGAAGTGGCCGTTGTGTTTGACATGATCCTTCCTTCGGGCATGTTAATAAAGCTTAATGCGATGGTGCCGGTAGCTATGGTAGTATAAACAAAGCCATCCAGGTAATCATAGGTATTGATAACTGTTCCGGCCGAATTATAAACCGCTTTACGGATCCGGTTACCCGACGCGTCATACGTATATTGAACAGAACCGCCGCCAGCTATGGAAACCTTGCTTACCTTATTAAGGTCGTTATAGGTAATTGTTTCACTTTTATTGGCATCCCCCGTTAAATTGCCATTGCTGTCATAGGTATATTCAGCAGCCGAGTTTGCGCCATCCTTAAATCCCATCGTGTTACCCGATGCATCGGCAACAGCGGCCAGCTGATTGCTGGTATTACTGTTTTGATAGGTATAAGTAAGATTATCCATAAGGGTAAACGCCGAACCGCCCGAAGCGAATGTATTACGTGTTAACGACATCATATTGCCGTTATTATCATAAGACCCGACGGCTTCGTTATAACCGTTTACCTCGGCATTCCAGGCTGAGCCGCCGTTAGCAGCATATTGCCCGCTCATCAGCCTGTCGGCCGCATCATAACTGTAAATGTAGCTGCGCTGCCTTACCGGGTTTGAGGAACTTGAAAACTGGTCGTTAGCTTTCCATTTTACGGCCGATATTTTACCATTGTATTTTGGCGTATTGCTTAAACCTGTGGCGTCGGCCTGGTCATATAGAAAACTCATCCCGAAAAGGTCGTTGGTATCGTTGTTGGTTGCCCCGCCATCTGCCGTCAAAGCACTGTTATTGATACTGGTTAACCACCCCCTGATGTTATAACGGTAATCAACCGTTTGCAGGTAGGAACCGTTGGTTAACCGGCCCAGCTTTTTGTCTTTCAACTGGCCCAGCTCATTATACTCATATTTAGCGATCACCTGGTCGGTAGCTGCTCCGTTCACATTAACAGCCTGTTGCGTTATCCGGTCCATCAAGTCATAGCTCATCTTGTTAATTACGGTGGTAGCACTTATCGCTTTAAACTGTTTGGTTTGGGTAATGTGCCCTGCATATACGTCAACCGCATTGCTGGTAATATCCAAAGCACCCTGGTTCACCAGGTTGTTACTTTGCTTTTGTATGGCGTTGCCAAACTGGTCATAAAATATGGCCTGTTTAATCCATCCCCCTGCATTACCAGCAGGGTTTATCACACGGCTCATTGTTCCGGTGAGCAGGCCACTGGTAAACGAAGTGGCGGCCGTGGCAAATGGGGCCTGATTGGGGTTTACATACTGGTTAACCGGGCTGCCCGTGTTATTAAAATCATAATCGTCATAAAAATTAACAGTCAGCACATCGGCATCAGCGGTGTTTGCTGGAAAACATTGGTTACTATAACCGTAGGTAGTGCTTGCCTGCCTTTTTTCAAAAGCAAAATTAGTAACGTTGTCATAAGTTAAACCATCAAAATAATTTTGCAGGATCTGCTGGTGCGTGCTGCCGCTTGCCCCCGGCGGGGCAACATACCGGTAAAGACCTGTCATGAGCACCCGGTTTGCCGCGTCGTACTTGGTAAAATACCAGCTGTCTGTCGCATAAGCGTTACGTACCCGCCCGTCCTGCATCAATACCAGCCTGTTATTGGCGTCATACACCATATAAACCGGTGCAGCGCCCGGCGCCTGCTTCGCGGTTAGCCTTCCCTTAGCGTCATAAGTGTAGCTGGTTGCCCAGGCGCTTATAAAAGCGGCATTAAACGCGGGCGGCGAAGCGCCGTAAATCCTTTTTACCCCTTCGGGTGATACCTGGTATAAGATATTCCCCATATCATCATATATGATAACAGTTTCCAGCCAGGTTGAGGTACCTGACTGTACCTTTTTGGATACCAGTTGGCCAAGCTTATCGGTAAAACTTAAAACGTGATTGCCGTTTTCGTCTGTCACATCATTTACCGATAGCTGAGTTTCTCCATAATAGCTGCCGGTGGGCCCCGCGCTGTTCCATATCATGATCTGGTCGGCAGTGGTATTTAACCTGAACTGTGTTTTTATGGTATGGCTACCCGGTTGCCATGTAGTACCGGGGGCACCGCTCTCCAGCACCCTTTGCAGCGGTGAATTATCATAAACAGTTACAGCATATGGCGAGTTATCAGTAGCTACCTGTTGCCCGGAGGTTTGATAAAAAGATTGCTGTGCCGTTACCGGGCTGGCCTGCGCCGCACCGCTTGTGGTTGAAGCGGCATAAGGCAAATACATTTTTGGCTCCCGCCCATACTGGTCATAAACCATAAACTGCACAAGGTCTTTTTGCAATGGGCTGCCTTGCTGGGTAATACGCTGTATTGGCCTGCCTAAACCATCCATATAGGATACCTGGGTTTGTGCGTTAACACCAGCCTGTATCTGGGTTGTACTGGTAATACCGCTTACCTTAATGATGTCGGTACGTATGGTGTTGTTCAAAATGAGGTTAGGGTCATCCGGCTGTTGGACCTGGCTTATAATAGAAGCATAAAAATAAGGCTGGGTACCATTTGGCGTAAATGTAAATCCCGGGCCGAGGATGACACTATGATATGCTTCATAGGATGTACCCTGGTAACTGGATACTGTTGCGTCAACAACTTGTTTTACGCCCTGTCCGTAGCTTTCGCGACTAAATAAAGCAATTAGTAATAACAAACAAAAACCGCTGTAATATTTTAACTTGTTCATATTTTCTTGCTTTTGTTATTTATTACAGTTAGGTGCTAAAAATATGATCTTCGTTGTTTGCACAGCAGCCTTTTGCAGTTGCTGGGGCACCATGGTACAACGCAGGGTGTACGTTTGGCTAGAACTGATCGAGCCATCGGGGTTATGTGGTACCGTAACCGTTATGGTATTGGTTGTGCCTGGCAACGTGACCCAGTTGTTGGGCGATGTATCAAAGGCTTGTTCCCAAAGGAATTGGTTATTATAACTTCCGCTTACTGATGCGGTAAAGGTATCGGTACCCGGCGGATTGGTTAGAGGCTGATCACCAACTAAAATAATCTGGTTTGAACACACATTGTATGCAGCAATACCATTTAAGTGCATTGTATAGGCAAGCTGTACATAAACGGTAATATTTTGTGTTGTAGATACGGTTCCGTACTGAGGATGGGTAACTGTTAGCTTCACCGTGTAATTGCCCGGTGCTGTATACGTATGTGAAGGGCTCGTGCCACCGTTAGCAAGCGTCGTACCATCTCCAAAATCCCAGTTCCGTGTTATTTGAGCAGGTTCGCAGGGATCAACAGGACCACTCACAAAATTAACCGCCGTGTTGGTATTGGCTGTCGCGGGCATATTAAACAAGGCGTTTAAAGCATAGGACGTCCGGTAATTATATACCAGCCTTTTTAAAATATTCTGATTTTGGTCGGTAACTACCGTTGGCCGCCGCAGGCCGTCATAGGTATAGTAGATGGTATTGCCGCGCAAGTCGGTTTCAGCTGTTTTTAATTGCATTTGATAACCTGTTAAGGCAACAGTTGCCAACTCCGGGTAAAAAAGCATGTCATCTACGGTAACAGGTACGTTGCTGGCCTGTATGGAGATATTGAACGTTGGGTTTAAAGAGCTGACCGGCAATTTGGCACGGTAATAGGTCCATACCCCTGTTGTATTGGTATAGGGTATAACGCTGCTTACGTTGTGGCCCCCGGCATCTGTAAGTGTTACTGTCAGTGAGCCTGCATAAGCCGCGCTTACCCAGCATGAGAATATATAATTTAACCCCGCACCTTTACTAACCGTACCTGTGAAGGTAAAATTAGGCGGAGCTACCGTTAAAGCTTTGCCTATCCTCCCATTTACCTGGCTATAATTACCTGTTGGAGGCTCATTAAAAGTATGCTGTGTAGTAAGTGTTGGGTACTCATCTTCAAAGTTCGAGTACAACACCTGGTTAGCCGTCGCGTTTTTTATGATAGCAACAGGCTTAATGCCGTTTACATCATAAAGTACGGCGGATAATTGCTGGTGCCCGTCATCCATTGAAACGGGGTTGCCTATGGTACTGTATTCTGTTATATTACCACTTACCTGGTAACGGGAATCGTATTTAAACAGGTTATTATTATCAACGGTTGATGGCGTAAAATTAGTTAATGGTGAATTTGTTTTCAGGAAAAGCGTTTGCGAAGGCAGAACCCTTGTTGAAAAAGTAGCGGCAGTATTGTAATATTGAGGGTTGGGGATAGAGAATACATTAAACTTGGTAAGCTGCGCGCTGATTACCTGCTCGCTTTGACCGGGTTTTGTTATAGAAGATGTTTTTTCGATAACGGTATTGTTCATATTGGCATTTTTTAACGCGATAATCCCTGCCGTTACGGGGTCGGTACCTGAAGATGCTGTATAATCCTGCGGATATTTGAATTTCGCGGTATAGGTTGTAACATTGGTGCCGTCATTACTTGTCGTTGTTTTGGTACTGCTTAACAGACTATGATTAGTTCCGTTATAAAATGCGTCGTTTTCAACAGTTGCCACTTTTGTGAAATTTGTTCCGGGGTCATAGGTTTTATCTATGGTAATGGTCTGATATTTGGTCATATCTCCGAAAAGCCTGTATTTGCCATACGCGAATGCCTTGGTATTGACGTCATTAGGATTGTAAGTGAAATAATCATAACTCAAGCCATAAATACTAACCGGTGAGGTGTTTTTATAAACAGGCGTATACTGATAATCGCTTTCTTTAACCAATTGACCGGTTTCATTGTAGGACTTCACACTTTGCAACAGCCCTCTTTCAAAGGTATAATTAGGGTTAGAAGGGTAAGGGAAAGTGTAATATCCATCGGCCAGTAAACCTTTGCTCATGCATAACCCCGAAGAAGGGTCGGTAGTTGTTGCGTATTGCGAATAAGTAGCCTGCCATTGGTTGGGTGATGCATATTCGGCAGAAGAGGTTTGCCCAAAAGTTGCAGGATTACTGTATTGGTAAACCTGTTTGCCAATCCCCGCCTGGCTTTCTGTTCCCGATTGATACAGGACATCCGGCGAATCGCTGTCGTATGGGTTTAGATCATATTCAGAAAGTGCTGTGAAATACCGGGCCTGAGTTGGCTGGTCACTATACTCGCCAATTGTATGAACGCCTCCGCTTACATCTGTATATACAGGAATAGAAAAAGCAAACTGCGGGCGGTTTAATAATACTCCCCCGGAATAGGTGTAATTTTTAACGATGTCATTTGTAGTATTGATTCCATCATGAAGGGTAACTGTCTTTACCCTGATCCCTCCACCTAAAAATGTTTGACCACTCCTGGCATCTACATACTGATTAGGTTCGTAATCTAATTTAACACTTCCTCCGGTTGGATATATGATCCTGTATAGTGAGCCTATTACAATAGCGTTCGGGTTCACTGTACGGTCTGCCCCACCTGCAATGATGTTAGAGGTCCCTGAATATCCGGGTATCGGCTGTATCCTATATTTTTCCGGAGAAGGTTCATTGGGATACATGTATAAATTCGGCACCAAAGTAGTCGCATTATTGGCGTTGTAATATCCCCAGTAATCCTGCTGGCGGTAAGTAAGACTGGGCGGTGATAAGTTATATGAACTATTTTGCGATAGCGGCAAACCTGTCGAAACAAATCCATTCGCGTCCGGAACGAGATTGGTCCCCAGGTATTCAAACTGGTATGGAGGGGTTACGGTACAATTATCAGCAAATTCGTGTAACGACTGTAAGAAAGTATACCCGTTAGTGCCCACTCTGTTTAGAATTATGGTTCTGGACGGCGTAATACTTGTGCCTGCATAAACCTTGAAGGACGTTAGCAACACGCTGGTTTGATGGGTTATATAAATGCCTTTATTTAGGTCGGGCACCGAGATAAAACCCGGCGTATAAAAAAACTGAAGGTGTTCGTGTCCGGCATCATTTCCCGCGTAGTTGGCCGCCATATCCCATATACTGGAAAGTAGCTTTGTATCAACTTTTGTTTTCGTGTAATAAATGCTTTTTTTATATACCCCTGCAGAAGTATTATCCGCAAGATAGATATCAGTTGCAGACGGGTTGGCATAAGCACTGTCTATTATTTCCAGGTTAGCATTGTTTTCCTGCTGTGTCCCACCATACCCCAAAGAAACATATCCTCCTGCAGGTGAAGTCACATCAGACAGGCCCCAGGTTATGGTATAACTTATTTGCTGGGCATATTTGAATAATTTGTCGCGTAAATAATATACCTTATTGATGGTGGCACCAGGTGTTACCGTTTTAGTGATCGTTTTTACTGGTATGAATGTATATTTTTTACCATCATTGGTGGTCACGGTGAACGAAATTATTGCGCCTGACGCAGAATAAGATGGCACGATTGACAAATCCTGGTAAGGCATTGCCCTGATAACTTTATTATTATCAAATACAAACTGACCGGAATAGCCACCGAAATTAAAATTGAATACATCAGGCTCGGTGTCGGTGTTGTTATTGGCAAACGTATTTAATGTATTATAATTAGACACATCCCCATTGCAATCCGTCCGGCTCTGCGGGTTGAAGCCGGGAATACCCGCAGCGCCTGTACCATATAGCCAGCCCATTCGGGTGTCTGCACCTGCGCCCTGATAATCATCCGGTAGTCCTTTTACAGAACGGCTTATCGTTCCACCTGCGTCTACCCGCCAGCCAACCCCAATGTTAAAATCGTCATTACCGTCGGACTGTGCTATCTTAACTCCGGGATTATAAGATAAACTTACAGGAACGGAAACATCACCGTTTCTTATTTCGTAAATTGGAATGTTAATTGTTGGTGACCCTGTTTGAAGGTTTATCGGAACTCCTATCTGACCAGAAGCGAACCCGTTGAAGAGCAGGCTTAATAAAAAAATATAAATGATTCTTCGCATTAAGAATGTAGTGACAATTGTAATTTAGGTTGGTTGATTGTAAATGTGGCATGAAATTGCAGGGTCGGACCAAGCAGTTTAAAAAGCCTGTAGGTTCTGTTTTGATAGAGAACTATCCAAAACAATCATCATCTATGAGATTAAATGCAGAAAGGTAAAAAGTAATTAACGAAATTCTTTTATTTCTCATAAGCCAGTGAATAAGGTTAAGTTTGATAATTGCTAATATACCAACGTATATTCTTATTTGAAAGGTAATATTTGTAAATAAATGGGGATACAAATGTTAACCGAAGGCATTATTCGAATCCTTCCTGCCAGGTTGACGCCGCGGAGCAGGGATGCCATCAACGAAGTCGATCCCCTCGCCTCCCTGAAATTTGCGGCGAGATTTAAGGATGATAATTCAGGTGATTTGGCGCAAGTTGTATTCTACCAAAGCAAATGCCTTTACTCTTTATTTTTATGTAAGATCAGTTAACGGAATTTGCAAGACTTTGAAAAATTAACATGTCAGATTTAGATGTCAATACTATTTACCTGAATAAATCATTTGCTGATTTGCCCGGTGAAGTTTGGAAAGATGTACCTGGTTTTGAAGGCTCTTACCAGGCTTCCACACTTGGGAGGGTAAAATCGCTGGACCGGACGATTGGACATCCCCGGCTTTATACCCAATTTGTAAAAGGCCGTATTTTAAGTCAATCCATTCATTAAAATAACAACCTGGTGACGGGTGACCCATGATCGATCTACGGGTAACGCTTACTATTGAAAACCGAGCATATTATTTCAATACCCGGAGACTCATTTATCTAACCTTTGTTGACCCACACCTGGATTACAGGAAAAATGGCTTATATGTGATAAACGTAGATAATAACGGATACAACAATAGCCCGGACAATCTAAAGCTCGTAACCAAAAGTGAAAAGCAAAAGCGGGCCGTGCTAAGGGACCGCGTACTCCCTTATCTTAAAACAGCTGACCGGTCTGGCTGGAAAAAGAACTATTCAACCAGCAAGCCGGTTGCACAATATGATCTGGAAGGAAACCTAATCAAAAAATTTCCAAGCATTAAGGAAGCATCGAGGCAGGTGAATTTGGGAGATAAAGCCATTATCCAGGTGGCTAAAGGAATATATAAACAATGGAACGGTTTTGTTTGGAAATATCTTTAACGATGAACATATTGCGATACTTTAAATGCTGACTTCGTAGGCAGCTAAATTAAACCTATTTGATTTAGAATTTAAGAAAAAGTTATAAGCCTATGTTTACGGAAAAATCTAATAGCCATCGATATATTGAACACCGAACCGAAAAATTGAATGAAGCGACACAGCTTATCTATCTGGTTAACAATAAGTTTAAAAAAGGCGTGTCAGAACAAAAATTCGTACTGACGGCGGCTTTGTACCCTAAACCGGAGTCGAACCGGCACAGCTTCCGATGCGCGTTAGCGACCAGCGCGTCTTTGGTTCCTTTGTGTTAGGTTTGCAGTTTTATATTTTAAAATAGTTATCTTTGTTTAATAAGCACAAGCGATTTGATTATTTAAGGGTGATCTATTAGGTGACCTCAAATTGAATAGAAATACAAAGCATTGATTTACAGCGGACGTTGGACGAGTTATTGTTCCCTAACTCTCCGCATCAAGTATTATTCAGTTAGGATAAAAAGCGCTGTAAATGAAATATTTACGGCGCTTTCTGTTTTTAGCCATCGCCAAAATAAACCGATCAATCGCGTTGTTCCGGTACCCGTGGGTGACCTTTTTCAAGGTAAGCTTGCCGATCACCGGAACGTTATAAGTCTCCTATATTGAACATTTTCTTAATTTAAACATCTTGATTTCAGTAGGATATGTAACTGATTTTATTCACTTAAAGCTTCAGTGATGAACAGATCTTTTAACCTCCTCTTTTACGTAAAGAGATCAAAAGCAAATGCCGAAGGCCTCGCCACATTTACCTGCGTATTACTACCACTGGGCACTTTAGATTGGCGAAGAGGGGCAATATCACTGGTATATCCAAATTACCGCCTGAAACCGTCATTTTTCAGGGCGCAAAAAGGCGCAGGAAAGAATTTAATTACGGTCTATTTAAGTCCTTTCAATTACTTATTTTAATACATAAACATCTTAATAACAGTACATTAACAAATAAATGCGCCTAAAATTAGAAACTAATTTCAGGGTGCATACATATGCTTCAGCTTTCGGTTCTCTTCCTCCAGCTCTTTCAGCCGCTTCAGTTCCTGGCTATCCATACCGGCATACTTTTTACGCCAGTTGTAAAAGGTTGATTTGTGAACGCCCAGTTCGCGACATAAATCGTTAAACTCACGGCCTCCTTCGTATTCTTTGATCGCCTTGACAATCTGTGCTTCGGTAATAATAGAGTGCTTCATCGTTTGACTGTTTAAAGTTAAGGCTTTTCGTCCTTTAAGCAGTCCGATTTTTAGGAGGGGTTACACTGCTCCCGCTTAATCAAATAACGACCACAATCGTTACTGTTTTGCCAGTCCCTTAAGATATCCTAAGCAACCTTTTTACTAACCCTTTATCAAATCAGGTTGGAATCTACGTAAGCCGCTTTTGCCTCATATATTCTCTTTAGCTGAGCATTTGCGCGAGTAAAGTTTCTGATTAACATCTCTTTATCGTCATTATTTCCTTTTGATACATCAGAATAGCCGAAGTATTTTTGCACCGAAATAAACGGGAAAAACACCATTTTATTAATCACCATTTTGGAAAGCAGAATATCCGCAACTACATTATTATTATAGGGTTCGTCCAATATTTTTTGAAATACAGGTTTATACAAAATAGTAAATTGTGTACAATGGGAATAGCCTATCCAGGCTCTATTATTGGTAATGGGAAGGGCCTTAATCAATCCACAGATACCACCCAACAGCATCTCGGCCTGCTGCAAATAAGCCTCCATAATATTTTTAAGTAAAAATGACCTGGAGTAGTCGGATGTAAACTCATGATCATCTTCACAAATAATAATTACATCATCCCCGTTTTCAATAGCTAGTTTTATAATTTTACGAACGGTTTCCCATAAGCCAACGGCGCCGATTGGATTTTTACAGGCCTCTATTATCTGGATATTGAACTCATCCTTCCCAGCAAATTGCCCTTTTATATGTTCCAGTCTTTCCGTTCGTTCCGGCAGATTAATTATATATGTTGGAATAATGACGTTATCATAGTTTTCTTCATTTAAGGCATCTGCATTTTCGATTGAAAATGACTTATAAAAGGCAGAAATGCGTTCTATTAGTTCAACTTGTTCCGAAGCATTGAAACTTGGTCGTTTTACGCGTGCCTCATTAGTATCCGACTTTAAACCGGCACCTTTTGGCTCTGTCAAATTTGATATAAATGGATATATAAAGAATTGTCCATTCGCAATTGAAAATATATTTTTATCCGCCAGTAATATGTCTTCAAAAAATGGGCGAAATATAATTGTAAACTGCGATTCGGAGAAATTCTCTACCCAAAATATGTTATTTGAAACTCTTATCGCACTCCCAAATGAGGTTACGTCACCACATAAAATATCTGCACCTAACTTTTCTGCCTGCCTTATACATTCTAATAAATTATCCGTCGAATAATTGGCCGTAAATTGATGGCTGTCTTTACATATCAAAATGTAATCTGCATTTGTGCTTATTACATTTTGCACAATTTGTTGGATAGTTTTCCATAAATCACTTATTTTATTTTCATCGGTAATGGGTTCCACAAAATTCAGTGCAAATTCTTCTTTCCCGTTAAACTCCTTAAGGATATTTTCTTTAAAATCCATCCGGTCTTTGGGGTTGATAATAAAGGTGGGGATGCATTGTCTTGTCATATTCATTTTTATAACTATTAATACGTGATGGGTAAAACAATCACTGATGATTGTTCTTAAATATTTCGAATCTATACATTAGAACATACAATTCTTGTCAGGACATTTGCAAACTCGAATAAGCGGCCTTTGCTTCATATATTCGCTTTAATCTTGTGTTCTCGCGATAAAATGACTTGGCAAACAACTCTATATTTTCATGATTACCTTTAGTTACATCTGAATAGCCAAACGGCTTTTGGGCAGAGATAAATGGGAAAAACACCATTTTATTACTCAGTATCATCGAAAGCATTGCATCTGCCGTTACCGTATTGTCGTAAGGGGTGTCCAATATTTTTTGAAATACAGGTTTATATAAAATTATAAATTGCGTACAAAAGGAAGTACTCACCCAGGCTCTGTTAGTGGTAACAGGAAGGGCTTTATGGAACTCACAGATACCGCCCGAAATCATTTCCGTATGCTGTTCATGAGCTTCCAATATATTTTTAAGTAAAAGTGATTTGGAATAATCGGCCGTAAACTGATGATCGTCTTCGCAAATAATGATTACATCATCTTCGTTATCCATAGCAATCTTTACTATCTTCCGAATGCTTTCCCAAAGCCCAACCGCACCAATCGGATTTTTGCAAGCTTCGATTATTTGAACTTTGAACTCATCCTTTCCCGCGAATTGCTTTTTTATATGGTCGAGTCGTTCTGTTCGCTCGGGAAGATTGATAATATAGGTTGGAATAGCTACATCATTCAAAAATTCTTCGCCCAAGTCGTTCTGCTTTTGCCCGGAAAATTCTTGATAAAATGCGGAAATATTATCTAATATTTCAACTTGTGCTGAAGCCAACCCGCTTACATTTTCCGTTCTGCTTATTTCGGTATTGCCGGGCGTTGCGTTATCACGGACGAGTTCCTTCTTAATTGATATAAAAGGATATATAAAAAATTTACCATTGGTAAATGGGAAAGTTTTATAATCATCTGTTAGAATGGATTCGAAGAATGAGCGGAAGACAATTGTAAATGGCAATCCTGCAAAATCCTCTACCCAAAAAATATGTTTTGAAATCCTCAAAGCACTCCTGAATGTGCCCAGCCCACCACATAAAATATCGGCACCTAAATCTTTGGCCTGACTAATGCACTTAATTAAATTATTCTTTGAATAGCTATCGGTAAATTGATGGTCATCCTGGCATATTAGAATATAATCGGTTTCGGTTGCCGTCACTTTTCGGATAATATGCTGAATAGTTTTTGGTAAGCTTATTACATTATCTTCGTCCATTACGGGCGCTATAATGTTTACCAGAAATTCCTTTTTTCCTGAAAATTCTTTCAAAACAGTTTCTGTGCCATCTGTACTGTTGTTGTTAATAATAAATGCGGGGATGAAGGTTTGATTTGTCATTTCTTGTTTTGCGATTATTAGGCTGGTAAATTTGCTTCCACCTTTTATGGAATTCCCACCTATGTTACTTTTCAGAAGCAACCGATTGTTTTATTTATTTAGCTTGGCGACTTTCCAGGCTTTAACAGTAAAGGCTCAACCTACCAAGAAAAACCCAGCGTATTCAAGTTTATATAGCCTTGTTCATTTTATTTAACAGCTTTAATTATTTTAGCTTGTAACATAAGTTTTATTCTACCGATAATTAACAACTCAAATTCAGCTAAAGAAGCCTTAAGATCATCCGGCTCAAAAACGGACCTTATTTCAGTTAATACATCATTTATTGCTACCGGCTGTTCCGATATCTGTAATAAGCGCATATCCAAATCATCAATTATTGACAACGAATAGCCCTTGTAATGGCATTCCGGTATAATGCATACATAAACACTTGTTGGCGTTTCATTTAAATTTAGCGGCCGTTTCTTTAAATTTTTACTGATTTCAGTATCAAACGACCTCCAGTCAAACGAGCTTTCCGTTATTTGAACTATCTTATCTGCTACGATCTTCTTAGCATAGCTACTGTCTCTGTCAGCAAAAATGTATTCAAAATAATTAGTATGTGCAATGTCTCGTTGGTACAGAAATTCATTTGAATGTTGAGAAAAATCGTTTTCTATAGTATCATTAAGCCTTGCCTCAAATAACTTTGCGTCATTCAGCATTTTGGAATATATGGCATCATCTATATTATTTGTTTCTGTATTATCGATCGCTGCTAATACATTTTCAACTATTTTACTTTGAAACTGACGTTTGGTTTCTGATTTAATACCTGTATTCTTTTCAGATATTACCAAATCCGGATGTTGTTGGCAATCCTTCAAATTAAAATATCTATCTGTTAAATATTTTTCGGTGGGCTGATTAATAAAATAGTAATAATCCTTTTTTAAGGGAGTCTGCTGATTCTTAAACAATGCAATTATCCGGTAATAATATTCAGGATAATCCTGCCTTAACCTGTTTGCCAGTTGTTGACAAACATTCGAAGTTCTTTTATATTGACCTATCAGATGCAGGTAATTTTTGTTAAAAGGCACTTCCGTAAAATCGCCGAACGATTTATATTGGTTATCAGGAATGATCTCATCAAATAACACATTTACCTTTTTATTAAATTTAGCTGCCAGGCAATAAAAAAGATATTGCTCAAAATATATATTGAAAGCGCCAATGTTAATATTGGAGAGACTATTGACATTATTGCTTATTGTTTCCTTTGATCGTGCTGTATAAAGGTTAAAAAAACTCAAGTCGTTGCCGCCTATGATCCCGGCGTTGTAGGCATATATTTTATCTTTTTTATCTTTTTCTTCTGTTACTTCAATTGGAATGTAGGTTAATCTGGGTTCCAATTCGCTAAATAAATTTTCATAAAAGCTAGTTCCAACTTCCAAATTCTGTGCTATCAAATCGCCATGAAGCAGACTTTCATCAAAGGGTTTCCAAATAATTACATCTCCGTCCACGTGTAAAAATGGTACGGCTTGTTGTGAATAGGTATGTATTTTGGGCAATCCCCATAACTCAGAGGGGTTTTGATCGAATTGATCCAAGTCGCATACTACATCTGTATAGGGTAGCCGTAAGGTATCAATTAGAGTTTTTGCTGTAACACTATCGGCATGTAATACAACCTCATCGTAATATTTTTTTAATTGCAGACAGCTTAAAGCCCAGCCCATTAAATGATATTCGGGCGAATACCATCCGGCATTAAATTTCAGCATATCCTTTTGATTACATGCCCAGGAAGTTTGAACGATTTTCATATTGGATTTTTAGTTGTGTAAATGTTCTAAGTCATTATTTAGCCGGTTAATGAATAAAGCTCCCGTCTCCCCTGCGTTTCAACGGCTGGCCGTTATGCATCGGCGTCCCCCCCCATTTTTGCAGATTTAATTTTAGCCCCACCAAAAAATATCGACTTAAAGTATTTGACTGTGTGTAAGTTGTGGACTGCGGCGTAACCGATTGCTGTAAAAAATTGTTCTGGTGTAATAGATCGAATACATCAAAGGTGAGTGCCAAACTCTGTGTCCGCATTGAAAATCGCTTTTCAAAACCGGCATTAATTACCAGCGGGTTTTGTTTATAATTTGTAAAGCCCGATATGTAATTCTTGATGGCATTATAATGTAACTGAAAATTTCTTGGTAAATAGATCTGACCATCAATCGCCAATTTGGTGGTTTGAATGGTGTTTGAAGTTGCATTTAATGTGTTGGTGAATGACCTGTTGACCTCATAACCTATGTAAGGGCTTATTATAAACTTATTATCATTTAAACTTATCTGAGGGCCAAACCTTTCATTAAAATCCCATTGGGATGTATGGTAGGATATACTATTGCTTACCGCATTGAAATAGCCATAAGTAATGCTTCCGTTTAACCCAAGATAATAGTTCCGATCATTTAATTGTTTTGAAATTGAGTAGCCGCCTGTTATTGCCTTGTCGCCGTTTATATTAACATAATTAATTTCATTGATGGTTTTATTTAATGTCGCCGAAATGGGTGCTGTGATCTGCACAATATTGGTCGCTACCTGATTATCATATAATCTTCCGTCTACATTAAAAGAAATATTAAACTTGTCATTGGGGAAATATTTGTTGTAACTGGCCGTAACGCTATGGGTAAAGGTAGGCTTAAGGTTGGGGTTGCCTATAATAATGTTATTGGGATCCGATCTGTCTATAAAAGGCTGTATTTGTTGAAACTCCGGCTCGGTGTTGATACCGGAATACGCTATTTGAAATCTTTCGGAAGTTGACCAGGAGTATGAATACCTGAATACGGGTATGATCCTAAAATCCAATCGGGAGGTAGAAACATTATTGGCCGTATTATTGTCTACCTGTGTGCCTGATAGTGCGGTAGGTACAAATGTAGCCCCCAGGGATAAATTGCTCTTTCGGCCGCTATACCGGTAATCAACCATGGCCCTTGTTTCTGTAAACGAAAAATGATAAGTATTCTCCAACCGGGTGAGTTCCTGTAACTGACCATTCGCCAACACCGTATCCGATATCGCTTTATTGTCATAAACTGCGTTTCTTATTTGTCCGGTAAACTCAAGTTGCGCCCTGGCCGTTAACGGCTCAACATAAGTAACAACGGAACGATAGACTTTGCTGTTACTTGTTTTGTTAATTATTAAATGGGATAAGGAGTCCTTTACCAACGTGTTCTGCGTTGTGTCAAGGTAATAACGGTACTCAGTGCTTTTATCCCCCTTTATCTGGCTATTTGATTGAGTGAAGCCAGCCTGAATAGAAAAGTTTCTTTTGGGCTTTTTAAATGTATGCACAAATAGTGCTGTTAAACCATAGCCATGACCGGTAGTTGAATTGACTGCTTCGAGGTTGACCACCGGGTGTTCAAATCCAGTGGTAAAATAATTTAAATTACTTGTTAGCGTACTGGTGGTTGCCGAGGAATTAATATTATTGAATGTTGCGTTGATTTGGAGATAGTTGGATTTATCAAGGTTATCCTCCAGTTGAAATTTTACAGTATTGCCACGGCTTGAGTTTTTAACCGTGCTATTGTTAATGAAATTACTTAACCCATTGCTTGAATTTGCAAATCCGTAAGTATTGCTTATTGAGTTAGTATTATTAAAATTATAAACGTAACTGCCAGTGGCCACTATTTTACTGCCCCAATCATCAGTATAACTAAAGGTAGGTGATCCGGATCGGGTTGTTCCGGGAGCGGATATCACGGAACTTGTTGGCGACGTTGAAGCGACACCATTGACAGTGCTGCTTACATTGCCAATTAAATTTATTACCCGGTTGGCATTGATATGCTGTACCGAAAGCTGTTCATTATACCGGCCATGATTTCCTTCTTGCGATACGATCCGGGCAATAGTACCAATTGACTTATCGGCCCTGGTGGTGATGTTCAATGTTTTTGAAGGGGCGCCATCTTTTATCCCGGTCCGGGCAGCCTGATCTCCATAATCATCAACTATCTGAATTTTATCCACGATGGAAGCCGGCAAATTCTGGATGGCCTGTGCTACATTTCCCCCTCCAAATACTTTTCCGTTAAGCTTGGCTTTTGTCACTTGTTGACCCTGGTGTACCAATGTCCCATCTGCTCCAACCTCCATTCCCTCCATCTTCTTCAGTAACTGATCCACGGTAGAGTAAGCGGGTACTTTATAGTCGCTGGCCCTGTATTGGACGGTGTCCGTTTTATAAACAATCGTGGGCGTTCCGTTAACGTTGACTTGTTTAAGCTGATAATATTGATCTTTGAGTATTATTGGTGCCAGTACAATTTTTTTTGTCTCCTCATTATTTAAATACCGGCTCACCTTGGTTGTAAATCCTACTTCGGATACGGTAAGTAAAAATGTCGCCTCTCTTACATTCTCGAATATAAAAATCCCATCTTTATCAGAGCTTGTCGCCATCGAATCTTTTGCAGACTTTAGTATGACCGTAGCCCTGGCAACCGGCGTTCCGGTACTGTCCTGTACAATCCCGCTAACCTGGCGAAACTCCCGCGCAGGCAACTTCGGTGCGTCTTTATTGATAATTTGTTGCGCCTTCAAATTTGTCGCTACCATTAAAAAAAGGATAAAAAAAATATGTTTCATTTTATCCCTCTCATTAAGCTGTTAATTAAACGGTGAAATAAAGTGGCTTTGGCTGTTATAATTTCGGCGTCGGCTATCATCCCGTTCTTCAATAATAAATATCCGCTTCCATGGTTATCAAAAGCCACCTCTGCAACATATTCTCCTGTTTTTACTTGATCATCGGTAACATACCTGATTACACCGTCCAACGTACGTTGGTCATCAACAGGATTTCTAAGTTTAATTAATACTGTTTGCCCTGATTTAACCTTATAAATATCATTTTGCGAAACAATCATTTCTCCGTAAAACCCTCTATTCTCACCAACTATAAAAAATACATTCTGATTAGGATGTAATTGTTCATTTTCATGTATCACCCCCGCATAAATTAATTGCCCATCGACCGGTGCTTTAAGGTTCTTTCTGCCGGTCGAATTTTCGAGGACTGCCAAATAATCGTCTTTCTTGACGGAGCTATTATTTTGTACCAATATCTTGATTAATCTCGCCGAATCTTTTATTGACAAGCTATATGGTGAGTTTACCGAATGTATTTTTATCTGTGTTTGAATAGCTTCGGGATAGCTTATAGTTGATGAAATGAACACACATATTATTGCGATAGCTAATACCAGACTTATTCCCCACCTATACAACCACATTGGCGGTGTACCGATAATATCCTGCATTTCTTCAGCATGTACCGGCTCTTCTTGATTTAATAATTCCTTTGCCATGTAATTATATGCCTAATTCAAGTTGATTTTTCACCAGGTTAAAATACTCCCCCCTCATTTCAGTTAGTTGGCGATGAGTACCTTGTTCAATAATTTTGCCCTTATCCATAACAATAATATTATCAGCATTTCTTACGGTGCTTAAGCGATGTGCAACCACCACCACGGTTTTTCCGTTAGTAAACTGGTTCAGGTTGTCCATTATTATTTTTTCGTTGTTTGCGTCCAATGCATTCGTTGCTTCATCAAAAAATAAGTAAGCCGGATTTTTATAAACAGCACGGGCGATAAGCAGGCGTTGTTTTTGGCCCTGACTTATTCCATGTCCGCCTGCTCCAATCTTGGTATAGAGACCAAAAGGCAGCTCGCTTACAAAATCATTCAGGTTCGCTGTTTCAATGGCCTTATTTAATTTATCCAAATCCGGAAAATCATCTCCAACCGCTATATTATTGGCTATAGTGTCTCCAAAAATAAATCCGTCCTGCATTACGGTCCCGCAACTGCTCCGCCAAATCTTATAGCTTAAGCTGGTTAAGTGTATTTTTCCAACTTTTATTTTTCCGGTTTCGAGCGGATAAAAACGGAGAAGTAATTTCAGCAATGTGGTTTTACCGCTACCGCTCATTCCCACTATTGCCGTAGTTTTACCCTGCGGAATGTTTAAATTTATATTTTCCAAGGCGGGATTGGCATCGGCTCCCGGATATCTGAAAGTAAGGTCTTTAATACTAATGCTTTTGTCAGCGGGCAATTCATTGATAAACGTACAGTCAGCAGGCTCTTCATCTTTTAGCTGGTGCACTTCATTCAAACGTTCCAGGCTAATTTTGGCATCCTGATACGCCTGTATAAAGCCAATCATTTGTTCGATAGGGTTACTTACCTGACCAACAATGTATTGTATAGCCATCATGCCGCCTAAAGTAATATTGCCGTCAATAACAGCCTTTACGCTTATAAATGTTATCAGTATGTTTTTTCCCTGATTTATGAATGCTGATCCGGTTTGCTGTATCTGGCTTAGGGCAAGATTTTTTATTTTAAATTTGTAAAGGCTTGCCTGTATATTTTCCCAGTGCCAGCGTTTTTGTTTTTCACAATTATTCAATTTAATCTCCTGCATACCATTTACAAGCTCTATTACATTGCTTTGATTATTTGAAGCGATGCCGAACTGTCTGTAGTTAAGGTCACGCCTGCGTTTCAAAAACAGAATTATCCATAAAACATAGAGTACGGTACTAATAAGAGAAATTAAAAAAATCAGCGTATTATAATAAATCAATACAATGGTAAAAACCACCAGGTTAAGCAATGAAAACAAAGTGGTTAATGCGGTGCCGGTTAAAAAGTTTTCTATCTTTTGCTGGTCATTCATTCGCTGCAGAACGTCGCCTGTAGTTTTTGTTTCAAAATAGCTGATTGGCAACTTCATGAGTTTTACCAAAAAATCGGTTAAAATAGAAACATTGATACGCACACTTATGTGAAGCAGTATCCATGATCTGATGAAATTGATGCTCATACTTCCCAAAAAAAACATCAGCTGAGCAATCAAAATCAAATAAACGAAGTTAAGGTTACGGGTATTGATGCCTGTATCTACCAGGGCCTGCGTAAAAAACGGGGTGACCAACTGTATTAATGTGCCAACACCCAGTCCAATAATCAACTGAAAAAAAAGTTGTTTATATTGGAAATAGTAACGGAGGATGGCACTCCATTTGACCTCATTTTGCTTATCTTCTTCAAGTTCATAAAACGAAGGCATTGGTCCTAGTAAAAGTGAGATGCCATCATAAAGCTCTTTGTGCGAAAACCAATTTGATTTAAATTCTTCTTCCTGTAGCATAACCAACCCTTTGGCCGGATCGGCGATGTAGTAGGCCGTGCCTCCTATTTTATAAAGTATAACATAATGGTTTTGACGCCAATGCAAAATACAGGGCAGTTGTACTTGCTTAAGCTGTTCAATAGTTACCCTTACGCCTAATGAGCGTAAGCCTATTTTTTCTGCCGCGTCGCTGATGTTCCATAAAGTTGTCCCCCCTCTGCCCGTAAAACACAAAGCCCTCAATTTTTGAATGGAATAATTGCGATTATAATACTTCGCAATCATCCGCAAACATGTTGGGCCGCAATCTAAATTGTCTTGCTGTTTGTAAAAGGTAAATTTCAATTGACTTGAGTTATTTTATTGTTTTCTGCCAAGGCATACTTGCCGAAAAAATCTATAGTTTGAATACCCAGGTATAAAGCGTTCTTGGGCATCAATGCGCTGAATTTGTTTTGCTTTTAATTTTCATACCGGCAGGTTCACGCGGACTGTTTTTTGAAAGATGTAGAGACTTTAAGCTTTCTTACCAGTAATGCTAAGCGCCATAACAAACAATATCAGTTTAAAATTCATTATTTATCCATTTACTTTTTTGCTAAAGTATATTCACCCCAAAAATCTGTGGAGGAAGTAAAAGCCTCTATATGGACTTTAACAGGAAACGAAGGCTGGTTATTTTTGATGTATTCGTCGCTAACCCCAGGCAGGGGCCCGATGGGGACAACATATACTCCCCCAGCCAACGTTGTTGCTTGGCCGGCCGCGTTATATACAGCGGCCATATCTACGCCCGGCAATTTAATATTATAAGTAAATTTTGCAGGCGCATTTGCATCAAGTCCCAATTGTTTTAAACTGATAGACAACTCATAGGTAAAAAACAATTTATTATTAAAAGCTCCGGCTGCTTTGATGCCATCATGATTATATACCGAAATAAGGCTGTCCATGCTTTTTATTCCGGTTACCTTAATGAGTTTGGATGCATTTGCGTAATCTGTATTTTTTACCTTCATAATCGAGTCGGCTTCCGTCTGAGAAGCTGGCTGGTATTTTAGATTAACCCAGACCCGGTTGTGCATATCTGGGAAAGGATAAGTTATACTAATGCCATTTTTGATGTTTTTTTGATTAGATGGATTAATAGTCAGAATGATACCGCCTCCCAGTATTTTATTGATATTGGTATGTTCCGTTGCCTGTATAGTTAAATACAAGTTATCATCATCGTTAGCCATCGTATAAAAAATATCTGTAGCATGGTTATAAGCCTGAAATTTGTTGCTCCATTCCGTTGATTTCCCGTCAATTTTCACGTTCGACGGAGCGCGCAGGCTGCTTTGTTGGATGCCGGGCAGCTTTTGAGCATAAATAATAACGGGTATTACGATTGACAACAACAGTAGTGAGAGGTGTTTAAAGTTCATTTTTTTACAAAAAAAGATTCACGGAAAAAACAACCATGATTTTTGTTATCATGGTTGTTTACTCAAAAATTAATAACAATCAACATTGTCGCAACAATCGTTCGTATTGCAATTATTATCTGCACCAGATTGAGTACCACTTGTGATACTGGTGTGAACTCCTACTGCCCCTGCACAACCGGGGGCACTACTCCAGTACCATGTACATGAGCCTCCGCTAATCATTTTCATTTGATCTTTGGTGAGCATTTCCTTAATGTCTCCAAACTTAAGTTCCAACTTTTTCATAAATTTTTGTTTTTAAATTGATGCCTCTATTTTAGGGTTGCGGCTTTCCTTATCCTGTTTTACCAAGGCAGGCAACTTTTTTGTTCGCGAAACAAATTCTTTACACCTTTTACAAAACATATTTAATATCTTCTGCCTGGTAAGCAGAAGGTAATCTGCGACCGTTGATGAACAGCGTTGGCGTACTTGTAATTTCTACCATCTTACACCACTCTTTTTGCGCTGAAAGTGCGTTAGATTCAATCGCAGTTCCCATAGCCGGGTATTTCTCTTTCCATAATTCATATTTTTTTTTCTCCTGTTTATACCAGTCATTTATTGCTTCTTTAAGCCTGATTTCGTTCTTTTCAAACTTTAATGCCATAAAGTGGCTGATAACATTTTTGTCCAGTTCTTTTTGATATAGTCTGTTAACAAAAACCAATTGAAGTTTTATATCATCTCTTGAATCAAGTAAATTATCCAAAAGCATATGTGTTTTTGTACAATGAATGCAAAAAGGGTTAGATACCAGCGTAATCACGTTGGTAGCTTCTTTGTTACCTATCATGATAGTATTTTCTTCGGTTGGCAAAGCATACTTATTCTCCCGGTGCAGCATATTTTGGAATAATTCTTTATTGTATTTATACCTATACAACTCCAGTCGAAGCATTTGTAATTGCATAGAATTAATCAAGTAAGGCTTTATGAAGACCCATAAAAGGATCGGAACAAGTATTCCGACAAACAAATTGCTCAAGGTATGTAAATCGGGATACTGAATTCCATTGGATAGATAAGGTATAAAAGCAGCAAACTCCAGCCATAAAAGAGCCTGGACCGTGCAACAGAAAATACACCATTGCTTTGCTACCCGCCACTGATAATAAATGGAATAAAAAGTATAGGGTAAGCTTAGTAAATTTAGAATTCCCAATATTTGTATTAAGTGGGCGTTTGCGGCATTAAATAGCAAAGCAACCAATGTACCTGAATAGTAAAAAAAACCAATTTCGCTCCAACTCAATTCTTCGGTTACTTTTGCAGCCTTTGATGATAATATGACATGGCAATTTTTACTATTATCGTCCCCGCAAAATTTTTGTATCAGAGGATTATTTGCATCGATGCTTTGTATTAGTAACAATATGGAAGCTAATAAGCCTACCGTCTTAAAAAAAGCTAAGATGCCGATATGCCAATTTATAGTTTGTAGATAGGATTGATTGAAAAACAAATAAGCGAGAAAAACAATGATTAGTCCTGATACAACAAACGGCATGCGTAGGGTCTCGATGATTTCTTCCCTGCGTTTGGCAGAATAATCATACTCACCGGATGAGTCATCTTTTTGAAACGCTAATATAGATCCCTGATAACGACTTTTAAATTCGTCTATACTAAATGAATGGTTATTCCAATGGTCATTCGATATGGTGATTTGGCTTTCATCTTTTTGGTTTACTAAAACAAATTCCCCTTTTGCAAAACAAGCTATAAAAGGCAAAGGTATTTCCGTCTCAATTAATTCTTCAACACTAACCTGGTAAGCTTCATTGGGGATATTCCAATAGGTCAATACCTCACTGATAGCAAGTAGGCTGGAAGCATCGGTATGTTTTTGCAATTCACTAATAATGCTATTCCGGGTGACGGGAATACCCAATTGTTTCACGACAAGGCTTATTACCTTAACTGAGTTACGGTGTTCCATAGGATATTAAAATGGCTAAGCGATGGTCAATAAACGAGGACGATCAGGATGTTTTTCGAATTCCTCAGTGATATTATCACCAATAACGGATATATCAAATGCGTGGCCAATACAGGTTATTACCTGCGAAAAATTACTTTTCATAATAAGGTTTAGATGTACAATTAATACTCTTCAGTACTAATTAGTTGTATTAAATTGATCGTATTTAATCGGTAGTATAAATTGGTATTTCAAATATATAATTATATATGTCAATAACACAAGTATTTTTAAAAATAATTTTCATTTACATGTATACCGGCCTATTTAATCTGGATCGTTGTGTTTTGTCCATATCCAAATCCGCAATTAACCCCCTTGAATTCGAATTTTCCAACTTCGAATAACTGCTTAAGCAAGATATTGTTATGAATTCCAAATTTTGTTTGACTTTTTCCCCGATTGTCATTTCGAGATTTGTGAATTGCGGTTTTCTAATATCGATCTTAGCTTTGTATTTCCAGCGGCAAGAGGTCTTTTTACCCTACAAAAAGCCTCTTACCCTCCGGGGATTTGTCGGAATTTCGCAACTCTTTCCGATGTATTAAATATTTTAAGTTCTATTTGAAAATATAATTTCGAGTATCTGAAAAATATCGATTTCAATTTTTGGAGTTTCATTACTACGTCGTCGTTAAATCGGCAGACACTTTTCTTTCAGTAGCCAAATGTACGAGCCTCATTTTTGTTGCCTGTCGTTTAACGGCGGTTGACAAACCAGGCAGGACAGCGCCGGAATTCCGCAATCATGAACAAGCCTGATTCTACCATGGGATCTGATTTAAAAACATTTTCTAAAGTGATGGCTGATTGCTTCCGCCCTACTATTGAAGATTTCTTTTTGGGGGTGGTAAAACGTTTGCTTTACTTTATGCTTAAGCTGATGGTCCGAAGGGGAAAATAACCTCTTCGAATGAAAAATACGACTTTCCATGTTACGTATTTTACATTTTTATTTATGCGGGATTACCACCCTTTTCTCGCTGTTTTCGCTATCTAAAACCCTGTTCATTTGCTCATAAGAAACAATTCTTAAAAATGGAACAAGCATCAGTCAACGAAAAAAGATCAGTAGCAGCACTCGGGTACTCCATTTACCTCCTGGAACAAGGTATTACATTTTCGCATACCCCACCCTATCTGATCTCGGGCGCTCTGACCGGTCCGGAATCCTG
>Ga0157371_10001495_pt1 | contig 24200 bp, 24 predicted proteins | sample C45metaG_FD_113462 | JGI IMG/M metagenome (GOLD analysis project Ga0157371, IMG submission 113462) | Corn rhizosphere microbial communities from Kellogg Biological Station, Michigan, USA - C4-5 metaG | ecosystem: Host-associated > Plants > Roots > Rhizosphere > Soil | place: USA: Michigan...
ACCCCGGCAATTCTCGGCGGCGGCAAGACGCTGATGATCGGCAACCTGATCCAGCAACAGTTCGGCACCGCGCGCAACTGGCCACTGGGCAGTTCGCTGTCGTTCCTGTTGCTGGGGATTCTGCTGCTGTCGCTGGTGCTTTACGCGCTCTACAGCCGCAATGCCGCCAAAACTCTACGTCGGGGAGCCACCGCATGATTGCCCTGCACCTGAAAAAACTGCCCCTGACCCGGGAAGTCAGCCTGTTGATCCTGGCCTACCTGTACGTGCCGATCTTTGTTCTGATCGCCTACAGCTTCAACGCCAACCGCTCGGCAACGGTGTGGACCGAGTTCTCCTTCGCCTGGTACGGGCGGATTCTGGCCAACCCGTCGATCCAGACGGCGGCGCTGAACTCGATCATTGTCGCCAGCATCGCCACGGTTTGCGCCACGGCCATTGCGCTGCTCGCGGCGCTGGCGACTTACCGGCCGTTCTACGGACAGAAGCTGGTCGAAGGCGGGATCAACCTGCCGCTGATCCTGCCGGAGATCGTCACCGCCGTGGCCACCCTGCTGCTGTTCATGGCGCTGGGAATCAAGCTCGGTTTGCTGACAGTGATCGTCGCGCATGTCGGCTTCTGCATTCCCTTCGCTTACCTGCCGATTCGTGCGCGGCTCAACGATCTCGACAAGAGCCTGCTGGAGGCGGCGAACGATTTGTACGCCAACCCCTGGCAGGTGTTTCGTCGGGTCACGCTGCCGCTGCTGTGGCCGGCGGTGTTGTCCGGTTCGGTGCTGGCGTTCGTGGTCAGCCTCGACGATTTCATCATGACCTTCTTCGTTGCCGGTCCCGGTTCGACAACGTTGCCGGTGTACATCTTCTCCGCAATCAAGGCCGGCGTGACGCCAGAAATCAATGCGATCTCGACCCTGATGCTGGTGATTTCCATCGTGCTGGTGGTGCTGGCCTTCTGGCTGGGACAGCGCGGCAAACAACAATGAGCCTGGAGCCTGCTGTTATGAATAAAAAGCCAATGAAAACAAAAAGCATGCGTTTCGCTGTCGCCGGTCTGGCCCTCAGTTGCTTCAGCGTTTTTTCCGCGCAGGCGGCCGAGCCCAAGGAACTGTTCTTCTACAACTGGACAGACTACTACCCGGCCGACCTGCTGGCCAAGTTCGAAAAGGAGACCGGGATCAAGGTCACCATGGACGGCTACGACAGCAACGAAACCCTGCTGGCAAAATTGCAGGCCGGCGGCGCGGCGTATGACGTGATCGTGCCGTCGCAGTCGATCATGCGCACCTTGATCAATCAGAATTTGCTGATGGAAATCGATGCGCCCACCCTGCCGAACTTCCAGTACGTGAAACCGGCGTTTCGCGACCCGGTGTTCGACCCCGGTCGCAAGTTCTCGGCGCCCTATTTGTGGGGCACTACCGGGTTTTCCTATGACAGCGCACGGGTGCCCGGCGGCAAGCTCGACGACTCGTGGAAAGAGTTCTTCGAGCCGCGCAAGGAACTGCAAGGCCAGCTCGCCGCGCTCGACACTTCAAGCAGCGTGATCAACGCCGCCAGCCATTACCTGGGCGTCGACGAATGCAGCGAAAACCCGCAGGACGCCAAGCGCATCCTCGAATTGCTGCAAAAACAGAAACCCTTCCTGAAGATGTACAGCTCGGACAACACCGTCGACCGCATGGCCTCCGGTGAAGTGATCATGATGCAGAACTGGAACGGCTCGACCGCACGCGCCACGTTGCAGAAGAGCACCATCAAATACGTGTACCCGCGCGAAGGCCTGGCGATGTTCCAGGACAACTTCGCCGTCCCGAAAAGCGCGCCGCACCCCGGTAACGCGAAAATTTTCATCGACTGGATGATGAAGCCGGAAAACGCCGCCGCCGTTTCCAACGCCATCGCCTACGCCAACGGCATCCAGAGCGACAAGCTGCTCGACGCCAAATGGAAAGTCATGGACGCCATCAACATGCCCGACGAATTCGCCTCGCGCCTGCGCCCGGAGAAAGAGTGCAGCAACAAGGCGCGCGAGCTGCAGGATCGGGTCTGGTCGAAGCTCAAGGGCTGATGACCTGGCTTTGAGACCGAGGCGCGGCTATCGCGAGCAGGCTCACTCCCACAGGTTCTTGGCTGGTTCACTATTTTTGCTCCAACCCAAAACCAATGTGGGAGCGAGCCTGCTCGCGATGAGGCCCGCCCAAACACCCTGGAATTAGAGGTTCGATATGACCCAACCCCATTGGCTGCGCAACGTGCGGCCCTACGGCGCACCCGCCGAAGACCTGCTGATCGAAAACGGCCTGTTCAAACAACGCCGCCCGGCATCGACTGCGGCCCTGACCGCCACCGACATCGATGGCCAGAATCAATTGCTCACCCCGGCCCTGGTGGAAAGCCATGTCCACCTCGACAAAACCCTCTGGGGCCAACCCTGGCGCCCGAACAGCGCCGGGCCGACGCTCAAGGACTACATCGCCAACGAGCGCCGCGTCCTGCTGGAAATCGACGCGCCCATCGCTCAACGCGCCGGCGCGCTGCTGGAAAACTGCATCGCCCGTGGCTCGCTGACGATGCGCTGCCACGTCGACATCGATCCTGAGTTCGGTTTGCGCCACGTCGAAGCCATGCAACAACTGCGCGAAACCTATCGCGACCTGATCGATCTGCAGCTGGTGGTGTTTCCGCAAACCGGCCTGATCAGCCGCCCCGGCACCGCCGAACTGATGCGTGAAGCCATGGCCTTAGGCGTGGAAAACGTCGGTGGACTCGACCCCTGTGGCATCGACAACGATCCGATTGCGCAGCTTGATTTTGTCTTCAAGCTGGCCAGCGAATTCGAGCGTGGCGTCGACATTCACCTGCATGACAAAGGCGAACTGGGCCTGTGGCAAATCGCGCTGATCGCCGACTACACCGAGCGTTTCGGGTGTCAGGGTCGGGTGATGATCAGTCACGCTTACTGCCTCGGGATGCTGCCGTGGAGTCAGGTCAAACCGGTGGCCGAGCGTCTGGCGGCGCTGCGGATTTCTCTGATGAGCTCGGCGCCGGCTGACTGTGCGGCCCCGCCGTTCCTGGCGTTGCGCGAAACTGGCGTGAATGTGTGCCTGGGTTCGGACGGCATTCGCGATGCCTGGTCGCCGATGGGCAATGGCGACATGCTCGAACGGGCGATGTTGCTGGCGTTGCGTTTTGATCTGAGCAAAGACGATGAACTGGCCGCTGCATTCGAGGCCGCGACGGTCAATGGCGCACGAGCGCTGGGTTGTGAAGGTTATGGGCTTGAGATCGGTCGGGCGGCCGACTTCCTGCTGATGCCGGTGCAGACCCTGGGCGAAGCGCTGGTTTCACGCCCTGTGCGGCAGGTCTATCGCGGCGGTGAGTTGATTGCCGCTGACGGTCGTTTGCTGGACAGCCGTCTGTGAAACGCATAGGCCTTAAAAGCAGCTGCGTGGTCGGTTTCGACGGCGCGCAACATGTGCTGTGGCGCGACGGAGAAGTGGTGTTCGAAGGGTCACGCATCGTGTTTGTCGGGCGTGATTATGCAGGGCCGGTGGATCAGTGGATCGACTACGGCAACGCGTTGATCGGCCCCGGTTTCATCGATCTGGATGCCTTGGGGGATCTCGATTCCACGGTGTTGACGCTCGACAACGGCGATGAGCGCGACATGGGCCGCATGTGGTCCGAGGATTCTCTCGCGGCCGGTCCACGGGAGAGTTACACCGAGGCTGAAGAGGTTTTCAAATACCGTTACGCCTTCACTCAGTTGATCCGCAACGGCATCACCACCGCCATGCCGATCACCTCGATGTATTACCGCGAGTGGGCCGAGACTTACGCCGAGTTTGCGGCAGTGGCGGGTGTGGCCACCGAGTTGGGGCTGCGGACGTATCTTGGGCCCTGCTACATGAGCGGCATGAGTTATTGGCAGACCGATGGCACCTTGGGGCATCACTGGGATGAAGCGCGGGGATTGGCCGGGCTTGAGGCTGCTTGCAATTTTTTCAAGGATTTCGATGGTGCCCACGGCGACTTGATTCGCGGCGCGTTGTTGCCCGACCGCATTCAAACCTGCACCCCGGCGCTGCTGCAACGCACCGCTGCGCTGAGCCGCGAACTGAACGCGCCGATGCGTTTGCACTGCTGCCAGGGGCTGGGCGAAGTGGCGATGGTCGAGCAACTGCGCGGCACTTCTCCACTGGGCTGGTTGCAGCAACTGGACCTGCTGACGCCGCGCAGTCTGCTGCCCCATGGCATCTACACCGCCGGCAATGAAGACTTGCAGCGAGTGGTGGATGGCGGCGCCAGCCTGGTGCATTGCCCGGTGGTGTTTGCTCGCGATGGCGAGGCGCTGAATTCGTTTGGCCGCTATCGGGCCAAAGGTATCAACTTCGCCTTGGGCACCGATACCTGGCCGGCGGATCTACTGGAAAACATGCGCCAGGGTTTGAACATCGCTCGGCTGATGGAGGGCGGCACCTCGTTAACCAGCACCCTGGACCTATACAACGCCGCCACCCTCGGCGGCGCCAAGGCATTGGGCCGCGACGACCTCGGTCGTCTCGCGCCCGGGGCCAAGGCCGATATCACCGTGTTCACTCTTCGCGGCCTGCACCTGGGGCCGTTGTTCGATCCACTGAAAAATCTGGTGCTGGCCGGGCGCGGCGACGACTGCATCGCCAGCTACATCGACGGCCGCTGCGTGATGCAGGACGGTCAGGTCCAGGGTGTCGACTACCCCGCCCTGCAACGCCAGGCGCAACGACAATTCGAAAAACTGATGCGCAGTCACAGCGACCGGGCCTTTGGCCAACCGGACTGGAAAACCCTGTTCAAACCGGCCATCCCGTTCGCCGACGACTACAGCGCACACGCGCCGCTGAGCGCGATCGATCCCCTTCTTTAGAGACGTCTGCCTATGCAAAGCTTCGACTTCAGCACACTGAGTGCGCGAGACAAATACAAGATCCTGATCGGCAGCGTGGTGCCACGTCCCATCGCGCTGGTTACCACGATCGATGGCGAAGGCCGGATCAATGCCGCGCCGTTCAGCTTTTTCAATGCGTTGTCCGCCGACCCGCCGATCCTCGCGCTGGGCGTGGAAAACTACGGCGATCAAAGCCCCAAGGACACCACGCGCAACATCCAGCTCAACCAGGAATTCACCGTCAACATCGTCAGTGACGCGCTGGTCGAGGCGATGAATGTCTGCGCCGTGCCCTTCGCGCCCGGTTTCGATGAGTTGACGGCGGCCGGGCTGACGGCGATTCCCGGCACCACGGTCAAATGCCCGCGTATCGGTGAAGCGCCGGTGGCGCTGGAATGCCGACGCATGATGGCGCTGTCCATCGGCCAATCGCGGGAAATCATCTTTGGGGAAGTGTTGATGGCCCATGTGCGCGACGAACTGATCGACCCGAAAACCCTGTATATCGATCAACTTGGGCTGGATGCGATCGGGCGCATGGGTGGCCATGGCTATGCGCGAACCCGCGATTATTTTGATCTGCCGACACGTTCGTTGCAGGCCTGGACGGAAGCGCCGGGCGGTGGGGAGCGGTTTTGGCCGGACAGCAAATAGAGCCCCTCAGTCTCAGCTAAGTCTGGCGACGTATCTTCTCTCCCACGCAAGTTCAGCGCAGATCAGGAGAGGCGACCCGCCCATGACTTTCGATAAAGCCGGATGGCTCAACAAAGTGCCCGAGGTGACGCTGTCATTCTGGGTGATCAAGATTCTTTCGACGACAGTAGGTGAAACCGGCGCGGACTTTCTGGCCGTGGATGCCGGTTTTGGCGCAGGCTTGACGAGCATCGGCATGGCCGTCCTGCTGGCGCTCGCGTTGGTCTTTCAACTGCGTACCAAGGCCTATACACCCTGGATCTACTGGTTGACCGTGGTGCTGGTCAGCATCGTCGGGACACAGATCACCGACATCATGACCGACATGCTCGACATCAGCCTGTATACCAGCACCGCGGTCTTTGCGGTTCTGCTGGCGGTCAACTTTCTGGTCTGGTATCGGGTGGAGCACAACCTGTCGATCCGCGAAATCGTCACCCCGCGACGGGAGCTTTTCTACTGGGCCACGGTGCTGTGTACCTTTGCCCTCGGGACCGCAGCGGGCGACCTGGCCACCGAAGCCCTGGGCCTGGGCTTCACCCTTGGCGTGATGATTTTCGGTGCACTTATCGCCGCGACGCTGGTGGCTTGGCGCTTGGGCGGCAATGTGGTGCTGACGTTCTGGCTGGCCTACATCCTGACCCGTCCATTTGGTGCTTCTCTCGGCGATTTGCTGACCCAGGCTAAAACCTATGGGGGCCTGGGCATGGGAGCGACCTGGACGAGCGCCATCTTCCTGTGCGTCATTTTTCTTTTGGTCGCGGTTGCGCAATTCAACGTGGTCAACCGCAGAACCGTCACTCAGTAACCTTTCAAAACCCCTTTAAGGATTTGTCATGCGCCCATTTCAAAATGCCCTTCGTTACGCCGCCATCGTTTCATCGATCGTGTTACTCGGCGTCACCGCTGGTTGCTCGAAACATGCCGACAAGCCCGTTGCGGCCACACCGGCCACTTCGGCAAGCGCCTCTGCCCAGACCGGTTCAAAGCTGGGTGATTTGTCTGAGTTCCGAGCCATCGCCGCGGATGTCTCCACGCTTGTCGATAAAAACGACCTGCCCGGCGCGAAAACCCGCATCAAGGATCTGGAAACGTCTTGGGACTCCGCCGAAGCCGGCATCAAACCCCGTGCCGCCAGTGACTGGCATGTGCTGGACAAAGCCATCGACCGCGCACTCGACGCCCTGCGCGCCAGCACGCCAAAGCAGAGCGATTGCAAGGCAACGGTGGACGATCTGTTGAAAGCCTTCGATTCGATGAAAGGCTAATAATCACCAACAACCCACCGGGTTAATCCGGTGGCGGACAAACATCGGCTCAGGTGCTTCAATACAGGCGCGACGGTCATGACCGTCGCGCTTTTTTTCGGAGCCATATATGCGAATCCTGCTGGTCGAAGATGATTCAATGATTGGTGATGCCATTCAGGGCGCGCTGAACGATGCGAGCTACGCCACCGATTGGGTCAAAAACGGACTCATCGCCCTGGCGGCCCTGGAAACCCACGTCTACGACCTGGTGTTGCTGGATCTCGGATTGCCCGGCAAAGACGGCCTCGATGTGCTCGATGGCATACGCGGGCGCAACAATCCGGTGCCGCTACTGATCATTACCGCCAGGGACAGTCTCGATGATCGCCTGCGCGGGCTCGACGGCGGTGCTGACGATTACTTGCTCAAACCCTTCGCCATGGCGGAGTTGCTGGCCCGTATCCGCGCGGTCTTGCGCCGTAAAGGCGGCACCGCCCATTCACGGCTCGATAATGGCGAGGTGTCGCTGGATCTTCTCTCCAAACAAGCCAGCACCGCCGACAATCCCGACGTTCAGCTTTCCAACCGTGAGTTCGCCCTGCTGCAGGCCCTGTTGATCCGGCCGGGCACCATTCTCTCGCGCAGCGAACTTGAAGAGCGGATTTACGGCTGGGGCAATGAGGTGGAAAGCAACGCCGTGGAGTTTCTGATTCATGCGCTGCGGCGAAAACTGGGAAACCACATCATCAAGAATGTCAGGGGTATGGGATGGATGGTTTCAAAGAACGCTTGAATGACTCGGTGCAGGTTCGTTTGTCTGTAACGCTGTCACTGGCCATCCTGATCGTCGCGGCACTGGCTGGTTTTTTCGCTTTTTTTTCGGCGATCAACGAGACACACGAAATGCAGGACGAGACCCTGCGTCAAGTGGCCATTCTGTTTGATCGGCAAAAGATGACCTTGCACTACCCTGTGGTGGAGCAGGTAGCCGGCGACGACGAAGAGTCCCGGGTGATCGTCCAATACCTGGCCGACAGCACCAAAGCGAGCGGCAGTGATGACGCCACAACGCCGCTGCCCTTCCCGACCGGCCTGGCCGATGGCTTCTCGACGTTGAGCGTTGCCGGCGAAAATTTCCGCGTGCTGGTGAGAACAATAGCCAGTGGCGAACGCATCGTTGTCGCTCAAGAAGCAGACGTACGCGAAAAAGAGGCGCGAAAGAGCGCCTGGCGGAGTCTTTTGCCGTTTCTCATTCTGTTTCCGGTGCTGTTGCTGGTGGTGAGCGATCTGGTGCGCAAACTCTTCCGCCCCATAGCGACCCTTTCGGAGGAAATCGATCAGCGCGACGAGCAGGCGCTGCACCCTATCGACGAGAACCACCTGCCAACCGAGATCCGGCCTTTCGTGGTGGCCATCAATCGATTGTTGACGCGTGTCGCGCAATCCATGGAAACCCAACGCCGCTTCATTGCCGATGCAGCCCACGAACTGCGTTCGCCGATGACCGCCCTGTCGCTACAAGCCGAACGACTGTCGGCCATAGAAATGTCGGCAGCGGCCCATCAACGTTTGTTGCCATTGACCCAGGGCATTGAACGCAGCAGAAAGTTGATAGATCAATTGCTGGCCCTGGCGACCGCACAATCGAGCGCCGAGCGATCACAGGGATCCGTATCGGTCCATGACATCTATCGGCGGGTACTGGAAGACTTGCTGCCGCTGGCGGAGCGCCGTCACATCGATATCGGTGTCGAAAGCTTCGAAGATGTACAGGTCGTGGGCAACGAGGTGGACCTCCTGATCCTGGTCAGGAATCTGGTGGACAACGCGATCCGTTATACCCCCGTGGGCGGGCGAGTTGATCTGGCGGTCGAAATGGCGGGTGAATCCGTGATCCTTGAAGTCAAGGACTCGGGTCCCGGGATCAGCGCAGAAGAGCAATTGCTGGTGTTTGATCCGTTTTACCGCAGTCTGGGAACCGATGAATCAGGCTCGGGGCTGGGCCTGGCGATAGTCAAAGCCATCGCTGACCGCATGGGAGCACGCTTGCGATTGAGTTTTTCGGATGAAAAGAACAAGAGCGGATTGTGTGTTTCGGTCTGGTTGAAAAGAGCCAGGTAATTCGCTGAAGGTGGGTTGGTCCGCCCCTTGTCGAGCGCGGACGGGCCAACGCCAGCAAGCTCCCTTGCCACGGGAGCTTGCTTGAACCGACGGGTATCAGTCAGTGCCGTATTTCGGCGAACGCGGCCCGTACAGCAACCCTGCCGGTTGCCCTGCCGACAACAGCCGCGTACTGGTCACACCGGCAATCGGGTAACCGGCATCGGTGGAACTGTTGATCACCTGCTTGACCGCCGCGGTAATCAGCGCACCAATCAAACCACCGCCGCTGTTGTTGTTGCCCTCTTCGCTCGACGCCCGGGCCGAGCCGGTCCACAGGGTGGTGCCGGTCTTGAGATCAACCAGTTTCGCGGTGGCGGTCACCACGGTTTCGCTGCTGATGATCAAGTAGCGCGTGCCGTAATCCGTCACGGTGATGTAGAGCGCCGCATCGGCACCGAAGATTTCCTGCAGTTTATTGGCCGGTGCCTGATGAATGTCTGCCGGCGTGGTCAGACCGTTCTGGCGAAATGTCTCATCGACCAGCGTGATCGGCAGCACGTAATAACCGGCTTCGGCCAACGGGAACGTGACTTGCGACAGCATGCTGTAGGACGCCTTGACGTCCGGTGAGTTGTTCAGCGGCGGCAGCACCAGAATGGTTTTCGGACGGGCCTGCTTGTACGCCGCATAGTCCACGGTCTTGGGGCTGACGCAACCGCCAAGCAGTGCCAGAGCCAGCAGCCCGGCCATCATTTTCACTGAGCGCGCGATCATTGAGTCACTCCGGCCTTGGCGTTTTTAAGCAGAAAGTCCATGTAGGGCGTCGACTCGGGGAACAATGTCTTCTCGGTCCTGAATTGCTGCACCATCTGATCGTCCTTGCCCATGCTCAGGTACAACAGCCCCAGGTGAGCGTGGTAGCCAGGAGGCGGCGTTTTACCGGTGGAGCGGATCTTCTGCAGATCACGTTCCAGTGCTTCGGCCTGCGCTTCCTTGGGTTGTTCGCCCTTGAAGTACTCATAGACTTCAGGCTGGTAGCTTTCCCACTGGTAAAGGGTTTTCGGGCTGCTGCAACCGGCCAACAGACCGCTGGCCAGTAATGTCGACGCCATCAGCGTCCATTTCGCGTACATCTTGAACATGCGTGTACCACTCCTTGTCATCAAACCTTGATCAGTTGCCCGGTTTCCATGCACCGGCGTTCATGCCGTCCACCAGACGATTGATCGCCTCGCGCATGGCCAGATCGAGCACTTTGCCGTTGAGGGTCGAATCGTAGGCAGCGGTGCCGCCAAAGCCGATGATTTCCCGATTGGACAAAGCGTATTCACCTGCGCCCTGGGTCGAATACACCACTTCGGACGTGCTGATATTGACGATGTTCAGGTTGACCTTGGCGTAGGCCACCTGGGTCTTGCCGCGACCGAGAATGCCGAACAACTGGTGATCGCCGGTCTCTTTGCGGCCGAACTCGGTGACGTCGCCGGTCACCACAAAATCAGCGCCCTTGAGTCGCTGGGACTGGCCCTTGATCGCGGCCTCCTGCTGGATCTCGCCCATGTTGTCGCGGTCCAGCACGCTGAAGCGATTGGTCTGCTGCAAGTGAGTGATCAGGATGGTCTTGGCCTGACCGCCGAGGCGATCCACACCGTCGGAGAAGATCCCGCGCATGTAGCTCGAACGGTTATCGAACTTGCCGACAGCCATCGGCACACGAACACCGGCATACGCCACGCTGGCGCTTTCGACTTTGGCAATCGGCAAGGCTTGCGAGCTTTCGGTCGCGCAGCCGGCCACGCTACCCAAGAGGGCAATCGCTGCCGTCGATACCAACATTCGAGAGATCATTCTCACTGCACATTCCTTTTGAAAAAACGGTTTATCCCGGCGCGACAATAGCCAGCCTCTGCGGGTTGCAGCGGCGAAAAAGCGAGGGGGGAAATCAAATCAAATCGATGATCGACGTGCGGGACGTCGGCGGCCGACATTATGCCAAAGTGCCATCATTGAAGACAGTGTTTAATTATTTATTGGCGCCAATTATTGGCCACACCTGATCGTTCCCACGCTCTGCGTGGGAACGATCAGTGTGGAGATCAGCGGAAATCGCGGCTGCGCACGCTGATGCCGTCGAGCAAAGGACTCAGGTCGCTCAAGCGCCCGGCGATCAGGTGGCGCACTTCGCCTTCCTTTTCCCAGCGGCCATCGACCTTGAGCAGTTGCGAGCCGACCAGCACCTTGCGCTGCCGCTCTGCCAGGTCACGCCAGACAATGACGTTGACGTTGCCGAATTCGTCTTCAAGGGTGACGAACGTCACGCCGCTGGCGGTGCCCGGCCGTTGTCGCCCGGTGACCAGGCCGGCAACGCTGACCGGACGCCCGTGCTCGACCTCCATCAGTTCTTTCGAACTGCGGCAACGTCGGGCTTTCAATTCACCGCGCAGCAAGGCCAGAGGATGCGGGCCCAGGGTGGTGCCGACACTGTTGTAGTCGGCCAACAAGTCCTCGCCCACGGTGGGTTTGGGCAGCGATACCGCGTCCTCTTCCTGACTCGGCAGACCGGCGAACAAGCCCAGTTGCTTGTGCACCCCCGCCACTTCCCAGCGCGCTCGATGGCGGTCACCGGCCAAGCCGCGCAGCGCACCGGCATCGGCCAGTTGCTCCTGGGCGCGAGCATCGAGCTGCGCCCGCTCGCCCAGGTCGGCGATGTCGACAAATACCCCCTTCGCCCTCGCCGCTTCGATGCGTCGGGCATCGTCCTCGCGAAAGCCCTTGATCATCCGCAGCCCCATGCGAATCGCCGGCTGCGCGCCGCTGATCGGTTCCAGGCTGCAATCCCAGTCACTGGCGCGCACGTCCACCGGGCGGATCTGCAAATGATGCCGGCGCGCGTCCTGCAGGATCTGGTCCGGGCTGTAGAACCCCATGGGCCAGCTGTTGATCAGCGCACAGGCGAAGGCCGCCGGTTCGTGGCATTTCAGCCAGCAACTGGCGTAGGTCAGCAATGCGAAACTGGCGGCGTGGGACTCGGGAAAACCGTAGCTGCCAAAGCCTTTGATCTGTTCGAAGATCTGCGCGGCAAACTCGGCCGTGTAGCCGTTTTTCTTCATGCCGGCGGCCAGGCGGTCCTTGTGCGGCTCCAATCCACCGTGACGTTTCCATGCCGCCATGGAGCGGCGTAACTGATCGGCCTCGCCGGGGCTGTAGTCGGCGGCGACAATCGCAATCTGCATCACCTGTTCCTGGAACAGCGGCACACCCAGGGTGCGCTTGAGCACGACTTCCAACGCAGGGGATGGGTAAACCTCGGGCTCTTGCTTGTTTCGCCGACGCAGGTACGGATGCACCATTCCGCCCTGAATCGGCCCTGGGCGGACGATGGCGACCTCGATCACCAGATCGTAAAACGTGCGCGGCTTGAGTCTGGGCAGCATCGACATCTGCGCCCGGGACTCAATCTGGAACACGCCGATGGTGTCGGCACGGCCGATCATGTCGTAGGTGTGCGGGTCTTCGGACGGAATCGTCGCCAGGCTCAGGTCGAGATGGCGATGACGACGCAGCAGATCAAAGCAACGACGAATCGCGCTGAGCATGCCCAGTGCCAGAATATCCACCTTGAGCAGTCCCACCGCATCCAGATCGTCCTTGTCCCACTGAATGATGGTGCGTTCGGCCATGGCGGCGTTTTCCACCGGCACCAGGCTGTCCAGCGGCTGCTCGGAAATCACGAAGCCGCCGGGGTGCTGGGACAGGTGCCGGGGAAAACCGATCAGTTGCCCCGTCAGGCTCAGCACCCGACGCAACACCGGGCTCTCGGGGTCGAAACCGCCCTCGATCAGGCGCTCCACCGGCGGTGTTGCATCACTCCAGTGACCGCAGCAATCGGCCAGCGCATTGATCTGGTCCGGCGGTAACCCCAGGGCCTTGGCCACATCACGCACCGCGCCGGCCGCGTGATACGTGCTGACCACCGCCGTCAGCGCCGCGCGGGTTCGGCCATAGCGCTGGAACACGTACTGCAAGACTTCCTCGCGGCGTTCATGTTCGAAATCGACGTCGATGTCCGGCGGCTCGTTGCGCTCTTTGGAGAGAAAACGTTCGAACAGCAGCGTGGTGCGATCCGGATCGATTTCCGTAATGCCCAAGGCAAAACACACCGCCGAGTTGGCCGCTGAACCACGACCCTGACACAGGATGTGTTGCTCACGGGCAAATCGCACAATGTCATGCACGGTCAGGAAGTAGCTTTCATAGCCCAGCTCGGCGATCAGTTGCAATTCCTTGTCGATCTGCACCAGCACCTTGGCTTGCGGGCCTTTTGGCCAGCGCCACGCAACTCCCTCTTCGGTCAGATGGCGCAGCCAGGACGTCGCCGTCTGGCCTTGGGGCACCAGTTCGCGGGGATATTGATAACGCAACTGGCCGAGGTCGAACGTGCAGCGCCGGGCGATGGTCAAGGTTTCAGCGAGCAGCGTTGGCGGATAGATCGATTGCAACGCCTCAAGGCTGCGCACATGCCGCTCGCCATTGGGATGAAGACGCAACCCGGCCTCGGCCACCGGCACGTGATGACGGATCGCGGTCATGGTGTCCTGCAATGCGCGCCGGCCACGGGTGTGCATGTGCACATCGCCGCTGGCCACTGCCGGAATGCGCAGTTCCCTGGCCAGGGTCAGCAAGGCATCCAGTCGCCCGCGGTCGTCCTGGCCGCAGTGTAACTGCACTGCCAGCCACAAGCGCTCGGCGAAAGCCTGTTTCAACCATTGGCCGTTTGCAAAATCATCGACAGCGTCCGGCACCCACAACGCCAGCAGCCCCGGCATGGGTTCGTTGAAGTCTTCACGCAGGACCTGATACTGGCCTTTTTGCGTGCGCCGTCGCGCTCGGGTAATCAGCCGACACAGGGTCTGGTAACCCTCGAGGTTCTCCACCAGCAGTACCAGCTTCGGACCGTCCTCTATGCGTATTTCGCTGCCGATGATCAGTGGCAGCTCCACCGACTTTGCGGCTTGCCAGGCGCGGACTATGCCGGCCAGGGTGCATTCATCGGTGATCGCCAGCGCCTGATAGTCGTGCTTTTTTGCCCGTTGAAACAGTTCCAGGGCACTGGAAGCACCGCGCTGGAAACTGAAGTTCGACAGGCAGTGCAACTCGGCATACCCGATGCTCATGCGAACCAGCCCTGCAGCCACAGCGGACCGCCCTCTCCCACCGCACGATAGGCCCAGCCCTGCTGGCCGGAACGGGTTTCGATCAGGTAGTAGTCGCGACGCACATCATCGCCGTCCCACCAGCCGGATTCGATGCGCTCCGGCCCCATGAGAATGCGCGCCGCCCCTTCATGGATTGCCAGTGGCTGCGTCAGCAACCAGCCCGGACGCTGCACGCCCGCCAACCCCGCACAGAGCTGATTGTCGACCCGCGCCTGCCACGCGCACTCGGGCCGGTGGTCAGCCTGGAAGCGCAAGCCATGCACCGCGTCATCCCCGAGCCGCGCACGCAAGCGTTCGCGCAGTTGCTCCCAGGGCAAGGACTGTTGTGGACGGTCGTCGAACAGTTCCTGACGCTGCGGGACAAAGCTTGGCAGGTCTTCGGCGCGCAGCCGAAAACCGCGTACAGGGGCTTCGACTTGAACCTGCTCCAGTCGCCCCCGGGCCAGTTCGAAGAGCATCGCCGGGTCACGCTCGGCGCTGAGCAGGCCGACCTTGATCACCGTGTCCGGCAAGCCTGCGTGTTCAAGGTGCAGGTCGAACCGCTGCACGCCGCTGTCCCGGCCGCACAGAAACGCCGACAGATCGCCGGTCAACCGGCGTAATGGAAACAGCAGCGCCTGATGCGATTGCACGTCGAAGTTGAGTTCGATGCGCACATCGAAGCGATCAGGCGGCAGGTAGAACGCCAGCGCCAGCTGACGTTCACCGGACAAGGCGTCGAGGTGCTTGAGCACCTGAGCCTCGAAACGCCGCGCCAGACTATTACGCGGCAGCGCCTGCACCTGGCCCAGGGTGCGCAGCCCCATGCGTGACAACGCCGTGGCCACCGCCGGTTCCAGAGCGATCCGGTCGACCGGCAACTGCCCGAGATGGTGTTGCAAGGCCTCGTTGTCCGGCACCACCAGACCGTCATAAACGTTGGCCAATACCCGCGCAGCCACCGGGTTGGGCGCGGCGACGATCCGATGACGAAAGCCCAGCTCGCCAAGTTCGCTCCGCAACCGCGCCTCGAACTGCGACCAGGGCCCGAACAGTCCCAGGCTGGATTCGATTTCAAACACCACGGCACGCGGGTAATGGACGCTGACCTGCGAGCTGAAACGATAGGCCCACGCCGCCAGAAACTGTTGCCAGTGCTCGATCTCGGCGACGTCGTATTCAGCCGTGGCAAAGGCTTTGCTCAAGGCTTGCGCGGCGGTCATCGACTGCCCCGCACGCAAGCCCAGCGCCCGCGCCGAAGCGTTCACCGCTTGCAGCACCCGACGCTGGGCCGGGCCGGTCAGCAGCGCCAATGGCTCATCAGGATCGGGACGCTGACGCAGCACTGCGTCCAGCGCCAATTGCGGAAAAAGAATGCACACCCAGCGCATGGCAACCTCAATGCCCCACGGGGAAGGCAATCGGTGCCGAACGCGCCAATCCGCCCCGGCACTTGAGCACGCGCAATTGCGCGGGCCTGGCATCGATGGCGATGCGCAGCGCGGCCGGTGACGGGTTGATCGCTTCATGGATCGAGCGGTAGGCGAACGCCAGGGTCGAACCGGTTTCCGCCGCCACCTGCAAACGGCGCAAGGCCCGGTCATCGGCCTTGTGCGGCCAGCACAGCACCGCGCCGCAACTGCCCGAACGCAGGCATTGTTCCGCCGCCCACAGGGCATCGCGCTCGCTGGCCTGAATGATCGACAACTGGCGCAGATCGACCCCGGCGTTCTGCCAGGCCTGCGGATACGGTACGTACGGCGGCGCCACCAGCACGATGCGCTCTCCCACCGCCGACAGCCGCGCCAACGCTGGCCACACCAGTTGCAGCTCGCCAACGCCTTGCCCGGCCAGGAGGATTTCAGTCAGCGCCGCTTCCGGCCACCCTCCGGTGGGCAACGCCGCGTCCAGCGCGGCATGCCCGGTGGGTTGCGGGCTGACCGCCGGTGGCGCAGGCCGGCCCTTCCAGACCTGGCCGCCATTGAACAGCGTATCCAACGCAACGACGGCGCCCATCACCCTTGCCTCACCAGACCGCAGAACACCCCTTCGATGGCCAGGTCCTGATCAGCCTCGACGATGATCGGCTTGTAGGCCGGGTTGCGTGGCAGCAACCGGACCTCGTCGCCGCTGCGCTCGAAACGCTTGATGGTGACTTCGCCGTCGAGCCGCGCCACGACGATCTGGCCGTTGAGCGCCTCGGGATTGCGGTGCACGCCCACCAGGTCGCCGTCGAGAATGCCGTCCTCGATCATCGAGTCGCCCTGCACCCGCAACATGTAATCGGGCACCCGCGAGAAGATCGATGGGTCCAGCAGCAAGCGGCTGTGGACCTCGGCATCGGCACCGATCGGTGCACCCGCCGCCACCCGACCGAGAACCGGGACGTCCAGCAACTCGGGCCGCGCGGGCTGCCCGAGCAAACGGATGCCCCGGGCCTGATGCGCATTGACCTCGATGAAACCGGCCTCGGTCAGCGCCAGCACATGCTTGCGCGCCACGCTGCGAGAGGCAAAACCGAACGCCTCGCTGATTTCAGCGAGGCTGGGGGACTGACCGTGCTCCGCGATTCGATCGCGGATAAAAGTCAGGATGGCGGTACGGCGGGGAGTTAAAGTCGTCATGGAGTACATTTGTACTCTTTCGGCTTTTTCCTGACAAGGACTTGTCTGCAGGAACTGACGAATGAGGCCCGAATGACATCGACACAAGCGAGCCTGCTCGCGATGAGGCGCCCAGGCCAAAGATCCTGGGGCTTATCGCCGCCGAAACAAAGGCCTGGGCTCAATCACCGAGCGTCCATACAACACGCTCATCCCTGCCAACCCCTTCAGCGCGTCCTCAGCGGATTTGTCCTCGCGCACGGCAAAACTGTCGAAACCGCATTGGCGCATATGGCTGAGTTGATCGCGCAATACATCGCCCACCGCGCGCAATTCACCGGCCCAGCCCAGGCGTGTGCGCAGCAAGTACGCCTGGCTGTAGCCGCGACCGTCACGAAAACTCGGAAAATCCAGGGCGATCAATGGCAATTGCTCAAACCACGACTTGAGGCTTTCGACCTCATCGTCCGGCCCGAGCCATACCGCGTGTTGCCCGGGATTTTGCAGCCAGCGGGTCAGCGGCAAAATCAATGGACCGGCGGGCAGCTCACCTTCCAGTTCCCGAACCAGCACCCACGGATCGTCAGCGACAATCCGCGCTACACCGTCCTCCAGTCGCAGCAGATTGTTCATGCCGGCACCTCCAGCAGCTTGGGATACACCTGCTCCTTGAACGGCTCAAGACCGATGCGCTGCAGGGTGTCGACGAACAGTTCTTCGCTCTCGCGGTAACTGACAAATGTAGCGATGAGGCGCTCGATGACTTCGGGCACTTCAGCAGCGCTGAAGGACGGGCCGATGACCTTGCCCAGCGCACTGTTCTTGCCCTGGCTGCCGCCGAGCGTGATCTGGTACCACTCGCTGCCGTTTTTATCGACGCCCAGGATCCCGATGTTGCCGATGTGGTGGTGGCCGCAGGCGTTCATGCAGCCGGAAATGTTAAGGCTGATATCCCCCAGGTCATGCAGGTAATCGAGATCGTCGAAGCGCGCCTGGATCGCTTGGGCGATCGGGATCGATTTGGCGTTGGCCAGCGCGCAGAAGTCGCCGCCGGGGCACGCGATGATGTCGGTCAGCAAACCAATGTTGGCGCAGCCCAGCCCCTGCTCGCAGGCCAGGCACCAGAGTGTGTAGAGATCGGCCTTGGGCACATCCGGCAGCACGATATTCTGCTCGTGAGCGATGCGAATTTCGCCGAAACCAAACTGCTCCGACCATTCGGCCACGGCTTGCATCTGCTCGGTGGTGACGTCTCCCGGCGGCGAGGCGATGCCCGGTTTGGTCGACAGCACCACGCTGGTGTAACCCGCGACCTTGTGCGGCTGGACATTGCGAGAGACCCAGCGGGCGAACGCCGGGTTGTCGGCCAGGCGTGTGCCGAATTCCAGGTCGGTATCAGACAGCGGACGGTATTCGGGCGCCACGAAGGCACTGGCGACACGCACATATTCGGCGTCGGTCAACTGCGCCGGACCGTCCTTGAGGTACTGCCACTCCTCTTCCACTTCCTTGGCGAACGCTTCGATGCCCAGGGCCTTGACCAGAATCTTGATCCGCGCCTTGTACTTGTTGTCGCGCCGACCGTGGCGGTTGTAGACCCGCAGCACCGCCTCGATATAGGACAGCAGATGCTGCCACGGCAAACCCTCACGAATTTGCAAGCCAAGGATTGGCGTGCGCCCCAACCCGCCGCCCACGATGACCCGCAGCAACATTTGCCCGTTGTCATCGCGATAAAGATACAGGCCGATGTCATGCATCATGATCGCCGCGCGGTCCTGCTCCGCCGAACAGATGGCGATCTTGAACTTGCGTGGCAGGAACAGGAACTCGGGGTTGATGGTCGACCACTGGCGCAGGATTTCCGCCAGCGGACGCGGGTCCATCAGCTCGTCCGCCGCCACCCCGGCAAAGGCTTCGGTGGTGATGTTGCGCACGCAATTGCCAGAGGTCTGGATCGCGTGCATCTCGACCTGCGCCAGGCGCTCGAGAATGTCCGGCACCTGAGCCAGTTCGATCCAGTTGAACTGCATGTTCTGCCGGGTGGTGAAGTGGCCATAACCGCGATCGTAGTCGCGGGCGATGCTCGCCAGCGTGCGCATCTGCCCGGCATTGAGCGTGCCGTAGGGAATCGCCACGCGCAGCATGTAGGCGTGTTTCTGCATGTACAGGCCGTTCTGCAAACGCAATGGCAGGAATTCTTCTTCGCTCAACTCGCCGGCCATGAAACGTTCGACTTGATCGCGAAACTGCGCAACCCGCTCGAAGACCAGGGCCCGGTCATAGTCGTCGTACTGATACATGTGGCTACCTCATCAGGGGGGATCGGGCTCTGTGGCCGATACTGGTCAGCACACAAGTCCCTGTGGGAGTGAGCCTGCTCGCGATGGCGGAAGGTCAGCCAACCAAGATGTGGAATGCCAGACCGCTATCGCGAGCAGGCTCACTCCTACAGGTTTTGTGTTGTGGCCCATTTGTAAGGGGGACTATGGACCTGCGGAGCAGCACGTTACAGATTCACCTGAGCGCTAAAAAACCGTATCAGGCTGTGTCAGATTACCGCAGGCATGGCTTGCATCTGATCCGCACAAACTCGGTTTTTCTGAGCCTGTTTTGTTTCCGGCAGGGTTTCTACAGTTGACGGCATGCCAGTCCGGGTGGGCTGGCAAGACTTTGCAACCGTGGAAGCATTGACCATGAGCACAGCAACACTCACACAGGCCTACAACTACAAGGTCGTGCGCCAATTCGTCGTGGCAACCATCGTCTGGGGTGTCGTGGGGATGGCGATGGGCGTGTGGATCGCCTCGCAACTGGTGTGGCCCGAGATGAACCTCGACCTGCCGTGGACCACCTTCGGCCGCCTGCGCCCCCTGCACACCAGCCTGGTGATTTTCGGCTTTGCCGGCAGCGCGCAATTCGCCGCCAGTTACTACGCGGTACAGCGCACCTGCCAGGTGCGGCTGTATTCCGACACACTGGCCGCATTCACGTTTTGGGGCTGGCAATCAGTCATCGTGGTGATGCTGATCACCCTGCCGCTGGGCTACACCACCACCAAGGAATACGCCGAGATCGAGTTCTCCGGCGCGGTGTGGATGACCGTAGTCTGGGTCGCGTACGCCATCGTCTTCTTCACCACCGTGGTGCAACGCAAGACCAAACATATCTACGTCGGCAACTGGTTCTTCGGCGCGTTCATCGTGGTGATCGCCATGCTGCACGTGGTCAATCACCTGTCGATTCCGGTGGGCTGGTTCAAGTCCTACCCGGTGTATTCCGGGGCCACCGACGCCATGGTGCAGTGGTGGTACGGGCACAACGCCGTGGGCTTTTTCCTGACCACCGGATTCCTCGGAATGATGTATTACTTCGTGCCCAAACAGGTGGGGCGGCCGGTGTATTCCTATCGGTTGTCGATCGTGCATTTCTGGGCGCTGATCACCCTGTACATCTGGGCCGGTCCGCACCACTTGCATTACACCGCACTGCCGGACTGGGCGCAGTCGCTGGGCATGGCCATGTCGCTGATCCTGCTGGCACCGAGCTGGGGCGGGATGATCAACGGCATGATGACGCTCTCGGGCGCCTGGCATAAGTTGCGCACCGACCCGATCCTGCGCTTTCTGGTGCTATCCCTGGCGTTCTACGGCATGTCGACCTTCGAAGGACCGATGATGGCGATCAAGACCGTCAATGCCCTCTCCCACTACACCGACTGGACCATCGGCCACGTCCACGCCGGCGCCCTCGGCTGGGTGGCAATGATCACCTTCGGCGCCATTTACCACATGGTGCCGAAAGTCTTCGGACGAGAGCAGATGTTCAGCACGCCGCTGATCAACGCGCACTTCTGGCTGGCGACCATCGGCACCGTGCTGTACATCGCATCGATGTGGGTCAACGGCATCACCCAAGGCTTGATGTGGCGCGCCGTCAACGACGACGGCACGCTGACCTACTCGTTCGTCGAAGCGTTGCAGGCCAGCCATCCGGGGTACGTGGTGCGCTTTGTCGGCGGGTTGTTCTTCCTCAGCGGAATGTTGCTGATGGCTTACAACGTGTGGCGCACGGTGCGGGTTTCGGACGTGGCGCTGGCTGAGCGTGACGCGCAGATTGCGTGAGGCAAAGAGCCTGGAATGTTTGAAATATTATTGAATGTGATGGCGGTGCTGGGGCTTTGGCTCGGAGTTGAGTATTGCCTGAAGCGGGAGACGACGCAGAGTCTGGAGGATGCCAGTCTGATTCCGTTTGCGGATGATCCGGAGGTGGCGCGGCGGGTGGAGCTGGCGACGGGAAAAACGGTGAAGGCCGTGGCCCCGGAAGAAGCTAAGCCAGGCTGGGGAAACCTGGAAATCTAACCCACCACAAATCCACTGTGGGAGCGAGCCTGCTCGCGATGGCGATTGATCAGCCAACATACATGTTGATTGATAAATTGCTATCGCGAGCAGGCTCGCTCCCACAGGGTTAGGTGTCAGGTCAGGAGATTCAGCCGCGTTCGCGGGGAATCAGGCTCTGCAGTTGCTGCGCCAGGAAATTCGCATCGAAGGCAAAGGTATCCGGGTCTTTCAGGCCGTTGGTCTTGCGCCACTGCCAATGGATCGCGGGCGGCAGGCACACCAGCGAAATGCTGCCATAGCGCGCCGCCGTCAAGCCCATCACCGCCAATGAAATCTGACCACCCACGCCCATCACGTCCGGCACGAACTCCACCGGTTTGCCGGCGATCACGATACTCAGCTTTTCGGTCTTGAACGTGGACGTCTCGACCGGAACGCTCGGCCCTGATGCGACATACGCCTCGCGGTTCACTTCCAGCAGATTCGGTGCCTGGACCGGTTCCAGCCACAGCTGGATCTGATCGAACAGTTCACCAATGCGCGTCGCCCACACGGCCGATTGCGACTCAAACAGTTGCTTCTTGTGCGCTTCGCTTTCTGCGTAGTGGCGAAGCATCTCGCCCAGTTGCTGTACGTCGTCCATCGCGGTGTTCCTTTGGTTGAAGCAGTGCTGCGGACATTGAGCATGGCAGATGCGCGCTGGCGGCGTACGACTAAAAGCGCGAACGGTATTGGCTGGGGGTCATGGCCAGGTATTTACGGAAGGCGCTGCCCATGTGGGACTGATGGGCGAACCCCGCATCCAGGGCGATGCTGGCCAGGTTCAGGTCGCTGCGTTCGATCATCCGGCGAGCCGCCTGAAGCCGCACTTCAACCAGATAGGCGTGGGGCGTCAGGCCAATGGCCTGGGTGAAATCACGCAGAAAACGCAGCACATTGTGCCCGTATGTGTCGGCCAGTTGTTCCAGCGTCAGGGGCTGGTGGAACTGCTCAGCGATCTGATCCAGGACCCGGGCAAAGGATGCTGGTGCGACCTTGTCTGGCGCTCCAATTGTCGGCCGGGTCAGGCCAATAAAACCCAGGGCGCATTGCTCGAGCGCCATCTGGTCGGGTTGCGCGGCCAGCAACAGCCGCCGCATTTCGCGCGCGAGGGTCAGCGCGCGGCGATTGCCTGAAGATTGCACACGATGGTTGACGGCGGGTAACTGTTCACTGGCAAACGCTTCGTCGAGGCGCATCAGCAGGTATTCACCGCCGCTGGCTGACTCTGAGAACACCTCGACACCAATCGGTGTATAGGCCAGGACGCCCGGCCAGGTATCAAAATCCACACGGCGGTCGGAGTCGATCGCGTGCACGCCGTGCTGACGTTCCAGCGTCACCCCGAGGGTTTGTGACTGCGCCGCATCACGCGCGCTGTAGGCGGCCCGGGGCAAGAGTTGCAGGCAAACACTGCCACCGAACAATCGCTGGCTCATGACGTCAGGCATGTGAAATTTCCTGATAGATCAAAACCGGGATCCACTGGACACTCTCTCGCAAAGGGTAGCCATCAACAGGAGCACGCCATGCGCACCATCGGCCTTATCGGCGGCATGAGCTGGGAGTCCAGCGCCGAGTATTACCGTCTCGTCAATCAACAGGTACGCGACCGGCTCGGACCGCTGCGTTCGGCGAAATTGCTAATGTACAGCGTCGACTTCGGGCCTGTCGAACAGGCGCAGCATGCCGGGCGCTGGGACGATGCCGCAGCGATCCTGGTGGACGCGGCGCAGCGATTGGAGGCTGGCGGCGCGGAGTGCGTGGTGCTGTGTACCAACACCATGCACAAAGTGGCCGGGCAGATTCAGGCGGCGATCAGCATTCCGTTTTTGCACATTGCCGATCCAGCGGGTCAGGCGGCGGTCGATACCGGGGCGCTGACGGTTGGCTTGCTGGGCACGGCGTTTACCATGGAACAGGACTTTCTCAAGGATCGCCTGATCGCGAAAGGCCTGACGGTGCTGGTGCCGGAAGCCGAAGAGCGCCAAGCCGTGCACCGGATCATTTATGAGGAGTTGTGCGTCGGCGTGATCAGCGAGACGTCACGCAAGGTGTATCAAGAAGTCATCGAGTCACTGACCCGACGCGGCGCCCAGGCGATCATCCTCGGCTGTACCGAAATCGGCCTGCTGATCAAACCCGAGCACAGCGCCCTGCCCCTGCTCGACACCACCGAACTGCATGCGCAGGCGGCGGTGGCGTTTGCGTTGGGCGACTGAGTCAATCGGCCGGCGTGAGACGCAGGCGCGCCATGCTCAAGGTGTCGACCAGTCGGCCGTCGCGCACGGCGTAGTCACGGAACAGGCCTTCGGTCTCGAAACCGAACTTGCGGTAGAGCCCGATGGCCGCTTCGTTGTCGGCATACACGGACAGTTCGACCCGTCGCAGGTTCATCCAGTTGTCGGCAACGTCCAGCACGGCCGCCAGCAGTTTCGAGCCCACGCCTTTGCCCTGCCACGCCACCGCGACGCCCATGCCGAGGTTGCCGGCATGGCTGCGGCGGATTCGCGAGAACTGCTCAAGGCCAATGTTGCCGATGACTGTGCCTTGATGCAGCGCAACCAGTTGCACTATGCGTTCGTTGTCCGGTGCAAGGCGTTTGCGCCAGACCTCGGTGGATTGAAACGGCATTTGCAACACTTGGCGGGTGATGGCCGGGTCGTTGTAGAGCGAGGTGACGCCGTCGATGTGGGATTCGTTGAAGCGTTCGAGGGTGATGACCGGATCGGTGGCGGGCATGGGTGATTCATCCTTGATGCAGACATGGCTGCTCACTCTACAGCGCTATCTCCCGGTATGGCGACATCCTCCACCTGTAGGAGTGCAATGCTGTTTTACTTAAGATGGGGTTGGTTTTGGTTTTGTTTTGGGGTTGGGGTTGGGGTTGGGTACATATCCGTTTCTGCGGTAACGGCGGCTGTTGGTTCCGCCCTGACGGCGGGTCACTTGGAGAAGCGCCAAGTAACCAAGCGCTTTTGCCCCTGACGTTCGGTGCCTCGCTAAGGCTCGGCATGCCCTCGCTCCGGTCCTGCTCCGTGGGCCCG
>Ga0157371_10001497_pt1 | contig 24172 bp, 23 predicted proteins | sample C45metaG_FD_113462 | JGI IMG/M metagenome (GOLD analysis project Ga0157371, IMG submission 113462) | Corn rhizosphere microbial communities from Kellogg Biological Station, Michigan, USA - C4-5 metaG | ecosystem: Host-associated > Plants > Roots > Rhizosphere > Soil | place: USA: Michigan...
AACTTCAGCATTAGTTACCAATAAATTTGTTATTCTCTAAGACATCAATTATTCTGAAATTAAAATTGTTATGAAAAGAATTAAAATAATGGGCATTGCCAGCTTGTTAGTCCTATTGGCAAGCCAAACACTAATTGCACAGATAGGAAAACCATTTATACATGACCCCTCAACCATTGTTGAATGTGATGGAAAGTATTATACATTTGGCACAGGTGGTGGCGGACTCATATCGGAAGACGGCTGGACATGGAATGGCGGTGCAGTAAGGCCGGGAGGCGGAGCAGCACCGGATGCCATGAAAATAGGCGATCGCTACCTGGTGGTATATGGCGCAACCGGTGGTGGGGCTGCGCACAAAGGCGCGATACTTACCATGTGGAATAAAACACTTGATCCAAAATCTCCTGATTTTAAATATTCAGAACCTGTAATCGTTGCTTCATCTGATGGTTATGAAGATAATGACGCCATCGACCCGGGGCTCATGCTTGATCCTACTACCGGACGCCTTTGGCTCTCATACGGCACTTATTTTGGGTTTGTCCGTGTTGTAGAACTTGATCCAAAAACCGGCGAACGTGTCAAGGGTAATAAACCTGTGAATGTAGCGATTGATTGTGAAGCATCTGATTTGGTGTACCACGATGGCTGGTACTACCTGTTAGCAGCACATGGTAGTTGCTGCGATGGTGCCAATTCAACCTATAACATTGTTGTTGGCAGGTCCCGGAAAGTAACAGGCCCTTTCATAGATAATGTAGGAAGAGATATGTTGGAAGGTGGAGGTAAAATGGTTGCCGCAACCCGTGGAAAACTAATAGGTCCCGGACACTTTGGGCGTACGATTCTTGGGGATGGCGTGGAAAAAATGTCTTGCCACTTCGAAGCCGATTTAGACCAGGGTGGACGCAGCGTTTTAGGCATCCTTCCTTTACTTTGGAAAAATGAATGGCCTGTGGCAGGAGAAAACTTCAAAGAAGGAACTTATGAAATCGAATCTAAAAGAAGAGGATATGCATTGGAATTAGCAGTTGATTTTACAAGAATGCCGGGTGGCATGCGATGGTTTAACCGTAACAAGGAAGAACCCGTAAAACCGGTTCCGTCCCAGCAATTAGCAGATGTAATTAAAACCTGGCCAACCGGAAATATTGATGTAAGAATAGGAGATTACATGGGCCGTCCTCATCAAAAATGGACAATAACACCGGTTGCCGGTGAAGGCCATTTAGGAGGTCCCTATTTCAAAATAATTATAGCAGGAACTGACAGGGCATTAGCAGCTACCGCGAATGCTGAGCTAATAACCGTTCCGGCATTTACCGGGGCGCCGGAACAATTATGGCGTATCGATCAATTGACTGATGGATCTTATAGAATCATGCCTAAAGTAGTTCCGGATTCAAACAAAAAGTTGGCTCTGGTATCTTCCGGAGACAGTTCACCTACACTTGCAGCGTTTGATTTTAGCAGTGATAATTCTAAATGGAATTTCAAGCAATATTAATTCCTTTAGTACTTTTAATTTTGATTTAGCTCTTTCATTTTTTACCTCCTTTGCAAGTGGGTCAACCTGAAAAGCATACAAGAAGGGCTATAACCTTTCGTCTATACATTACAATTGCATATAAAATAACAGAAGGAATTAGTTATTTTATATCAGTAAGACGTTGCAAATATTTTTCTCTGGTAAGCCCGGTGAAGTGCTAAATTAACAGGCAGCCACTTATCTGCTTAATATCTTCACAAAAAATATTTTAGATAAAGACGGTAAACACGTAATAAATATTGCCATTAATAATCCGATCGGGGAAATGATGAGTAAAAATCATTTACTCGCCGCTCATTTTCATGACCAGTTTCCATTCATCGGGGGTTACTTTTTGTACGGATAATCTTGAATTTTTTACCAGTTCCATATTCTCAAGCTTGGGCTCGGACTTGATTTGAACCAGCGTTACTGGTTTCTTCAAGGTCTTTACAGGTTTCAAATTCACAACCACCCAGTTTTTATCTTCCGTGGTCGGATCCTGGTAAGCCTCTTTTACTACCTGGGCAATTCCTACAATTTCCATTCCTTCGTTGCTGTGATAAAAAAGAACCTCATCCCCTTTTTTCATGTCTCTGAGATTATTTCTTGCCGCATAATTTCTGACACCGTCCCAAAATGTCTTTTTATCTTTTAAAAACTGCTCCCAGCTATATTTAAACGGTTCTGATTTTACCAGCCAGTAATTCATGGTTTATTGTATAAAATTATAAAAGAATTAAAAGTACACATTTTACAAAAGCATCATAATTATTTTTACCTAAATGAAGCAAATAATAATTGTTTAGCTGTCAACTATTCCATTATCTTTGAAGAATATTCATTAAACAAAATCACATCATCCCAAACACACAACTCATGTTAAGCATCTTTTTAAAGCCGGTTTTATTGCTCTCCATGCCCGGTGGAAGCGAGTGGATATTAATCCTGCTGGTAGTTTTATTATTTTTCGGAGGCAAAAAAATCCCGGATCTGATGCGGGGAATTGGCAAAGGCGTCAGAGAATTCAACGATGCAAAAGACCACGTGAAAAGTGAGTTGGAAGCAGGAATGAATGAAAAGAAAGTTAGTTAATTTAGCAATAGAACTCAAGGCACTTACAATAAGAAAATCCCGGTAACTTTTACCGGGTATTTTTGTTTAACACTGCTTCTCGGTTATAGATTTTTATTATTTGGCAGTTTGTTAGGGAAAATTTACAAAGCGCTGACATGGCTTCTATTAATTTTGCAAAAGAAGTTTTTATAAAAACTAAATTTTGAAATTCCATGTTAAGTATTATTCTGAAACCCATCTTACTTCTTTCCATGCCAGGAGAATCTGAATGGTTATTGATCCTTCTAGTGATCTTATTATTTTTCGGAGGCAAAAAAATCCCTGACCTGATGCGCGGAATCGGCAAAGGTGTCAGAGAATTTAATGACGCGAAAGAACATGTAAAAAGTGAGATCGAAGCAGGAATGAAAGAAAAGGATACAGTTGTTGAAACTCCTCCGACTCCTGTTTCTGTAAATACTTCCACTCCTACCAATTCCTAAAAGGAAAGTTTAAATCTTTAATATTTGTTGGTTTACTCCTTAAGCCAATACTATACTTGTGGAATAACTTAATGGTTATTAGAATTGAAGTTGCAAAAGAATCTATCACACAGATGCTGTTCTTTTGCTGCTTTAGTAAAATCTTTGCTGGGATTGAATTAAAAATGGTTTTTAGTTCACAAACTGATGATCCAACCCGCGGAAATCTACCGGCACTAATTTACTTACTCCCGGTTCCTGCATCGTAACTCCATAAATGACATCGACAGAAGCCATCGTCATTTTATTATGTGTCACAATTATGAATTGAGAATCCTTACTGAACTTGCGTATCATTTGGGTAAATTTTCCCACGTTAGCATCATCGAGCGGCGCATCCACTTCATCTAAAATGCAGAATGGCGCTGGTTTTATCAGGTATATTGCAAATAGCAATGCAGTCGCAGTAAGCGTTTTTTCTCCCCCACTTAATTGAGTAATACTTGTCGGCCTTTTTCCTTTTGGTTTGGCTACAATATCAATTCCGGTTTCGGCAAGATTATCAGGATTTTCCAAAACCATATCCGCCGTGTCGTCGTCAGTAAACAAAGCTTTAAAAACATTTTGGAAATTATCACGAACCTGGTTAAATGTATCCAGGAATTTTTGGTTAGCCGTAGTTTCCACCTCCTGGATCGTCTGCATCAACGATTCTTTTGCCGTCACCAAATCGCCTTTTTGTTCTTTAATAAAATCAAAACGCTTCTTCATTTCTGTGTATGCCTCAATAGCCGTGGGATTTATTTCGCCCATATTTTCGAGCCGTTTTTTCATACGATCACACTTTTCCTGCAACTCTTCCAGAGGCGTTTCCGAATTTCTTTCCTCATCCAAAATATCATCCAACTCCACTTTAAACTCAACACTTAATCTTTCTTTCATTCCCGCAAGATGCAGTTTCAATTCGTTCAGCTTATCTTTTATTTCATTTAATAAATGATCAGCCAGCTCTTTATTTTTTTGTTTTTGACGAAGTGCGCTTTCTTTTTCATTCAGTTCATTTCGCAAATTATAATATGCCTGGTCTGCTTCGTTTAATTTCTTTTCTTCCGCATCCTTACTTTTTAATAATGATATTACCTCCTGCTCCAAACTTTTCAGTTCTGTTGATGTAACGGAAATATTTTCGGAAGAATCTTTTAACTGAGCTTTGCTGTTCGTGATCTGCGTATTTAAATCCGTGAACTGCCGGTTTTTAAATTCCAGTTCCTGGCTGATTGAATTTACTTTACTTTGTTGACGCGTTAATTGCAAATTATGATCATTGAATAATCTGTTCGCTTCATTAAATTCCTGTTCGGCTTTTACAAATTCATCTCCTGCATATTTCATTTTCTCATCATGCTGCGTCACTTGCTCTATCAAGGTTTGCAATTGATTCCGCGTATCTTCAATATCGTCCTGGTGCTGCTCCAGTTGCTGTTTCATTTCTTCAATCCGATTTTCTGAAACATTGTTTTGGTGAAGAATATTTTCTATTTTGTTCTGAATAGAATAAGTATTGTTTATGAGTTCATTAATTGTTTGTTGTGTTTGCTGAATCGTATTTTCTTTCAACTGTTGGTTGAATGCAATCACCTCATTTGACTTTTGGCTAATACTCAATTTCAACACATTCACTTTTTCTTTTTGTACAAGAATTTTCTCGGCTAATTTTTCTAAATTCTTTGCACGGCCAATTTTCTTTCCTTCAAATAAACCAACGCTTCCGCCATTAAGAGAATATTTTCCTTTTACATATTTCCCGTTTTTTTCGAGTATCACATGGCCGTTGCTGTTTGCAAGCGCTTCATCATTTTCCGCAATGAATACATTATGCAAAAGATAACCAGCAAGGTTTCTGTATTTTTCATCAATCTCGATTACAGTTAATGCAGGAATTGTGTTCTTGATTGGCTCAACAACTTTATTATCTTCTTTTAAATTTAGCTGATCCAACAAAAAGAAATTCGCTTTTCCTTTTTTATTCTCTGCCAATAAATTAACTGCTGTCAGGCCATCTTTTAAATTGCCAACTATATAATAATTAAGGTACGGCTCCAATACATTTTCAACTGCTGTCCGGTATTCTTCCTTCACATAAATAATATCAGAAAGAATCGGCGCTGTAAAACTCCATGATTTATTATTATGCAAAAATTTCACACTTTCAGGATAACCTTCCATTTTGTCTATAAGACTTTTAAGCAGGTCATGTTCATTTTGTTTTGCATCCAGCGTACGATTTTCTTCTGCAAGCTCACTGCGTAATTTCTCAAGTGCTGCCTGTGTTTCAAGGATTTGCTCTTTAGTAAACTCGTTCGTCTTTTTTAATTCTTCCAGCGTGTTTTTCTTCTCATTTAATTCTTCCTCTTTCTCTTTTTTATCTTTTTCCAGCTTGAAAAGATTGCTCTGACGCTGTTTTTGTTCTTCTTCCATTTGTGCAATTGAGCGTTGCAAATTGAAAATCGAAGTATCAGCAACAGCTACTTTTTTTTCTGCATCAAAATGATTTCGTTGCAATTGCAATTGTGTTTGCCGCAATGCGTCTACAGCACTTCTTTTTATATCATAGATATTCCTTTTTTCCTGGCTGTTCTTTTTTAAATTTTCTAAATTTTCTTTATGCTCTGCCAGTTTATTTTCCTCGTCAAACATTTGCAATTTCGAAAACTCAATACTTTCTTCAATCCCTTTTAACTGACCTTCGGCTTTCAATAAAAATTCTTTCAAATTTGTTTCCCTTTCCTGCAAATATTGCAATCGCTGTACCGTCAGGTTTTTTTTATTTTCTCTTTCCCGAACCGTATTATTGATATCATTAAAAGCGTGTTGCTGTTGCTGAAGTAAAATCTCTTTTTCAATGATCGCCGCTTTTTCTTTTTGCAAAACAGCTTCTTCTGTTGCGATATTTGCTTCCAGTTCTACCCGTCTATCCGTCTCAGATTTTTGTTGCTCATTTAGTTCTTTATAAGTGATATTAAATCCTTCAAGAGCCGCTTTCGCAAGTTCGATGCTTAGTTCCCGGTAATCTTTTTTTACTTCAAAATATTTTTCAGCTTTCTTTGCCTGGCTTTCTAATGTTTTTAATTGATTATTTATTTCAAAAAGCAGATCTTCAATCCGTGCAAGGTCTTGTTCTGTCGCATCAAGCTTTAATTTAGCTTCCCGTTTTCTGGTTTTATAAATGGAAATTCCAGCTGCCTGCTCCAGCATACGGCGGCGGCTGTTATCTTTATCTTTAATAATATCGTCTACCATTCCCAATTCAATGATTGCATAACTATCGGTGCTGATTCCGGTATCCATGAAAAGATTATGAATATCTTTTAACCGGCATGCAACATCGTTCAGGCGATACTCACTTTCGCCGTTCTTGTAATATTTCCGGGTTACGGTTACCGTTTGAAATTCTGTTGGAAGAAGATTCCTGGTGTTTTCAAAAGTGAGGCTTACTTCTGCTAATCCGCTGGCACCGCGGTTCCTGGAACCATTGAACACAAGACTTTCAAGATTCTCACTTCTCAATTGGCTGATCTTTTGTTCGCCGATGACCCAGCGAATGCTATCAACGATATTACTTTTGCCGCAACCATTAGGGCCAATGACGCCGGTAATTCCCTGGTCGAAATTGACCACTGTTTTATCAGCAAAACTTTTAAAACCTTTTATTTCTAAATTTTTTAATCGCACTGTTTCGGATTTTTTATAGGGCCGCACTGATTTAGCGCTGACAAAGCAAATATATTGGTTATGAAAGAAAGAAAAATTGCAAAAACCTCAATGTCTTTTATACTTATACACAGATTTTTCACAGAAAGATCAATCGAAACGTTTTTTAATTTTTTTAGTTGATTTTTATTACAAATATGATTATATACATTTGCAACTGTTTTAATTTTCTTTATTGCAATATTTAAATCAAAAAAATTACCAATGAAAAAATTTTTAGTTCCGATTGACTTTTCTGACACTTCAACAAATGCCGCGAAATATGCGGTAGCATTAACAAAAGAAATTCCAGGCGCGGAGATCGTTCTTTTCCACGTGTATAGCCGCATTAGCTTTGCGACGCTCACTTCTAAAGATGAAGGCTCACGCCAAAAAATTTCTGAATCTGAACTAAACGAAGTAAAACAAAAAATCAGTGAAGGAAATGATAACATTTCATGTGTGGCAGAAGAAGGTTCTTTCGTTGAAAATATCAGCGATTTTGTATTAGGAAATGCTATCGATATGGTAATTATGGGAATCACAGGAAGTTCAAGAATTACTCAGGTATTCATGGGAACAAATACGTTGAATGTGATCAGAAATATTAATTGCCCTGTAATGATTATTCCACCTGATGCAAAATTTACCGGCTTAAATAAAGTGGTTTTCACATCTGATTTTAAAGATGTAGCGCGTACAACTCCATTTGTTTCTTTGAAAAAAATATTGGATGCATTTAAACCAAAATTAGAAATTTTAAATGTTGACAGTGAGCACTATGTAGAACTAACGCCTGAATTTAAAATTGAAAGAGAAGCGATGGAAGATAAATTAGGGGTTTACAATCCTGAGTTTTCCTTCTTACGCGCGTATGATTTCTTAGAAGGCATCAGCAGTTTTGTTGAAACAAGAGGCATTGACGCAATCATTACCGTTCCCCGAAAACATAGCTTTTTGAGTCAACTATTTAAGACAAGCCATACAAAAAAATTAGCGTATCACAGCAACGTTCCAATCATTGCGATACCTGCATAGTTTATAGTTATTACGACGGAAATACGTAATCAGCAAAAGCAATAAAAGCAATAGCGTGTGTGCCTTACTGTTGAGTATGCGAACTTAAAACGTAAATGCAATCGTTATTGGTAGAGCATAACAACACTTGCCGTTTAATTTGATAAGATAAAAATTAGCTTATTTATTCGTTTACTATTCGTAAAATTTTTTGCAATTATTTCTTTTAAACTTAAGCATTTACAACCGCCTGTGGGTAGAGCATAACAACACTTGCCATTTAATTTAATAAGATAAAAATTAGCCTATTTATTCGTTTACTATCGGTAAAACTTTTTGCAATTATTTCTTTTAAACCTAGCATTTATAACCCGGCTGAAAGAAAATTAAAACTATGTACAAACGTTTGAAAATGAATTTGCAGAGTAAATTGAAAGAGTAAATTTTATCTGTTTAAAATAATCCGAAACGTAGTTCCCTTTCCTGTTTCCGACGATTTTACAAATAATTGTCCGCTATGGTATTTTTCAATAATTCTTTTTGCTAGGGACAGTCCCAGCCCCCATCCTCTTTTCTTTGTAGTAAACCCGGGTTTAAAAATTTTCCTGATATTTTGTTTGCTGATTCCTTTACCTGTATCGGTTATATCCAAAATTACTCTCGAAGCGGGATTTTTTATTTTGATATTGATCGTACCTTTTCCATTAATTGCATCTAATGCATTTTTTAAAAGGTTTTCGATTACCCAATCAAAGAGCGGCCCCGAAATTTTTGCCATTACTTTTTCTTCCGGTTTGTCCACGACAAAAGTCACTTTTTCTGTCGACCTTCTTTTAATATATGCTACCATCTTTTCTACCTGCTCGGTAATATTATGCTCTTCTAATTTTGGCGTGCTCCCTATCTTTCCAAAGCGGTCGCTAATCAGTTTTAAACGATTCACATCCTTTTCCATTTCTGTAGAAATTACGGCATCGTTATCCTGTTCTTTTAGCATTTCAACCCATCCTTGTAATGATGAAATAGGAGTTCCCAATTGATGCGCTGTTTCCTTTGCCATTCCAGCCCACACCTGGTTTTGAGTTGATTTATTTCTGACCGAAATTGCATAAAAAGTAATGAAAATAAATAACGCAACAATCATCAATTGAATGATTGGAAAATATCGTATTTGCTTTAATAATTTCGAATCTCCATAATAATATTTATCTGCTACATATGGTTCTTTGCCTAATTGGAGAACGATAGGAGGATGAGCCGATTTAAATTCTTTTAATTTTTTTTTGAGAAAGTTTTTGGACGATTTTATTTCCGAAGTATCAATATTTCTGGAATCAATAATGCTGTCATTCTCATTAGTCCAGATGATTGGAATGTCAGTATTTTTTTGCTGAATCTCACTTGCTAAAGTAATATCAACATTCGCAGGAGCAGAGGCGATAAATTTATTTGCTTCTACCCATTGGCTGATCTTTTCTCTTTCCTCTACTTCTATTTTTTTTGATAAAAAATTAGAATAAAAAATAGTGCCTGTAACAATAGCAACAGCAATTAAGGCTAACGCCGAACGTAAATTAAAAAGTTGCCTCAACATGGTTCAAATCTAAATCTTCTCAGCAATATTAGTTAGTAAAGCGCCAAAATCTTTTATGTTTGTAGTTGATTAAAAAAAAATCTTGACTTCATCTCCTTCTGTAGCGGTTGTAATTCTAAATTGGAATGGAAAGCATTTCCTGAAAAAATTTCTTCCATCAGTAATACAATCTACTTATACAAATCTTTCTATAATCGTTGCAGATAATGCTTCTACAGATGGTTCGGTTTCCTTTTTGCGAAATGATTTTCCATTCATAAAAGTTATTGAGAACAAAGAAAATGAAGGTTTTGCAAAGGGTTACAATACTGCATTAAAGCAGGTTACAGCAGATTATTATATTTTATTGAATAGCGATGTATGCGTTTCTGAAGGATGGATAGAGCCGATAATTTCATTAATGGAAACTAATCCAAAAATCGGCGCGTGTCAGCCAAAGATTTTATCCTTTCACAATAAAAATAAGTTTGAATACGCCGGAGCAGCCGGTGGGTGGATTGATAAATTTGGTTACCCTTTTAACCGCGGAAGAGTATTTGATTTTTGCGAAAAAGATAAAGGGCAATACGATGATACGGCCGAAGTATTTTGGGCTAGTGGAGCAGCGTTTTTTGTCAGATCATCTGTTTACCATCAGTTAAATGGTTTTGACGAATTCTTTTTTGCGCACCAGGAAGAAATTGATTTATGCTGGCGAATGCAAAGAGCCGGTTATAAAATATTTGCTGTTCCGCGTTCGGTTGTTTACCACGTGGGTGGTGGCACATTACCAATGGGCAATAAGAGAAAAGTGTATTTAAATTTCAGAAATAACCTGCTAATGCTTTTTAAAAATTTATCTCCTTCAGAAAAGCTGTGGAAAATTCCGGTAAGAATTTTTTTAGATAATATTGCAGGCTTGCAGGGATTAGCGAAAAAAGATTCAGCTACTTTTAAAGCCGTACAAAAAGCTCATCTCGATTTTTTCAAATTGGCATTTAGACAAGAAAAAGAAAAAGATTTTGAAAAAATAAAATTAAAAAATTTAGCCGGAGTGTATGATGGAAGCATTGTTCGGAAGTATTTTATTGAGAAAAAGAAAACATTTTCTGAAATTGTTCGCTTCAAAAAATGATATTTCAACTCAATCTGTTATTTTTGCCCTGCAAATTATATAATATGGAACACGAAGAAGTAATTGACAATAAAGGAAAAGATCTGGGATACAGCTGGGTATCTACCTCACGGTTTTTGTTCTATTGCCAGGTAGCGATTTTCGTTGCGTTGGTTATAGGAGGCTGCTATACTATGTACGTGCATCGTTACACAGGCAAACCAAATGTAGAAGTACCGGCAAACACATTATATAATCCGCAGTACAAATAAATTTTGCCTCAAAGGTTTCAAACCTTATTTTTGCAAACCTTTTTAAGTTCTTATAAAAATTGCGGAAATAGCTCATTTGGTAGAGCGCGACCTTGCCAAGGTCGAGGTGGCCGGTTCGAGCCCGGTTTTCCGCTCCATAAATAAAAAAAGCAGTTCGGCTGCTTTTTTTATTTATAGTGTTTACCCGGGTGGTGGAACTGGTAGACACGCAGGACTTAAAATCCTGTGATCAGCAATGGTCGTGTGGGTTCAACTCCCATCCCGGGTACAGATTAATTTTAAAAGCCTTGATGGTATTGACTTTCAGGGCTTTTTTTATTTTAACGGCCTTTGAGGGGATGTTTTAATCTTCTTTTGTTTCTTTTCTTTCACAAACCCACAACTATTATATTTGAATAATGCCGGATATTAAGCTTTAGCAGTGCCTGATCAATATACAACTGCCTTTTATGGTTTGCAGCAAGCTAATTATAATGCAGCCGAAGAATTAAGTCGATTAGATGCAATCATTTTTTCGCGGGAAAATAGATTCCTATTATCTGCTTCAGAAATTTGAGCTAATAAAATCATTTATTTATCACAAAACCACTAAGTATCTATAGGTCCGTTGCCCTAATTTTAAAAATTCAGTTTTCCGAAAGCTCTATCCATACTGGTGCATGATCACTTGTTTTTTCCCAACCGCGAACATCCCGATCAACCCCCGCTCCTATCAGCCGCTTGTCTAAATGCGAACTTAACAGAAAGTGGTCGATGCGTAAACCTGCGTTGCGCGCATAGGCATTTCGGAAATAATCCCAAAAAGTATAAATTGTTTCGTCCGGATATAATTTTCTAAGGGCGTCTGTCCAACCCTGTGAAACCAATGTTTTAAATGCCTCACGCACCTCAGGTCTAAACAACGCATCATTCACCCAACGTTCCGGCTTATAAACATCCAGTTCTGTGGGCATTACATTGAAGTCGCCGGTCAATAAAACCGGCGAATCAGAGGCGAGAAGTTCTGAAGCGTGGGCGGTTAATCTTTCAAACCAGCGCAGTTTATAATCAAATTTGGGCCCCGGTAAAGGATTGCCATTTGGAAGATACAGGCAGCCGATCTTTATACCATTCACGATCGCTTCAATGTAGCGGCTGTGACTGTCCTCGGGATCGCCCGGAAGAATGCGGCAAATTTCTTCAGGTTTTTCTTTTTTCGCTAGTATCGCAACTCCATTCCAACTCTTTTGGCCGTGCCAGATCGCCTGATAGCCGGCATTTTGAATTGCTTCTTCCGGAAATTTTTCCTGCGGCGCTTTTAATTCCTGCAGACAAACTACATCCGGAGAAGTTTCATCAAGCCAACGCAAAAGCACCGGCAGTCGGCCATTTACACCATTTACATTATAAGTGGCTATTTTCATAAAAAGTTTATTCAGCTTTTGTCAAGTAATAAAATCAGAAGTTCTTTAAAAGGTCTTACGCAATTTTACAACAAAATTTTGCGAATCAGTTTAAATAAATAAAATGATCTGTCTTATCCAGGGAAAGCTGATATAATTGTTATAACTGCGTAATAAAGATTTACTTTATTTATTGCTTTACTGAATTTATAGAAATCAACCGCCTTTGTATCCTCCTATTATTGGTAAAATTTCGCTGGTAATATAACTTGAGCACTGAGGAGACGCAAGAAATACATAAGCCGGAGCAATTTCCTCCGGTTGTGCCGGACGCTTCATCGGAGTGCTGGAGCCAAACTTCCCAATCCATTGTTTTTCTTTATCAGAAGGATTGAGTGGCGTCCATACAGGCCCTGGAGCCACCGCGTTTACCCGTATTCCTTTCGGGATTAAATTAGACCCCAAAGAACGGGTAAAAGCATGAATACCGCCTTTGGTAAGAGAATAATCTAACAGATCTTTATTTCCTAAAATGCCCGTCACTGAACCGGTGTTGACGATAGCACTTCCATATTCCATATAAGGAACCGCAGCCTGTGCCATGTAAAAATATCCATACAAATTTGTTTTTAATGTTAGGTCAAAATGCTCTTGAGTCAGTTCTTCCAATTTATCTGCATGAAGCTGAAAAGCGGCATTATTAACAAGCACATTTATTTTTCCAAATTCGGCAATAGTTTGCTGTACGGCAAATTTGCAAAAGTCTTTATCGGTTACATCTCCAGGGATTAAAATGCAGGATCGTCCCTCTTTTTCAACAAGTTTTTTTGTCTCTTCTGCATCGGCATGCTCACTTAGATAAACAACTGAAACATCAGCTCCTTCGCGCGCAAATAAAATGGCCACAGCTCTTCCTATTCCTGAATCGGCGCCTGTAATTATCGCCACCATATCCTGTAATTTTCCTGATCCTTTATAATAAGGAGCATCGCACATTGGCTGCACCGCCAAATTCTTTTCCAGTCCCGGCTTTTTTAAATGCTGTTTATCAACTGGTGGTTCCGGATATTTTCTTGCGCCAGCCTGCATTGGCTTTTCTGATTTTTTCGCTGGTTCCTTTTCATCTGCCTGGCTTATCTGTTCCTGGATTTTTCTTTGTTTTTCCGCCAGCTTTTCGCCTTGCTGCCTGAACTGTTTTGCTGTTTTCATTGATTTTGCTTTTGCAAACCATTTCCCAAAAAACATTCCAATGTCCATTTAATCATGGATAATTGGCAGTTATTCAATCAATCCGATTTAATAAAAAAGATTTTTTTAAAAGCGCCGATGGCAACAATTTTTTTATTTACCAATTGATACCTAATGATTTTAAATAAACCCCAATCATCTATAGTGATGTCTTTAGCATATAAGTCCATAAATTCTCCAAAAAAGCGGGGGGACTGGTATTCATTTGGCATTATATTCCCCCATACTGCTTTTACCATCATTATTTTACAATTTTTATTATCTGGTTTTGTAAAATAAGCAGTGGTACAAATAGCAACGAGAATAATTATTAGAATAATTTTTTTCATAAACAGAGTTTAAAGAAAACGTTTTCTGATAAAATATAAGCACCATTCAGAAAACAGAATTAAAATAACATCCAAATATAAAAGAAAATCAAAGAAAATTATAGCTGGAAAAGTGACCCGCAATATTTAAAAATTTAAAAACCGCTTTTACTAAAACTGAAGACAATGAATCTTTCCATCCATACTTGTTACAATTACTTTATTTTTTGAAACCGGCGTAATACTGGTGATCAAGGCATTTGAAATCTTATGCTTCCACAACACCGATCCGTCACGCTTTACAGCTACAACCATTCCTGAATTGGACGGTACATAAATCACATTTTTGTATTCCACAATTGCCGTCGGAGCAATTTCATAATTCAATTCTATATCCGAATGCCAGGTTATTTGCATATCCTGAACCATACGAAAAATAAAAAATTGAAGATAACGCTAATGTATAAACGCAAATATTTTTGCAGATAAAAGCAGCGATTTTCAGTTAACTTTTGGAAAAAATCATATTACTATTTGCGCAGCGGATATAGCAGTAATAAACAAACGAAAATAAGAAGTTGGATAATTTGTTCGTCTACTGTGTTCAATTATTTTTTTCTGTGTGCAATTGTATGTTTCCGGGAAGATGATTTTTTTACCGGCACATTTTTTTTCTTTTTGGTAGGCGCCGCAACAGGAGTTTCAGAAGTGTTTAATTCTTCTTTAGACATTTCGGCGTTTTCTTCATCAGATGGCGCAATATTATCATCAAAAAAGCTTTCCATTTCCTTGGCTTTATAAATATTAGAATTGTATTTATTACCTAATACAATAATGGTTGCAGAATCCTGGATCATTCTGATGAAAACTGCATTGTTGCCATGCCACCAGCCGTTGTGATAAATTATTTTTTTCCCGTTTGGATATACATTCATTCTCCAACCATATCCATAATTCCTGATGCCCGGTTTTTCATTACTATAAGGCGTAAACGCTTTTTCCAAAGTCTCCTTACTAAAAATCTGGTTAGTGTACAATGCCTGATCCCACTTTAATAAATCTTCAGGAGTACTATAAATATTTTTATCGCCAATGCCGCAATCAAGGAATGTAAATGCTTCCTGTCTGCCTCGATAATCGTACGATGGCATTGCTGTGGCACTGTCTTTAATGCTGTAAACGTACGTATCATCCATGTGCAACGGTGTAAAGAATTGCTGTTGTAAAAAATCTGCATACGATTCTCCGGCGGCTTTTTCAATAATTAATCCGAGTAAAGCATAATTGGTATTGCAGTAAGTAAAATGTGTATTTGGAGCAGTAGCAGCAGGTTTATATTTTATTAAATAATCAAGCACGTCCTGGTTGCTGCAATGTTTCTTTTTATCCCAACCTAACTTCTCCATAAAGTATAAATAATTCGGTAACCCACTTCTATGGCTTAGCAAATCTTTCACTCTTATATTGTCATAAGGAAAATTTGGAAAAAACTTTTTTACATCATCATCCAAAGAAAGTTTTCCCATTTGTGCCAGTTTCAAAGTAGCCATTGCTGTAAAGGTTTTTGAAACCGAGGCAAGATGAAAAGCGCTGTGTTTGGTAAGTGAATCCTTTTTTTTCAGATTATAATATCCATGATAATCTTCAAAAATCACTTCGCCTTTTTTGGCAACCAGAATAGCGCCGTTAAAACCTGTACGCAATAATCTTCTCTGATAAAAATCCTGAACTTCATTATGATACCGGTCGAATTCATCTTTAGGGATTTTACCGGGAACAGGCGGAACATATCCGGTTGAATCTTTAGACTCAGCCTTAACTTTGACCGTGCTGGAACCACAGGAAGAAATAAAAAAAAATAAAACTAAAAACGGCAGGGAAAAATTAATAAGTCTCATCAAAAATATTTCAAGAATTTAGGAGGTATATTTGCAATATTACATCACTATTTTAATATGCCAGAGAAAAAAGTTACCAGTTATCCTAAAGAAAAAATAAATATTCTTTTTTTAGAAAACATTAGCAAAACCGCTTCACAGAAATTTATAGATGCCGGTTATACTTCAGTAAAAAGATTGCCCGGAGCAATGACTGAAACTGAATTGATTAAAGAAATAAAAAATGTTCATTTATTGGGAATCCGTTCCAAAACAAAAATTACCAATGACGTTTTAAAAAATGCAAAAAAGCTTCAGGGGATTGGTTGTTTTTGTATCGGAACCAGCCAGGTAAACATGGAAGCGGCTACCGAAAAAGGAATTGCGGTTTTCAATGCACCTTATTCTAACACTCGTTCCGTTGCTGAATTGGTCATGGCTTCTTCCATCATGCTCATCCGAAAAATTCCAGATAAAAACAGAGCTGCTCATGAAGGAATCTGGTTAAAAGATTCAACGGGAAGTCATGAGCTGCGGGGAAAAACTTTGGGCATTGTCGGCTATGGAAATATAGGCTCACAGGTAAGCGTTCTGGCAGAATCTTTTGGAATGAAAGTGATCTTTTTCGACACTGAAACAAAGATGCCGCTTGGAAATGCAGAGAGTAAAAAAACTTTAAAAGAGTTACTGAAACTTTCAGATATTGTTACACTTCATGTACCGGATCTTCCGACAACAAGAAATTTAATTAATAAAAACAATCTTGCCTTTTTCAAAAAGAATGCAATTCTTATTAATTATGCAAGGGGCGGCGTTGTGGAACTGGAAGCATTAAAGAATTCTTTAAAAAATAATGATCTCAGTGGAGCAGCGATAGATGTTTATCCGGAAGAACCAGTAAAAAATGGAGATAAATTTTCAACGCCTTTGCAAGGATTAAGCAATGTGATATTGACGCCTCATATTGGAGGCTCTACGGAAGAAGCGCAACAAAATATTGGCGAAGACGTAAGCAATAAATTGTTCAATTTTTTGGAAAAAGGAATTACTACCGGCTCACATTCTGTTCCTCCGCTGAATCTTCCTTTGCAGGAAAATACACACCGGATTTTGCATATCCATAAAAACGTACCAGGCGTATTATCAGAGATTAATACCCAGCTTTCTTCTCATAAAATAAATATTCTGGCTCAATATTTAAAAACTAATGACGAGATTGGTTATGTGGTACTGGATGTAAATAAAAATCTTTCAAAAGAAGCGCTGGAATTATTGAAAGGTGTAAAAGAAACCATCAAAGTAAGATTGTTGTACTGATAAAAAAAAGGCTGGTAGCTTTGTGTTGGAAAAAGAAGAAATTATCTTTTCTTCTTCCTATAAATGCGGCGTTTTATATTCCTGCAACAAACTAACCATTTTTTTCACGGCTTCTTTGTTCACCGAAATATGACTCAAACTTTCATTTATTTGAGAATTGAAATATTGCATTTTGCTTTCGTTGGGAAAAGTGGCAGAACTGTGAAACTCAGTAGCAGCGGTACTTTCAGCGATTGAAAGAATATTTTCAGCAGTAACGCCTGATCCGGGCATTATAATAATTCTTTCATCAGATCGTTTAATTAATTCCGAAAGAAGTTGTAAACCTTCAACGGCTTTTGGTTTACATCCTGAAGTTAAAATTCTTTCAAATCCCAAACCAATAATATCTTCCAGTGCTTCAAAAGGATCGGCAAGCCTGTCAAATGCGCGATGAAAGGTTGCCTCCAGTGGAAAAACAAATTCGACTAATTCTTTACATCGTTTTTTATCAACTTTTCCATCAGCGGTTAATATGCCTGTTACAATTCCATCACAACCCAATTCTTTACAAACAGCAATATCATTTTTCATTATAGAAAAATCAGCATTGCTGTATAAAAAATCGCCGCCACGTGGACGAATCATGACATACAAATCGATATGCAATTTTTCTCTTGCTGCTTTTATGAATGCATAAGAAGGTGTCGTGCCTCCTTCGCCCGGACCAGCACAAAGTTCGATTCTATCGGCTCCTGCTTCCTGTGCGGCAACACAACTATCAATATTAAATCCAATGATTTCTAATTTATAATTCATCCTACTAAACGGTATTTGAAACTATTATATGAATGCCGGAACCTTTCCAATTTTCAATTCACAACTTCTCACGTTACGCCTAAATCAAAAAAATATTTAGCAGGAATAAGTTTTTCTTCGCCTTCACTTTTTACCGCAAATACAAATCCTTTTTGGACCGCATAAGCGCCATATTCACCCTTCTTATTTAATGCTAAAAAAGCCACCTGTAAAGTTTTAGCTCTTTTCACATCGCGATTGATAATCCGCTCAATCGCCTTTCGACAGGCAGCTTCAGGAGATAAGCCATGCCGCATATATTCAACAACGACATGTGTTCCGCAAATACGAATTACTTCTTCGCCAAGGCCGCTTGAAGTAGCAGCACCTACCTCATTGTCTACAAATAATCCTGCTCCGATAATTGGCGAATCTCCAACACGTCCATGAATTTTAAAAGCCATCCCGCTGGTAGTCACGGCGCCGCTCATATTCCCTGCAGCATCGAGTGCTACTAATCCCATTGTATCATGATTTACAGAACCGTCTTCAAAAAAGGGCGGTGCAAAAGGTCCATCGCTTTTCTTATTCTCAATATTTATTTCCGGTTTGTATTCACTTTTTTTCAACCAGTTTTCATACGCTGCTTTTGCAGGCGCAGAAAGTTCTTTAGGTTCCTTTTTAAATCCGTTCTCAATTGCAAATTGCTGCGCGCCATCGCCTACCAACATGATGTGAGGTGTTGTTTCCATTATCTTTCTTGCTACCGAAACCGGATGTTTTATTTGCTCAATTGCACCTACAGAACCGCAATTGGCATGCTCATCCATGATACACGCATCCAAAGTGACAATCCCATCGCGGTCCGGATATCCACCAAGACCAATGCAACAATCTATCGTATCTTCCACATATCTCGCGCCAGCTTCTACGGCATCCAATGCCCGTCCTTTTCTGGATAAAATTTTCCATGCTTCCGTGTTTACTTCTTTTCCATTGCCCCAGGTAGAAACAACAATTGGCTTCGTTTGTGCATTACCGTTAGAAGCAATGTTTTTTAAAGAAACTAATGGAGCAGCAAGTGTTGAAAGCTTTAAAAATTTTCTTCTGTCGAGCATCGCAAATATTTTTTCAAATGTAAATAAGAAAGAAGGAAGATTTGTTATTTTCTTCGTCGAGATTCGTTAACAGGTACTTTTTATTTTATATTAATAAACGCTTTTTGTTTCCTTGTCTTTTTATTATAATTTGAATTTTTTTGAAAAAATATTTATCCATTTTTCATCCGAAATTTATTAAATGGCTCTATTGGAAAGAAGACTGAGCTTATCTCAGGCATCAGCGATTAATATGATTGATATGGTTGGCATTGGTCCCTTCATTACTTTGCCAATGGTTATCGGAATGATGAATGGGCCATATTTTTTATATGCCTGGATCGCCGGTGCTTTTCTTTCGATTGTAGATGGAATGGTTTGGAGTGAATTAGGCGCAGCATTTCCCAGAGCTGGTGGTAGTTATAATTTTTTAAAAGAAGCTTATGGAAAAAATGGCGCCGGCAAAATGATGAGCTTTTTATTTGTCTGGCAAACGATGATACAAGCGCCGCTCGTTATAGCTTCTGCTGCAATTGGCTTTGCAAAATATTTTTCTTTTATTGTTCCTCTTACAAATTTTACAGAAAAATTAGTAAGTGGAAGCGTTGTTATTTTAATCGTGATTTTATTGTATCGAAAAATAGAAGCGATCGGCAAAATCAGTATTTTTTTATGGAGTGGCGTTATCATTACCATGTTTTGGATCATAGCTGGCGGAATTATGCATGGCAACTTTTTTGCTCCTGTCAGAAATATCAATTCCGGACTAACGGTCGATTATGCTTTTGTTACAGCTATTGGTTTTGCAAGTGTAAAATCAGTATATAGTTATTTAGGATATTACAATGTTTGCCATCTTGGAAGTGAAATAAAAAATCCTTCAAAAAATATTCCTCGTAGTATTTTTATTTCGATTGCAGGGATCGCCGTTTTGTATTTGCTGATGAATATTAGTGTAGTCAGTGTTGTTCCGTGGCAGAAGGCAAAAGACAGCGATTTTGTGATCAGTGAATTTATGGAAGTGTTGATGGGACATACCGCCGCAACAATTATTACCTGTCTTATTTTATGGGTTGCTTTTGCTTCTGTATTTTCTGCAACTCTGGGCTACAGCCGCATTCCATATGCCGCGGCTGAAGACGGAGAATTTTTTAAAATATTTGCAAAGCTTCATCCTACTAAAAATTTCCCGTACATTTCTTTATTATTTCTTGGGATTGTTGCATTTATTTTCAGCATGCTTTTTAAATTAAGTGAAGCGATTAGTGCCATTCTGGCCATGCGGATTATGATTCAATTTATCGGGCAGGCAGTGGGACTGCTAATTTTGCGAAGCAAAAAAAATAAAACAGAATTTCCATACAAAATGCCTTTGTTTCCTTTGCCTGTTTTTCTTGCAATCGCAATGTGGCTTTTTATTTTGATTTCTACAGGAAGTGAATTAATGTTGAGCGGCTTGGTGGTAATTTTTCTTGGAGCAGTTGCGTACTTTATTAAAGCAAAAATTCAAAAAGAATGGCCGTTTTTTTAAAATTAAAATAAGTAAACCCTCCCCTAACTTTGATCTCCATGTCTTTTTTGCAAAACTTCAATTACATCTTCCAGCATTTTATTTTTTGCCTGTAATAAAACGAGGTAATGAAACATTAGGTCTGCGGCTTCATTCAGAAAAAGCTTGTTATTATTGTCTTTTGCTTCAATAATTAATTCTACTGCTTCTTCACCTACTTTTTGCGCAATCCTGTTCATGCCTTCCTTAAATAAAGTAGAAGTATAAGAGCCGGAAACCGGTCGCTTTTTTCTTCCTTCAATAATTTTTTCAAGATTCCGTAAAAAATCTTTGCCGGAATTTTCTTCATTGAAACAAGTCTCAGCGCCTGTATGGCAAACGTTTCCGTCCGGTTTTGCTTTTATTAATAAGGTGTCGAAATCACAATCTGTCTTTATATCCACCACGTGTAAATAATTTTTACTCGTTTCACCTTTGACCCACAAACGATTTTTGCTCCGGCTGTAAAAGGTTACCAATTCTGAATCAATCGTTTCAAGTAAAGCATCTTTGTTCATGTATCCAAGCATTAAAACGACGTTTGTTGCAGAGTCCTGAATGATTGCCGGAACGATTCCGGATGATTTTGAAAAATCAATTCTTCTAACGAAGTCTGTGTAATCTCTTTTCATTTTTTGTTCCCTCAATGTTAAGTTATCGGAATTAATTTTGGCAACGATTTTTCCGAATTAGTTCAGTAAATAAACAAATAATAGCAATTCCTGTTTTTCTTTTTCTGGTTTTAAATATTATGTTTCTAAATTCTTACATTAATATTTTGCTGTGACAAAAATCTTTTCAATTCCGGAATTTTTATTTCTCCAAAATGAAACACGCTTGCCGCCAAAGCGGCATCAGCATTAGCATTAATAAATACATCTGCGAAATCTTCCATGATTCCTGCTCCACCGGAAGCAATGACGGGAACAGAAAAGGTTTTTGCAAACAACGAAGTAATATCTTCAGCGAATCCGTGCTTTGTACCATCATTATTCATAGAAGTCAAAAGAATTTCTCCTGCTCCAAGTTCAATAGCCTGCTTGCCCCAATCGTATGCTAACGTGTCTGTTTTCAGTCTTCCTCCATTCAGATAAACATACCAGTTTTCATCGTTTTCTTTTTTTGTATCTATCGCCAAAACTACACACTGGCTTCCAAATTCTTTCGCCATTAAATTAATTAAATCAGGATTTTTAAAAGCAGCACTGTTTACAGAAATTTTATCTGCACCATTCTGCAATAATTCAAAAGCGTTTTCAACTGAAGAAATGCCACCACCAACGGTAAAAGGAATGTTTATATTCTCAGCAATTTTCTTTACAAGTTCGACCAATGTTTTCCTTTTTTCAACAGTTGCAGTAATGTCTAAAAAAACAAGTTCATCTGCTCCTTGCTGTGAATAATAAATAGCAAGTTCCACCGGATCGCCGGCATCTCGAATGTTCTCAAAGTTAATGCCCTTAACGGTTTTACCGTTTTTAATATCCAGGCATGGTATGATTCTTTTTGCAAGCATTAATTCTCTTTTATAAAATCTTCTATTTGTTTCAAACTTATTTTTTCTTCATAAATCGCTTTTCCCACTATCGCTCCTGTACAACCGATTTCTTTCAGAATTTCTAAATCTTTAAAACAGGAAATACCACCGCTTGCAATTAAATGCAGTGAGGGAAATTTTGAAATAATCTCTTTATATAAGTCAGTCGAAGGCCCTTCCATCATTCCATCTTTGGAAATATCAGTGCAGAAAAGCTGCTTAATGCCTTTTAACATCATCTCTTTTACAAAATCAAACACATCAATTCCGGTATCTTTCTTCCATCCATTAATCTTTATTTTTTTTAACATTACATCTGCTCCTGGCAAAAATTTATTCTCACCAAAATCCTTGATCCAGCTGGAAAATAATTCCGGATCTTTTACAGTAATACTTCCCACACTAACCATTGCCGCGCCCGCATTGAATACAGATTGAACGTCTTCTGTTGTTTTTAACCCACCACCAAAATCAATAATGAGCGACGTATTTTTTGAAATAATTTCAAGCGTTTTCAAATTCTTTAAAGGTTCCCAATTAGCACCATCCAGATCAACAATGTGCAATCTCCTTATACCCACTCCTTCAAAAGTCTTAGCAACTTCCAAAGGATCATTATTGTAAATAATTTTCTTTTCAAAATCACCTTTCGATAATCTCACACATTTGCCATCAATTATATCAATCGCGGGAATAATTTCCATTTTATTGTATGTTTAAAAAATTCTTTAAAATTTGTTCTCCGGCCATTCCTGATTTTTCCGTGTGAAACTGGACGCCAAAGAAATTATTCTTTTGCATAGCAGCGCTGAAAGGATTGATATAATCAGTGGTGGCAATGGTTTCATCAGATATTTCTGCATAATAACTGTGAACAAAATATACATAAGAATTTTCGGCTACCTTATTCATTAAAGGGAAAGAAAGGTGACCAATTGTATTCCATCCCATATGCGGAATTTTATAGGGAACCAGGTTTTTATTTTGAAAAACAGAATCATTAAATTTTTTGACAACACTGTTAAAAATTCCAAGGCATTTTGTATCACCTTCTTCACTAAAGTTGCATAACAATTGTAAGCCCAAACAAATTCCCAATACCGGCTGTTTTAACGAAACGATCAACTTATCCAGTTTTTTGTCTTTTAAATATTCCATTGCTGACGCGGCATTTCCAACACCCGGAAAAATAACTCTATCAGCAGAAATTATTTCATCAAAATTATCGGTTACAATTGCGTTTGTGCATAACCGTTGCAAAGCATACAAAACACTTTGAACATTTCCTGCGTTATATTTTATAATGGCAACTTTCATAATAATCCTTTCGTTGTTGGTAAGGAATTATTTAAAGGATCACGCCTGATTGCCATTTTAATTGCTTTGGCAAAAGCTTTAAAAATTGATTCAATTTTATGATGTTCGTTGGTTCCTTCCGCTTTAATGTTCAGGTTTGATTTGGAAGCATCACAAAATGATTTGAAGAAATGATAAAACATTTCTGTTGGCATTTCTCCTATTTTTTCTCTTTTAAATTCCACATTCCAAACAAGCCAACTTCTTCCGCCAGAGTCAATGGCCACCTGGGCTAAAGAATCATCCATTGGTAATAAAAAACCATATCTTTCAATGCCACGTTTATTGCCTAATGCGGATAACATGGCTTCTCCGAAAGCCAAAGCTACATCTTCAATAGTGTGATGCTCGTCAATGTGAAGGTCGCCCTGGCAATGAATTTTCAAATCCATTCCCGAATGCCTGGCAACTTGTTCAAGCATGTGATCAAAAAATCCCAGGCCGGTTTTAATGTCTGCCTTGCCATTTCCATCGAGGTTAATTTCTATTTCTATTTTTGTTTCATTCGTGTTTCGTGAATGATACAATTTTCTTTGGGGCAGTTTTAAAAAATTATAGATCTCTTCCCACTTTTGAGTTTCCAACGCAATAATATTGTTAAGATTTTCTTTTGAAACGGTTATTTCGCCGGTTCCTAATTCCTGGAAATTATTGATGAAAATCGCATTGCATCCAAGGTTCTTCGCAAGTTCAACATCTGTAAGCCTGTCGCCGATTACAAAAGAATTCTGAAGATCATACTTTTCTTTATCAAAGTAATGTTTCAACATTCCAACGCCAGGTTTGCGGGTGTTTTTATTTTCATCAGGAAAGGATCTGTCAATCAGAACTTCAGAAAAAATAATGCCTTCATTTGCAAATGTTTTGATTACAAAGTTTTGAATCGGCCAGAAGGCATCTTCAGGAAAAACATCAGTTCCAAGCCCATC
>Ga0157371_10001498_pt1 | contig 24159 bp, 21 predicted proteins | sample C45metaG_FD_113462 | JGI IMG/M metagenome (GOLD analysis project Ga0157371, IMG submission 113462) | Corn rhizosphere microbial communities from Kellogg Biological Station, Michigan, USA - C4-5 metaG | ecosystem: Host-associated > Plants > Roots > Rhizosphere > Soil | place: USA: Michigan...
AAGAACGCCAACTGCCTGGTGATCTTCATCAACCAGATTCGCATGAAGATCGGCGTGATGTTCGGCAGCCCGGAAACCACCACCGGTGGTAACGCCCTCAAGTTCTACGCGTCGGTGCGCCTGGACATCCGCCGTACCGGTGCCGTCAAGGAAGGCGACGAGGTGGTCGGCAGCGAAACCCGCGTCAAGGTCGTGAAGAACAAGGTGGCCCCGCCATTCCGCCAGGCCGAGTTCCAGATTCTCTACGGCAAGGGTATCTACCTGAACGGCGAGATCGTCGACCTGGGCGTGGCGCACGGGCTGTTGGAGAAATCGGGCGCCTGGTACAGCTACCAGGGCAGCAAGATTGGGCAGGGCAAGGCCAACTCGGCCAAGTTCCTTCAGGACAACCCGGAAATCAAGGCGACCCTGGAGAAGCAGATCCGCGACAAGCTGCTGACCGGCGGTGTAGAAGCCAAGGACGCCAGCGATGCCAAGTCGGCCAAGGCCGCCGCAGCCGTTGCGCCAGCGGATGATCTGATCGACGCTGACGCCGACCTCTAATCAGCGATCATGGCAAGCGTAGCCCTGGATACTCCCGTCGCGGTGCGACGGACGGCGATGGACCTGCTCGCGCGACGCGAGCATGGTCGGGTCGAGCTGACGCGAAAGCTGCGTCAGCGCGGCGCTTGCCCTGACATGATCGATGCAGCGCTGGACAGGCTTACCGAAGAAGGCCTGTTGTCAGAGCAGCGATACTTGGAAAGCTTCATCAACTACCGTGCCCGCTCGGGTTACGGCCCCGTCAGAATTCGTGAAGAGCTCAGCCAGCGTGGCTTGCAACGCCGGGACATCGAGCAGGCGCTGCGTGAGTGTGGCTTCGACTGGCAGCGCCAGTTGCAGGAAGTATGGCAACGCAAGTACGGTTGCCTGCCCACGGCGCCGAAGGAGCGGGCGCAACAGACCCGATTCCTGTGCTACCGCGGTTATTCCATGGAAATGGTCGGGCGCTTGCTCAATGGGCGCGGCTTCGACGACTGACAGGTCTGCTGCCTCGGCTGCCTACAGATACTCATTGACCAGGCTGGCATTGCCTACGCCCAACGTGCTTGCTGTCTCCTGAGTCACCGCCCAGTTTTCCTCCAGATTGATGAAATCCACCAGCTCTCGCAGGCGGCCCTGGTGTCGCCCGGTGAAGGTGAAGCTCAGGCGCGCCAGGTGGTTGAATTGCGTGTCGCCATCGTCCGACTCTTCGGCCTGCTGGTGGAACGTGTCGCTCAGGCAGAGATCGGCGAACTGCTCGCGCAAGCGTTCCAGCGCCTGGCCATGCAAGGCATGCCGCATGCGAATGATGAACTGGTGCTTGAGCCAGCGCGTCGAGTGGAAGTTGGCGTAGAACTGGTTGATGTGCGCGACCGCTTCGTCGGCGCTGTTGACCAGGCGCAGCAGGCTCAGATCACTTGGCAGGATATAGCGGCTTTCTTCCAGGTGTTTCTGGATGAAGTTCAGCGCGTCCTGCCAGAAACTGCCATCGGGCGTGTCGAGCAGCACGACCGGTACCAGTGGACTTTTGCCGGTCTGGATCAACGTCAATACTTCCAGGGCCTCGTCCAGCGTGCCGAACCCGCCCGGGCACAACACCAGCGCGTCGGCTTCCTTGACGAAGAACAGCTTGCGAATGAAGAAGAAATGGAAGGGTATCAGTTGGTCGGTACCCTCCACCGTGGCATTGGCATGTTGCTCGAAGGGCAAGGTGATATTGAAGCCAAGGCTGTGTTCGACCCCCGCGCCTTCGTGCGCCGCTGCCATGATGCCGCCGCCGGCTCCCGTGATCACCATCATGTCCGAGCGTGCCAGGGCGGCGCCCAATTCACGAGCCTGGGCGTAGAGTGGATGCTCCAGTGGTGTGCGAGCGGAGCCGAACACAGTGACCTTGCGCCGGCCCTTGAAGTGCTCAAGCACCCGGAAGGCGTGGTCCAGTTCCCGCAGCGTCTGCAGGGTGATCTTGGCATTCCAGCGGTTGCGATCGTCCTGCGCCATGCGCATCACGGTCAGTATCATGTCGCGGTACAGCGCAAGATTGGGGCTGTCCGGCGACAGTGAACTCAGTTGCTGCTCGACCTGGCGGGTGAGGTCCAGGCCATTGCTGTTAAAGTGCGTGGACAGAAAATCATTGGGTTGATAAGGCATTCAGCGTCTCCTTGTGCAGCTTGAGCCAGGCTTCTCGCCGACACTGCGGGCCTGGCCAGCACGTTGCAGGTCCAATAGTGGTTCGGGGGTCTACCCGTGGCAATTGCTTTTTAGTGACTGAATACGCCACACCTGGCCATTGGTCAGATGGGCTGGCTCAATGATGGCGAGCTGATTTACTTCAGATATAGCAGACCCTGGATCGGGTCGGCACCGTTCTCTTCGTAGAGAAGGGTTCATTGCAGGGAGGCATCGATGCCGACAGTGACACTTACGCTCGACAAACATCTGTTCAGCCTGTTGAAGCGGGCTGCAGACACCAACCAGTGCTCGTTCGAAGAAGAATGCGTGCGTCGCCTGGAGGGCGCCGAGCGGCGCTCGCGCTATGTCCAGGCCCTGGTCGCCGAATTGCGTGCCGACGATGAACAGCGTCGAGCCACGCCGCACTCGGGCTGACTACTTCTTCTTGGCCTGCTTGAAGCCGCAGTCGGCGGCAGTGTAGCGCTGGGTGATGACCGGGCGGTTGGTCTTGTACTCCGTGAAGTCGTAACGCAGCACCGCGCCGTTTTCCATCAGTTGGCGAAACCCGGGATTGCGGCAGACGCTGGCGCCCAGTTGATAGCGCACCACGCGCGGATCGGCATGCATCTTCTCGGCATGGCTGGCGCGCACGCTCAGGTGATTGACCAATTCCTTGCCTTCGACCGTGAAGCCTTGATCGAGGATGTCTTCGTTGATGGCCCTGGGGGTGCCGACGCTGCTTTCCTGGGCCACTTTCTGCAGCATTTTCGACAGTTCGAAATCCTGCTTGGAGGCGGCGTGCGTGACCAGCGGAAGCGCCAGTAACAAGGTCAGGGAGGGGGCGAGAAAGCGCAGCATGAAACACTCCTGGTACGGGCCTGTCGGCAGAAAGGGATTGGACCGGTTGATTGCGTGTGCGTTCATAACCACGCCGATTATAAGGCACGGCCCCGGCGGCTACTATCGCGGTGGCTCTGATAGAATCGCCGATTACCTTTTACGTGCAGATGCATCGATGAGTCACGCCGTATCCCGCCTGCGTACAGAACGCCTGGCCCGTTGCCTCAAGCCCTTCGTCGCTCGGGGCTCGCGGGCGCCGCGTTGCCCCGATTGCCGAGTGATTCCCGATTATTGTCTGTGCGCCTGGCGCCCCGACGTGGCCTCGCGTGCCGCCATGTGCCTGTTGATGCATGATGTCGAACCGCTCAAGCCCAGTAACACGGGCTGGCTGATCGCCGATGTAATCGCTGACACCGAGGCATTCATCTGGTCGCGTACAGAGGTTGACCCTCGCCTGTTGGCGTTGCTCGATGATCCGCAGTGGCAGCCCTACATCGTATTCCCGGGTGAATTCGTCGCGCCGCAGCGGGTGACCACCGAGGTCGCACCGGCGAGCGGCAAACGTCCCTTGTTCGTGTTGTTGGACGGCACCTGGACCGAGGCGCGCAAGATGTTTCGGAAAAGTCCGTACCTCGAACGGTTCCCGGTGCTGAGCCTGGAGCCGGAACAGCTGTCGCGTTATCGTTTGCGCCGTTCCAAGCGCGATGATCATTTCTGCACCGCCGAGGTGGCGGCACTGTGCCTCGAGCTCGCAGGCGATGGCGCGGCGGCCCGGGTGCTGGATGCCTACCTGGATGTCTTCACCAGCCATTACCTGGCAGCGAAATTCCAGCTGACCCTCGATGAGCAGGACAGCGCCCACGATTTCCTCAAGACGTATTGCTGAGCGGGGTGCTTGACCACCCCGGTCGTGCTGGGCATGCTGAGCGCCGAATCGGGCGCGCAGACGTTCGCAAGGCGTTATCTCCTGGGATCATTTGATCAATGGCCACATACGAAATCCTGATTGCCGATGACCATCCTCTGTTTCGCAGCGCACTGCGCCAGGCGCTGACCCTGGGCCTGGGGGCTGCGGCACGCCTGGTCGAGGCGGCCAGCATCGCGGAACTGGAAGCATGCCTGAGCGAGAAGGCCGATTGGGATCTGGTGCTGCTGGACCTGAACATGCCTGGCGCCTATGGTTTTTCCGGGCTGGTGCTGTTGCGCGGGCAATACCCGCAGATCCCGGTGGTCGTGGTGTCGGCCCAGGAAGAAGCGTCGGTGGTGGTCAAGTCACGCGAGTTCGGTGCCAGCGGGTTCATCCCCAAATCCAGTACGCTGGAGTGCATTCAGGAGGCCGTCAGGCATGTGCTGGAGGGCGAGGTCTGGTGGCCACCGCAGGCGTTCGAAGCCGTCAGTGTGTCCGCCGAGGCCAAGGCGGCCAGCGAGGGTCTGGCCAGCCTGACGCCGCAGCAGTTCAGGGTGCTGACGATGGTCTGCGAGGGCCTGCTCAACAAGCAGATCGCGTTCGAACTGAGTGTTTCCGAGGCCACCATCAAGGCTCATGTCACGGCGATCTTTCGCAAGCTGGGGGTGCGTACCCGTACCCAGGCCGCGCTGTTGCTGCAACAGCTCGAGTCCATCGCGCCCACCTGACCGATAGCCGCTTCACGATTATTTGACTCGGGCGCCGCTAGAGTCGCCATTTCCTTTATTCGACGTAGAACTTCCATGTCTCCTTTCAAAGGCCAGACCGGCCTCAAGCGGGTACTCAATGCCGCCGGTTACTCACTGGACGGGTTACGCGCCGCCTTCGTCGGCGAAGCGGCCTTCCGCCAACTGGTGTTGCTCAATGTGCTGCTGGTGCCCATCAGCTTTTTCTTGGCGGTCAGCCGGGTAGAGCGGGCCATTCTGATTGCGGTGTGCTTGCTGGCGTTGATCGTGGAACTGATCAATTCGGCGATCGAGGCCGCCATCGATCGGATCTCGCTGGATCGCCATCCCTTGTCCAAGAACGCCAAGGACATGGGCAGCGCCGCGCAATTCGTAGCCTTGACCATGATTGCCGTGGTCTGGGCCGTGATCCTGCTGTAGTCAGGCGATATCCGGCAGCACGATTTCGTCACTGCGGTTCACGCCGGCGGTGAAGGCGCGGCACAGGTCGAGAAACTCGCGCATGGCCGACGTCTGGTATTTGCGCTTGTGCCAAATGAAGTAGAACTGCCGGGCCAGATCCAGTTCGGGGGTCTCGACCGCCACCAGGCTGCCGCGGCGAAAGGCGTCGCGCAGCGCCAGGCGCGAGATACAGCCGATCCCCAGGCCCGACTCGACTGCGCGCTTGATCGCCTCGGTATGTTCCAGCTCCAGGCGAATGTTCAGCGCACTGCGATGGTGGCGCATGGCTTGGTCAAACGTCAGGCGTGTGCCCGACCCTTGTTCACGAAGGATCCAGGCCTCGCGCGTCAGTTCGTCGAGGCTGGCGCTGCCTTTGCTCGCCAGCGGGTGCCGCGGTGCGCAGAACACCACCAGCTCATCTTCGACCCAGGGCTGCACATCGATATCCGGATGGCTGCAGTCGCCCTCGATCAGCCCGAGGTCGATTTCGTAGTGAGCCACCTGGTGGACGATGTTCGCCGTGTTCTGCACGTGCAGTTTCACCTGGCTTTCCGGGTGGTGCTGCATGAAGCTGCCGATCAGCAGGGTCGCCAGGTAGTTGCCGATGGTCAGGGTGGCGCCCACTGCCAGGGAGCCGAAGCCGGACTTGCCATTGAGCAGGTCCTCGATCTCCTTGGCCTGGTCGAGCAGCGCCACCGCCTGCGGCAGCAGTTGGTGCCCCAGGGCGTTGAGGCTCAGGCGTTTGCCGGCACGGTCGAACAACTGGCAGCTCGACTGCCGCTCCAGCTCGGTGATGGAGGTGCTGGCGGCCGACTGCGACAGTGCCAGTTGCACGGCTGCGCGCGAGACGCTCTCTTGCTGCGCCACGGCAACGAATACTTGCAACTGACGTAAAGTAAATCGCATATCTATATAACCGATAACCCATATCTTGATAATTCAGTTAACAGATATTGTCGCTGCCATTAGACTATTGCGCAATCGCGCCCCTGGTCGGCGCACGCTTTCTTATGGAGCCACCGTACATGAGCAACATGAACCACGAACGTGTACTCAGTGTTCATCACTGGAACGACACCCTGTTCAGCTTCAAATGCACCCGCGACCCGGGCCTGCGTTTTGAGAACGGGCAGTTCGTGATGATCGGCCTGCAACAGCCCAACGGTCGCCCACTGATGCGCGCCTATTCCATCGCCAGCCCGAACTGGGAAGAGCACCTGGAGTTCTTCAGCATCAAGGTGCCCGACGGCCCGCTGACCTCGCAGTTGCAGCACCTCAAGGAAGGCGACGAGATCATCATCAGCAAGAAACCTACCGGTACGCTGGTGCTGGACGACCTCAAGCCCGGCAAGCACCTGTATCTGTTGAGCACCGGCACCGGCCTGGCGCCGTTCATGAGTGTGATCCAGGACCCGGAAACCTACGAGCGTTTCGAGAAGGTCATCCTCTGCCACGGTGTTCGCTACGTCAACGAAGTTGCCTACCGTGAGTTCATCACCGAACACCTGCCGCAGAACGAGTTCTTCGGCGAGGCGCTGCGCGACAAGCTGATCTACTACCCCACCGTCACCCGCGAGCCGTTCGAGAACGAAGGTCGCCTGACCGACCTGATGCGCAGCGGCAAGCTGTTCAGTGACATCGGCCTGCCGCCGATCAACCCGCAGGACGACCGCGCCATGCTGTGCGGCAGCCCGAGCATGCTCGACGAAACCAGCGAAGTGCTGAACAGCTTCGGCCTGACCGTTTCACCACGCATGCGCGAACCCGGCGACTACCTGATCGAGCGTGCCTTCGTCGAGAAGTGAGGGGACAGTACGGTCACCCAAAGCCGCCTTCGGGCGGCTTTTTCGTGGGCGGGTCAGGCGTGACGGGTCACGCCGACCACGCAGATTCGGTCAGGGGCTGGGTAGTGCCATTGCACGTTCACGTCCCAGAACCGAACACCGTAGCGGCGCTCCGGCGTGGGCGTCTGGTAGGCGGGACGCGGGTCCTGGGCCAGGCATTGCTCGACCAGCGCGATCAGCGGTTCGCCCAGGCGCGCTGCCTGTTCGACAGCCTGGCTCAATGCCGTGTCTGCCCAGTCGACCGCGATCAAGGCCGGAGCCTGGGCGGCCATGTCGTTACGGGCGCCTGCCACACTGTCGGCATAGGGAACGTAGGGTTTGATGTCCAGCACGGGCGTACCGTCCAGCAGGTCGATACCGGAAAGCCAGAGCCGTGAAGGTTCGACCTTGTCCAGCTTGACTACCGACTGGCCGATGCCGTTGGGTCGATGCGTGGCGCGGGTGGCGAACACCCCGGTGGAAACGTTGCCGCCGAGCCGCGGTGGGCGCACCTTGAGGCGCGGTGTGTCTTCCAGGGCCTGGTGGAACAGGAACAGCAGCCAGACGTGGCTGACCTGTTCGAGCCCCTGCACCGCCTCGCCCTGATCGAACGGCGGCAACAGTTCAAGCACGCCGCGGGCGGCGGGCGCCAGGTGAGGCTGGCGCGGAATGGCGAATTTCTCCTTGAAGCAGGAGCGCACATGGCCGACGGGGCGTACCGAGTAGTCCATCAGGGCGTTACGGGCGCACGCGCAGGGTCAGGCCCTTGAGGAAGTTGCGCAGCAACTGATCGCCGCAGGCGCGGTAATTGTTGTGGCCGACCTTGCGAAACAGCGCGCTCAGCTCCGGCTTGGACACCGGGAACTCGGCCGACTTGAGCACGGCGTGCATGTCGTCTTCCTTGAGTTCGAAGGCCACGCGCAGCTTTTTCAGGATGATGTTGTTGGTCACCGGCAACTCGACCGGTAAGGCTGGGCGACTCTCGTCACGGCCGCGCTTGTAGATCACCAGGCCGTCGAGGAAGTGCGCCAGCACGGCGTCCGGGCAATGCACGAAACCTTCTTCGTCTTCTTTCTTGGTGTAGCTGATGATGTCGGCCTTGCTGGTTTCCAGGCCGCCGAGTTGGGTCAGCTCGGCAACCTTGCCGTCGCTGATGTCGAGCATGTAGCGCACGCTGCGCAGTACGTCATTGTGAATCATCTGTAAATCCTGAGCTGAAAGCACCGCATGGGCGGTGCCGGGAAGGGCGTTTAGAATTTTTCCTTGGCGCTGAGGTAGCGCCACTGGCCGACCGGCAGCTTGCCCATCGAGACGCCGCCAACGCGGATGCGTCGTGCACTGACCACGCTCAGGCCGACGCTGGCACACAGCTGGGCGATGATGCCCGCCGGCGGGTTCTTCAGCACAATGCGCAAACGGGTTTCGTTTTGCCAGCTGGCCTTGACCGCCGGCAATGGCCGGCCCTTGTAAGTGGCGCCGTGCACCAGCCGGTTCAGGCCGTGCTCGCTCATCTGCCCGCTGACCTCCACCACATACTCCTGTTCGAGCTTGGCCACGTCGTCGGTCAGCTTGCGCAGGATGCGCCAGTCCTGGGTGAACACTTGCAGGCCACTGACGCCTTCGCCCAGTTCGGCGGCGCAGGACAAGCGCAGGAAGTGCCCCTTGAGCGGGCGTTTGCCGAAGCTGTGTTCGCTGGACAGGGTCTGTGCCGTGATACCTGCCAGCGCCTTCTCCAGCGTCTGCTCGCCGTCATGGTGCAGCAGCAACGTGATCGGTTCCGGAGCGGCGGCCTTGGCTTCGGCGTCCAGGGCAACGGTCTGCGTGGTGACCTTGAACTGCGGTTCGTCGATCACTTCGCCGTCTACCGTGACCCAGCCCCCCTCGATGAAGAGTTCGGCTTCACGGCGCGAGCAGCCGACCAGCTCGATGAGGCGTTTGGAGAGGCGAATGGGTTCAGACATGACAGCGGCCGTAGCAGGAAAAGGCCGCTAGTGTACTCGCCTGGGCCCGGTTAAGCCCGCGCAGATTGCCGGGCCCGGCGCAACGCTCAGCTCTGCAGCGGCTGGGCCCACAAATCGTATTCATCGGCATCGGTCACCCGGCACCAGACTTTCTCGCCCGGCGTGAGCGCCTGACCGCCTTCGATGAAGACGTTGCCGTCGATTTCCGGGGCATCGAAGAAGCTGCGACCGACCGCGCCTTGTTCATCGACTTCATCGATCAGTACTTCGATGTCTTGGCCGATCTTGAGCTGCAGGCGGGCTGCACTGATCGCTTGCTGATGGGCCATGAAGCGGTCCCAGCGATCCTGCTTGACAGCGTCCGGTACCGGGTCGCCCAACGCGTTGGCCGGTGCACCCTCGACCGGCGAGTACTGGAAGCAGCCGACGCGGTCCAGTTGAGCTTCGGTCAGCCAGTCCAGCAGGTACTGGAAGTCTTCCTCGGTCTCGCCGGGGAAGCCGACGATGAAGGTCGAACGGATGATCAGCTCGGGGCACTGCTCGCGCCAGTTCTTGATTCGCGCCAGGGTCTTGTCTTCGAACGCCGGGCGTTTCATCGCCTTGAGCACTTTCGGGCTGGCGTGCTGGAAGGGAATGTCCAGGTACGGCAGGATCTTGCCGGCCGCCATCAGCGGGATCAGCTCGTCGACGTGCGGGTACGGGTAGACGTAGTGCAGGCGCACCCACACGCCCAGGCTGCTCAGTGCCTGGCACAGCTCGGTCATGCGGGTCTTGACTGGCTGGCCGTTCCAGAAGCCGGTGCGGTATTTGGTGTCCACGCCGTAGGCACTGGTGTCCTGGGAGATGACCAGCAGCTCCTTGACCCCGGCCTTGACCAGGCGCTGGGCTTCGTCCAGCACATCGCCAACCGGACGGCTGACCAGCTTGCCGCGCATCGACGGGATGATGCAGAAGCTGCAGCTGTGGTTGCAGCCTTCGGAAATCTTCAGGTAGGCGTAGTGCCGCGGCGTCAGCTTGATGCCCTGCGGCGGGACCAGGTCGATCAGCGGGTTGTGGTCCTGGCGCGGCGGTACCACCTGGTGCACGGCATTGACCACCTGCTCGTACTGCTGCGGGCCGGTGACCGACAGCACGCTGGGGTGCACATTGCGGATGGCGCTTTCCTCGACACCCATGCAGCCGGTGACGATCACCTTGCCGTTCTCGGCCAGCGCTTCGCCGATCACTTCGAGCGACTCGGCCTTGGCGGTGTCAATGAAACCGCAGGTATTGACCACCACTACGTCGGCGTCCTGATAGGTCGGTACGACTTGGTAGCCCTCCATGCGCAGCTGGGTCAGGATGCGTTCGGAATCGACCAAGGCCTTGGGGCAGCCCAGCGAGACAAAGCCGACCTTGGGGGCGGTCGACACGGGAGTGGTGGACATGACTAACCTCGGTAGCGTTGGGCCGTTAAGGGCCACACGTTGGGCGCTGGCAACGCCTCTGATCAAAAAGTGCGCAATTCTAGCGATGAGTGAAGCACTTGACCAGCATTATGCGGGGAAATACGACGAGTGCTGCGCTATGCTTCGCGGCGTCAAGTGCGCAATGCCATGATTTTGATACCGCTCATTTCCGTGAAGGGGCGGTCAATGTTGCAACGTACCGTTTTGAGGGCAGTCGATGGTTCAGGCAAGTAGTCAGGCAGCAGTCGGCCATAGCGCGGCCAAACCCCTGGGAATGTTGATTGCGGCGGTGGGCGTGGTTTATGGCGATATCGGCACCAGCCCTTTGTATACCCTCAAGGAAGTCTTTGCCGGCCACTATGGGGTGCCGGTCAACCACGATGGTGTCTTCGGCATCCTCTCGCTGATTTTCTGGGCGCTGATCTGGGTGGTGTCGATCAAGTACGTCCTCTTCGTGCTGCGTGCGGACAACCAGGGGGAGGGCGGCATCATGGCGCTCACCGCCCTGGCGCGCCGGGCGGCGGCCCCCTATCCGCGGCTGAATGCCTTGCTGGTGGTCTGCGGGCTGTGCGGCGCCGCGCTGTTTTATGGCGACAGCATGATCACCCCGGCGATTTCAGTGTTGTCGGCGGTGGAAGGCCTCGAACTGGCCTTCGACGGTATTGACCACTGGGTAGTCCCGGTGTCGTTGGTGGTGTTGATCGGGCTGTTCCTCATCCAGCGCCGAGGTACCGCGCAAATCGGCAAGCTGTTCGGGCCGGTGATGGTGCTGTGGTTTCTGGTGCTGGGCGCGCTCGGTGTGCACGGCATCATCAAGCACCCCGAGGTACTCAGTGCGCTCAACCCGATGTGGGCCATCCGTTTCTTCATGGTTCACCCGGGCATGGGCGTGGCCATCCTCGGCGCGGTGGTGCTGGCGTTGACCGGTGCCGAAGCCTTGTATGCCGACATGGGCCATTTTGGCCGCAAGCCGATTGCCCGCGCCTGGTTCTGCCTGGTGCTACCGGCGCTGGTGCTGAACTATTTCGGCCAGGGCGGGCTGCTGCTGGAAGACCCGCAGGCGGCGCGCAACCCGTTTTACCTGCTGGCACCGTCCTGGGCACTGATCCCCTTGGTGGGGCTGTCGACGCTGGCCACCGTAATTGCCTCGCAAGCCGTGATTTCCGGGGCGTTTTCGTTGACCCAGCAGGCCATCCAGCTGGGCTACATTCCGCGCATGCACATCCAGCACACGTCCAGTAACGAGCAGGGCCAGATCTACATTGGCGCGGTCAACTGGTCGTTGATGGTGGGCGTGATCCTGCTGGTGCTGGGCTTCGAGTCCTCGGGCGCCCTGGCGTCGGCGTATGGGGTCGCGGTGACCGGGACCATGCTGATGACCACGATTCTGGTGGCCGCGGTGATGCTGTTGCTGTGGAAATGGCCGCCGGTGCTGGCAGTGCCGATCCTGCTGGGCTGTCTGTTGGTCGATGGGCTGTTTTTCGCGGCCAACGTGCCGAAGATCATTCAGGGCGGGGCCTTTCCGGTGTTGGCTGGGGCGGTGCTGTTCATTCTCATGACCACCTGGAAGCGGGGCAAGCAGATTCTGGTGGAGCGCATCGACGAAGGCGCCTTGCCCTTGCCGATCTTCATCAGCAGCATCGGCGTGCAGCCGCCGCACCGGGTACAAGGCACGGCAGTGTTTCTGACCGCCCGTTCGGACGCCGTACCGCACGCCTTGCTGCACAACCTGCTGCATAACCAGGTGCTGCACGAGCAGGTCGTGCTGCTGACGGTGGTCAACGAAGACTCACCGCGCGTGCTGCCCGCCGACCGTGTCGAAATAGAACGGCATGGCGAAGGCTTCTTCCGCGTCATTCTGCACTACGGTTTCATGGACGAGCCGGACGTGCCGGGCGCGTTGGCTCTGTGCCGCGAGCCGGACCTGGACTTCGCACCGATGCGCACCACCTATTTCCTCAGCCGGGAAACGGTGATTGCGTCGAAGATGGTCGGGATGGCGCGATGGCGCGAAGCGTTGTTCGCTTTCATGCTGAAGAATGCCAACGGCAACCTGCGATTCTTCAAGTTGCCGGTCAACCGGGTGATCGAACTGGGTACCCAGGTCGAAATGTAACCGGGCCCAGGGCGCTGCGTGCAGCGCCCCGGGCCGTCACGGTCAGGGCTTCTGACGCTGGTCGATGGCCTGAACCAGGCGCTTGGCCAGCGCCGGGTAGTTTTCGTCGAAATGATGCCCGCCGGGCAGCTTGAGCACTTCACCCGAGGTGGTCTTTTCCGTACAACCGCTTTCGTCGGCTTCCTCCTCGCCATACACGCACAGCACCTTCGCTGCCGGCACCTTGGCCATTTCCGGCCCGGTCAAGGCTTCCTTGCCCGCGTTGCCCAGCCAGCCATCGACCGCGATCTCGAAGCTGCCACTGCGGGCGAACGCCAGCAGAATCATCGCTTCCACCCGCTGCTGCTCATCGGCAGGCAACCGATTGTAGATCGCCGGCAGCACATCGGCGCCGAACGAGTAGCCGGTCAGTACGAACCGCTTGATGCCCCATTTCTGCCGGTAATGGTGCATCAACTCGATCAGATCCTCGGCGCTCTGTTCGGGAGACTTGTGCTGCCAGTAGTAACGCAGCGTGTCGATACCGACCACGGGATAGCCCATCTTCGCCATTTCACCGGCCACATCGCGGTCCAGGTCGCGCCAGCCGCCGTCACCGGAAAGGAACAGCGTCAGGGTGTCGTTGGACTGCCCGGCCGGCACTTCCACCACGGGGATGGCCAGCGCGTCGGTGGCGTCGCCCACCAGAAAGTGCGTCAGTTGGTTCTTCAGGACCTGGGGCAAGTGCACGTCGTAGTCACTGATGCTGGTTTCGGCATTGGCCTGGTTCCGTACGAAGGCGGCACTGGGGTCGTCGGGATTGTCGTTCCAGGCGGCCATCCAGCGGCCATGTTCGGCTTTCTGGGCGACGGGCTGCTTGCAATCCGGTTGTTCCAGGGTGAAGCCCACGGACACGGCCTGCGCCTTGTCATCGGTCTGTCCGGCCAGCCATTGCCAGGCCAGCATGGCGCCCGGACCGATACCGGCCACCAGGGTCGGCTTGTCCTTGAGTTGCTGCAGGCCGGCCTGCAACGCCGCCTGGCCGAGGGCACAATCGCCGCCGGGCAGAATCACCTGAATGATCTGCGCTGAACCGTCACGGCTGACATCGAGCAACTGCTTGTCGGTGAGCGTTTCCTGCTCCGGCATGGCCAGCACGACTCGCGCCTTGATGTTGCCCCCCGGCAAGGCCTGGGTGGCGTGGCTGCCGTCGGCCAGGGTCAGTGCCTGCAGGGTCGGCTGTGGAGCAGGGCGAGTGGCCCACACGTAATAGGCCGCTGCGGCGGCTATCAGAACAACGATCAATGCCAGCAGTAGGCGCCATAAGCGTCGAATCATCAGCGTTTCACCAATCCAGTCAGGCCGCCCGCGATCAGGGCGGCAGTGTCAGCCAGTGCCACCAGCGGGTCGAGGCCGGCGGGTACTGCCATGTAACGAGGTTCCCAGTCGGGCTGGAATTTGTCTTTGAAGCGGCGCAGGCCCTGGAAGTTATAGAGCTGTTCGCCACGGCGGAACACCATGGAGCCCAGGCGTTGGGTCAGTGGCGCGCCGCGCCGCGGTTGCAGGCCGGACAACGGCACCATGCCCAGGCTGAAGCGCTCGTACCCGTGGGTTTTGTAGTGCTGGATCAGGCCGACCATCATGAACTCCATGGTCAGTTTCGGCGCCTGCGGGTGCGCGCGCATCAGGTCCAGGCTGGCCAGTTCGTGGCTGTGCGTCTCCAGCAGGTTGGCGAACGCGACCGGGCGACCTTCGAAGTGAATGATCGCGATGCGGAAATGGTTCAGGTACGCGGGGCTGAAACGGCCCAGCGAGAAGCCTTTCTCGCGCACGTTCTTGCCCAGCAGCCAGGCATCGGAAATGACCTTCAGTTCGTCCAGCGGCGCCTGCCCCGGCTCGTAGATCTCCAGCGAAAGACCGTCACGCGTGCCACGGTTCCAGGTGTAGCGCAGGTCCTTCATCTCCTTGCCCTTGGCGTCCAGGTCAAAGCGCCTGAGGTCGACCCGCGCCTCTTCACCCAGCTTGATCGCCGTCAGGCCGATGTCCATGTAGAACGGCAGGTTCTCGGCACGCACTTGGTAGAACACCGGGCGGGCATGGTGGAAGTCGCACAGGTCACGGAACTGCCAGATCATCTCGGCCCGCGGCTGGGTTGGCCCGATCGGGTCGTACAGCGCCACCAGGCTGCGCCCGCGGCGGGCGTACATCATGAACGCCTGGTCCTGGGGGTGGAACAGCAACGCCTTGTCGCCGGTCAACGCCAGACCACCATCGGGTTGGCCCGACGCCATGAGGATCTTTGCCGCCCGCTCCAGTTCGCCCTGGTCCGGCAGGTGGATCACCGGCCGTGCGGTGCGCAGCAGCCAGGTCAGTGCCACGACCACCAGCAGCACCGCGCTGCCCAGCGCCGAACGCAGCCCACGGGGGGCGTCGGCGTTCAGGGTGAACTGCCACCACAGTTGATTGCTGTAGGGCACATCCTGGTAAGCGAACAGCAACAACCAGAACGAAGCGCCCACCACGCACGCGCTGGCAATCAGATAGAACGGAGAAAACGGCAGCTCCATGAGCCGGCTGGGCCGATAGAACGAGCGGCGAAACAGGGCCAGCAGGCACGCGGTCAGGACCAGCAGGCTGGCCTCTTCCCAGTCGAAGCCTTTGAGCAGCGACAGCAGCGCACCGACCAGCAGCAGCGTGACGGTCAGGATCCAGGCGGCCGACAGGCGTCGACGCAGGCCCTGGGCCAGCAGCAGGCACAGGACGCCGATCAGGCTGGCACCAAAGTGCGAGGCGTCGATCAAGCGGTGCGGTATCAGAAAACCCATGTGTTCCAGGCGTGTATCGATCTCGGGTGTGGCGCCGGAGAACAGCAGTACCACACCGGACAGAAACACCAGCACTGCCAGCACTGGCGCTGCCAGCCCGGAGGCCACACGCATGGCCTGCGCCGCGAACAGCAATCGCTTGCCTTCATTGACCAGCAGCAGCACGCAGGCCACCAGCAGCGGCAGCACCACATAGATCAGGCGATACAGCAACAGCGCCGCCGCCAGCGGTGCGGCGCCCAGGGTGTCGGCGAAGGCGGCGAGCAGGATCGCTTCGAACACGCCCACGCCCCCCGGCACATGACTGAGTACGCCAGCGGCCAGGGCCAACAGATACACCAGCACAAAGGCGCCGAACGGCGGTGCCTCGGGCAACAGAAAGTACAGCACCGACGCCGCCGCCAGCACGTCCAGCGCGGTGATCACCAGTTGCAGGCCGGTCAGGCGCAGGCTGGGCACCCGCAGGGTACGACGACCAGCGCGCACCAGCAGGCTGTCGGTCAGTGGCTGCTCGGGCAGGCGGCGCCGGTAAATACCTATCACCAATGCAGCGCTGAGCAGCAGGATCGCGATGGAAATGACGGCCAGCAGGGTAGGGGACAGGCGCAAGGCGGTCGCCGCTGCCGGCAAATCGCTCAAGGTCGCGAGCGCAGCCAGGGGCGGTAAGGCACAGCCCAGGGACAGGCTGGCGAACAGCGTCATGCGGGCGATTTCCCCGGCGCTGATGCCGTTGCGTGCATACAGGCGATAACGGACCGATCCCCCTGAAAGCAGCGACAGGCCAATCGCATTGCCAATGGCAAAGGCAGTGAAGCCGCCCAGAACCAGGGTGCGCGGGGGCAATTTGACGTTGGCGAAGCGGCTGGCCGACCATTCATAGCCCAGCAGGATCACAAAACCGACAGCGGTGGCGGCCAATGCTCCGGCCAGTGCGGCTTTGGGCGTGTTGATCACCGAATCATGCAAGGCGTAGATGTCGAGTTCGAGCAACAGGTGGCGGCAGGCGATCAACGCGATGACGAACAGCAGCAGGGTGACCGCCAGACCGATCGGCTGACGGTACTTGCTCACTCGCTCCAGCCAGCGCACGCGAGTCGTGCCAATCGGGTGGGCAACGGTGACAACGTCTGGCAATTCAGGAGCATTTACTTCTGGGGCGTCGGGGCGCATCAATCACCTCTTGGAGTGTGCGCCACAGGATGAGGGTATCGAGTCAAGTTACCAATCCCTATGGAATAATATTTTGCAAAAATTCACCTGCGTGGTCCGTTTTACACAGGTGGCAGGCATTAGCTATAGGGCAGATTTCATCTTGCGTCCAGCCAGTAGCACGCCAGAGGCGGGGTTTTACTGCGCCCAAACGAAAAAGGCCACTCTTTCGAGTGGCCTTTCCGTGTATTTGGTTGCGGGAGCCGGATTTGAACCGACGACCTTCGGGTTATGAGCCCGACGAGCTACCAGACTGCTCCATCCCGCGTCTGTGGGGGCGCATTCTACAGACAAGGCCGAGACTGTCAACCCTTAATCACGGTGAGCCTGAATGACAACCGTCGATCAAAAACACGCAGGCACAAAAAAGGCCACTCTTTCGAGTAGCCTGATTTGATGTTTGGTTGCGGGAGCCGGATTTGAACCGACGACCTTCGGGTTATGAGCCCGACGAGCTACCAGACTGCTCCATCCCGCGTCTGTGTCGGCAATTCTACAGCGCCACGCGATGATGTCAATCGATCATTTTTAAAATTTCTTTTTTCTTCAATTGCTTAGGGTGCATGACGCAGTTGAAGCGTGCGTTCACGGCTTTTGCAGAAGCTGCTCCAGTGAGTAGGCCAGGGCAAGCAGCTTGGCTTCGTCCCAGGCCTTGCCCAGCAGGTACAGGCCTTTGGGCAGACCGCGATCGTCGAGCCCGACAGGAATGGAAATTCCCGGATAGCCAGCGATCGCACCGGAGGAGCCAAAGGCATGCTCCGACCAGTCGACCAGAACGTCCAGGCGCTTCTCTCGCAGTACGTTCTTTATTCGGTGTCGATGCGACTGCTGCAATGCATTAGCCGCCTTGAAGTAGATGGCCTGGTCCAGCGAGGCAGACACGCACGCCAAGAGGTTCTTCTGGGTGTAACCGTCACTCCCGGGGTGATTGGCATTGAACGCAATAATGTCGTCCAGTGTGGCCACGCCCAGCCCTGGTCGAGTCTGCAGGTAAGCGTCGATCTCGCGCCTGAAATTGACGCTGAGCAAGTACCACTCGGTGTCTCGGTCCACCGGCGCTACGTTCACGGGTACCCACTGCGCACCGGCCTGCGCCAGGCGTTGCTTGATCTTGAGAAACGATGGATCGTCGTCCAGGCGCTGTCCGCCCGGCGTGGTGATCGGGTAGCCCAGGCGCTTACCCTGCACGGCGTCCTTGTCGAGATACGCCGCGTAGTCCATGGGGTTCACAGGCACTCGGTAAGTGGCTTTGTCCCACGGGTCAGTTCCCCTCATCGCGGTCAGCAGGATGGCGATATCGGTCACGGTCCGCGCCATAGGGCCGGGTGTGTCCTGCACGCTGGAGATCGGCACCACGCCGGCGCGACTGAGCAGGCCCAACGTGGGCCTCAACCCTACGACGCCGTTGGCGCGGGCCGGCGAAATGATTGAGCCGTTGGTCTCCGTGCCGACCGCCATGGGTGACAGCCCGGCGGCGATCGCCACCGCCGAACCGGCACTGGAACCGGCGGTGTCTGCAGCCAGGTCATGCGGATTGCGCGTCTGTCCGCCACGACCACTCCAGCCGTTGGGGATGCTCAGGTCGCGAAAATTCGACCATTCGCTGAGATTGGCTTTGCCCAGAATGATCGCTCCGGCCTGGCGAAGCTGATGCACCACGAATGCATCGCGAGGCGCGGGCGCGCCTACCAAGGCCGGCGAACCGCTGGTGGTCTGCATCCTGTCCGCCGTATCAAGATTGTCTTTCACCACGATCGGGATACCGTGCAGAGGACCCCGGCGTTTTCCGGCCAGGCGCTCCATGTCCAGTTGAGCCGCGGTTACCAGGGCGTCGGGGTTGACCTCGATCAACGCGTTGAGCTCGGGGCCTGCATGATTCAACGCTTCCACACGCTGCAACAGCGCGGTCGCCAGTTCGACGGACGATAGCGATCCCGCGTCCAGCCGTTGCTGAAGCACCACGCTGGATTCGAAACAGATCGGTTTGTGCTCCACGACCGAGGCGAATACCGGTCCGTCGAACCGATAGGGCTTGAGGTCGATGACCGGGGCGTGCGATGCGGTCTGTGACGCCAGCGGTGGGCCAGGGCACTCTCTCATGACGGTCTTCCTTGATCCTGAACGCTCCTCCTGAGCGATTCGTACCGAGTCTACGCAGGGCGCCGGCCGCCGTGCGGCTGGAAGCATTGCCACCGCTGGCCGGAATGAAACCCTTCTGTGCCACGAACGTAGGGCCGGCGAGCACCGCAGCAGACTGGAATCGGGCTTTATAACCTTGAAACAACCTTTATCATGGGTGCTCTATCCTTCAGTCCTGAATCATGACGCAGCGTAAAATCATCCACGTCGATTGCGACTGCTTCTATGCGGCCATCGAGATGCGTGACGATCCGCAACTGGCGGGCAAGCCGCTGGCCGTAGGAGGTTCGGCCGAGCGTCGGGGGGTGATCGCTACCTGCAACTATGAGGCGCGAGCCTACGGGGTGCGTTCGGCCATGAGCTCGCGCCATGCGCTGAAACTGTGCCCCGACCTGATCATCGTCAAGCCACGCATGGAGGCTTATAAGGAGGCATCACGGGAAATCCAGGGGATCTTTCGCGAGTACACCGAGCTGATCGAGCCGCTTTCCCTGGACGAAGCCTATCTGGACGTGTCCGAGTCTCCGCACTTCGCCGGCAGTGCCACGCGCATTGCCCAGGACATTCGCCGCAAGGTGTCCCAGCGCCTGCACATCACGGTGTCTGCCGGCGTAGCGCCGAACAAGTTCCTGGCCAAGATCGCCAGTGACTGGCGCAAGCCCAACGGGCTGTTCGTCATCACGCCCGGAGAGGTCGAGGATTTCGTCGCGGCGTTACCGGTCAACAAGCTGCACGGTGTGGGCAAGGTGACTGCCGATAAGCTGCACCGGCTGGGTATCACTGATTGCCTGGAATTGCGTGAGTGGAAGAAGCTGGCGCTGATCCGTGAGTTCGGCAGTTTCGGCGAGCGCCTGTGGAGTCTGGCGCGAGGTATCGATGAGCGGCAGGTGCACAATGACAGCCGGCGCCAATCTATCAGCGTGGAAAATACGTTTGACCAGGACTTGCCTGACCTTGCCAGTTGCCTGTTGGAGTTGCCGTCACTGATGGACACGCTTGCCAACCGCATGCAGCGAATCGACACCAGCTATAAGCCAGGCAAGCCGTTCGTCAAAGTGAAATTCCACGATTTTACCCAGACGACCCTGGAGCAGGCGGGGGCGGGCAGGGACCTGGCCAGCTACCAGCAACTGTTGACCCAGGCCTTCGCCCGCGGCGGCAAACCGGTGCGCCTGCTGGGCATCGGCGTACGCCTGCAAGACCTCAGGGGGGCACACGAGCAATTGGAACTGTTCGTCGATTGAGCCGCCACACTGCAGCGGCGGCCTGGCCGCATCAGCGACCCGGATCGGTGACCAGTCGACCGGTTTCGCGGGTCAGCGACTTGAGAAACTCGCGCTGAAGTTGCGGGTCATTGCGCGTCAGCTCGATCAGGCTCTGTTCCAGGTCACTGGCTTCTTCTTCGAAGCCCAACTGCGCCAACCGCTTGACCCGATGCACCCATTGGCTCACTTCATCGTCTTCCAGGTCGTCGTAGATCAGGCCATGGGCTTCGACCAGCTTGCCGCGCAAGGCGCTGCTCAGCATCAATGAGGCATCGCTGTGGGTGTGGTCGTCATCGTCGGCGACGCTGAACTGCAGGCGGCCGACATTGCGCAGATCCTGCTCGGCAAACGGACTGTCCAGCAAGTTGACGTTCAAGAAGCCGCCACGATCGGTGCTCAGCTCGAACGTCTGCCGCCCGGCCTTGATCTCGACCGGTCGCTCGCTCCAAGGCAGTGACGTGCTCTGCAACTGACGATCCTTCTGCACCTCGTCGATACCGGCGAGGTTCTGTTCGGCACGGCCATTGGACTGCACGTTCATGAAGGGGTTGAGCCCGGCGAAGCCATAGGCGATCCAGTCTCGCGTGACACTCTCCGGCAAGTTGCCGAGCATCACCACGTTCAGTACGTTGGCCCCCACGCCGGCCACCACGGCCACCGCGCCCAGCGGAATCTCGTAAGCTTCGCGCCAGGGCTGGTACGGCGTGTAGCGGTCATAACGGCGCGTGGTTTCGAATGACGTGACCTCGAATTCCTTGAGCTCGCGAATGCGTATCCGGCGCTTGGGCAACTCCAGCACCTGCGGGTCGCCAATGTCGATGTGCAGGCTGTGGTCGAGCAGTTTACGCTCGACCCGCTCCTCGTGCTCGCTGCGCTGGGACATCTGGTTAGCGCAGCCGGTGAGCACCAAGGCGCCGCATAGCACGGCGCCGCCTAGCGGTAATGTACGTCGCTTGAACATGGTTTCCAAAACTTCCTAGCGGCGAATGCGCGCCTGAAGGAACGACAGGACCTCGGCCACCGGCAGGGCCTGGGCCTCGCCTTCGGTACGGCTCTTGTATTCGAGGTTGCCTTCGGCCAGGCCGCGGTCGCTGACCACGATACGGTGCGGGATGCCGATCAGCTCCATGTCGGCGAACTTGATGCCCGGGCTGGTTTTCTTGTCGCGGTCGTCGAGCAACACCTCGAACCCGGCGGCGGTGAGCTGGGCGTACAGCGTGTCGGTCGCCTCGCGCACCTGTTCGGTTTCGTAGCGCAGTGGCACCAGCGCCACCTGGAACGGAGCCAGCGCATCGCTCCAGATGATGCCACCCTGGTCGTTGCCCTGCTCGATCGCGGCCGCCACGACGCGCGACACGCCAATGCCATAGCAGCCCATGGTCAGGGTGACCGGCTTGCCGTTCTCGCCCAGCACCTGGCATTTCATCGCTTCGCTGTATTTGGTACCCAGCTGGAAGATGTGCCCCACCTCGATACCGCGCTTGATGGTCAGGGTGCCCTGGCCGTCCGGGCTTGGGTCGCCGTCGACCACATTGCGCAGGTCGGCGACTTCCGGCAGCGCCATGTCACGCTCCCAGTTGAAGCCGAAATAGTGCTTGTCGTCGATGTTGGCGCCGATCCCAAAGTCGCTCATCAAGGCCACCGAGCGGTCGATGATGCACGGCAGCGGCAGGTTCAGCGGGCCCAGCGACCCGGCGCCTGCACCAATGGCGGCACGCAGCTCGGCTTCGCCGGCCATGACCAGTGGGCTGGCGACACTTGGATGGTTGGCAGCCTTGATTTCGTTCAGCTCGTGATCGCCACGGACGATCAAGGCGATCAGCTTGCCTTCCTCGGCAGCGTGCACCACCAGGGTCTTGACGGTTTTCTCGATGGGCAGGCCGAAGTTTTCCACCAACTGGGCGATGGTCTTGGCGTCGGGGGTATCGATCAGGCGCAGTTCTTCGGTGGGTGCCTGGCGTTGGGTCTCGCGGGGGATCGCCTCGGCCTTCTCGATGTTGGCAGCGTAGTCCGAACCATCGCTGAACACGATGTCGTCTTCACCGGACTCGGCCAGCACATGGAATTCATGCGAGCCGGCACCGCCGATCGAACCGTTGTCGGCCTCGACCGCGCGGAAATTCAGGCCCAGGCGGCTGAACACGTTGCTGTAGGCCTGGTACATGCGGTCGTAGGTCTGCTGCAGCGACGCGCTGTCGGCGTGGAAGGAATAGGCATCCTTCATGACGAACTCGCGGCCACGCATCAAGCCGAAACGCGGACGGATCTCGTCACGCACCTTGGTCTGGATCTGGTACAGGTTGATAGGCAGTTGCTTGTAGCTGTTGAGCTCGTTGCGGGCCAGGTCCGTGATCACTTCTTCGTGGGTCGGGCCCAGGCAAAAGTCGCGCTCGTGGCGGTCCTTGATGCGCAGCAACTCCGGGCCGTACTGTTCCCAGCGGCCCGATTCCTGCCACAGCTCTGCAGGCTGGATACCAGGCATCAGGACTTCCATGGCGCCCGCGGCATTCATTTCTTCGCGAACGATGGCTTCAACCTTGCGCATCACCCGCAGCCCCATCGGCAGCCAGGTGTACAGGCCCGAAGCGAGTTTGCGGATCATGCCGGCACGCAGCATCAACTGATGGCTGATCACGACTGCATCGGAAGGGGTTTCTTTCTGAGTGGCGAGCAAATATTGACTGGTGCGCATGGTTGACCGTTGTCTGTTGCTGAATTTTATCGAGGCCGAGCATTGTACGGTGCTGGTCTGGTGACGTACAGGCATGCGCGCCGCTGCTGCCTATATAGAAGAAGGGCAAGCGCGCCAATGAAGAAGCCCGGCAAGGGCCGGGCTTCTTCGGGTAGTGCTATGCGCCTTGCGTCCCGGTTACAGGATGCTGAGTGGGTACTCGATGTAGGCACGTACTTCGTTGGTGTCATTCGTGGAGTTGCCGGTGGTGCCGCGCAGCAGGGAAGAACGCAGTTTGAAGGAGAGGTTCTTGGCCGGGCCTTCCTGAACCACGTATTTGACCTGGTTGTACCACTCGTGCTCTTTGCCGTTGGTATTATCGATGATGCTGCGGTCGTCTATGTTGCGCACGGTGATGTTGTCGGCCCAGACGTAGGCCGTCATCATGCTCAGGCCCGGTACGCCGAAGGTCGACAGGTCCAGGTCGTACGACACGCGCCAGGAGCGCTCGTCTTCCTGGTTGAAGTCGGACAGGAAGCTGTTGGCCAGGAAGATCGCGCCGCCGCCGTCGCCGTTGCCGTAGTCGAAACCGGCGTCGCCGGTGCTGCGCTGGTACGCCAGGGTGAAACCGTGCGGGCCGACAGCATACTTGGTCGACAGGCTCCAGATGGTGTTCTGGTCGGCAGTGGTGTAGTCCCTGTCGTAGTCGGTGCGGTAGATGTTGAAGTCGGTGGTCAACGACTGGCCGTCAGTGATCGGCAGGACGAAGTTGACGTTGGCGTACTTCTTCTTGAAGGTGTCTTCCAGGTCGCTGTAATAGGCGGCAGCAGTCAACTGGTCGTTGAATGCGTACGAACCACCGGCTACGTCGATGCCTTTCAGGCGCTGGGCGTCACGCGCACCCTGGCGCATCACGTTCTGAGCAGTGAAGTGACCGGCGTTCAGCACCAGGCCTTCGACTTCCTTGCTGGTGATCATGGTGCCCTGGAAAGTTTCCGGCAGCAGGCGGCCGTCATCGAATGCCAGTACGGGCAGCGACGGCATCTGGTTGCCGTAGGTCAGGGTGGTGTTGGAGAAGCGCGCCTTGACCGCGGCGTTGGCGATCGACGTGCTGTTACCGCCGTTCTCGGGCAGCATGTTGACACCGCGGCGACCGTCGCCGGTGTCGATCTGGTGCAGAGCGCCGGCATAGGCGTTCAGGCCGAAACCGATGGTCCCCTGGGTGAAGCCGGATTCGAACAGAACGCGAGCGCTGAGGCCTGATTCTTCGGCGTGGCCGTGCTTGAACTTGATGAACTCACCGTTCGGCCCGTTTACGCGGTTGAAACCAGCGCCATTGCGTGCATCACGGTTGTAATACATTGCACGTGCCAGCAACGACAGAGTGCTGTCTTCCACGAAACCCTTGGATTCTTCCTGGGCGGACGCGGCTACTGCCAGTTGCGAGGTGCCGGCTGTAACAGCCAGTGCGATCATGCTCCACTTCATCACGCGCATCGTGATTTGCTCCTTTGGTTTTCGGAAGATTACTGCCGTCCCACCTGTTTTTTTATCTGGGCGGCTCTTTCGTTATTGTCGGCGCGAGCTTATATCACGCTG
>Ga0157371_10001502_pt1 | contig 24121 bp, 20 predicted proteins | sample C45metaG_FD_113462 | JGI IMG/M metagenome (GOLD analysis project Ga0157371, IMG submission 113462) | Corn rhizosphere microbial communities from Kellogg Biological Station, Michigan, USA - C4-5 metaG | ecosystem: Host-associated > Plants > Roots > Rhizosphere > Soil | place: USA: Michigan...
AGCCGGCTTGCCGGCGAAGGGAATACCCCCGACCCCGCGGCGTACCCACAGACGCCTTCGCGGGACACAAGGAACAGCGGCTACAGGGAGTTGAGCAAACGCCTGGACGGCTGCTCCGGCGGGTGGCAGGTGACGTTGTTGCGGCCGCAGGTCTTGGCCGCATACAGGGCCTGGTCGGCATCGTTGAGCCAGCCCATGGCGTCGTCGTGCAGGGGGTTGAAGGCCGCCAGGCCGATGCTCAGGCTGACCTGCAGCGCCGGGCTCTGTTCATAGCCCAGGGCCCCAAAACGACCGCGCAGGGCCTCCATCAGTTCGGCGGCATGGGCCAGGGGCACGTCCGGCAGGATCACGCAGAACTCGTCGCCGCCATAACGCCCGGCCTGGTCGCTGACCCGCAGGTTCTGGCGCAGCAGCTTGCTCAACTGGCGCAGCACCACATCCCCGGCCACATGGCCGTAGGTGTCATTGATGGCCTTGAAGTGGTCGATGTCGATCAGGGCGATGGCGCCACCATGGGCCTGGCGCTTGCAGCGCTGGAACTCGATCTCCAACTGGTCCTTCCAGGCGCCATGGTTGAGCAGCCCGGTCAGGCTGTCGGTGCGGCTCAGGGCCAGCAGCTCGCGCTTGTGCCGGCCCAGGGTCACCGCCTGCTGATAGCAGATGTAGCCCAGGGCCAGCGGGTACAGGGTCAGCATCGGCAGGCAGGCATACACCTGCTCAGGGGTGGTCTGGGCGACAAACGCCGGCCCGAACAGCCACAGGGCAACGCCCATGCCCAGCACTTGGGCCGCACTGCCGGCGAGGAAGAAACGTAACCCGCCCAGGGCCATGTTGTTCATGGCCATCATCCCCAGGGTGGTGGCCAGCGGCAGCGGATTGAAGTGCATGGCGCCGACCCAGAAGCCCCCCAGCAGCGAATCCACCAGCAGGTTGCGGTACTCGGCACGAAACGGCACCCGGGCCAGCCGCGCCCATTGGTAGGCCAGGTGCGGCCAGGCAAATGCATTGAACAGCATGAAGCCCCAGACCCAGGGCGCCGGTTGCAGGGGCGCCATCCCCGCGGCCACGCAGAAAAACCCCAGGGCCAGGCCCAGGGTCCGTGACCGATAAAGCCTCCTGGCCAATGACAGTCCCTTCCCTCTGGTGTCCTGCGCAGGGAGCAAGTCGCCTCCGATCAGCAATGGGTAAAGGTGGAACGAGCGGGTGGCAAGCAACCGGTGAAAGTCTATCAGTCGCGTTTCAAAGCGCCATCACTGCCAACGCCCAGTTTCGGCCTGCCAGCGCCAGCAGGTGGGGAATATTTGGCTATAACTGAGGGGCGGCCGATAACCGACTTCGCAGTAGCGAGCACGGCGCGCGCCGCCCCTGAGCCGTTCCACCCTACCCCTGGAGGCCGCCGATGCTGGTGACCCTGGTCCTGCTGCTCCTTGCCGCACTCTGGTGCTACCGCACCTACCCGCGCATCGGCCACCTGCTGTACGACGCCAGCGTGGCCCTGGAAGCACGCCTGTACCGGCTGCAGAAAGTCCCGGTGCAGATCGGCGAAGAGACCCTGATGACCTACCAGGGCGGCCCGGCCCAGGCGCCGGTGATCCTGCTGCTGCACGGCCTGAGCGCGGACAAGAGCATCTGGCTGCGTTTTGCCCAGCACTTCAACCGCGACTACCGGTTGCTGATCCCGGACCTGGGCGGCCATGGCGAAACCGCCTATGCCGCCCACCAGGACTACCGTGTTCCGGCCCAGGCCCAGCGCCTTTTGCGCTTGCTCGACGCCTGCGGCATCCAGCGGGTGCAGGTGATCGGCAACTCCATGGGCGGCTATATCGCCGCCTGGCTGGCCGCCCATGCCCCGCAACGGATCAGCGGCCTGGCGCTGTTCGACCCGGCCGGCGTCGAAGCCCCCGAGACCAGCGACCTGCAGCACCTGCTGGAACAGGGCAAGAACCCCTTCCTGGTCCGCTCCCGCGCCGACTTCCAGCACTTCTACAGCCTGACCATGGCCGCCCCTCCCTGGGTGCCCGAAGCAGTGCTGGCGGCCATCGCCGAACGCTATCAGGCGCGCCGCGGGCAACTGGCGCGGATCTTCGCCGAGCTCCAGGCCAGCCCGCCCATGGAGCCCGAGCTGGCGAAGATCCAGGCCCCGACCCTGCTGCTCTGGGGCCGCGAGGACCGCCTGCTGCACCCCAGCAGCGCCCAGATCTGGGCCAAGGGCCTGCCCCAGGCCCAGGTGCAACTCTGGGAGGGCATCGGGCATATGCCCATGGTCGAACGCCCGGTGCGCAGTGCCCGGCTGTACCAGCAGTTCCTGGAACGCCAGCGGCACTGACAGCGGCCCGCTCATGCATTCATTTGCAGAATGAAGTTCAGAGGAAACTTCGTTTGTCAGCCTCGGGCAGGCCCAGCAGAATCGAGGCCGACCCGCCCTTTCACGCCTCGCCCCTCTGCCACGGGAAGCCTGTTCATGAGCAACCAGCACTTCGTCAGCCCGGACCTGATCCGCCAGGGATTTTCCCGGGCGATGTCGGACATGTACCGCGAGGAGGTGCCGCTCTACGGCGCCCTGATGGAGCTGGTGGCCGAAGTCAACGCCCAGGTCCTGGAGCGGCAGCCGGCGCTTGCCCGGCACCTGCAGAGCAGCGGTGAACTGCAGCGCCTGGACCTGGAGCGCCACGGCGCGATCCGCGTCGGCAGCGCCGCCGAGCTGGCGACCCTGGCCCGGCTGTTCGCGGTAATGGGCATGCAGCCGGTGGGCTACTACGACCTGACCCCCGCCGGGGTGCCGGTGCATTCCACGGCCTTTCGCGCGGTGCACGAAGCGGCCCTGCAAGTCAGCCCGTTCCGGGTCTTCACCTCGCTGCTGCGCCTGGAGCTGATCGACAACCCGGAGCTGCGCAGCTTTGCCGAACAGGTCCTGGCCCGGCGCCAGATCTTCACCCCCCAGGTGCTGGAACTGATCCAGCAGGCCGAGGCTGCCGGAGGCCTGGACGCCGAAGACGCCGAGCGCTTTATCCGCCAGGCCCTGGAAACCTTCCGCTGGCACCACCACGCCACGGTGACCGCCGCCCAGTACGCCAGCCTCAGCGCCCAGCACCGGCTGATCGCCGACGTGGTGGCCTTCAAGGGCCCGCACATCAACCACCTGACCCCGCGTACCCTGGACATCGATGAAGTGCAACGGCTGATGCCTGCCCGCGGCATCACCCCCAAGGCGGTGATCGAAGGCCCGCCGCGCCGGGAATGCCCGATCCTGCTGCGCCAGACCAGCTTCAAGGCCCTGGAGGAATCCGTGGCCTTCACCGACCAGGCCCAGAGCCAGGGCAGCCACAGCGCGCGTTTCGGCGAGATCGAACAGCGCGGCGCGGCGCTGACCCCCAAGGGCCGCGAGCTCTACGACCGCCTGCTGAACGCCGCCCGCGACGCCCTGGGCGACTTCCCCAACGAAGCCAATGCCCAACGCTACAACCAACTGATGCAAGAGCACTTCAGGAAATTTCCCGACAGCCACCCGGCCATGCGCGAACAGGGCCTGGCCTACTTTCGCTACTTCGTCAGCGAAACCGGGCTGGCCGCGCGCAACCAGCCCCAGCGGCCCACCACCCTGGCAGCGCTGCTGGCGGCCGGGCACCTGAGCGCCGAACCCCTGGTGTATGAAGATTTCCTGCCGGTCAGCGCCGCCGGGATCTTCCAGTCCAACCTGGGGGACGACAGCCAGAGCCACTACGCCGGGCAATCCAACCGCCAGGCGTTCGAAGCCGCCCTGGGCCGCCCCACCCTCGACGAACTGCAGCTCTACGCCCAGACCCAGCAGCGCTCCCTGGAGCACTGCGCCGCCACCCTGGGCCTGCCGGCGCTCTAAGGCGCAAGGCAGGCCCGCGGGTCGATGCCGGCCTTGCAGCCGGTGCGCTGCCCCCATGGTCATGGACCCGTCGCGGCGTTATTCTGCCGCCACTTGCGCCCCCATCAGCGGCGCGCCACCACCAGGGATGGACACGGCGAATGAGATTCGCGATCGGCCTGTTTTTATGTGCGGCACTCGGCGGCGCACTCACCACCCACGCCGCAGAAACCGTCAACGACATCACCCAGCTCAACCCCATAGTGGTAGACCAGGTGGTGCGCCCCACCCGCCTGGAGCAGATCGTCCAGTGGGTGGCCGGGCACCCCGGCCCCATCGCCATTGGCGGCGGGCGCTACAGCATGGGCGGCCAGACCGCCACCGAACAGGCCTTGCAGATCGACATGCGCGGCTTCAACCGGGTGCTCGACTTCTCCAAGGAACGCAAGGAAATCACCGTGCAGCCGGGCATCACCTGGCGCGCCGTGCAGGACTACATCGACCCCCACGACCTGTCCGTGAGCATCATGCAGAGCTACGCCAACTTCACCGTCGGCGGCGCCCTGAGCGTCAACGCCCATGGCCGCTACATCGGCTACGGCCCGCTGGTGAGCTCGGTGAAATCCATCAAGCTGGTGCTGGCCGACGGCCAAGTGGTGGACGCCAGCCCGCGGCACAACAGCGACCTGTTCTACGGCGCCATCGGCGGCTACGGCGGCCTGGGGGTGATCGTCCAAGCGACCCTGCAACTGAGCGACAACGTGCGCCTGCTGCGCAGCGTCGACGAGATGCCCCTGGGGGACTACCGCCCCTACTTCCAGGCCCGGATCCAGAACAACCCCAAGGTCATCCTGCACAACGCCGTGCTCTACCCCGACCAGTACCAGACCCTGCGCGCGGTTTCCTACAGCCAGACCGACCTGCCGGTCACGGTCAAGGAACGCCTCACGCCCCTGGACCAGAACTACTGGAAAGAACAGAAGGCCCTGAAAGTGGTGAGCCAGTGGCCCGGCGGCAAGACCCTGCGCCAGGAAGTGATCGACCCCCTGGTGCTGAAAAAACCGCAAGTGTCCTGGCGCAACCACGAAGCCAGCCTCGATGTGCGTGAACTGGAACCCGACTCCCGGGCCAAGCGCACCTACGTGCTGCAGGAATACTTCGTGCCCCCCGACCAGCTGGAAAGCTTCGTCCAGGAGATGGGCGCGACCCTGCGGGCGCACAAGGTCAACGTGATCAACCTGTCGATCCGCCACGCCAAGGCCGACCCCGGCACCCTGCTGGCCTGGGCCAAGACCGAGGTCTTCGCCCTGGTGCTGTACTACCAGCAGAGCACCGCGCCAGAGGAACGGGAAAAAGTCGGCGTATGGACCCGCGCCCTGGTGGACAGCGCCATCAAGCGCGGCGGCAGCTACTACCTGCCGTACCAGATCCACGCCACGGCCCAGCAGTTTCGCGCGGCCTATCCACGGGCCGGGGAGTTCCTGGCGCTGAAGGCCCGGGTCGATCCGCAGAACAAGTTCCGCAACAAGTTGTGGGATGCCTATGGGCTGGGGGCCACAGGGGATGGGGCTGCCCAACCTTAAGGCCGGGGGCCATCAATGGGCCGCGGAGCGCAGTGGCGCCAATACCTTGCGTTGCTGCAGGTAAATCACTCCGTCACCGTCGAAGGCCAGCACCTTGTCGGTGGTCAGGGCGCTGGCGTCGCCGTCCTCGTACTTGAGCCAGCCCTCATCCCACAAGTCGCCACTTTCATGACGCACCTGCACAAAGAAATAAGGCGGCTCGGAGCGGGTGATCTCAATGTAATGCCCACCATCGGGCCCCCCCTGCCACTGCGCATCAGGGTGCTCGGCCAATACATGGGCCGGCGTCGTGGAGAAGCCGTTCTTGAACACGACCGCCGCCAGCAATACCAGCGCCAGTACGCCCACCGACATGAGCAAACGTTTTAACCAGATCAATCCAGGATCTCCGCTATCATTCACCGCCCTCGACCTGTCCCGGTCGGGCAATCGCGCATTCTGTTGAAGGCCCGCGCAGTGTGCAATAACAAGCGCAGTGGCCGCTTGCCATCCAGCCCGGCCGCCCCCCCGGAAAGCCGGCTGGACGCCTCTTGAACCCGCAGTACCAAGGAAAGGATTGGCCATGCGTATCACCCTCAACACCCTCCATGTAGAAGCCGACCATAGCCTGTGGGTCAATTTCAGCAGTGCGTTCGGCGAAGGCCGGGGCCAATGGCTGGGCACGCTGCCACAGACGGGCCAGGTGCATGAGGTGGAGTTGAGCCTGGAGGACGATTTTGTCTGGGATCACAACCTGTGGGCCGCGACCCAGGACGGGCCACGCATCAGCCGGGAACAGGCGGGGCTGCGGGTCACCGGGCAGTTGCTGCCCCGGGAAGACGAGGCTGTCGCGGCGCTGGCCATAGGTCCGAACATCGTCCTGCTGTCGCTGCAGGGTGGCCACGCGCAGCCAGGCGGCTTCGTCAGCCTGCTTGCACGCCAGGTCAGCTTGAGTCCGGTGGCACTGTAGAGGGAGCACGGCAGGCTCGCGCCGGAGCATCCAGCCAGGGTCGATTCAGGATGATGTAAAGCGGAAAAGTCGCAGGACGCGACAGGGAAAGGTGTTCGCCCAGTGCTCTGGCCTTGGCAATCCTTGCACCGGTAAAGAGCCCTTGCACCGGGCGAACGGTTGGCATTCTAGTGCAACTGGCGGGGAAAGTCCGTGGGCAGATTCTGAATAAAACTGCACAGTGCAGTTAACCCGATTGCCCATTGCCTCCCCCGCTCAGTCCTGCCCCCTCAGCCTTCGTGGGCAGTGCTGACCTGCAGGATGTCGGTGTAGGTCACCAGCACGCTCTGGCCCACCTTGAGGTCCTTGAGGCGCTGCTGGACTTCGGGTTTCTCCACGCTCACCACTTTCTTGTTGCCCGCCGGGCCTTCGAAGGTCAGCTGGTTTTTCTTCAAGTCGATGGCGGTGATCTTCAACTGCACCTGCACCTGGCGATAGGCCGCGCCGCCGGGGTTGGGGTTGTCTGCGGTAGCGCGGACCACGCCGCTGGCTTCGCTGGAATCGGGCTTGCCCTTTTCAACGTCGGTGTCGAGCACCGCCACCACCGAGTGGGTGACCGTGACCTTGACCTGATCGCCGACCTTGAGGTGGCCCAGGTCCTTGGCCTGATCGCTCAATTGCACATGCACCGGCTTGCCCCCGGCGCCTTCGAGCACCACCTGGTGCTTGGCGGCGTCCACCGACAGGACCTTGGTCACCACCTGATCGGCCTCGATGGCCCCGGACAGCGGGATATCGGCGGCGTGTGCGGCAAGGCTGGCGGTGCCCAGCACAGTGGCCAGGGCGATGGCGCGGGCCAGGGTATTGAGGGTTTTCATCATGAACATTCCTTGTGGTTGAGAAACACACTGACTTTCAGTCAGGCCCTTGAGCATAGACGCCCTGCCAGCTTTCACCGGGGGGATGGGTGCAAGCGTCGCGGCGCCCTCAATAACCGGTCATCTCCAGGTAGCCGCTGCCACTGTGGCTGCCAGCGAATTGCAGCGGCCCTTCCCAGTAGGGAATGCTCAGGTTCATCCAGGCCTGGGGGTTCAGGGCCCGGGTGGTGATATCCAGGCCCTTGGCGGGGATCTTCAGTTGCCAGGTGGTGGGCAGGCTGCGGCCCTGGACCCTGGACTGGGCCAGCGGCAGCAACTGGATCTGCTCCTTGCCCAGGCTCTGGGTGTGGCCATCGGTGCTGATCCAGGTGCCGGTGATATAGGGCGCCTTGTCCCGCTCGCGGACCCGGAACAGCATCAGCCGCTCGCCGCTGTCCAGGTGCAGAGAGAACCAGTCCCAGCCGCTCTGGTCCGCGCCCAGGGGCTGGCTGCTCCATTCCCGGTCGAGCCAGGCCGGGCCGCTGACCTGATAGCGCTGGCCATCGATCTGCAACTCCCCCGCGGCCTGGAAGAACGGCTGGCTGTAGTAGTAGGAGGCCTGCCCCTGGTCGGACTTGCGGCTGTAGCCGCCCTCGCCCTGCAGCACCAGCGGCCGGCTGCTGGAAAGTTGCAGGCGATAGGCGAACCCCGGCCCCGCGGCCTGCACCTGCATCCGCGCCAGGGGGTCGCCGGCGCTGTTCAGGGTGCTCAACTGCCAGTCGTCGATCCAGGCCTGGAACGGCTGCGCGATCACCCCGGCCTGGCCGACGCCACCCCGGGCATAGCGCTCGGCGGCGTGGTGGCTCTGGGCCGAAGTGGCCGCTGCATGGCCCAGCCACACCAGCGGCGCGCCCCAGCCCGGCTGTTCGGGAGCGGCCCGCAGGGCACTGCGAAACAGCGTCCACTGCACGCCGAAGTGGCGGCCCTGGGCGTCGCTCAGGTCTGCCGTGAGGTACCACCACTCGATGCGAAACCCGTCATGGGCACCGTGGTCGGCAGGAAAGCTGAAACTGCGCCCCGGCAGCACCGGGGTGAAGGCCGCGGCCTCGCTGCCCAGGCCGGCGAAACCCTGGGGCGGCTCGGCGGGCTGTTCACAACCGGCCAGCAGCGCCAGCAGCAACCCCGCCAGGGCCCGGCCCAACACATCAGTCTTCATGGGCAAAAGTCCTCAGCAGGTCCGCCGGTTGCGCGCGGTACAAACGCAGCAGCGGCCAGGCCGATGCCAACAGAGTCGCCAGCATGGCCAGGCCCAAAAGTTGCAGAAGCTGCCCGGGGAACACCCGCAACGGCAGGCGCCAACCAAAGGCCTGGACATTGATCACGCTGTCCAGGCACCAGGCCAGGAGGATGCCCAGCGGCAGCGCCAGGACCAGGGTGAGCAAGGCCAGCAGCCAGGTCTGCCCGAGGTTCAGCAGCATCAGTTGACGCCGCCCCACCCCCAGGGCCCAGAGCGGCGCCAGCTGGCCCAGCCGGCTCTGGCTCTGGGTCAGCAGGCTGATGAACAGCGCCACCCCGGACACCCCCAGGGTCAGGCTGTTGAGGGCGGCGGTGGCGGCAAAGGTGCGTTCGAAGACCTGCTGCGACCAGCCCTTGAGCCGGGCCTGATCGATGATCCGGCTGTCGTCCAGGGCGAACTGCTGTTGCAAGGCGCCGACCAGCCCGGGCATCGCTCCCGGCGCCAGGCGCAGGTTGAAACGGCTCGGCGTCAGCGCTGGCCAATGCGCCAGCAAGTGCCCGGCATTCACCAGCAGGTGGCCCTTGGGGTTGCCATAGTCGGCGTAGATCCCCACTACCCGGGGCGCCCACTGCCCGGCGGGCACCGGCAGGCTCAGGCGGTCGCCGGGGCGCACCTTCAGGCGTCGGGCCAGCTGTTCACTGAGCATCAGGGTGTCCTGGCTCGCCAGTTGTGCCCAGGGCTCGGCGCCGTCGCTTTCCAGGAGCGGCCAGTGCTGGCGGTAGCTGGGATGGTCGATCACCCCATACAGGTCCGCCGGCCAACCCTGCACCTGCAACGCCACCTGCCAGCTGGGCAGCACAGCGGCCACCTGGGCCTGTTGCGGCAACCAGTCCAGCAACTGCCGGGCCTGCTCCGGGCTCTGCGGATTGACATACAGCTCGGCGCTCAGGCGTTGCTCCAGCCAGTCGTTGAAGGTTTCGCGAAACCCTGCCGTCATGCTGCCGGCGCCGATATTCGCCGCCAGCGCCAGCAGCAGCGCCATCAGGGCCAGGCTCAGGGCCGGCAGTTGCTGGCGGCAATCGGCAAGAAACCACTGCCCCAGCACCCCACGCCGGCGCCCGAGCAAGGCCCCCAGCACCGCATCGAGCAGCACCGGCAGGCCCAGGGCCGCCGCCAGCAGCAAGGCCGCCATCAGCACAAAGCCGCTGGCCAGGCTGTCGCCCCACTGCCACGCCGCCAGGGCCAGCAGCAGCGCCACTACGGCCACCGCCCCCTGGCGGCGCAGCCAGCGGGCATGGGCCTGATGCCAGGCCTGGGGGTTGGCCAGGGCCAGCAGCGGCAGGCGCGCCGCCCGCAGCAGGCTGGCGGCGCCGGCCAGCAAGGCCCCCAAGAGGCTCAGGCCGATACCGCTGAACCACCACCCGGGGCTGAGGCTCAACTGCCCCGCCACCTCGGCGCCGTACAAGCCGCGCAGGCTGGCGGCCACGTCCGGCAGCAGCAGCCCGGCCAGCAGGTAGCCGCTGATGACCCCCGCCACTCCACCCAGCAGCGCCAGGGCCCCCAGTTCCAGAATCAGGCTGAAGATCAGCAGCCGCGCACTGACCCCGCAGGCGCGCAAGGTCCGCAGCAGGCCACGACGCTGCTCCAGGGCCAGGCCGATGGCGGCATGCACGATGAACAGCCCGACCACGAAGGACAGGAAACCCAAGGCATCCAGGTTCAGATGAAAGCTCTCGGTCAGGCGCGCCAGGGTGTTTTCCGATTCGCCCGAATGCAGCACCAGTTGCCCCGCCAGCTCGGCCGGCAAGGGCGGCGCGCGGGCGGCAAAGTCCCGGGGCAGCAGCAGGCGGCTCAGTTGCCCCGGCTGGTCGAGTACCTGCTGGGCAAAGCCGATGTCCATCAGCAGCAGCCCCGGGGCCATGTCCGCCTGCACCTGCAACGGCGGCAGCAGCCGGCCATTGCTGGCCCGGGGCTGCTGGCCCTCGCGGTAGCCGAGGCTGGCCAGGGTCTCTGGGGCAACCCAGGTACGCCCCGGCGGGCTGAAGAATTCCACCACCTGCTGCATCGCCAGTGGCTTGCCGGCCACTGCGGAACCGGCGGGCAAGGACAAAGGCTCGATGCCCATCAGTTGCAGGCGCAGCGCCTCGAAGCCCTGCAACTGCACCCGCCCTTGCAGCACCGGCGACACCGGCCAGCCGGCCCGGCGCAGGTCGACGAACCATTGCTGGGCAAAGCTTGCGCCAGTGGCCGTGCCCAGGCTGGCCTGGGGTTCACCGCCAATCAACTGGCTGGCCCGGGCATAGCTGTCCCGGGCCTGGCTGTTGAGGGCCAGGACCCCGGTCAGCAGGCTGGTGGCCAGCCACAAACCGGTGAGCACACTGAAGAACTGCACCGGGTGCTGGCGCCAGTGGCTCAACAGCGCCTGCAAGGTGCCACGCAGCACCCGCATCTCAGGCCCCGCCCGCTGCGGCCAGGCGGCCACGCTGCAGGACCACGGTGTGTTGCAAACGGCTGGCCACGCGCTGGCTGTGGGTCACCATCAGCAAACTGGTGGGGCTGTCGGCCAGCAATTCCAGCAGCAAATCCAGCACCTGGTCACTGGTGGTTTCATCGAGGCTGCCGGTGGGCTCATCGGCCAGCAACAGCCCGGGCCTCGACGCCAGGGCCCGGCCCAAAGCGACCCGCTGCTGCTGGCCGCCGGACAACTGTTCGGGGTAGCGGCGCAGCAAGTCCCCCAGGCCCAGGCGCTCCACCAACTGCGCCTGCCAGCGCGGATCGAAGCGCCCGGCCAGGCGCGCCTGGAAGCCCAGGTTGTCCTCGACCCGCAAGCTGCCGATCAGGTTGAACTGCTGGAACACCAGGCCGACTTCGGTGCGGCGCCAGTTGGCCAACTGGCTTTCGCTCATGCGCTCCAGGCGCTGGGCGCCGATGCGAATGCTGCCGCCATCCACCTGGTCCAGCCCGGCCACCAGGTGCAGCAAGGTGCTCTTGCCGCTGCCGGATTCGCCCATCAGCGCCAGGCTGCTGCCCTGCCCCAGGTGCAAATCGACACCCTGCAGCACCGCCAGCGGCCCCTGGGGGGTGGCATAGCTCTTGAACACTCCTTGTACTTCCAGCATGGGCTGACTCGTCCGACCTGAAGGGGGCTCAAGGATAACCCGTGTCGCCCATGGCACCAGCGCAAACCTGCAACGCGGCAACCGATGAGCCAGGGCGCGCCCCTATCGCCCAGCGGCCACGGAATATAGTATTGCGGCCCTTTTGTTCATTGCAGGAAGCACCCATGACCTACACCAGGGCCCAATTGCAGTACCGGCTGTACATCGCCGCAGGCGCACTGTTGTTTACCGGTGCCTTGATCTCGACCTTTTTCTCGACCCTGAAAATGCTCTACTGGCGCCTGGACAGCTACACCACCATGGCCTCGACCATCAATCGCCCGATCAAGTACTTCGTGTACCAGGTCAATGCCAACACCCAGCCTTTGAACTGGTTCTGGGACAACAGCCCGACACCCAGCTTCCTCGACCTGAGTTACTCCTCCCACTGGAAATTCCTGGTGATCTACCTGCTGATCTTCGTCGGCGCGGCGCTGTTCGCCACGGGCCGGGGGATGATACGCAAGGTCGAAGAAGTCGAGCCGCTGATCGAGGCCCAGCTCCAGGCCCCGGTGGAGGAAGGCGTCCCCGCCAAGACCCTGCAACAGCTGGAGGACTCGACCCTGGTGGGCAAAGCGCCGTCGTTCTTCAGCCAGACCCGCCTGCTGGTGGTCTGGCCCCTGGGCGGTGCAGCGGTCTACCTGGGCCTGCTGTGGATGCTGCGCATCATCTGAGCTCCGCGCCGGCGCATCGATTTGGCCGCCCCCCCTTGCCACCACTAGCCCAGCAACTGGCTGAGCACGGCCCGCAACTTGCCCGGCTTCACCGGTTTGTTGAGCAGCGGCGCGCCCAGTTGCTGCAAGGCGCGGCGGCACTGGTCGCTGCGGTCGGCGGTGATGATCACCGCCGGCAGCGGTTGTTGGAAATGCTCGCGCAAGCGCCTGACCACCTGGCAGCCGGTGACCCCGTGATCCAGGTGAAAGTCCGCCAGGATCAACTCCGGCGCCCGGCCCTGCAGCACCTCCAGGGCCGCGGCCTGATCGGTGGCGGTCAGCACCTCGCAGCCCCACTGGCCGAGCAGCGCGGCCATGCTTTCAAGAATGCTCAACTCGTTGTCCAGCACCAGCAGGCGCCGCCCCGGCAGCGGGTTGCCGGTGCCCGGCTGCGGCGCCTGCTGGCTCAAGGGCAAGGGCACCCGGGCCGCCAGTGGCACCTCGATGCTGAACCGCGAACCGTGCCCCGGCCGCGACGCTACCTGCACCCGATAGCCGAGGATCTTGGCGATGCGCTCGACAATCGCCAGCCCCAGGCCCACCCCTTTGCGGTCGGCGGCGCGGCCCACATCCAGCTGGTTGAATTCAAGGAAAATCGACTCCAGGCGGTCGGCGGCAATGCCGCGCCCGGTGTCCCACACCTCCAGCCGCAACTGGTCGCCCCGGCGCCGCGCCGCCAGCAGGATGCTGCCGCGCTCGGTGTAGCGGCAGGCATTGCTGAGGAAGTTGCGCAGGATCCGCGTCATCAGCCGCAAGTCGGTGAACAGGGCAAAGTCACCGAAGCGCACCCGCAGCCCCAGCCCCGCCGCCTCGGCCACCGACTGGAACTCGGAGACCAGGGGCGCGAGCATTTCATCCAGGCGGTAGGTGGCCAGGTCCGGCTTCACCGCCGCCTGATCGAGCCTGGAAATATCCAGCAGGTCGGTGAGCAGGTCCTCGGCGCCCTCCAGGGCCTGGTGGGTGCGTTCCACCAGCAGTTGCTCCGGGGCCGGCAGGCTGCGCTCGCGCAGGGTGGAAATCAGCAGGCGTGCGGCATTCAGAGGTTGCAGCAGGTCGTGGCTGGCGGCGGCCAGGTACTTGTCCTTGCTGCGGTTGGCCGCCTCGGCGGCGTCCCGGGCCTCGCGCAGGTCGCGCTCGATGCGCTCGCGCCGGGCGATCTGCTGCTGCAGGTTGCGGTTGGCGTCCAGCAACTCATCGGTGCGCGCCGCCACCCGCTGCTCCAGCTGGTCGTTGAGCTGTTCCAAGTGCTGCTGGGCCAGCTTGCGCTCGGTGATGTCGGCGACGAACCCTTCCACCAGCCCGTCCTGGTCGGGCTTGAGCAACAGGTTCATCAGCACATCGATGCTGCTGCCGTCCTTGCGCCGCAGCTGGGTTTCGTAACCCAGCAGGCTGCGCTGGTTCTGCAACTGCTCGCCGATGGCCGCCAGTTCCGCGGCGCCGCCCACGAACAGGTTGCCCGCCAGGTCGGCCAGGGAAAACAGCACTTCCTGGGGGTCCTGATACCCCAGCATGCGCGCCAGGGCCGGGTTGGCGGCACGCATGCCGGCCTGCAGGCTGGCCTGGAAGATGCCGTGCACCGCGTTCTCGAACAGCCACTTGTAGCGGTTGCGCTCGGTTTCCAGGTCTTCCAGGCGCGCCGCCAGTTCCGGGTAATGGCTCTTGCGCGCCGAGTGGTTGCCCAGCCCCAGGAGCCCGGCCAGGGCTCGTTGCTGTTCGTCAGAGGGCCTCGCCATAGACCACCTCGACATCACGCTGGCTGGATTCACGAGGGTTGGTGAGGATGCATGGGTCGCCCATTGCGTGCTGCGAGAGGAACGGAATATCGCTGCTGCTGACCCCATGCAGGCCCAGGGTCTCGTGGAAGCCGATGGCGCGCTTGAGGGCGATCAGGTGCTCCACCAGGCGCCCGCAGATCTGCCGCTGGTTGAGCCCGCGGCAGTCGATGCCGAAAGTCTCGGCAATCACCTTGAAGCGCTCCGGCGCCGCGCTGTAGTTGAAGGCCACCACATGCTCCACCAGCACCGCGTTGCACAGCCCGTGGGGCAGGTCGAGAAAGCCCCCCAGGCTGTGGGACATGGCATGCACCGCGCCGAGGATCGCGTTGGAGAACGCCAGCCCGGCCTGCATGCTGCCGAGCATGATCTTCTCGCGCAGGGCGATGTCCGAGGGGTTGGCGATCATCTGCACCAGGTTGCCGTTGATCAGGCGCATGGCTTCCAGGGCGTGGGGATCGGTCAGCGGCCCGTGGCCGGTGGAAACGAAAGCCTCGATGGCATGCACCAGGGCGTCGATGCCGGTGCAGGCGGACAGGAACGGGTCCATGCCCTGGGTGGTTTCCGGGTCGATCAGCGACACATCAGGGACCACCGCCTTGCTGACGATGGAGAACTTCATCCGCTCCTGCTGGTTGGAGATGATCACGAACTGCGAGACATCCGCCGAGGTGCCGGCAGTGGTCGGGATCATGATCAGCGGGGGGCTGGGCATGCGGATGGTGTCCACCCCCTCGAACTCGAGGATGCTGCGCCCGTGGGCGGCGACGATGCCGATGCCCTTGCCGCAATCCATGGGGCTGCCGCCACCGACCGCGACGATCACATCGCAGGCGTTTTCCCGGTAGATCTGCGCGCCGTGCATCACCTCCTCCACCCGCGGGTTGGGCGACACCGCGCTGTACAGGCAGTACTCGACGCCCTGGGCCAGCAGGCTGGCCTCGACATCGGCGACCCAGCCGGCGGCGATCACCCCGGGGTCGGTGACCACCAGCACCTTGCGCGCACCGAAGGTCTTCGCATAGTTGCCGACGTTGTGCCGGCAACCGGCGCCAAAGATGATTTCCGGAGAGACGAACTTGCGCAGCAGACTGAGATTCTGGCCCATGGGGGAAGCCTGTTTTCTTATTGTTCTGGAGAAGAACGCCAGCCTAAAGCATCCGTTGCTGAAAGCAATCCGACCATTGGGTGGTGGTGATCCGGCCCGGCGTGCCGGCGAAGGCAATCTGGCGGCCCCCAACGCACTGTAGGAGCCGGCTTGCCGGCGAAGGCGGTCTTGCGGGCCCCTTCGCCAGCAAGCTGGCTCCTACGGTGTGCGGCGTGCGGGTCAGAGCTGGATGTCCATGCCGTCATGCGCCACTTCGATGCCGCGGCGGGTCAGTTCGGCGCGCTCGGCGGAGTCCTCGTCGAGGATCGGGTTGGTGTTGTTGATGTGGATCAGCACCTTGCGCGCCCGGGGAAAGCGCTCCAGCACCTCAAGCATGCCGCCGGGGCCGCTTTGCGCCAGATGGCCCATCTCGCTGCCCAGCTTGTCGCCCACTTCACACAGGCGCATCTCGTCGTCACGCCACAAGGTGCCATCCACCAGCAGGCAGTCGGCGCGATCCATCCACGCCAGCAGGGCCTCATCCACCTGCCCCAGACCCGGGGCATAGAACAGGCTGGCGCCGCTGCGCCGGTCCTCGATGAACAGGCCGATATTGTCCCCCGGGTGCGGGTTGCCGCGATGGGGCGAATACGGCGGCGCGCTGCTGCGCAGGGCAATTGCCCGCAGCGCGATGTCCGGGCAGGCCGGCAGGCTGAATTCCCGGCCATCGAGGTGGATGGGCTGCCACTGCAAGCCGCCGTTCCAGTGGCTGAGCATGTTGAACAGGGGGAAGCCGCTGCACAGGTCCTGGTGGACCATCTCGGTGCACCAGACCTGATGCGGGCAGCCTTCGCGCAGGCTGAGCAGGCCGGTGCAATGGTCGATCTGGCTGTCCAGCAGGATCACCCCGGCCAGGGCGGTGTCCCGAAGCTGTCGGGCCGGTTGCAGCACCGGAAAGGACTCCAGCTGCTGGCGAATGTCCGGGGAGGCGTTGCACAGGATCCACTCGCTGCCCTGGTCGCTCAGGGCGATGGACGACTGGGTGCGGCGCCGGGCCCGCAGCGTGCCGTTGCGCACGCCGGCACAGTTACGGCAGTTGCAGTTCCACTGGGGAAAACCGCCCCCCGCCGCGGAACCGAGAATGCGGATATGCATGACGTGCTCCTGAAGGGCAAAAGGCTCCGGCCGACACCAGTACCGGCCGGAGCGGGACGGCTCAGCGGTTGGCGAAGTACATGGTCACTTCAAAGCCGATACGCAGGTCGGTGTACGCGGGTTTATGCCACATGGGGTCAAGCCTCTTGTTGTGCCGGGGGATTCCGGTAAAGGCATTAATGCACGGGGAGCGCGGGGGCCGAATGCTACTTTGGGACGAACCGGCGGGTGCGTTGGTAGGGGGAAATGGGGGTGGTCTTGCGGGCCTCTTCGCCAGCAAGCTGGCTCCTGCAGGGATGGCGGTGCTGCGCCCACAACGCACACGGGGAGGCGCCCACCCATGAGCCCTCCCCGTGTCCGTCCCGCACAAGCGCGGCGGCACCCAACCACCGCGCCTGTTGTTGCCCTTAGAAGAAGCCCAGGGGGTTGATGTCGTAGCTCACCAGCAGGTTCTTGGTCTGCTGGTAGTGGTCGAGCATCATCTTGTGGGTCTCGCGGCCCACCCCGGATTTCTTGTAGCCACCGAACGCGGCGTGGGCCGGGTACAGGTGGTAGCAGTTGGTCCACACGCGGCCGGCCTTGATCGCCCGGCCCATGCGGTAGGCGCGGTTGATGTCGCGGGTCCACAGCCCGGCGCCCAGGCCGAACTCGCTGTCGTTGGCGATCGCCAGGGCCTCGGCTTCGTCCTTGAAGGTGGTCACGCCCACCACCGGGCCGAAGATCTCTTCCTGGAACACGCGCATCTTGTTGTGGCCCTTGAGCAGGGTCGGCTGGATGTAATAGCCGCTGGCCAGGTCACCTTCCAACAGCTCGGCGGCGCCACCGGTGAGCAGCTCGGCGCCCTCCTCCTGGGCGATCTGCAGGTAGGAGAGGATCTTCTCGTACTGCTGCTGCGACGCCTGGGCGCCGACCATGGTCTCGGTGTCCAGCGGGTTGCCGCGCTTGATCTTGACGATCTTCTTCATCACCTCGGCCATGAACGGCTCGTAGATCGATTCCTGGACCAGGGCCCGGGATGGGCAGGTGCAGACTTCCCCCTGGTTGAAGAACGCCAGCACCAGGCCTTCGGCGGCCTTTTCGATGAACTTGGGTTCGGCCTGCATGATGTCTTCGAAGAAAATGTTCGGCGACTTGCCGCCCAGCTCCACGGTGGACGGAATGATGTTCTCGGCGGCGCACTTCATGATGTGCGAGCCCACCGGGGTCGAGCCGGTGAAGGCGATCTTGGCGATGCGCTTGCTGGTGGCCAGGGCCTCGCCGGCTTCGCGGCCAAAGCCCTGGACGATGTTCAGCACCCCGGCCGGCAGCAGGTCGGCGATCAGCTCGGCGAAGACCATGATCGACAAAGGGGTCTGCTCGGCGGGCTTGAGCACCACGCAGTTGCCGGCGGCCAGGGCCGGGGCCAGCTTCCAGGCGGCCATCAGCAGCGGGAAGTTCCACGGGATGATCTGCCCGACCACGCCCAGGGGTTCGTGGAAATGGTAGGCGGTGGTCAGTTCGTTGATCTCTGCGGCGCCGCCTTCCTGGGCACGGATGCAACCGGCGAAGTAGCGGAAATGATCGGCGGCCAGGGGCACGTCGGCGTTGAGGGTTTCGCGCACGGCCTTGCCGTTGTCCCAGGTTTCGCTGACCGCGAGGATCTCCAGGTTCTGCTCGATGCGGTCGGCGATCTTCAGCAGCACCAGCGAACGGTCCTGGGCGCTGGTCTTGCCCCAGGCATCGGCGGCGGCATGGGCGGCGTCCAGGGCCTTGTCGATGTCCGCGGCAGTGGAGCGCGGGAATTCGGCGATCACCTCACCGTTGACCGGCGAGGTGTTGCTGAAGTACTGGCCGTCCACCGGCGGCACGAACTCTCCACCGATGAAATTGCCGTAGCGTGGCTTGAAGGACACGACGGCGCCTGGGGTTCCGGGTTGTGCGTAGATCATGCTGGGCCTCTGCTGGTCGATGCCTGTCCACGACAGGCGATGGCTCGATGGTAGAGAGCCCCGCGTGCCGGACGAATGCATCGTTGGCAGGGGGGCTCTCGTCATTTGGTCGTAGGTTGATTGCCTCCGCCCACCCCGCACCGAGGCGGGAATGAAGCGGCAGATCGGCCTGTAGGAGCCGGCTGCAGGCGATGGCGGTCTTGCGGGCCTCTTCGCCAGCAAGCTGGCGCCTACGATCAGCGTTTGCTCACCAGGTCCTTGGGCAGCTTGAAGGTCCAGAGCATGCCGCCCTGGTTGAAGTCCTTGACCCGCTTGGCCACCTCGCCGCCCCACAGCGGCACCGCGCCGCCCCAGCCGGAGAGCACCGAGACGTACTGCTCGCCGTCCATTTCCCAGGTCACGGGCGAGCCCAGGACCCCGGAGCCGGTCTGGAATTCCCAGACCTTCTCGCCGGTCTTGGCGTTGAACGCCTGGAGGAAGCCCTCAGGCGTGCCGGTGAACACCAGGTTGCCCTTGGTGGTCAGCACCCCGCCCCACAGCGGCGCGAAGTTCTTGTGGCGCCAGACTTCCTTGCCGCTGATCGGGTCGATGGCCCGCAGCACGCCGATGTAATCCTCGTTCAGCGGCTTGATGGTGAAGCCCGCGCCGAGGAACGCCGCGCCCTTCTTGTAGGCGATGCCTTCGTTCCAGATGTCCATGCCCCATTCGTTGGACGGCACATAGAACAGCCCGGTGTCGCGGTTGTAAGCCATGGGCATCCAGTTCTTGGCGCCGAGGAAGGCCGGGGCGACGAACACCGAGCTGCCCTTGGCTTCGCTACCCGGGGCGCCAGGGCGGCTGGCCTCGTTGTAGATCGGCCGGCCGTTCTTATCCAGGCCAGTGGCCCAGGTGATCTTGTCGACAAAGGGGAAGCCGCGGATGAACTTGCCGTTGGTGCGATCGAGCACGTAGAAGAAGCCGTTGCGGTCGGCGGTGGCGGCGGCCTTGATCTCCTTGCCGCCTTCCTTGTAGTTGAAGGAGATCAGCTCGTTGACGCCGTCGAAGTCCCAGCCGTCGTGGGGGGTGCTCTGGAAGTGCCACTTGATGGTGCCGTCGTCCGGGTTCAGGGCCAGGCGCGACGAGGAATACAGGTTGTCGCCAGGGCGCAGGTGGGAGTTCCACGGCGCCGGGTTGCCGGTGCCGAACAGCAGCAGGTTGGTTTCCGGGTCGTAGTAGCCGCCGAGCCACGGCGCCGCGCCACCGGTCTTCCACAGATCGCCGGGCCAGGTCTTGCCCGCCTCGCCACCGGAAATGCCGTTCTCGATGGCCTTGCCGTCCTTGTACACGTAGCCCATGTGGCCTTCCACGGTGGGGCGCATCCACAGCAGCTCGCCGTTTTTCGGGTCGTAGGCCTGGATCTTGCCGACCACGCCGAACTCGCCGCCGGCGACCCCGGTGATCAGCTTGCCGTTGACCATCATCGGCGCCGCGCTGATGGAGTAACCCTCTTTGTGATCGGCGACCTTCTTGCTCCACACCACCTTGCCGGTGTCCTTGTTCAGGGCCACCAGCTTGGCGTCCAGGGTGCCGAAGAACACCAGGTCGCCGTACAGCGCCACGCCGCGGTTGATCACGTCGCAGCACGGGCGGATGTCGTCCGGCAGGCGCGCGTCGTACTGCCAGAGCTTCTTGCCGGTGCGCGCGTCCACCGCGAACACCCGCGAGTAGGAACCGGTCATGTACATCACCCCGTCCTTGATCAGCGGCTGGGCCTGCTGGCCGCGCTGCTTCTCGCCGCCGAAGGAGAAGGCCCAGACCGGCCGCAGCTCCTTGACGTTATCGACGTTGAGGATATCCAGCGGGCTGTAGCGCTGGCCCTGGACGCCCAGGCCATTGGTGACGATCTGCTGCGGGTTCTTCGGGTCCTGGAGGATCTCTTCATCGGTGACGGCGGCCAGGGCCGCGCTGGACAGCAGCATGGCGCTGAGCACCAGGCTCACGGCGAAAAAGGGACGACGTGGGGGTTGGGTCATGACGGCTACCTCGGCGGTTATTGTTGTTCCCGGGAAATTTTCCCGGTCTGCCGGGAATTCTTGGTCCCGGCCTGCCTGCCAACAATTGCCCGCAGTGCGGAGTTTTCTAGTTCCTTGGTACAGGAGCGGCCGCCGACGCCTACAAAGCCCCACCCGATCTCCCTGCCTACCGTAAAAGCTGGCTTGCCAGCGAAGAGGCCCAGCAAGACCGCCTTCGCCGGCAAGCCGGCTCCTACAAAACCCCACACGATTTCCCTGCCCACCGTAGGAGCTGGCTTGCCAGCGAAGAGGCCCGCAAGATCGCCATCGTCGGCCAGCCGGCTCCTACAGGCCGTCGATACGCTGCAGACGCTGGCGTTCGTAACGCGGGTACAGGTGGCTGACGCTGCGGATCAGTTCGTAGCGGGTCAGGCTGATGCCGGCAAAACGCTCGGGGATCGGGCGGCGGATCATCTCCGCCATGTCGTCGCCCTGGGCGGCGCCGTCGCGCATCAACCCGTCCAGCCAGCCCAGGTAGTCCCGCATCTGGGCAAAGGGCGCCGTATCGCTGGCCACCGGGCCATGGCCTGGCACGATCAGTTTCCACGGCAGGGCCTGCAAGGTGTCCAGGTCCTTGAGCCAGGCCCCGAGCCCCGGGCTGTTGGGGGTGGTCAGCGCGCGCTCGTAGAACACCAGGTCACCGGCAAACAGCACCCCGGTGTTCTCATCGAGAATCGCCAGATCAGCGCCGGTGTGCCCACTCAGGCCCAGCAAGCGCAAGCGATGCCCGCCCACCTCAAGCACCCCGGGCTCAAGCACCTGGGTCGGCAGCACCACCTCGGTGCCGCGCATCCAGTCGCCGACCATGCGGTACATGTTCTCGGCCATGGCCTCGCCCTGCTGGCGCAGCAGGTCGCCGGTGCCGGCCAGGGCACCGATGGGCACGTCGCCAAAGGCCTGGTTGCCCAGCACATGGTCGGGGTGATGGTGGGTCAGCAGCAACTGGATCACCGGCTTGTCGGTGGTGGCGGCAATAGCCCGGCGCAAGGCTTCGCCGTAGCGTTTCGACGGCCCGCTGTCGATCACCACCACCCCGCTGTCGGTGACGATGAAGCCGGTGTTGACGATGTTGCCGCCATTGGCCTTGGCGAAATTGTCGGTGCTGCCTTCCAGCAGCCAGGTGCCCGCGGCGATCTGCCGGGGCTTGAGTGGATAGTCCAGGTCGGCCCGGGCCGGCAGGCCCAGGCACAGCAGCAACAGCAGGATCCAACGCATGGCGCGCCTCGGCTCGGGTGGGTCAAAGGATGCGGTCAGGGCAGCCTGGCCTCGAACTGGTTGCCGCTGTTGTCGCGCAACAGCAAGCGGGTCTGCCCCGGCCCCTGGATATCGAACCCCAGGTTGGGGTTTTCGCTGACCGCCGGGAACAGTTCGAGGCTGGCCAGGCGCTGGTCGTTCTGGTCGCGCAGTTCGGCGTGGTTGAGGAAAAACTCAGGGATGCCGCTGACCAGGCCGTTGTCCATTGGATGGGACACCTGCAAGCGCAGGCGGCTGGCATCCCCACGGGGATAACGCCCGCCCAGCACCTCGCCGATGTGCTCTTCCCAGCCGGGCTGGGTGCGCACCACGCTGGGCGCGGTACAGCCGCCGCCCGCGGCATCGATCAGGGTCGAGCCCACGTGCCACAGGCCATCGCGGGTCAGCACCGCGGCGCGCAGCGGCGTGGCCTGCTCGATACGGATGCGGATCGACAGCCAGGGCAGCACCCGCTCCCCCGGTTCGAAATCGACGATGCGCGGCAAGGGGTTGAGCTCGGCCCAGGCAAGGATGCGCACCACCTCGCCGCCAAAGGCCCGGGCGTCGATTTCCAGGGGCACCTGCCGCGCATCCTCGGCAAAGGGCGGCGCCAGCAGCTTGACCCGATCATCGAAGACGAACGCCGCGTCCCCCAGCAATTGCTTGTGGTAGAAGGCCCACATCACCGAAGGCACCGGGTCCGGGGCCTGGGGATCGGCGGCCAGCGCCGGGGTCGCCAAGGGCAGCCAGCACGCCAGCAGACAGGTCGCTCGCCAGTTCATCGCAGCTCCTATTGATACATCTCTGGGACCTCGTAACGCAGGCCATAACGGGCGTACAGCGCCTGCAGGCGACCGTCGCGGATCAGCCCTTCCAGGGCCTCTTCCACGGCATAGGCCAGCTGGCGGTTGCTTTCATGCACCGCCATGCCGATCTCCCACACCTGCTTGCCCATGTTCGGGTAGGCGTTTTCCGCCAGGGCCAACTGCGGATCAGCGGCCTGATGCAACTGCCAGTCGATCTCGCCGCGCATGGCCATCACCGCGTCCACCTGCCCGGCCCGCAAGGCGCCGAACGCCTGTTGCACGCTGGGGTAATGGTGGGTCTTGGCACTGAGCATGCCGTTGAACACCGAGGTCAGGTAGAACGACGGCACGCTGTCCACTTCGACGCCAATGGGGTGCTCCTGGAACACCGCGACACTGGCCACCGAATCCAGCCGGCGGCGGTCGAATGCCACCTGCCAGCGCTCCTCCTGATAGGGGCCGAACATCACCACGTGATCGTTGGCCAGCTCCCCCAGTTCGTTGCGCTTTTGCGCGTAGTCGTGGTCGTAGGGCACGCGCATCATCAGGTCGGCCAACTGCTGGTGGCGCAGCGGGCTGCCGCGCCAGATGTAGTCGCGCAAATCGTCGTCGAGTTTCTCCCCGGGGGGCGCCCAGATCAGTTGCAGGCGCACCCCCAGGGCCTCGGCCAGGGCTTGCGCCAGCTCCACGTCGACGCCTCGGGGCTGGCCCTGGTCCTCGAAGCTGTAGGGGGCAAAATCCTGGTACACCGCCACCTTCAGTTCACCGGAGGCGATCATCGTGTCGTAGTTGCGCACCTCGGCCTGGGCCGTGGCGCAACACAGCAGCAGGCCAACCAGGAACAGGGCGAAGCGGCCCATGGCGATCACTCCTCGACGCGCACGCTGTCCAGGTAGGTGCGCACCGCCCACAGGGCTTCCTGGCTCAGGTAATCGGCCATCTTCGGCATGTACACCCGGCCATCGCGCACCGCGCCGTGGCGCACCCGCTCGACGAACCATTCATCCCCGGCTTCGCCGGCGTCGAGCATGCGCAGGTCTGGAGCGATACCGCCGGACTTGGCTTCCAGGCCATGGCAGGCGGCGCAGTTCTGGTTGTAGGCCGAGGCGCCGATTTCCACCGCCTTGTCGTGCTCGGGCGAGGTGCGGTACGGGTTGACCGCGGCCCAGCCGTCGCCATCGACGCTCACCCCGGCATCCTTGATCGGCGTCAGGCCCTTGGTCTCCACCGCCTGGGGCACCACGTTGCCATGGGCCCACACAGCACCGGTGGCCAAGGCACCGGTCAGCAGCCCTACCACGAGCAAGGCGTTGCGTTTTGTTGTCATTGTTATGCCCTCAAGATTGCACGCAAGACCTCGCTACAGAGGCCATGGCGCCATCTTAGAAACAGCCGGAGGGCGGCCGTATGCTGCTTTGGTGGCCGCGCCCTACTCCCTTGGTAGTAGGGCTTGTGGCGCGGGCCTAAATCAGGTGCCGCCCGGGAACTATTCCCGGCAAGGGCGGGACTTTTTCCGTATCTCAAAGCGCCTCGCGCGGCAGACCCTAGTCAGGCCAAAACCTCCACTGGGAACCGCAACCATGACAATAAGATCGCTACCCGCCCTCTCCCCCCTGAGCCTTGCCGTCCAGGCCCTGCTGCTGGCCGGCAGCCTGTCCCTGGGCGCGGCGGCCACAGCGGCCACCGCCCCGGCGGCACCTGCCAGCAAGAACGTGACCTGGGAAGACATCGCCAACGACCACCTGACCACCAAGGACGTGCTGCAATACGGCATGGGC
>Ga0157371_10001503_pt1 | contig 24118 bp, 19 predicted proteins | sample C45metaG_FD_113462 | JGI IMG/M metagenome (GOLD analysis project Ga0157371, IMG submission 113462) | Corn rhizosphere microbial communities from Kellogg Biological Station, Michigan, USA - C4-5 metaG | ecosystem: Host-associated > Plants > Roots > Rhizosphere > Soil | place: USA: Michigan...
AGTGCGTGCCCAGGTAACGGTCCAGGGTCAGCAGCACCAGGGTGACGGTCAGCACCGGGAAGGCGGCGATGATCAGCACGTTGGTGACCAGCGCGGTCCAGGTGAAGATCGGCATCTGCATCAGCTTCATGCCGGGCGTGCGCATCTTCAGAATGGTGATGAAGAAGTTGATGCCGCTCAGCGTGGTGCCCAGGCCTGCTACCTGCAGGCCCCAGATGTAGTAATCGACACCTACCCCTGGGCTGTATTCCTTGCCTGACAACGGCGGGAAGGCCAGCCAGCCGGTCTGCGCGAACTCACCGACACCCAGCGAGATCATCACCAGGCCCGCGCCCGCCACGAACAGCCAGAAGCTGAGCGAGTTGACGAACGGGAAGGCGACGTCGCGTGCGCCGATCTGCAGCGGCACGACAACGTTCATCAGGCCGGTGATCAGCGGCATCGCCACGAAGAAGATCATGATCACGCCATGGGCGGTGAAGATCTGGTCGTAGTGATGGGGCGGCAGGATGCCCTCGTTGCCGCCGGCAGCCATTGCCTGCTGCACACGCATCATGATGGCGTCGGCGAAGCCGCGCAGCAGCATGACGAAGGCGACGACGAGGTACATCACGCCGATCTTCTTGTGGTCGACCGAAGTGAACCACTCTTTCCAGAGATAGCCCCACAGCTTGAACTTGGTGATCAGGGCCAGCACGAGCAGGCCACCGATCCCCGCGCCGATCAGCGTGGTGATGACGATCGGATCGTGTGGGATGTCGGCAAAGGTCAGTTTACCCAACGGATTCATGGTCATTCTCCCGAGCCGCCGTGACCGGCGTGACCGGCTGCGGCGTGCTCGTCTGAAGTGTGTGCGGCGTCCGCGGCAGCGGGCTGGTCGGCATGGACCGGCAGCTTGACGGCTTCGTCCTGGGCTCCGCTCATGGCGTTCATGTCATGGCCTTCATGGCTTTCGCCCTGGGCACCGTCATGCTTCATCGCCTTGTGGTCGTGCTTCATGCCGTAGTGCTGGTTGTCGCCCATGTGCTTGGCGATCACCCAGTCGAACAGGCCGGCTTCAGCGGTGCCGAAGTACGTCACCGGGTGCCAGTCGTGGTTCTTCTCGGCGACCAGCGCAGCGAAGGCGTTCTTGTCCAGGGTCGCGCGTTCGGCACGCACCTTGGTCAGCCACTGCTGGTACTCCGCCTCGGTCACCGAGTGCGCGGAGAAATGCATCTTGCTGAAGCCCGCGCCGCTGTAGTGCGAGGACATGCCCGGGAACTCGCCGGTCTCGTTGGCGATCAGGTGGAGTTTGGTCTCCATGGCCGTCATCGAGTAGATCATGCTGCCCAGGTGCGGGATGAAGAACGCATTCATCACCGAATCGGACGTGATCTTGAAGTTCAGCGGGGTATCGACCGGGAAGGTGATCTCGTTGACGGTGGCGATGTTCTCTTCGGGATAGATGAAGAGCCACTTCCAGTCCAGCGAGATGGCTTCGATCACCACCGGCTTCTTGTCCGAGTCGAGCGGGCGGTAGGGATCCAGCGCGTGCGAGGACCGCCAGGTCAGCACGGCCAGCACCAGCACGATCATGCACGGGATCGACCAGACCACCACTTCGATGGCCGTGGAGTGCGACCACTTGGGCTCATAACGGGCCTTGGTGTTGGTCGCACGGTACTTCCACGCGAAGGTGAGGGTCATGATGATGACCGGCACGACAACCAGCAGCATCAGCACGGTCGCCGTGATGAGCAGGGTCTTCTCGTCGTGGCCGATCTGGCCCTTCGGGTTGAGGATGGCCGAGTTGCAGCCCGTCAGGAACACGGACAACGCAAACAGCAGGCCCGGACGCAGGAAGCGTCCAAGGGGGTTCAACGGAATCATCGGTCGATCCAATTGCGTAGGGAATGCCAGTTCAAGCCCGCCTCCGTCCCAGCCAAAGCCGGTGGTGCCGGTCCAAGGGGACAGGCACGGAGGACGATCATGTCAGCCTTCTAATTTTAGGCCGTCATGCATCATTTAAGAAAGGCATTGACAATGATCCAGCGCAGGAAAGGCCTGTTTTGGGCTGCGACACGTTGTCGCAGTGCCGGGCAATGACCCGATTCGGCAACATTCCGGCGCTTGTATAGACATGAACGAGTCATCCGCGGCCCGTCCGAATCAGGCGGCCAGCACCTGATTCGGACAGGCCGCCCCAGTGGCGAAATCGGCCAGATTGCGCAGCGTGATCGCCGAGATCTCCTGCAGCGCCTCCACCGTGAAGAAGCCCTGGTGCCCGGTCACCAGCACATTGGGGAAGGTCATCAGCCGCTGGAATGCGTCATCGTCGATGATTTCGCCGGACCGGTCCTGGAAGAACAGCCCGCTCTCCTGCTCGTACACATCGATGGCCAGATGGCCGAGGCGGTGCGACTTCAGCGCGCGGATCACCGCATGGGTATCCACCAGCCCACCGCGCGAGGTATTGACCAGCATCGCCCCGGGTTTCATTGCGGCCAGCGAGACATCGTCGATCAGGTGATGGGTCTCCGGCGTCAGCGGGCAGTGCAGCGAAACGACGTCGGAACGGGCGAGCAGCTCATCCAGCGCTACCGATGCGCCGATGGAGACGAAGTCGGGCGATGGAAAGGGATCATGACCCAGCACGGTGCAGCCCATGCCGTTGAAGATGCGGGCCGTGGCCAGGCCGATCTTGCCGGTTCCCACGATCCCGACGGTTTTGCCATGCAGCGTGCGGCCCAGCAGGCCATCAAGCATGAAGTTGCCCTCGCGCACCCGGTTGTAGGCACGGTGGGTCCGGCGGTTGAGCGTCATCACCAGCGCCAGTGCGTGTTCGGCCACCGCCTCCGGCGAATACGCGGGCACGCGGGCCACGAACAGGCCCAGCTGTCCCGCCGCCGCCAGGTCGACATTATTGAAGCCGGCGCAGCGCAGCAGGACCGCGTGCACGCCCAGGGCCTGAAGCGCCTGCAGGACCGTGGCATCCAGCCGGTCATTCACGAACACGCAGACCGCCTCGCAGTCCTGCGCCAGCGCCGCGGTGTGCAGATCCAGCGCGGCATCGAAGTACAGAAACTCGAACAGCGGCCCTGCCCCGCGGCGCTGGTTGGCCTCGTCGAGGAACTGCTGGTCGTACGGGCGGGCGCTGAATACTGCGATCTTCATGAGGGGGATCCCCGGGAGTTCGAGCCTGACGATACCGCAGTACACTCCGCCCAACTGCCTGGAGCCTGCCGTGTCCCTGACTGCCCGCCTTCTTCGCTGGACCGCCACGCCGATGGGTCGACGCGCCCTGTTCGCCCTCACTGCCGCCATCGTGACCCTGAAGGCCTGCAATCCCCTGCTAGCGCCCCTGCTGCCCGTGGTGGATGCGCTGGGGCTGGATGTACTGGTCCTGCTGATGGGTGTGCAGGCGATGGCATGGCTACCGTGGGTGCGGCTGCATGCCGGCCGTATCGCCCGCGTCGCCGCCGGTTTGCTGATCGATGCGCTCACGGGTGCCATCGCCGGTTTCATCGGCGGCTATCTGCGGCAACTGGTGTTCGGCGCGGGCGCGCGTTGGACCCTCGCGCGCCCGTGACCTAGTATGCGGCCCTTGCAAGACGCCATGGGTGGATGTGCGTGGAGAGTTTCGAGCGGTTCAATGGGCGCCGTAGCGGCGAAGGCAAAGCGGTCGCGATCCTGTCACACGGCTTTGGTACCGATCAGACCGCATGGAACGCGCTGCGCCCCTGGTTTGAAGCGCGCTTTGATGTGATCGCCTTCGATCTCGCCGGCTGCGGTCCGCAAGGTGCGCAGACCTACGATTTCGAACGGCATGGTTCGCTGTTCGGCTATGCCGACGATCTGATCGACATCCTGGACGAGCTGGACGTGCACAACTGCACATATATCGGCCACTCGATGAGCGGCATGATCGGCGCGGCCGCCGCCGTTGCGCGGCCGGACCTGTTTGAGCGTCTGGTCATCATCGGTGCGTCGCCGCGTTACCTCGACGACGATGGCTACACCGGCGGCTTCAGGCCGCACGACCTGGAGCAGCTGTTCGAGAGCATGCGCGCCAACTATCAGGCCTGGATTGCCGGCTTCGCCCCGATGGTCGTAGGCGTTGACGACAGCGCGGTTGTCGCCGACTTCTCCAACACGCTGTTCCAGATGCGGCCGGACATCGCACTTAATACGTCGCGCACGATCTTCACCTCCGATCTGCGCAGTCTGGCTGCGCGGGTTTCCACGCCTGTGCATCTCATCCAGACCGCGCACGACATCGCCGTGCCGGTCGCGGTCGGCGAATGGCTGGCCAACGCGATCGACGGCGCTACGCTCGATGTGATCGATGCCTCGGGTCATCTCCCGCACATGACGGCGCCGGACGACGTCACGCGCATTCTCGAACGGCGGCTGGTCGGAACGGCGCTGTGACCACGTCCGACAGCGAAGCGCTCGCCGCGCTGTGTCAGTTTGCCCGCCTCGCCTCGCACGCCGACCTGGTCATGGCGATGGAGGTGGAAGACGGCGGCAGGGCGACCTGGGCTGCCGCAGCACCGGCACTGCCTTCATCGAGCTTCAACCTGGCCCGCAGCGGCCTGTTTGAGCACACCTGGGGCGATGAAGCCATCGACGCGGCGGGGTTCCGGCTGCCGACCGCAGTGATCCATGCGCTGGAGGGCCTGCCTGCCCGCCTGCTCTACGTGCCGGCCCCCTCGCACGGTGCGCCGCTCAGCGGCCTGCTGCTGCTCTGGCGAAACCCACTCGCGCCTGCCGGGCTGACCCGGCAGATGGAGCTGCTGGCAAAGAGCGTGGCACGGCTGTTGTCCGCACGCCGCGAGGCCGCCCGGCAGGTCATCGTGCGCAATCAGTTCCTCGATCTGTTCGACAGCGTGCCCGCCGGGATCGTCCTGATCGACGGCGACGGTGTCGGTGCTGCGGTCAACGAGCACGCCGCGGCCTTGCTGGGCTGCGCCGCAGGCAATCACCGCGCCGCGGATCTCGCCGGCCCGATGCGCACCCTGAGGCAGCGCTGCGACAACCACGCCGAACTGGCGCTGGCCTACAGCGCCCAGATGAACAACGATCAGTTCGCCGCGACGCTGAACTGGATACTGGGCGAACGGACCTACGAGGTGGATACCCACCCGGTGCGCGGCAACGGGGCGCACGGGCGCATCTGGCTGTTCACCGACGTCACTGCCGATCTGCTGATGGCCGCCGAACTGCGCCGCCTCGCCTCCTCCGATCCCTTGACCGGTGTTCCCAATCGTCGGCACTTCGAGGAATGCTCGGTACAGATCATCGCTGCCCGCGAAGCGAACGGCCGCGCCGTGGCGGTACTCATGGTGGACGTGGATCACTTCAAGAAGATCAACGATACCTACGGCCATCCTGCCGGCGATGAAGTGCTGAAGATTGTGGCCAAGCGTTGCCGCGACGCACTGCGCGAACGTGACCTGTTCGCCCGGTTTGGCGGCGAAGAGTTCATCGCTCTGCTCGCAGCCTCCGCACCGGATGAAATTCCCGCCGCCGCCGAGCGACTGCGCAGTGCGGTCGCCGCTGAACCCAGCCTGGTGGGCAGCGACCGGATCTCCGTCTCCGTCAGCGTCGGCGGGGCGATCGGCGAGGCGCTGCCGGGTGGCGACCAGAGACTGCTGGAAGACCTGATCGCCCGGGCAGACGAGGCGCTGTACGAGGCCAAGACCAGCGGGCGGAACCGGGTCCGGATGGCGGCGCTGCAGCCGGAGCCAGTCGACCACTGAGTCGCCCTGGCGGCACTTGTCCGCGCCAACCTAACACTGTTAGATTCGCCACCTAACACCGTTAGGCCACCCCCACAGTGCGTCAACCCATCGCGCGGGAAAACATCGTCGAGGCAGCCTTCCGGATCCTTGACGAGGATGGCCTGGAAGGCATCACGCTGCGCAAAGTGGCCTGCTCGCTGGGCATCCGCGCGCCGTCGCTGTACTGGCACTTCAAGAGCAAGCAGGCGCTGATCGACGCCATGGCCGACGCCATGATCTGCGACGTCGCCCGTGCGTTTCCCGCCGGGCAGCCGTGGCGGCAGACCCTGCTGCAGATCGGGCGCGAGTTCCGCCTGGCCTTCAAGGCCCGCCGCGACGGTGCTCGCGTGTATGCCGGCACCTTCCTGGCCACCGAGAACGTGCTGCGGGTGGGTGAGGCCAGCATCGCCGCGCTGATGGGCGCCGGCGCGCCGGCACGCTTTGCGGCGACCGCGGCGATGGACCTGGTGTACTACACGATGGGCTTCGTCATCGAAGAACAATCCTGGCCCGGTGACGGCAGCATGGAGGCGCTCGGTGAGGCCTTCATGGCACTGGCCGAGGCGCGTTTCCCCCATTGCTGGCAGGCCCGTGACGTGTGGAGCGAAGTCGATTTCGACGCGCGCTTCGAGCAGGGGCTGGGCCTGATGCTGGATGGCATCGAGCTGCATCTGTCCCGCGACGCCTGATTCCCCCCTCCTTCTTTTTCCCGCTGTTCCGACCCGGAAAGCCCCTCAATGCGTGCACCCTCCTTCCGCAGTTTCTCCCTGATCCTGGTTGCTGCGCTGCTGTCCGCGTGTGGCGGCAAGGACGACAAGGCCTCGGCCGACGCCGCCGCTGCCAGCTCTGCGCTGCCGGTGTCGCTGGCGCCCGCGCAGCAGCAGACCATGGCGCGCACGGTGCTGGTCTCCGGGCCGGTGACCGCCTACGAGGAAATGCAGCTGGGCGTCGAGATCAGCGGCCAGCGGGTGACCGCCTTGCTGGTGGATGTGGGGCAATGGGTCAAGCAGGGCCAGGTGCTGCTGCAGGTGGACCATCGCACCCTGGACAGCGAGCTGGCGCAGGCCGATGCCTCGTTGCGGCAGGCGCAGGCCTCGCAGGAACTGGCCCGCATGAACTACGAACGCAGCGCCAAGCTTGCCGCCCAGCAGCTGATCAGCGAAAGCAGCCTGGATGAGCTGCGCGCCTCGCGCATCAATGCCGAAGCGCAGACCGCCACCGCACGTGCCGCGCGTGACGCGGCCAAGCTGCGCCGCGACTTCGCCGACCTGCGCGCACCGGCCGACGGCCTGATTTCCAAACGCCTGGTGCAGCCGGGCCAGGTGGTCTCCGCCGGTACCGAGCTGCTGCGCCTGATCCGCGATGGCCGCCTGGAGTGGCGTGCGGAGCTGCCGGAGAACCAGCTGGCGGATGTCGCCGTCGGCAATACCGTGGAACTGCCGTACGCTGGCCAGGTGGTCAACGGCCGCATCCGCGCGGTCACCCCGGGTGTCGATGGGCAGACCCGCACCGGCACGATCTACGCCGACCTGCCCATGCCCGGCCCGCTGAAACAGGGCATCTATGTGGATGGCCGCATCGTCACCGGCGACGGCCAGGTGCTGACCATCCCGACCGCGGCGATCGTGCAGCGCGACGGCCACAACTACGTGTTCACCGTCAACGACAAGCAGCAGGCCACCCGCCACCGGGTCAGCACCGGCCAGGCCGTCAAGGGCCGTACCGCGATCCTTGAAGGATTGAAGGCGGGCGACCAGGTGGTGGTGGATGGCGCCGGCTTCCTCGGTGAGGGCGACCGCGTGCGCGTGGTGGCCGATGCCAAGGCCACGGCCCGATGAACATCTCCGCCTGGGCGATCAACCGCCCCCTGCCCGCGCTGTTGATCTTCTTCGTGCTGTGCGTGGCCGGCCTGTGGGGGTTCCATCAGCTGCCGGTAGCGCGCTTCCCCGACATCGCCTTCCCGATGACCACCGTCACCGTCAGCCAGCCGGGTGCCTCGCCCAGCCAGCTGGAGGCCGAGGTGACGCGCAAGGTCGAGGACTCGGTGGCGACCGTCAACAACGTCAAGCGCGTGATGTCCTCGGTCAGCGAAGGCGTCAGCACCACCACCATCGAATTCCAGCTCGAGGCCGATCTTGCCACCGCGCTGGATGACACCCGCGACGCGGTCACCCGCATCCGTACCGACCTGCCGCAGGACATCCAGGAACCGGTGATCTCCAAGGTCGATATCGGCGGCTCGCTGATGACCTACGCGCTGGTCGCTCCGCACATGACCACCGATGAGGCCAGCTGGTTCGTCGACCGTGATATCTCGCGAGCGATGTACGGCGTACCCGGTGTCGCGCGCGTCACCCGCGTGGGCGGCGTGCAGCGCCAGGTGCGGGTGGACTTGGATCCCAATGCCCTGATCGCGATGGGCATCACCGCCGGCGATGTCTCCCAGCAGCTGGCTCGCATCCAGGTCGAGCGTGCCGGCGGCAAGACCGAGGTCGAAGGCGCGCAGCAGACCATCCGCACGCTGGGCACCGTCGGTGACGCGCAGGCGCTGCGCGACTACTCCATCGCCCTGCCGGACGGCCGCGCGGTGCGGCTCTCCACGCTGGCCACGGTGACCGACGGCGCTGCCGACCCGAGCGAGGCCGCTCTGCTGGACGGCAAGGGCGTGGTGGCCTTCTCGATGTCGCGCACGCGCGGCTCCAGCGAGGTCAAGGTGGAGGCCGGCGTGCATGACGCGCTGGACAAGATCAAGGCCGAGCATCCGGGCATCGACTTCCGCCTGGTCACCACGGCGATCGACGAGACCCACCGCTCCTACGATTCCTCGATGACCATGCTCTGGGAAGGCGCGCTGTTGGCGCTGCTGGTGGTGTGGCTGTTCCTGCGCGACTGGCGCGCGACCTGGGTGTCGGCACTCGCGTTGCCGCTGTCGATCATTCCGACGTTCGCGGTGATGTACTTCTTCGGTTTCACTCTCAACATCATCACCCTGCTGGCGCTGTCGGTGGTGGTGGGCATCCTGGTGGACGATGCGATCGTGGAGATCGAGAACATCGTGCGCCACCTGCGCATGGGCAAGCCGCCATTGGAAGCCGCACGCGAGGCCGCCGGCGAGATCGGCAACGCGGTGATCGCCACCTCGCTGACCCTGGCGGCGGTGTTCGTGCCGGTCGCCTTCATGCCCGGCATTGCCGGCAAGTTCTTCCGCGAATTCGGCTGGACCGCCGCCACCGCCGTGCTGTTCTCGCTGCTGGTCGCCCGCCTGCTCACCCCGATGATGGCCGCGTACCTGCTCAAGCCGCATGGCGAGGAGAAACCGGAATCCAGGCTGATGACGTGGTACCTGCGCTGGGTGGACGCCGCACTGCGCTATCGCGGCCGCACCCTGTGGCTGGCCACCGGGTTGTTCGTCGCGTCGCTGGCGCTGGTGCCGTTCATCCCGGCCACCTTCATCCCGCAGTCCGATCTGGGCCGCAGCAACCTCAATCTCGAACTGCCGCCGGGCACCCGCCTGCAGGAGACCGTGGCCGTCGCCGAACACGCGCGCGCACTGCTCAAGGACATGCCCGAACTCAAGCAGGTCTATACCGCGGTCGGCAGCGTGCTCGACCTGGGCGACCCGGGTGCGACCGGCGTCGGTGAGCCTCGCAAGGCCACCCTGGTGCTCGACTGGGGCAGCGCCGATGGGCGCGAACGCGACCAGCGCGTGCTGGAACGTGAGGCGCGCGAGCGCCTGGCCGATCTGCCCGGCGTGCGCGTCAGCTATGTCAGCTCCGAGCCTGGCAACCTGCTGCAGCTGGTGCTCTCCGGCGACGACCCGCAGCGCCTGCAGGACGCCGCCACCGCACTGGAACGCGACCTGCGCGGCATCCAGGGCCTGGGCAGCGTCACCTCCACCGCCTCACTGCTGCGCCCGGAACTCCAGATCGTGCCGAACCCCGCCCGCGCCGCGGACCTGGGCGTCGCGACCGCCGATATCGCCGAGGCCGCCCGCATCGCCACGGCTGGCGATTACGAGCAGCGCCTGGCCAAGCTCAACCTGCCCGACCGGCAGGTGCCGATCCGGGTTGGCTTTGCCGAAGCCACGCTGGCCAATCCGGGTTTGATCAGCCAGCTGCGCGTGCCCGGCCGCAATGGTCCAGTGCCGCTGGCGGCTGTCGCCGATATCCAGCAAGGCAGCGGTCCCTCGCAGATCTCGCGCTACCAGCGCCAGCGCAACGTGACGCTCACCGCCGAACTCAACGGTCGCCCGCTGGGCGATGTGATGACCGAAGTGCAGGCGCTGCCGGGCGTCAAACAGCTGCCGCCGGGCGTGACGTTCCTCAACACCGGCGATGCGGAAGTGTTCGTCGAGCTGTTCATCGGCTTCATGCTCGCCATGGCCGCCGGACTGATCTGCATTTACATGGTGCTGTTGCTGCTGTTCAACCACGCGCTGATGCCGGTCACCATCCTCGCGGCGGTGCCACTGTCGGCCGGCGGTGCGTTTGGTGCGCTGCTGATCACCCAGAACATGCTTTCGCTGCCGGCGCTGATCGGCCTGCTGATGCTGATCGGCATCGCCACCAAGAATTCCATCCTGCTGGTGGACTACGCGGTGATGGCCGAAGACGAGCACGGCATGAGCCAGCACGACGCGCTGATCGATGCCTGCCGCAAGCGTGCACAGCCGATCATCATGACCACCCTGGCGATGGGCGCGGGCATGATGCCGATCGCGCTGGGCTTTGCCGGGGATTCCAGCTTCCGTGCACCGATGGCGATTGCCGTGATCGGTGGCTTGATCACCTCTACACTGCTGAGCCTGATCGTGATTCCGGCAGCCTTCACCGTGGTGGATGATGCGGGGGATTGGCTGTCGCGGAAGTTCCGGCGGCGGTCTTCGCATCCGGTACACCCGGCAGGCTGATCGCCTCGAACGCCACAAACAAAAAGCCCCGGCCAAGGCCGGGGCTAGCCCGATCGGCAGCAGATCATGGTGAGCCGCTCGTTCGCTGGCCGGGTGCACGACCACGACACCGTGGTCCAGGCACTGACGAACTTTGCCGTGTGGGCCTGTGAAAAGCTGCGCGCTCGAGGCCTGATCGCTTCCGGCCTTTGGATCTATACGGATTTCGGCACCTTCCGCCCGGGGCTGCCGCAGAACGCCGCCAACCGGACTACAGAACTCCCGGACGCGACCGGCGACCCCATGTGGTGATTAGCGGGGTTCGCCGCTGCGCGGACTTCTGCGGAACGGAGTGCAGAGGAGCACGCGAGAACTAGAGATTAGTATCTCTATCGGCGCGCCGACGTCGTGATCCAGTGACGTACGGAACACAAATGATTGCCAGAATTCCTATAGCAATAGATAGCGCAAATAAGTACTGGACCAACCAACGCCATTGCTCATGTCTAGACGCGAAAACAATAACGACTCCCAAGCCGAGCAACGCAATGATCGCATAGCCTAAAACTCGAGATGGGGCGAATCGGCGCGGCCATAAATTCACAATCACCCTCCAAATTTCAAGAATCAATTCGCAAGTTCGCGCGATGCCACAGGTAGCGCCGGCAAGTAAAACAAACGCCGACCAGCCTGAGCCACCAGCCCTCGCTCGGTGTGTGGATGAGGATCGCCCGCTCCCGGAACTTGAATGCCTCTAGATCCACAACTCTGATCACTGAGCTCCAGGCACTAGTGAGAAGAAAGCTCGCCCGTCCGGATTTAAGTATTCAGTTATGTAATTAATCGCAACACCGATGCTACGCTCAACGTACTCACCTACCTGCTCACCGTCACCTCTGTCGCAATACCAATTGTCGTACGTCGGTTCAAGGCGATCGTTCTCACGCCTGTACACGTCACCACCCGAGACCGCAATTCCCTCATCACGCAACCTCTCCAGCGCGTCCAGCGCTCCAGCCTGATCAAGCGCCCAATTGCGCACCCCTAGCATCTCCAGAGATTTACCTGCACCCAGTATCGAATCGATTTTTTCTGACCATACATACTGAACCACGGTCACAGCTCCTTTTCCGGCTTGAACAGCCGGTGATTGATGGCACCGTTTGCATCCTTTATGAATTCAAAGCTACCTTCCCGCCCTTTGTATCCTCCGGGTATCGTAAGCATCTCGCGTGCGCCCCCCCCTTGATGCTCGTCACTTGACCCGCCGCCTGAAATGCCTTTACGCCTTCAGGAAAGGCGTGATAATCCCCTTGCTTCATCTGACCAAGCACTTTATCCGTATACTTCGCGCCAGAGAAGAAGTCTCTCGCAACACCCGCCTCTTTTCTTGCTAGACCCTCTACTCCTGCAGTTCCTGTCACCCCTGCGGCACCGGCCCCGATTTCGGTCGCAGTAGCTATGGCAGCAGGATTGGCTAACGCTGCCATGCCTACTTCAACTACTACGGGGGCAAGCATTGCGCCTGTTGCAGCAATCGCATAGGGCTGTAACGGCTTGTACACGCCGCCATTGCCGGCCTCCATGTCCTTACGATGCTGTTCGACAAATCGCTCTGCTGCTTGCCTCCCATCCGGATCAGTAAAACGATACGGGTTCCCGTTGGCATACCGATACCGTTTGAACTGGCCCACTGGCTGCTCATACGCCGTCACAAGGTCGATCGAGAGGAACACCCCCAACTGCGGATCCATGTAACGTTGCTGCATGTAGCTAAGAAGCGTAGCGCCATCCCGCACATGGCCGGTGAAACCCGGACCATCGACTGACACCGCGCCCAAAGCGTTGCCATACGGCTCATACACAATGCGCTCCGTTACCACACCAGCAGCATTGGATTAAGCCACAGGCGAACCCAGCGCATCCGTGTGCACGTACCGCACCGTTTCCTGCGCCCAACCAATCTGCCCGGCAAGCAGAAGCAGAATTCCTGCAATCAGTCGCTTCATTCCCCTGCTCCCGAATTCTTGGCCCTTGGCGCTTCATTGCCTTGCTTACGGATGATCTCAGTGCTCATCCCGATGCCGCATTCGACCAAGTGGGGCAGACCTGTGCATTGCAGGCACGCACCTTGTATGGATTCACGCAAGCTCCGTCAAAATTGTGCGTGGTGGCCGGACTTGATTCCATCAGAAATCCGCGGCTGGTGAGCTCGTACCATGCCGCACCGGGAACGGTATTCCAGCTCACTTGGCAGAATGCGCGCCCAGAGGCCCTTACCGTCAAACCAGTAGGTGTCGGCAAAGGTGCCGGTTGAACAGAGACACTTGCTACGGCCGATAGCCCACTGCAACCGGCTGCATTGCAGGCTTGGATGCGGTAACTCCACGTGCCAACTGCGCGAGCAGTAGCGAAGCAACTGGTCGAACCGCTGCTCCGGGCGTCGCATCACGGAGCACCCTCATCCTCGCAGCCACGCAAAACATCAACCAGAGCCTCAATCAACACCCCCCAGCGCCGGATACAACAAATCCACGGATATCTACCGCAGCTTTAAAAATCGAAATAACCACCACTTCCGCATCATCAAGAAACGAATAGTTATCCAAAAACTCTGAAACCTCAACGGTTAAAAAATAATCAAAGTCCCATTCCTCAAGCGCCACGACATCCAAAGGAATATTGTGAACAGCACTTAGAATTACTGCAGCCCCACGAATATTTCCATTAGAAACACTGGCAGCCGCAGCGTCGATTGAAAATTCGATCAACAGCCTTGCGGGAATCACTTCAATAGCTTCGAGATCCTCTGAGATTTCACTCAGAGCAGCTAGTGCATCGCCAGCTCGCCCCCCCTCAAAGAGAAAATTTCTTGCAGAAACCAAGGCCGCGACAACACGCTCAACTGAATTCACACGAACTCCTTCATGTATATGATGAGACCTTCCCATGAAGGGAACATTGATCGAATGCGATCCTGATATCGACGACCACCCTTGAGCTCGGCAACCGCCCAAGGCTCGAAGCGCTCATTGAGCAGCGTTTCGAGCGTGCAACTAGTGCTTGGACTTTGCGAGCACCGGCAATCCGAACTGGATGTATTCAGCGACCACTTGCCGGGCTTGGTCGCGAGCTTGATCCAGCGTCAGGTGTTCAACCGAACCCAAGGTTCGACGCTACCTTGTGCCCAAATGACGATCCAATCTTTGTGGCGAGAGGGCTGCTGCACACGAAGAATCAGGCCACGAACCTGGGCATCCCTGAGCTCATAGGGGCGATCCCGGGGCTCTGTCGTGAGGACGATGCGCTTGGTGAGGGCGCATGACATTGGCCGGGCAACCCATAAGTGGCGATAGAGCCAACTTAGGACAGGATGCGGGGCGTTGTTTGGATGAGGATCGAGACCAACAGGCTCTAAGGCACGTATACCAAAACCACCTCGTATCGATATCCATCGCCAACTTCGTACACGTGAGCCTGAAGCACCAGGTCACTTCTTCCCTCCTCCTCTGTGCAAAGATCAACTAAAACGCCCCAAAAATCCCCGTACCAAATGCAGACAGAGGAGTTCCAAGATTCCTCTGGCAACTTTCTCAGTTGTGCACCATACGCGCGAATGTTGTCTTGCGCGCTCACCCACACATCCGGAGACTGAAGGGTTACCCGCGGCAGTGATGGCTCGCCCCCTTGGATCAGGGCATCGACGATAGCGGTGAGAGTGGGCCGCCACGCTTGCGGCACCGAAACCTCTTTTTCGCCATCTTTAGCTACGAATGTCTCATTCATTGCCAATCTCTCCCACGCAATTTTTTGTAGCAATCCAAACACCGTTGCTCATCGTTCAGACCGCGATCTGTGCCACAGACACGAACTTCTCTTTTCTTGGCATCCGCGAAAGCTGCGACCTCATCCAAAGTCGCCTTCTTGCCGAAGGACAGGATTCCGTACTCGTAGCACAGGAATGACCCGCCATGAATCCAACGGGGCGATAGAGGCCAACCACTCCATCCTGACGTGAGCAACGCCCTTGGCGTTAAGCGCCAGCGAAGCCGGCTCAGGCATTGGTGGCGATGTCAGTCCGTGGGGTGTCGATCGCACCCGAGCTTCATCGGTCGGCACTACTACCAAGCGACCCACAAACAAAAAACACCGACCAAGGCCGGGGCTATTCGTACAACTGGCGCCGGAAACAGGAGTCGAACCTACGAGCAGCCGCTTATGACTCCAAATCAACGACTCCTCAGTCGCTGGATGCACGAGTTTGATCGGCCATGGAGCCGACGACATCGATGATCTCTTCGATGTCGACGCCTCGTTGATTAGGTTCATCGTCAGATCCCAAGCCGGTCGCCGATAACTCTTGCAACAATAAATCGATAAGCAACCCGCGCTCGTGCTCAGCAAGGCGTTCGACGCCCTCTTCAGGCAACTGAAAGCTGCGCTTCGCTGCGATTTCGAACAACAGAGAATGCAGCCGGAAAGAGACAGGCCTCTGCATTTCAGCTCACTCCCGAATCGCTCTATCCACCGATACTTCTGATTCTGACTGCCCTGTCCAGATTCTCATCAATAACCTTACCATCTTCAATGTAGAGCTGAACCTCCTGGTCCGATGATAGCCGAATGTCCAACACCCAAACTTGCGGGGCGTCAGCAAGGGCGTCGCACAGATCCGCTGTGGACACCTCCAGCGGGCTGTCCGCCATCCGCTCTCGAAGGAGACTCAGGATCGCCTGTGACTTCGCTCCCAACAGAACATCCAAATCCGATAGCAGCCACATGTCACTCGTACTGAAGTTCGTCAAGGCCTCAACCACCCTGTCTCCCGTGATTGGGAAGCCCTACGCATTTACAGTAATGACTATCCACGTCCGTTCAGCGGTCGCGCTTGCCCTCGAGAAGGAGTGCGAGCCCCAACATCCGCCCAAACAAAAAGCCCCGACCAAGGCCGGGGCTTTGCTTGGTGTTGATAGCACAGGAACGACCAGCCAGGAATCCAACGGTGCGATTGAGGCCAATCACGCCATCCTGACAGGAGCAGCGCTCTTGGCGCTAAGCGCCAGCGAAGCCGGATCGGGTCGTGGCGGCGACATCAGCCAAGGAGCATCAAGCGGAGCTGAGGTTGCCGGCCAGCGGCCGGCACTACCAACGGCCGTGTCGCCACAAACAAAAAGGCCCGGCCAAGGCCGGGGCTTTTTGCTGTATCTGGTGCCGGAAATAGGAATCGAACCTACGACCTACGCATTACGAATGCGCCGCTCTACCAACTGAGCTATTCCGGCTGAGCGGGCGATTGTAAGGCGGTTGACCGGAGGGGTCAATCCGGGGCTAGCGGACGATACTTAACGGCTTGCCGAAGGCGTCACGATTGATCTGTGTGACCGCGCCTTCAGGGCGCTGGATGCGGATGGGAGACTCGTGGGTCGGCGCTCCGTACACCTGATACCAGGTGGGGGTCTGCAGGCCGCGAGGCGAGGCCACCAGGGTAAATGCCCCGGCCCATCGCCCGAGTACGCCGTCGTGGTCACCAGCAGCCCCTGTTCGCTGTCCTGACTGACCACACTCTGCCACCCAGCCCGTCATACTCGGTCCAGATTCCGGCGCTGGGGTCGGGCGCGTCCGATGGATTGGAGGCGAAGATCGCCCGCCCGCCGCTGTCACACTCAAACCGGGCAATGTGGTGGGGATCGCCGATCTGCAGCAAGGCTGTGGCTATGACGGCACGCTGCAGTACGACGGAAACCAGCGTCTACGCGCCGCCGGTCCGGCCAGCTTCGGTGGCGATCACTGGCACCGCTACAGCTACGATGCGGACAACCTGATCTCCGCTTCCCTCGGCGGCGTCAAGGACCACCGTCACTGGTACGACGCGCACAATCGGCTGACCAACATCCTGGATGGAAGTGGCGCGACCGTAACGGCTTCACCAAGGAAAAGACGCGTGCAACCCAGAACGAGACCAAGATGGGCGAAGAACTCGGCAAGCCGACAAGGTACAACTAGCGATCACGAAGGATCGGTGACCACATGTGGCCCTATGAGCAACGAGCGATGCTGAACCAGATGGCAGCGAGCATGGTGCTTTTCGCACTAGCCACGACAGGCATCGCGGCAGCCAGGTCTACGCAGGCGCCTCCAACCGGTGCAGAGGCCGCGGCAAGTCTTTCGGCGGCACTTGATCGCGCAGATCGCGTAGCTATTCACTTCGTTACCCGTACCGGCAGCTACACACTGCGCGGCCAAGCGTTCAAGGACGCGGCGTCCCTGAGCATCACTCGCAGGTGCGGTGCAAACTGCAATCAACTTATGCACGAGGTCGTGACTCATATTCAGACGGCGACCCCCATGACATGTACGTCCGGTCAGGAGAACGTCTTGATCGAGATAGACAAAGAAACGTCACTGCTTTACAGCCATGCGGGACGAAACATCGAGTTTGAGGGCAAGTGCTACTTCAATCCCACTGGCATCGGCACAATCGTTCGCCGTAGCGATTTCATCTTCCAGTAGCCCTGCATCCGGGCAGGAACTCACGTCTTCTTTCATACCCGACCATTCACGCCGAAACGGGATGTCCGCATGAAATCGTCAATGCCCCGTGCTTCTGGTTCTGATGACGGCGACGCTGTGCAGCCCTGCACTTCGCGCCCGGCAGAGCCTGTGGGAGGACTACTCCAGGCATATCGGCAAAGCGCGCGGACTGGGCTGGCGCAAGCAGCCAGCTTCCTGAACCATCCCGCGAGTTATGCGCCACCGGGCAACTGGGCACCACGCCCTTACTCGCTTACCTATCTGCGTGACGATGGAAAGCCGGTCACGGATATCACCACGTACATTATTACCGATCCTGTCTGTGTCTCCGACGCTTGCGCGGGGAGCGTCTCGACCGTAGTGACTGGCCCAGACACCTGGGAGCGATATACGTTTGGCAGCAGCTACCGCTACAACGAGCGAAAATTGCTTCGCCGTGAAACCGCGAAGCTCAATGGCCCAATCGTGCGGACCGAGAGCTTTGTCTATGAACTTGCACGGGATAATCTCTCCTATCAGCCTATCGTCGGGGCTACGCGCCAGTACCAAGGTGACGGCATCACAGACGCTGCGTTACGCCCGGTGAAGATCGAAACTACTCAGCAGGACGGAATGAGATATGTGAGGACAACGCAGGCGTTCGACAGCCTGGGCCGCCCCACTCAGATTCTGGAAACAAGTTTCCCTGAGAACTGATACAGGGGTCGCACAACGCACGCCACCCGGCGTTGACGTGGCAATGGATACACTGCGGGCAACTTTCCAGGATGCGACCGCATGTCCACACGCGCCGCCTTGGCCTCTTCGTTGCTCTTTACCCTGCTCGGTGCCCCAACGTTGGCACAACCGCCGTCGTCGGACCCGTTCCCCTCGCCCCCGGACCAGCAGTGGCAGCCCCTGTTCCAGCAGGTCCAGGGCGCACACCTGTTCAAGGATCAGAAGACCTTCGCGGACGCAGTGCCCCACCAGCCCAGCGCTGCCCTCCTCACCCAGTGGCAGCGCGCCAGGACTGAGCCCGGATTCGACTTGGCAGCCTTCGTGGCCAAGCACTTCGCGGTGCCCGGTGACACCCAGCCGTACGTGCCACCTGCGGGGGAGACACTGCGCGCGCATATCAATGGGCTGTGGCCCGTGCTGACCCGCACCACCGAGACGGTGGATCCGAACGGCTCGCTGCTGCCGCTGCCCAAGCCCTACGTCGTGCCCGGCGGGCGCTTCCGCGAGGTGTACTACTGGGACAGCTATTTCACCCTGCTCGGGCTGGCCTCCAGTGGTCGCTGGCAGCAGGTGCGCGACATGGTGGACAACTTCGCGTTCCAGCTCGACAGCTACGGCCATATCCCCAACGGCAACCGCAGCTACTACCTCAGCCGCTCGCAGCCGCCGTTCTTCAGCCTGATGGTGGATCTGCTCGCTACGCATGAGGGCGACGAGGCCTACCGCCGTTACCTGCCGCAGCTGCGCATCGAGCATGCGTTCTGGATGCGCGGCACGGAAACGCTGGCAGCGGGCGAGGCGCGCGAACGCGTCGTGCGGCTGGCGGACGGTCAACTGCTCAACCGTTACTGGGACGACCGCGCGGTGCCGCGCACCGAGTCCTGGATGGATGATCTGGCCACCGCCGCCCAAGCGCCGCAGCGCGCGCCTTCGCAGGTGTATCGCGACCTGCGCGCCGGTGCGGAGTCGGGCTGGGATTTCAGCTCGCGCTGGCTCGCCGAGCCGTCTGCACTGGCGAGCATCCACACCACGGCGATCGTGCCGGTGGATCTGAACAGCCTGCTGTTCCATCTCGAGATGACCGTGGCCCGCGCCAGCAAGGCGGCCGGTGATCGCAGCGGCGCACGCACCTTCACCGAACTGGCGAAGGCACGTCAGCACGCCATCAACGAGCTGCTCTGGGATGACACGCAAGGCTGGTACGTGGATCGCGATCTGGAGCGCGGCCAGACCCGCCCTGCCCTGACGGCGGCGGCGTTGTTCCCCTTGTGGCTGGATGTCGCTGGCCGCACGCAGGCACGCCGTACCGCGGAGGCCGTACAGGCTCAGTTGCTGCGCGACGGCGGGCTGCTGACCACCACCGTGACGACCGGCCAGCAATGGGATGCCCCGAATGGCTGGGCACCGTTGCAGTGGGTCGCGGTGGACGGGCTGCAGCGCCATGGGCAGGACACCCTCGCCCGCCGGATCGGCACGCGCTTCCTGCGCACCGTGCAGACGGTGTATGACCGCGAGGGCAAGCTGGTGGAGAAATATGTGGTGGACGGCTCGGCTACAGGCGGCGGCGGTGGCGAGTACCCGCTGCAGGATGGCTTCGGCTGGAGCAACGGGGTCACGCTGGCGCTGCTGGATCGCCTGTGTGCGCCGAAGCGTGTCTGCGACAGCGCGCAGGATGTGGAGGCCGCGGACTGATCCAGCGGCCGCCGCGGCGCGGCATCACCGCGCCTTCCACAACTCCGCCAACCGGTCCGGCTTGCCCGCGATGCGCTCCAGCGACGGATACTTCAGCCCATCGTGGTAATCCAGCGTCACCGTATCGATGCGATCAAAGCTCTTCACCAGCAGCGTCAGCGGCGCCTTGTCGGTCTTGGCGGCGGTGATCGCCTCCTTCAACTGCTCGGCCTTGAACACGCGGCCATTGAGCGCGACCACGCTCATGCCGGGAATCAGGCCGGCATTGAAGGCCGGGCTGTCCCACAGCACATCGCCGATGTAGCCGGACTCGCTGACGGACAGGCCGATGGAGTACAGCAGGTTGCTGTTCTTGCCGCGCGTCTCCTGCGCCTTGAACGCCTCGTTCGGCGTATCGGTGTAGACCAGCTTCCAGCCGGCCGCTTCCAGACCGCCGATCAGCGGCCCGTGCCCGTCCAGGCGCTCGCGCAGGAAGCTGGCCCAGTCGAACGGCGCCACGCCATTGAGCGTGCTCACCACGTCTTCGAAGGTGTACGGATGGACGTTCCAGTCGCCATCGTTCATGCCGAAGAACGCCTTGGCGAAATCATCCAGGCCGCGCTTGTTGCCGGTCAGCGCGCGCAGCTTGCCGTCCACGTCCAGCCACACCATCTGCCCGCCGGAGTAATAATCCTCGCTCATCTGATAGTTGCGGAACGCCAGCGCGCGGCGCTGTGCGATGGTCGGGTCGTTGGTGGTGTCCTGCAGGTTGCGCCAGGCAAGGCCGGGGCGACCGCGGTCGTAAGTGCCCGCCACATTGGCCAGCACGTCGCGTGCCTGCTGCGGGCTCCACAGGCCGGAGCGCGCGGCCAGCACCTGGCCCCAGAACTGGGTCTGGCCTTCGTACAGCCACAGCAGGCTGTCGCCCATCGGCACGTTGAAGTTGGGGGTGGTCAGATCGGCGCCGCGACGGTACTTGCCGTTCCAGGAGTGGTTGAACTCGTGCGGCAGCAGATCACGGCCCAGCCAGGTCTTGTCCCACTCGGTGAAGTAGCCGGTGTCGCCGCTGTTCTCGCTGGAGCGCTGATGCTCCAGGCCGATGCCGCCGAGCTTGTCGGTCAACGCCAGCAGGAACTCGTAGCGGTCGAAATGGCGTGCGCCGTAGAGCTTGTACATCTGCTGCACGAGCGCGCGATGCGCCTGGATCTGCTCGGGCTTGGCGGCCAGCGATTTGGCCTCATCGGCGAACACATTCAAGTGCACCGGCACCTTCGCACCGGGGTCCAGATCGAAGCGCTGGAAGTGGCGGCCGGCGAACAAAGGCGAGTCGACCAGATGGTCGTAGCTGATCGGCTTGAACACCACGGTGTCACCCTCGCGGCGCTCGGTATCCAGCGCGGTGGCGTACGACCAGCCCGGCGGCAGCGTGACGGTGGCCTGCGCCTGGATGTTGCGGGTGATCACCCTGGCCGGGTACAGCGAATTGGCATTCCACTGCAGGTTGAGCATGTCCGGGGTCATCACCACGCGGCCTTGGGTGCCCTGCGAAGAGAGGAACTTGAACTCTGCCACCACTTCGCTGGCGCCCTGTGGCACCTGCACGGTGAAGGCGTAGACGTCGTACGGATCGCGCGTCCACTGCAGCGGTGTGCCGTTGGCGGTGACGACCAGGCCGGCAAGCTTGTCGATCGGGCCACTCGGCGAATGCGCGCCGGGCAGCCACTGGGGGTACAGCAGGGTCAGCGGGCCGGGCTTGGCGGGCACCGTGGCCTTGACCTTGAAGATGCGTCGGCCGATGTCGCGCGCGTCCACGTCGATGCGCAGCAGGCCCGGGAAGGCCACGTCCTGCGGCGGCGGTGTCTGCGCCTGCACGCCGGTGGCGGACACGGCCAGCAACACGGACAGGGCAATGGCACGCATCTTCATGAGGCAGGCTCCAACGGGGGAAGCCTCGATCCTAATCCTCCGCCAGCGCCCTGCCCCCTGGCCAAAGGTCATGCGTCACGTTGCGGCCATGATTGGCACAGCGGCGCGCAGTGACGTTCTGTGTGCCGGTCGGGATCAGAGCCAATCGGGGTGCGCGGCCGGCCAGCGGCCGGCACTACCTTGGCGGAGACACGGCAGGTATGGCGGAATGCTGCGCGGTCAGTCGACCAACCGCAGCCGCAGTTCCTTCGGCAGCGCGAACACCATCGATTCCGGCTCGCCTTCCAGCTCGCCCACACCGGTGGCGCCGAGTTCCTTCAGGCGCGCGATCACACCATCCACCAGCACCTGCGGGGCCGAGGCGCCTGCGGTCAGGCCGATGTGCTTCTTGCCGGCGACCCACGCCGGATCGATCTCGTCGGCACCGTCGATCAGGTAGGACTCCACGCCATCACGGCGCGCCAGTTCACTCAGGCGGTTGGAGTTGGAGCTGTTCGGCGAGCCGACCACCAGCACCAGATCGCACCGCTTGGCCAGGTCGCGCACGGCGTCCTGACGGTTCTGCGTGGCGTAGCAGATGTCGTCGTTCTTCGGGCCCTGCATCGCCGGGAAGCGGGTGCGCAGCGCGTCGATGATGCTGCGGGTGTCATCCACCGAGAGCGTGGTCTGGGTGGTGTAGGCGAAGTTCTCCGGCTGGTCGATGACCAGCGTGGCGACATCTTCCACATCCTCCACCAGGTAGATCTGGCCGGTGCCGCGCTCGCGGCTCCACTGGCCCATCGTGCCTTCCACTTCCGGGTGCCCGGCGTGGCCGATCAGCACCACGTCACGGCCGGCGCGGCAGTGGCGGGCCACTTCCAGGTGCACCTTGGTGACCAGCGGGCAGGTCGCGTCGAACACCTTCAGGCCACGGCGGTCGGCTTCCTGGCGCACCGCCTGGGACACGCCGTGGGCGCTGAAGATCACCGTGTTGTCATCCGGCACTTCGTCGAGTTCTTCGACGAAGATCGCGCCGCGGGCCTTGAGGTCATCCACCACGAACCGGTTGTGCACGACCTCGTGGCGCACATAGATCGGCGCACCCAGGGTCTCGATCGCGCGCTTGACGATCTCGATCGCACGATCGACACCGGCACAGAAACCACGCGGATTGGCGAGCAACACATCCATCGGTCAGATACTCCGGCCGGCGTGAGCCGGGTTGTTACGGATACAGGAGGGAATTATCCCGCTTTTTTGGCAGCCTTGCCGTCGAACAGGCCGAACAGGGCGATACCCACCGCGCCGACCACGATCGCCGAGTCGGCGATGTTGAACGAGGGCCAGTAATGGTCCCCGATATGCCACTGGATGAAGTCGACCACGTGACCGTGCATGAGGCGGTCGATCACGTTGCCGATCGCCCCGCCGATCACCAGCGCGTAAGGCACGGCGCTGCGCCAGGCGCCGCGCGCGGTGCCCCACATCCAGTAGGCCATCAGGCCGCTGATGCCCACCGCCAGCGCGGTGAAGAACCACAGCTGCCAGCCACCGGCATCGCTCAGGAAGCTGAACGCCGCACCGGTGTTGTAGGTGCGGTACCAGTTCCAGAAGCCCTCGATGACCACCACCGGCTCGTACTCGGGCAGGCTGGACAGCACCCAGGCCTTGCTCCACTGGTCGGCGATGATGATCGCTGCCGACAGCAGCAGCCAGATCAGCGCGTTCGGACGCGGACGGGCGGCGGCCATCAGAACCACCGCCGGTCTTCGCCGGCACCGTCGATGTTGGTCACGCAGCGGCCGCACAGTTCCGGGTGCGCAGCGACCGAGCCGACATCGGCGCGGTAATGCCAGCAGCGCACGCACTTCTGCTTGCCGGTCGGCTGGGCGCTGACGAACACCTCGTCGGTGGTCGCCGGGCGCACCTGCACGTCACCGCTGATCAGCAGGAAGCGCAGCTCCTCGGCCAGCGGCTGCCAGCGCGCGGCGGTCCCGGCATCGGCGGCGACAGTGATCTCCGCTTCCAGCGCCGCACCGATCGCACCATTGGCGCGCATCGGCTCAAGCACCTTGGCGACCTGCTCGCGCAGGGCCAGCAGCTGATCGAAGTCGGCTGCGTTGAGCGGTGCATCGGCCGGCAGCGGGGCCAGGCCCTCGTACCACGTGGCGAACAGCACGTTCTGCTTGCGCTCGCCCGGCAGGTAGCCCCACAGCTCATCGGCGGTGAAGCTCAGGATCGGCGCGATCCAGCGCGTGAACGCTTCGGCGATGTGATACATCGCGGTCTGCGCCGAACGACGGCCGCGCGAGTCCACCGGCATGGTGTACAGGCGGTCCTTGGTGACATCCAGGTACACCGAGCCCAGATCCACGCTGCAGAAGTTCAGCAGCAGCTGCACGATCTCGGCCATGTTGTAGCCGGTGTACGCCGCCTTGATCTTCTCCTGCACCTCGAAGGCGCGATGCACGATCCAACGATCCAGCGCGACCATGTCGGCCGGGGCGACCAGATGCTGGGCCGGGTCGAAGCCGTCCAGGTTGCCGAGCAGGAAGCGCGCGGTGTTGCGCAGGCGCCGGTAGGCATCCGCGTTGCGCTTGAGGATTTCCTGCGACAGCGACATTTCATTGCTGTAATCGGCCGA